>JAAUYD010094267.1_pt1 | contig 41115 bp, 40 predicted proteins | sample 7278101 | NCBI WGS metagenome assembly JAAUYD01 (sample SAMN14350128, study PRJNA611818) | marine sediment metagenome | isolation source: surface marine sediment (0.6m) | place: French Polynesia: Moorea | collected 2018-08
AAGTTTCAAAAACATAGTAGTCTAAAAGTTAGGGTAGTGTAATGGTAAGCATTGGAGGCTCATGCCCTCCAGGAGTAGGTTCGAATCCTGCCCCTAACAAATATAAATAAAAAAATGATAGGTGATGGAACTATTGGTCCAGTAATGGTATTAGCCCTTATACTATTTGCGATACTACGGTATTATTTCCCTATTTAAAATTACTAATGACTTAATTTATTGTAAATTTTTTGATAATTTAAATCAAGTTATTTAAATTTTGCTCATTAAAAAGCCAATTATTAGAATTTAACCTGGCTTCTTAAAAAAATATAATTTATATAAGGGAAAAAGACTGATTTAGATTTTAATTCTAACTAATTTAAAGTATATAAATACTTAAATTATAATAATGTGAGTTTGATCCTGGCTCAGGATGAACGCTAGTAGTATGCTTTACACATGCAAGTCTAACGGAAAAAATTTCGTGGCGTACGGGTGAGGAAAATACAGAAATCTGCCCTTTAGTTTAGGACAAAAGGTTATTAAGAATTTTAATAACGAAATACTAAATAAATACAAAAAAGGATTTTAAAATCCGCTAAAGGATGACTCTGTATAAGATTAGGTTGTTGGTAATTTCACAGCTTACCAAGCCTTCGATCTTTAGTTGGTCTTAGAGGACGGTCAACCACACTGGAACTGAAATAAGGTCCAGGCTGATTTTCGGCCAGCAGTGAGGAATATTGGACAATGAACGAAAGTTTGATCCAGCAATACTACATGAATGATGACAGCTTATCAAGTTGTAAAGTTCTTTCATTAGAGATGAAAATGACAATATCTAAAGAAGTTATAAGTCCCGGCTAATACTCGTGCCAGCAGCCGCGGTAATACGGGAGGGGCAAGCGTTATCCATCGTTACTGGGCGTAAAGTGTCCGTAGACGGTAAAGTAAGTTAACTGTAAAAGTTTAAAGCTTAACTTTAAATTCGCTATTAATACTGCTTTACTTGAGTTTTATACAGAAGAGTAGAATTTTATAAGTAAGGGTAAAATCTATAGATATATAAAGGAATACCGTCAGCGAAGGCAACTCTTTAGTAAAAACTGACGTTGAGGGACGAAAGTGTGGGGAGCAAACAGGATTAGAGACCCTGGTAGTCCACACCGTAAATTATGAGTGCTGTAATTCGGCTAAAATAGTCGGATTTTCCAAGCTAACGCCATAAGCACTCCGCCTGAAGAGTACGGTCGCAAGGCTGGAATTCAAAGGAATTGACGGGGGCCTAAAACTAGTGGTGGAGCATGTGGTTTAATGCGATAACCCGCGCAAAACCTTACCAATCCTTGACATAAAGTAAATTAAAGTTTAATCGATTAAGGATTAACGCTTTTATATTTATTTTTACAGGTGCTGCACGACTGCCGTCAGCTCGTGCCGTGAGGCGTATGGTTCAGTCCTATAACGAGCGTAACCCTTTTCTCTAATTACGTTAAACAATAACGCTTTAGAGTCACCGTCAGCTATAAGCTGGAGGAAGGAGGATTAAGTCAAGTCAATGTGACCCTTATGGATTGGGCTACACACGTGCTACAATGAAAATCACAGCAAGTCGCAAGGATTCAAATCTTAGCTAAACTTTAAAAATTTTCCCAGTTCGGATTGTAGACTGAAACTCGTCTGCATGAAGTCGGAATCACTAGTAATCGCAAATCAGAATGTTGCGGTGAATACGTAAATTGGCCTTGTACACACCGCCCGTCACCTGCAGAGAATCAGTTTCGCTTGAAGGCTTGGGCGTCTTGCTAAAGCCCATTGAGAGATTGGTAATTTGGATGAAGTCGTAACAAGGTAGCTGTACGGGAACGTGTAGCTGGAACAAAAATAACGGATAAAACGGTAGACTATAAATTTTTCAGTTGAAGGTTCGAATCCTTTATCCGTAAACAAATAGTTTTTATGAAAAAAATTTAATTCAACTAATAAATTTTTTTTCTTAAGTATATAAGAGAGAAGATTGTTTAAGTTTCAAAAACACAGTAGTCTAAAAGTTAGGGTAGTGTAATGGTAAGCATTGGAGGCTCATGCCCTCCAGGAGTAGGTTCGAATCCTGCCCCTAACAAATATAAATAAAAAAATGATAGGGAATGAAACTAAAGATAAAGATTGGGTATTTATATCCAACGATACGCTTGCATACTTTATAAATTTTATATCGAATTTGCTTTTACGTTATTTTATGGCTTTTTCTTTTGTAGGGCTGACATCTTGTTTAACAACCTATTTATCTTCCCCTGAATTATTTAAGTGGGTTGCTGACTGCTTTGGAATTAACACAGATGCTCTAACAATCCTAGAAAGCTTGAAAGCTCAAGAATTAAGAGTTAAAGAGTTGGAGGATCTGGTTAACCGGAAGCAGGAGGAAATACATGACTTAAACATCAAATTAAAGGAAGCCAATAGTGAAACGAGGGGTATTCTAGAAGGTGCAAAGAAAATAGATAACTCTAATCAGTCTATTAATTGGTGGAACCTAATTCTAACAACAGTCTTTGTAACTGCTGCTGTGAGTGGTGTCGTGTTTACGGCAATGTATTTCACTGATTTAACCTGGTTACCGTATCTTAGTACTGAAGTTAAAACCGGAGCTACAAGCACTAACGAAATAGTTAAAGCTTCGACTAAAGAAATATTCACCAAACTAGCTGATGTCAGTATAGATAATAACACCAAACTTGATAATATCAACAATGGTGTGAACCTAAATAACTTAAAAGTAGATATTTTAACAGAAAATGTCAGAAATATAATAAAAATTTTAATTAAAAAAAATGATTAATTTTTTTTCTCAAGTATATAAAAGAGAAGAAGATTGTAAAATGTAAAAAATGGCAAGTGGCTTAAAACGAAGATCTGCTAAAATCTTCATATAATTTATTCTATAGGTAAAAAATTGTAGTATAGCAAATGATTCGGAATATTAAAATTTTGTCAAGCAATTTAATCAATAAATCTGTTATTATATAATAATATAATAACTTTAGTCGGAAGATGAAATAGGATTTTAAATATTTGTACCTGAAAGACATTTCAAGGAGTACAAGTTAAAATATTTTTATAAGATACTGGGAGACTGGGAACTGTTAAATTTTATTTTAACGATATTAAATGTCCTTATCGTCTAGTGGTTAGGACACTGCTCTTTCACAGCAGCAACACGGGTTCAAATCCCGTTAAGGATAAAGTAAAATAGCTTAAACGGATAAAGCAAGCAATATAAAATATCGGTTCAAATCCGATTTTTACTAACATGAAAAAAGTATTGAATAATTTATATATTAAGGTTCAGATTTTCTTAAGAACTTTAAAGTATAACATCTTTAAAGTAAGATTTAATAAAGGTTTTTTGGCGTCATTTATCAGTTCACATATAATTTATTATCCCACCCCTATTAATCTTACTTATGCCTGGAGTTTTGGGTCGTTAGCCGGCATTAGTTTATTAATTCAAATTGTTTCTGGGGTTTTTCTATCTATGCACTACACAGCACATATAGATTATGCTTTTAGTAGTATTGAATATATTATGCGAGATGTACCTAATGGTTGGTTAATTAGATATATTCACGCAAATGGAGCTTCAATGTTTTTTATTGTTGTTTATTGTCATATTTTTAGAGGTCTTTATTATGGATCTTATATGAAACCCCGAGAAATGTTGTGGTGTTCTGGGGTAATTCTATTTGTTCTTATGATGGCTACTGCTTTTACTGGTTATGTTCTTCCTTGGGGTCAAATGAGTTTCTGGGGAGCCACAGTGATTACTAGTTTTGTTACAGCAATACCTGCAGTAGGTCAATCTATAGTTCATTGGCTTTGGGGTGGTTATGTAGTAGGAAATGCAACCCTAAAAAGATTTTACAGTATACATTACGTACTCCCATTTGTTATTGCAGGACTAACTTTAGTTCACCTAGCACTATTGCATCGGGATGGTTCTAATAATCCTTTGGGTACGGATTCCGTGGGTGAAGAAATACCATTTTACCCTTATTTTTTCGTTAAGGATTTATTTGCATTTTTTGTATTTCTAACTGTTTTTTCTGCCTTTGTACTTTGGTTCCCTAATTTTTTAAATCACCCAGATAATTATATCCCCGCAGATCCAATACATACACCCAGACATGTTGTTCCTGAATGGTATTTTTTACCGTTTTACGCAATTCTTCGATCTATTCCCCATAAAGCAGGGGGTATCATCGCAATGCTTGGAGCTGTTTTAGTGCTACTTTTAATTCCGTTTATCAACTCGTCTAAAGTAAGAAGTACTACATTTAGACCTCTATTTAGAATTTTCTTTTGGTTATTCATTGCAGATTTTATTATATTAAGTTGGATTGGTCAACAACCTATGAGAGATATTTATGTTTTTGTTGGACAGGTCGCAACTGCTTATTACTTTTTCTTCTTTTTAGTTCTTATTCCTGTTCTAGGTAAAATCGAATTAGAACTTGTATATTATGAGTATAAACAGGAGAGAAAAAAGAATCAGGATAAAAAAACGAGAGAAAGAATCAGGATAAAAAAACAAGAGAAATAAAAAAGTGATTAACTCAATTGGTAGAGTGTCTCGCTTACAACGAGAAAGTTATTGGTTCAAATCCAATATTGCTTATTTATCTAAAATTATATGTATCTATTGATTGTTTTTTTACCACTAATAAGTTTTATAGCTGCCGGATTATTCGGTAGATATTTAGGTTCAAATGGATCAGCTATTATAACTGTCAGCTGTTTAGGTGTAACCCTTTTAGTCTCATTATTTGCTCTTTATGAAGTTGCATTGGTAGGTTGTTTTGTTTATATAAATTTAAGCACTTGGGTGAACTCAGGATTGTTGCATATTGACTGGGGATTCATGTTCGACACGTTAACAGTTGTTATGTGTTGTGTTGTTCTATTTATTTCTTTCTTAGTTCATTTGTATTCAACTGAATATATGTCACACGATCCTCATTTATCTAGGTTTATGTCTTATTTATCGCTTTTTACTTTTTTTATGCTTATATTAGTAACTGCGGATAATTTTGTTCAAATGTTTGTTGGTTGGGAAGGTGTTGGTTTGTGTTCTTATTTATTAATTAATTTCTGGTATACCCGTTTACAGGCAAATAAAGCAGCAATTAAAGCTATGATTTTAAACAGGATTGGGGACTTTGGTCTTATTCTTGGAATTTTACTTATTTTTGTTTATTATAAATCAGTTGATTACGCTACAGTTGCTGCTTTAACCCCCTTATTTAAAGAAAAAACAATAAATTTTTTGAATTTTGAAACTAATGCATTAACAATAGTGGGTATTTTATTATTCATCGGTGCTATAGGAAAATCTGCTCAGTTAGGTCTCCATACTTGGTTACCAGACGCAATGGAAGGTCCAACCCCAGTTTCTGCACTTATCCATGCTGCTACAATGGTAACTGCTGGGGTATTTTTGTTAATCAGAAGTTCATTTATTTATGAGTATATCCCTAATGTTCTAGAATTTATAACTTTTTTAGGAGCTAGTACAGCAATTTTTGCTTCTTCTGTCGGTCTTATGCAAAATGACATGAAACGAGTAATTGCCTATTCCACTTGTAGTCAATTAGGTTATATGGTGTTCGCTTGTGGCTTGTCAAATTACTTTGGCGGTATTTTTCATTTATCAAACCACGCATTCTTTAAAGCTTTGTTGTTTTTAGGAGCAGGTTCTGTTATACATGCTATTAATGATGAGCAGGATATGAGAAAAATGGGTGGTTTAAAGAGATTGATACCTTTCACTTATGTTATGATGTTGATAGGGTCTTTAGCTCTAATGGGTTTTCCTTTTCTTACTGGATTTTATTCTAAAGATTTAATACTAGAGGTTGCCTACGGTACTTATTCTTATCCAGGTCATTTTAGCTATTATTTAGGTACCCTTGGAGCTTTTTTAACTTCTTTTTATTCTATAAGATTATTATATTTAACTTTTCTTAGCTCTCCAAATGGTTATAAAACTATTATATGCAAGGCATCAGAAACTGTAAGCCAAATAACAATTGTTTTAGCAGTTTTAGCCATACCAAGTATGTTTATAGGTTTTTATACAAAAGATTTAATAGTAGGTTTAGGGACTGATGTTTTTGGAACTTCGATATTTATTAGGCCATCTAATTGTTATTCATTTGATGCTGAATTTATACCACCTATTTATAAATTATTACCTTTAATTTTTAGTTTATCTGGAGCGGGACTTGCGTTTTTTTTATACGTGTTTCAATTTAAGTTTATGTACAATATTAAAATTTCTAATACAGGAAGATCTATGTACTGTTTTTTAAATAGAAAATGGTTTTTTGATAAAGTATACAATGAAATTTTTGCTCAGTTTTTCTTTAAAGCTGGTTATGATGTAAGTTACAAATTTGTTGATAAAGGAGTACTCGAATCAACAGGTCCTACTGGTATCAGTCAAGTAATTAGAAGTTTATCGCGTAACCTCCATAAAACACAAACAAATTACCTTTATCATTATACTTTAACAGTTCTAATCGGTATTACCGTTTTATTGGGATTAAAACAAATTGGTTATATTTTTGGTGATTTAAATGATACTAGACTTTTATTTGTTCAATTTTTTACTGTTTTTTTTTTAGTTAATTTCAAAAAATTTTAATACTAATTAATGGCGAATATAACTCAGATGGTAGAGTGTTAGGTTGTGGTTCTAAAAGTCGCAGGTTCAAATCCTGTTATTCGCCCGTTAAAAAGTGAATTTTAAGCATTAAGGGGATACCTAAACATCAAATTTTAAAGCGGACGTTTAATAACGAAACGTTATGGTGAGTAAGATCTATCTGCTGAGAACTATAACTTTCCGCAACGGGAAACCGAACTTTATTGATTTAAGTTTATTTTACTTGTATCTAAGTAAGATATAAAAACTTAGTGAATTGAATCATCTTAGTAACTAAGAAAAAAATCAACCGAGATACCGTTAGTAGTGGCGAGCGAATACGGTAAAAGACTTAAAATTTTTAATCTTCTTTTAATAAAAAAAGCCGGAGAAGGAAACCTCTTAAAGGCAGCCCTGTAAAATGCAAGAAAAAAAATTTTACTAGTAGAGCGATTCAAGTCATGATTCGTTCGAAGATTGGGGGACCACCCTCGAAGTCTTAAATTTTTGATGCTTGATAGTGTACTAGTACCGTGAGGGAAAGGTGAAATAGAATTTGCGATATTGAAAAGATTTGAAACTTAATGCTGATAATCAGTTGTAGCTTAATTAAAGTGACAACGTACCTTTTGCATAATGGACCAACGAGTTTATTTTAGTGGCGAGCTTAAATAAATATGATCTGTAGGCTTAATTAAAATGAGTTTTAAAATGCATTTAAGTCTCTAGAATAAGACCCGAAACTAAGTGATCTAACCATGAACAGGCTGAAGTTTAAGCGGCAACGCTTGGCGGAGGGCCGAACCCGTGTATGTGGAAAAATACTGGGATGATTTGTGGTTAGGGGTGAAAGGCTAATCAAACTTAGAGATAGCTGGTTTTCTGCGAAATCTATTTAAGTAGAGCGTTTAGAAACTTTGTTTTGAGGTAAAGCTCTCGGTAAACTGATGGGGATGAAAGTCTTACTGAATTTATTGAAACTGTGAATGCATAACAAAGGATTTTAAACAGACAGACTGTGAGTGCTAAGATTCACAGTCAAAAGGGAAACAGCCCAGACTAACAGTTAAGGCCCTTAAAAGTAGTTAAGTGATAAAATTGTGGAAAGATTATGACAACCGTGAGGTAGGCTTAGAAGCAGCCATCCTTTAAAGAAAGCGTAACAGCTCAATGGTTAAGTTTTTTTGCATTGAAAATTTATTGGGACTAAAATTACTTGCCGAAGCTGTAGATTTAAAAAAATATTTTTCTAAATGGTAGCAGAACGTTCTGTAAATTTAAAAAGGCTTATGGAAACATAATGCTGAAGAAATCAGAATTGAGAATGTTGGTATGAGTAACGACAAACGAGGTGTAAAACCTTGTCGCCTTAAATCCCAGGTTTCCAAAACAAGGTTAATCCGTTTTGGTAATTATTCGGTCTCTAAGAGTAAAACGAAAGTTTAGTTCGATGAGTAAAAGGAACAAAAAATTCCTTTGTTTAGAAAAGTGACGGGGTATAAATATTATTTTTATTTAATGGTTAAAATAAAAGTTTTATAGTATCTCCAGGAAATAGCTTTTTTAATAGTTTAACCGTACCTTAAACCGACACAGGTGGATAAATTGAGTAAATTAAGGCGTTTGAGCGAATTACGTTGAAGGAACTCGGCAAAATGACCCTGTAACTTCGGAAGAAGGGGTGACTTTATTTGGTAACCCTATTAAAGTTGACACAAAATCGGGGACAGCGACTGTTTAATAAAAACACAGGTCTCTGCTAATTCGTAAGAAGACGTATTGAGGCTGACGCCTGCCCAGTGCTGCAAGACTAAAGGAAAGAGTCTTTTTGGCTTTAACCCCAAACCCCAGTAAACGGCGGCTGTAACCTTGACGGTCCTAAGGTAGCGAAATTCCTTGGCACTTAATTGGTGTCCTGCATGAATGGCGTAACGACTGTCCTACTGTCTCCAACGTAAGCTCAGTGAAATTGAATTTTCCGTGAAGATGCGGAATACCTGCGGCTAGACGGAAAGACCCCGTGCACCTTTACTATAACTATACATTGTGCTAAAAGTTTTTATGTTCAGAATAAGTGGGAAGTTACTAAAAAGTGTTTGCGCCAGCAAATTACTTAAACAACTGTGCAAGATACCACCCTTAAAAAATTTTAGTACTTACTTTATAGGGACATTGTATAGCGGGTAGTTTGACTGGGGCGGTCGCCTCCTAAAGAGTAACGGAGGCGCACAAAAGGTGAGTTTAGGGCTGAAATTTATCAGTTTTAAAGCGTAATAGTAAATACTTGCCTGACTGTAAGATTTACAAATCAAGCAGGGACGAAAGTCGGTTATAGTGATCCGATGATTCTGAGTGGAAACGGTCATCGCTCAACGAATAAAAGGTACGCCGGGGATAACAGGCTAATCACCCTCTAGAGACCATATCGACGGGGTGGTTTGGCACCTCGATGTTGGATTATCGCATCCTGGAGCTGTAGGTGGTTCCAAGGGTTTGGCTGTTCGCCAATGAAGGCGGTACATGATCTGAGTTTAGAACGTCGTGAGACAGTTTGGTCCCTATCTACCGCAGGTGTTGAAAATTAAAAGGCTTAAACCCTAGTACGAGAGGACCGGGAAAAGCGAATCCATGGTGGATCGGTTGTTATACCAATAGCAATGCCGAGTAGCTACATTCGTAATAAATAATCGCTGAATGCATCTAAGCGGGAAATTAACCTTGAAAATAGTTTTTGAATGAATGTAAAAGATTATTACATAGATAGGCTTGATGTGTAAGAGTTGTAAGGCTTTTTAGCTAACAAGTACTAATACTTCAAATTTAAACTTTTTAACATTTAATTCGGATTCTAAATTAATCCGAATTCATTTTTATAGAAACTAAAAGAGATATTATAAGACACCCTGTAGCAGGTTTTTATAATTAACTTCTTTTCTTAAGTATATAAGAGAGAAGATTGTTTAAGTTTCAAAAACATAGTAGTCTAAAAGTTAGGGTAGTGTAATGGTAAGCATTGGAGGATCATGCCCTCCAGGAGTAGGTTCGAACCCTGCCCCTAACAAATATAAATAAATTAATAAAAGTGTATTTTCAAACAGAAGAACTAAAGAAAGTTATTAGTTCGATTATTGATATAATTGAGATGTATATGGGATCACTTAAAATTATTTTAAAGATAATGGAGATCGAAGATCGATCTTTAGATGAATCCCTTACTGACATTATAGTTATGTCAATAAGGCTTAAAAATTTATTATCGCGAAGGCCTGTAAAGAATTTATATTTTACTATAATTGAGGATCCTAAACTTCTTGAACGAAGTTGTCCTCCGCATATTTTGGATGATGTATCTAAGGCTCACGAAAAATATTTGACACAAATAACAGATTTATATTGTTTGTTCATATCTTTCGTGTTAGAACTAACTATAATTCAACAAAATAAGTCAAAAAATAAGTTGGAAATTTATGTTGAAGATGTTTTACTGCATATGATTAAAAAAGAAAACCAATTGGAGGATTTCTTTGAAAAGTTTGAGAAAACTTTATATAAAATTTCTCAAGATTTAAACAAATTAAAGTAATTCATAATAAATGCATTTTGTTCAATAAAGATAATAAAAAAAAGTTTGAAATCCAAAGTTAGGGTAGTGTACTGGTAAGCATTTGAGGCTCATGCCCTCTAGGAGTAGGTTCGAACCCTGCCCCTAGCAAAATAGTATAAATAATACTAAATGTCATTTTTACTTGAAGAGTGGTTTGAAGTAAAAGAGATTTTCGACGTAATTTGGTACAATACGTTCTGCCGCCCATTAATTAGTTCTGATTCAGCAGAAAGTTTACAAACTTATCTACAGGACCCATCAACTCAATCAATTGAGGGACTGTTAGGTTTTAATGGGTATTTATTGATTGTAATCACAGCAATTGTGGGATTTGTAGCTTGGTTACTCATTTCAACAATATACTTTTTCGAGGAGTCAAAAGGACCAGAAAAAACCCCTTTGTTTGTACATTCTAAGGAACTGGAGATAACCTGGACTTCCTTACCCGCTCTTATTTTAATAATGTTAGCATCTCCTTCATTTGCCTTACTTTATTCTATGGATGAAATAGCTACACCAGAATTATCCTTAAAAATATTAGGACATCAATGGTTTTGGAGCTATGAAATCTCTGATTTTGTTGGGTACGATGAAAATCCTGTAAAATTTAAGTATGTTTGTTATTTATTAACAGCAGAAGATCTAGAGCTTAAGGATGAAAAAGGTTATTTCAGATTACTAGAAACAAACAAACGAGTTATTTTGCCAATCAATACTCACGTAAGACTCTTGATAAGTTCAATCGATGTACTTCATAGTTGGACAATCCCTTCACTTGGAGTTAAGGTTGATGCTTGTCCTGGGAGATTAAATGTTGCTAATATTTTTTTAAAAAGATATGGATTATTTTATGGACAATGTTCAGAAATTTGTGGTGTAAATCATGGATTTATGCCAATTTCGTTATTAGCTGTACCGTCTTTAAAATTTCACGGATTCGTAGTAGCTTTAGCTGCGTCTGGCGAGTCTGAGTAATTTTAGATGTATCAAAACAACTTTTAAGAGGGTGTGTAGCTCAGTTGGTAGAGCATTAGGCTTTTAACCTACAGGTCCTGGGTTCAAGTCCCGGTACACTCAAAAATACAATAATCAATAATATTTGTTATAGATATGATAGGCTTGTTATTTTATGTATTTGCCAGTATTTCAGCACTTAGCTGTTTAATGCTAGTAACAGTTCAGAGTACTATATATTCTGTATTATTTCTAATTTTAAGTTTTTTATCTGGAGCATTCTTACTATTTTTACTTGAGTGTGAGTTATTAGCTTTGCTATTAATAATAATTTATGTTGGCGCTTTAGCAGTTCTTTTTTTATTTGCTGTTATGATGTTAGATTCAAAATCAGTAAATTCAGCCAGTAATCCTATTAAGTATTTTCCATTTGGAAGTTTTATTGGAAGCCTTTTTTTAGTAGAAGCTCTGGTTTTTATTTTTAACAATTTTAAAACAAATCCTTACTCAAAAAGTTTATTGTATCATCAATATCAAAATTGGTACTTAAGATTAGATTCTGTATCAGAAATAGAGGTTTTAGGTCAAGTACTGTATACTCATTATGTATTACAATTTTTAATTGTCGGTTTAATTCTATTTTTAGCTGTTGTTGGAGTGGTTGTTCTGACCATAAATCATCAAAGCCGAAAAAAATTTGATTAATTTGACCGATTTAAATTTAATTCAACTAATAAATTTTTCAATGGTAGAATTTTTAAATTTAAAAGGTATGGGTGCGTTTCCCGAATTATTTTTAAGTATAGTTATTCTATACATTTTATTATATGGTTCTTTAGTAGCGTATAATGGCACATATTCTTTTCCCTTGATTCATTTATCTATAAATTCGACATGTACTATCGCTTTAGTAATGGTTTGTTATTTTTTTTTTAAAAATGATTTAGTTACTTTAGATTATTTAAGTTTTAGTAACACGTTAGTTAATGATTACTTAAGTAATTTTTTTAAAATACTTATAGGTTTTTCTGTTATAGTATGTTTGATTATGACTAGAAATTATATTAAAATTCAAAAATTTAATCATTTTGAATACAGTGTCTTAATCCTATTTGCAACATTAGGTTTGTTTATCCTTTGTTTTTCAAATGATTTGATAACTTCTTATTTAGCAATTGAACTACAAAGTTTAGCTTTTTATGTCATGGCAGCTTCAAAACGAAATTCTAATTATTCTATAGAAAGTGGTTTAAAATATTTTGTTTTAGGATCGTTTTCTTCAGGGTTATTTTTGTTTGGTTCATCTATAATATTTGGTTTGACTGGAAGTGTCAATTTTGAGGATTTCAAAGATTTATTTTTTTGGTCTTTTTCCAATAATACAGCTTTATTAGCTTCAGGTTCATTAATTAGGGCTTTTACTAAATTTGAAGAAGATGTTTTAAATTGTGGTAATGAGTTATACGATAGTGAAAAACATTTAAAATCTATAGTCGATAAGTTCATTATTTTAAAACAACATTCATACTTTTCAACTAACGATGCACAATTATTCAGAACTCATTTTTACTATGAGACAGCTGAAACAATAAATAATCCGGAAAGAAATGAAATGTATTCAAAATTAACTGAGCAACTTTATTTTAATATGTTATCAGACCAATCTTATACTAGAAAATTATTTTTTGATTCTCGCTTAGAAAGACGGGACGATTTCGATCCATTAGTGATAATGTGGGATATCTTTTTTCAAGTTTGGGGAACGATTTCGGCAAGAATATCGTTTTTTTCTAGATCCGAGCTTGTTACTGACGAAAATTATTTAGCTTATCCTGCGTACATAACTGCTATAACCCAAGGTCCTGTATGGTTAATTGAAAATCGTATTAGAGGAGATTTACAGTCAAATTATATAGAATGGTTTGAGTGTAAAGAGGAATATTTAAACATTTGGGGAAGTTTTGTCGACGATAAAAGTAAAACAGATGTTTTATTAAACTTAGCTACAATCGGATCCCAATTTAAATCTTTCTTTGAATTAGAAAATTCTCAACCAGTTGATTTTTTTTTAATTTTTAATGATAATTTGGTTGACTTTGGGCTAATGTTTATCCTATTAAGTATTTTTTTAAAATTAGCATTAGCTCCATTACATCTTTGGTCAATAAGTGTTTACGAAGGGTCTCCCTCGAATTCTTCATTCTTTTTTGCGGCGATTTCTAAAATTAGTTTTTTTGTGTTACTACCAAGGTTATGTTATTCAGGATTTTATAGCTTTATTGACAATTGGCAATTTTATTGTATTTTATTTGCGGTTTACAGTGTATTTGTAGGCTCTTTTGGTGGATTAGAACAAAGAAAAATAAAAAGTCTATTGGCTTATAGTTCTATTGCTCATATGGGTTATTGTGTTGTAGCTTTTAGTTCTGGGAGTACTGAAGGTTTACAAATGCTGATATGTTATCTTATAATTTATACCATTTCAGGATTATGTATATGGTCAATTTTATTAAATACACAATTGAAAACTCATTATTCGAACAAACAAAACAAAGATTTAGGCGACTTTGCTCAATTAAGTAAATCAAACCCAATGTTAAGCTTTATAACAACTATTTGTTTACTTTCAATGGCTGGGTTGCCACCTATGGTGGGTTTTTTTACGAAAATGGGGGTTCTTATGGCTACAATTGGTGTTTCTCTATATATAGTAGCTTTAGCAATAATTTTATTTAGCGTTATTTCAACATTTTATTATATTAGAGTAGTAAAAATTATATATTTTGAAAACATACTTGTAAGTAAATTGTATTATCCTCTAGCAAGTAGTAACAGTTTTATAATGATTTTACTTTCTTTTTTATTAGTTTTATGTTTTTTTAATCCGTCGCTACTGTATTTAGTAGCTGCTAAGGCCAGTCTTCTTTTTTATTAAAGTGATGTAATTATAAAAACATTTTTAGCTCAATCGGATAGAGCACCAGTCTTCTAAACTGATGGTTAGGGGTTCGAATCCCTTAAAATGTATATTTAAAAAATTAAATAAAAAATGGTTTTTGTTGAAAACTTATTGTTTTATATTTTTTTATCCCCACTAGTTGGAGTTTTATTAATATTATTAATACCTTTATCAGAAAAAAATTTATTAAAGATCGTAGCTTTAAATTTTTCATATGTACCATTTATTGGTTTTTTGTTAGTATGGGCAGGTTTTGATAAATCAATCATTTCTTTTCAATTTGTAAGTAAATTTTTTTGGCTTCCTGTTTTAAATTTAAATCTAGCGATTGGGGTTGATGGAATATCATTATTTTTTTTGTTATTAACAGCTTTGTTAATTCCGCTTTGCTTATTAATAAGTTGGAATACTGAAACACACCTAAAAGAATATTTAATTTCTTTTTTATTACTTGAATTTTTTTTAATAGGTACTTTTTGTAGTTTAGACTTATTACTTTTTTATATTTTTTTTGAAAGTGTTCTTATACCAATGTTCTTAATTATAGGTGTTTGGGGATCTAGAGAAAGGAAAATTGTTGCAGCTTATTACATTTTTTTTTATACTTTATTTGGTTCTGTTCTTATGTTACTTTCTATTTTATATATTTATTATCAAGTTGGAACAACTGATTATGAAGTCTTATTAACTTTTATGTTTTCTAAGTCTGAACAAAAAATTCTTTGGTTTACTTTTTTTATTGCTTTTGCATCAAAGATTCCTATGATTCCAGTTCATTTATGGTTACCTGAAGCTCATGTTGAAGCTCCTACTACAGGTTCTGTTATACTTGCTGGTATTTTATTAAAATTAGGAGTATACGGGTTTATTCGATTTTCGCTTCCTCTTCTACCAAAAGCATCGTTTTATTTTGCACCTTTAGTTTATACAATGGCGTCTGCTGGGGTTATTTATGCATCATTTACGGCTCTGAGACAATCTGATTTTAAAAGAATTATTGCATATACGTCTATTGCACACATGAATTTAGTTGTGATTGGTATTTTTAGTTTTAATAATACAGGGATCGAAGGGGCTATATTACAAAGTTTAAGTCATGGATTTGTTGCTAGTGCATTGTTCTTAATAATTGGTATTGTTTATGAAAGACATCATACTCGAATGGTGCGATATTACGGAGGATTAGTACATGTAATGCCGATTTTTATATCTATATTTATGTTTTTTACTCTAGCTAATATAGGTTTTCCTGGAACAAGTAGTTTTGTTGGAGAATTACTTATATTAGCTGGTTCTTTAAGTGTTTGTACCAGTATAACTTTTTTAGGAGCTACAGGAATGATTTTAGGGGGTTGTTACGCGTTATGGCTTTTTAACCGTATTGCATTTGGCAATTTAAAAGTTCAATATTGTAAGTTTTTTTTAGATTTAAATTATCGAGAATTTTCAGTTTTTTTACCTCTAATTCTAGGAACTCTTTTTGTTGGAATTTATCCCAGCATATTTTTAAGTTCTATTCATATGAGCGTGAGTGGCGTTATTGAAAATATGTATTTTTAATAAAAATTTATAAAAATCTTAAATAATATAAAAATGGGGAATAATACAAAATATTTTGTTTTAAATGAACAATTTAAATACTTAAAAACAACTCACTCATACCATTTAGTTGACCCAAGTCCTTGGCCACTAGTAGCCTCTTTGGGTGCATTTATGTTAACTACCGGTGCTGTTTTATACATGCATAGTTATGAAGGGGGTTGGAATTTATTTATTCAAGGTTTTATATTAATACTTTACGTAATGTATACTTGGTGGCGGGATGTTATAAGAGAAGCCACTTACGAGGAACAACATACAGCAGCGGTTCAACGAGGATTAAGATTAGGTGTTATACTTTTTATCGTTTCGGAAATTATGTTTTTTTTCGCCTTTTTTTGGGCTTTTTTTCATTCAAGTTTAGCTCCAGTTCATAATATAGGAAGTTTATGGCCGCCAAAGTCGATCACTCCGATTAATACTTTTTCAATACCATTAACTAACACATTTCTTCTTTTGAGTTCTGGTGCTACAGTAACTTGGGCTCACCATGCTATAATACTTAGGTCTAAAAGACAAGTTGTTCTCGCATTAATTATTACTGTAACTTTAGCAACTTTATTCACTTTTTTACAGGTTTTTGAGTATATGCATGCACCTTTTTGTATAAGTGATGGTATCTACGGTTCTTGTTTTTATATGGCTACAGGATTTCATGGTTTTCACGTATTTATAGGTACTATAGCTTTAATTATTTCACTTATCCGAAATGTGCTGAATCATTTTACGAACACGCATCATTTTGGATTCGAAGCTGCGATTTGGTATTGGCATTTTGTAGATGTTGTATGGTTATTTTTATTTGTAGCTGTTTATTGGTGGAGTAATAGACCTTTACCGAAAGCTGTAGCAACTCTTCTGGTTCTACTCTATGGCTCAAAAACAGTATATGGATCTTAAAATTTTTAAATGCCAAAATGATGGAATTGGTAGACATGCTAGGTTTAGGTTCTAGTTCTCGTTTTGAGGGTAGGGGTTCAAGTCCCTTTTTTGGTAAAAGTAACAAATTTAAAAAAAGTCATGATAAATAATTTTAATAATAATTTTAGATTTGCATTTTCTAAAGTTCCTGAAGCCGCTACAGCTGCTGAGATTATCAAAACTATTGATGAACAAATAGGATTGGGGGATCCAAGGTTTTTGCATCCTGGAATTAATGTACAACGTGTTGAATCTATATTTTTTCCTGACCGTACAACTGAACTGATAGATGCACTTGGATCGGCACCTCCGTTAGTTTCACATATTTTATTCGGGGAATATGGGTATACTGATCATAGTCATATATATGCTTGGGCTGTTAAAAAATACTTAGGTAACTATAAACCTGTCGATTATTTCGAAAAATATATGAATGACGAACCTACAGGCTTTTATGAGTCATTAAGTAAACTAAGTGATTCTTTATTTTTTGAAAATTATAAAGGTGTTCTTGCTTTTCTTATTGTTGCTACTATTATAGCTATTATAATAGCAGCTGCCTCTTATTCTCTTTCAATACAAAAACCAGAGACTGAGAAGCTTTCAACCTATGAGTGTGGTTTTGAGCCTTATGAAGATGCACGCCATAAATTTGATATTAAATTTTGTTTAATCGCTATTTTATTTATTGTATTTGATATTGAAGTTGTTTACTTAATTCCTTGGAGTATTGAATTATCTAAATTAGATATATTAGGATTTTGGGCTATGGTTGAATTCTTATTTGAATTAGGTATTGGTTTTATTTATATATGGCTAACTAATTCATTAGAGTGGGATATTCGATAAAAATGTGCGGTGCAGTTTCTCTTATAGAAAATAATATTTTCAGTCCTTTAACACAATTTGAGAGTGTAGCGGTATATTACAATTTAATAGAGGGTCTTTTTGATTTTTCAATAACAAACTTTTTATTTATTTTAGTCCTTCTTTTACTTTGGGTAGTTGTAAATGAATCAACTAATAGATTAAAAGTTATTTCTGTATATTGGGTTTTAATGAAAGAACGTGTTGATGAAGTTTGCGCGCAAATTACTATGGAATCTTTGGGTCGCGATGGTGAAAAATATTTCCCAATTGTTTATTTAATTTTTTTATTTATATTAAGTAACAATTTAATAGGGTTAATTCCTTATAGTTTTACAACAACAGCTCATATTGTTATAACTTTTTCATTATCAAGCTCAGTATTTATAGGATTAAATGTAATAGGATTCAAAAAGCATAGACTTAATATGTTTAGCTTTTTTTTACCACCCAATACCGGTTTTTTTTTAGCACTAGTGTTAGTTCCAATAGAATTAGTATCATTTATTTCTAAACCTATAAGTTTAGGTGTTCGGCTTTTCATAAATTTGATGGCTGGACATACACTTGTTAAGGTAATACTTACTTTTTCTTGGAATTTATTGTATATGGAATCTTTAAAAGTATTTTTATTAATTATTCCGGTAACAATTTTAATTTTACTTGTCGGTTTAGAAACTGGTGTTGCATTTATCCAAGCTTATGTATTCGTTAGTTTAACTTGTATTTATATAGGCGAAAGTGAAAACCTTCACTAATTCCGATTTTTGTTATAATTTAATAAATATATTTTAAGAAGTGATCTATTTAGCTGAAACAGATTTACCGAAAAATAAATCCATAGTTTTTTCATTAATTTCAGTCTATGGAATAGGACGTTTTACTTCAAAAAAAATATGTAAAAAATTAGGAGTTTCTATCAATTATAAAACTAAAGATTTAAATAATGATCAAATAATCGAACTTTTTAAAATAATAGAATCAATGAAGTTACAACTTGGTAGTGACTTGAGAAAAAAAAATGCATCAGTATCTAAGAACTTAGTTTCGATCAAAACTTATAGGGGCTTAAGAAAATTTAGAGGTTTGCCTGTTCGAGGTCAGAGAACACATACTAACGCAAAGACTTCTAGACGACATAAAAGAACTTAATTACTATAATTATCAAATGGTATAGTTCAATAGGTAGAACGTTGGAATCATAATCCAAATGTCGTGAGTTCGAGTCTCACTACCATTATTTATAAGCCTATAGCTCAATTGGTTAGAGTGTGCGCCTGATAAGCGCAAGGTCAGTAGTTCAAGTCTACTTAGGCTTAAAAATCTATAAATGAAAAAGAAAAAAGTTTTAAAAAAAATAAAAAATTTTACTATCAATTTTGGTCCTCAGCATCCTGCGGCGCATGGAGTGTTGAGACTAATTCTAGAAATGTCTGGCGAACGTATCGTAAAAGCTCAACCTCATATAGGCTTATTGCACAGAGGTACTGAAAAATTAATCGAGTATAAAAATTATTTGCAAGCTTTACCTTATTTCGATCGATTAGATTATGTATCTATGGTAGCTCAAGAACATTCTTACTGTTTAGCAATTGAAAAGTTGTTAAATGCTAAAGTTCCAGAAAGAGCTAAATATATTAGGGTATTATATGTTGAAATAACTCGAATTTTAAACCATTTACTAGCTGTTGGCTGTCATGCAATGGATGTTGGTGCTATGACTCCATTTTTATGGGGCTTTGAGGAACGGGAAAAACTTATGGAATTTTATGAGAGAGTTTCGGGCGCCCGAATGCACGCGGCTTATTTTAGACCCGGTGGCGTACAATCTGATTTACCTAAAGGTCTTATCGAAGATATATATCTTTTTGTAGAACAATTTACTGTTCGTCTTTCAGAAATTAGAGAAATGTTGGAGCAAAATAGAATTTGGAAACAGAGATTATTAAATGTTGGTGTTGTTAGTGCTAAAAGTGCTATGGATTTTGGATTTAGTGGTGTAATGCTTAGAGGGTCAGGCATTGAATGGGATTTGCGTAAAAGTCAGCCTTATGAGGTTTATGACAAACTTTCTTTCAATATTTTAACAGGTAAAAATGGTGATTGTTATGATCGTTATCTAATTAGAATGTTTGAAATGGAGCAGTCTTTGAAACTAATAATTCAGTGTTTAGATCAATTACCACTTGGTTTAGTAAAAAGTACTGATACTAAAATAATTCCACCTGATCGAGTTGACATGAAACAATCCATGGAAGCTTTAATACATCATTTCAAAATGTATACTAGTAATGTTGAAGTACCAGTCGGTGAAACTTATATAGGAACAGAAGCACCTAAAGGTGAATTTGGTGTTTATCTAATTTCAAATGATACAAATAAGCCTTATAGATGTAAAATTAAAGCCCCCGGATTCGCTCACTTACAAGCCTTAGATGAAATGTCAAGGGGTCATATGTTAGCAGATGTTGTTGCTATAATAGGTACTCAAGATATAGTGTTTGGCGAAATCGATAGATAAAAATGAAAGGAAACAAGGTTAAAAGAAGGAAATCCATTAAAATATTTTATGACGGTAGCTTAAACAACTTTTTTGGCTATAAGCTAATAAAAAAGTCAAATCAATTATTTATTGATAACACTGAGTGCAGAATATTCCATAATAATCTTAAAAAACAAAATAATTTTGCGATCGTTTCTTCCAGGTCTAAAACTTTTATAACTTATAAACAAAAATATAAATAGAAATTAATAAAAATATAAATTTTTTAATGAAAAAACAATTATTAGTTCAATATTTAAATAGCTTAACTAAATTGTGCCCTATTTATAAAATTCAGGTTCATTTTGACTCTATAAGTATAGTAGTAAAATCTGAATTTATCCTGGATATATTATTATTTTTTAAGAATCACACTACAAATCAATTCAAAATATTAACATCTATTTCAGGTGTAGATTATCCAACTAATAAATATAGATTCAAAATTGTTTATGAATTACTTAGCGTCAGATATAATAGTCGTATTAAAATAAAAGTATTCTCACACGAATTAATGCCTATCCGATCCTCGACAAATATTTTCCCCGCAGCTAATTGGTATGAGTGTGAAGTTTGGGACATGTTTGGAGTTTTTTTTTCCAATCACCCCAATCTGGTACGTCTTTTAACTGATTACGGTTTTCATGGTTACCCTTTGAGAAAAGACTTCCCACTTAGCGGTTTTAGTGAAACTAAATACAATGAGTCAAAAAAAAGAGTTGTAAATAGAAATTTAGAACTTAGCCAAGATTACCGTGTTTTTAGTTACGCATCACCGTGGGGTTCTGTAAATAATTCGTAGATTTTAAAATTTCTAATTGTACATATAATAATGAAAAAATTAATGGTTAAAGATAAAAAAAAACGTTTTTTAGCCAATCAACTAGAAAAAAAACGTTTTTTGCTGCGTAGTATCGCACGTAATAATAACTTTTCAGACTTAACGAAATGGAATGCTTTTGAAAAACTAAACAATACATCTAGAGATAGCTCGTTTTGTAAAATATCAAATCGTTGTGTAATTTCAATAAATAGAAAACGTTTTAACAAATTGTCTTATTTTTCTAGAATGATTTTATTAAAGCTTATTAGATTAGGATATATAAGTGGAATTAGAAAATCAAGTTGGTAATTTTTAAACCTTTAAATAAATGGTTGATTTATATAATAAACTCCCAAGAGGGTTGATTAGATGGTTATTTTCAACTAATCATAAAGATATTGGTACTTTATATATTATATTTGGTGCTTTTTCAGGCATTGCTGGAACTGCTTTGTCAGTTTACATACGACTTACATTAGCTCAACCCAATGGCGATTTCTTAGCGTATAATCACCATTTATATAATGTTGTTGTTACAGGGCATGCATTCTTAATGATTTTTTTTTTAATTATGCCTACTCTTATCGGAGGTTTTGGTAATTGGTTTGTCCCTCTAATGATTGGAGCTCCGGACATGGCATTTCCTAGAATGAATAATATAAGTTTTTGGTTGTTACCCCCTTCATTGCTTTTATTAATTGAATCAGTATTGTGCGAAGCGGGTGTAGGTACCGGATGGACAGTTTACCCACCCCTATCAGGTATTACAGCGCACTCAGGTGGAGCTGTTGATTTAGCAATTTTCAGTTTACATTTATCTGGGGCTGCTTCTATATTAGGTGCTATAAATTTTATTTGTACTATAGTAAATATGAGAACTGAAAGTTTGCCTTTTCATAGACTTCCTCTTTTTGTTTGGGCTATATTTATTACAGCATTTCTACTTCTATTATCTTTACCTGTTTTAGCAGGTGCTATTACGATGCTTTTAACTGATCGAAATTTTAATACAACTTTTTTTGACCCTGCGGGTGGAGGTGATCCTGTATTATACCAACACTTGTTTTGGTTTTTCGGCCACCCTGAAGTATATATCCTAATTTTACCAGGTTTTGGTATTATAAGTCATATAATAGTGAGTGCAGCTAGAAAACCTATTTTTGGCTATTTAGGCATGGTTTATGCTATGATTTCAATAGGTATTTTAGGTTTTATAGTATGGGCACACCATATGTATACGGTAGGTTTAGATATAGATACCCGAGCTTATTTCACAGCAGCTACTATGATTATCGCAATACCAACAGGTATTAAAGTTTTTAGCTGGTTAGCTACATTATGGGGTAGTTCAATCGAGTTAAAAGCTCCAATACTATTCGCTTTAGGTTTTATTTTTTTGTTTACTGTCGGAGGTGTTACCGGTGTTGTTTTAGCTAACTCTGGTATTGATATTGCATTGCATGATACCTATTATGTTGTCGCTCATTTTCATTATGTGTTATCTATGGGTGCGGTATTTTCAGTTTTTGGTGGTGTTTATTACTGGTTTGAAGTTCTTACTGGATTAAGGTATTCTGAAGTATTAAGTCAAATTCATTTTTGGATCTTCTTTGTAGGTGTAAATTTAACGTTTTTCCCTATGCATTATTTAGGTGTAGCTGGTATGCCAAGAAGAATACCTGATTATCCTGATGCATTTAGTACATTTAATAAAATTGCTTCTTGGGGTTCTTACGTTTCGGCTTTTTCTCTCGTATTTTTTTTTTTAACTGTTATAGAAGCATTTATTTCTAAGAAAAAAGACGAGCACAAGTTTAAGCTTACCAAACTTTAAACAAAATCTAATTTGATTTAAAAATAATTTTCTATAAATGATTTTTCAACTTAAAATTTCCTCAAAAAATTTTAAATCTTTAAATAATTTTATAATATTTCTTAAAAAACATAAAATTAATGCTTCAATTAAAATTTTTCAAAAAAAAAAAAAAACAGAGTTAATGTCAATTTTAAAGTCTCCACACGTTAATAAAACAGCGCAAGAACTTTTCGAATATAGAACTTATTCAAAGACACTTATGATTAACCCATTTAAAATTTTTAAAACTTTAATTCTATTAAAAAAAATCAAAACAAATTTATTTCAAGATGTCAAAATAAAAATAATTTCAAAAATTAATACTAAAATAGATAATAAAAAATTATTTGAAACAATTCTAAATCCCAACGAATCCTGCAAAAATTTTCGTAGTTCAAATAGAAAAACTAAAATCTATCTAAAATTTTATGATTTTTATGGAGAAAACTTATTAAACTTTAATGAAATTAAATAAAAGCTTAGATAGCTCAGTTGGTAGAGCATAGGACTGAAAATCCTTGTGTCGGCAGTTCGAGTCTGTCTCTAAGCAAAATTAACAAAATGAAAAACTATCTTTTTAATATGTTTACTAATATAAGAAATGGGCAGATGGCAAAAAAATCCGTAATAAACCAGAGAAAAGTAAAAAACTGTGAGGGTTTTTTGAGAGTACTGTGGAATGAAGGATTTATTTCGGGCTATTCCTACAGTAATGAAAATGAAAACATGTTAAAAATTTTTTTAAAGTATAAAGAAGATGGGCGGCCTGTAATTAATTCAATAAAATTGATAACAAAACCTAGTCGAAGGGTATACTATTCATTAAAGCAACTATGGAAGATTAACTTAAATTCAGGTCTTATCATAATGTCGACAAATAAAGGTATAATGTCAATTGAAGAATGTAAAAAATTAAAAGTTGGTGGAGAAGCTTTTATTATTGTAACCTAATTTAAAAAAATGGATATTAAAATACTTAAAAGATATACGGTTCAAATACCTAAAAACGTTTCTGTATTATATTGTGAAAAGAAGCGCTTGGTAACTTTTACAGGTCCATTAAGAAGAAGTTCATTTAAACTAAAAGTTAAATTGTTTATCAATTCAAATAGTGATCGTATCAAAGTTAGCACGTTGCCTTTTTCAGGAATTTCAAATATAACATTAAAAAAAATAAAAGCTATACAAGGGACAACAGTGGCAAAAATAAAACAACTTATTTTGAAAACAACTGGTAAATTCTATCAAAATTTAATATTTGTTGGAGTCGGATATAGAGCTTTTTCAGTTGATAATTTTAGTAACAAAGTGTTCATGCTTAAATTAGGTTTGAGTCATTTACTTTATTTAAAAGTTCCTGAAGATTCTAAGATTGAATGCCAAAAATTTACAAATCTTTTTATTTCAGGTGATTCTTACCAAAAAACGACACAATTAACAGCTATAATAAGAGAACTAAAAAAACCAGAGCCTTATAAAGGGAAAGGTATTCTTTATAAAGATGAAAAAATTAAATTAAAGGAGGGTAAAAAAGTTTAAATGAAAATAGAAAAACTAAAATTTAAAGAAACTAAATGGAATAAATCTATAATAAAAACTAATCCTTATATAAAGAAAGCCCTTCAAATTATATTTAAATTTCATGTAAGAATAAATAGTCGAATATTATTTGTTGGGAATTCTGAGGATATAAATAAAAAGACTATTGTCAATACAAACCATATCTTTATTCCGAGTTTAATTTGGAAAAACGGTTTATTGACTAATCGGCAAAACACAATTCAACAAATAACAAATGACAATAGCGCGAATACAGATAAATTTAAAATACTAAATATACTATTAAAATTAAAAAAGAAACCTAATTTGATTGTTATTTTAGATGAAAGGAATAGTAGGAACGTAATTGAAGAAGGTTATATTTCAAGAATACCTATTGTAACTCTTAATTCTTCTATGAATGATAAAAAATCATCCTATAAAATACCCCAATTGATAACTGATGAAAATCAAATTTACCTATTTTTAAATATTTTACAATCTATTTTAAAAATAAGGCCTAAAATAAAAAAAAAGAAACCCAAATTAATGAGATGGTGCCGGAATTTACGTAAAAGTTTAATACAATTAAGAAAACGTAATAAAAAGAAAAAGAAAATATTTAACCGGTCTAAAAATTATTATTATAAAAATAAAAAAAGAAATGATTACAGTAAAAAAAAGAGGAAGATATAAACCTTTATATAGAAAGTTTCTTTTATATCGAGGAAATGTTCAAAACAGACTTAAATTTCTAACTGATTATCGAAAATTAAGAAAAAAAAAATGGGACAAATTTATGTTTTATGTTCTAAAGGCAAGAAAATTTTATAAGAGATTTCAAACTCGCGATCATAACTTATTTAAGCTAAATAAATATGCAAGTCCAAATAATTCTATAAAAAAACTTTTCAAAAGAGAGCTTCACGCTTCAAAAAGATTTACTCTGTTTTACGGTGGTTTCGTTAAAAAGTATTTAAAACGACATTTTAAATATATATTAAAAAAAAAAAATAAAAAAGATAAATTTGATCATAACAACAATAAAAGCATACTAGAGTTCTTCGAAAGTAGATTAGACTCAATATTGTTCAGAGCCCATTTTACAATGAGTATGAAAAATTCGCGTCAATTAATAACTCATGGCCATATTTTAATAAATGGTAAGATTGAAACAAATTATTCGAATATTTTAAAAACAGGCGATATTATAGAAATAAAATCAAACTCTTATAAAATAATAAAAAAAAATTTAAGAAATAAAGAATTTTGGCCTATCCCACCTAAACATTTACAAATAAATTACAAAACTCTACAAATAATTTTTGGTGATATTACCGAGTCTAATCTATCTGGTAGCTTTAAGTTCTGGCTAGATCTATACTCAGTTTCTAAGCATTACCAGCGCCGGTAAATTCTTCAGTAGCTCAGCGGTAGAGCAGGCGGCTGTTAACCGTCTGGACGTTGGTTCAAATCCAACCTGAAGAGAATAAATCTATATAAAGTAATTTTTGGAGATAATCGGACTTGAACCGATAACTTTATGCTTGCAAAGCACACACTCTACCAATTGAGTTATACCCCCCTATTAAATAAATAAATTAAAATTTTTATGAGGAATGTCTATCTGAATGAATACTAAATAAAATAGAATAGTTAGACCATAATAAAAAAGAAGCTAATCTTTTCGATTTAAATTTTAGACTTGTAACTAATCTTGGTATACTAACAGAAATAAATAGCCCATACATGCTAAATAAACTTATAATCAGATAAGCTAATGTTGACATAGTCAATAACGGATCAAACTGTGCCATTTATAAACTTGGCATTTCAACGCTCGTTTGGTGGAATTGGTAGACACGTCAGACTTAAAATCTGATTCTTTTATTAAGGAGTATCGGTTCAAGTCCGGTAACGAGTAAATTATTGCTTGGCTACATTAAATCAAGTTTGTAAAAAAAAAAGAAAACAAAAACGAAAATTAAATAAAACACCTGCATTAGAAAAATGTCCTCAGAAAAAAGGCATTTGTACTAAAATTGTAGTAAGAACTCCTAAAAAACCTAATTCTGCTCTAAGAAAACTGGTTAAAGTACGTTTAACAAATCGAAAACATGTTTACGCTTATATACCAGGAGAAGGTAGGCATAAATTGCAAGAATATTCAACTGTTTTAATTAGAGGTGGTAGAGTTCCAGATTTACCTGGAGTTAAGTACCATTTAGTTAGAGGAAAACTTGATTTTTTAGGTCTAGAAAATCGCATAACATCTCGATCTAAATACGGCACTAAAAAAAAGAAATATTTTTAAAAACAATTCAATTAATGAAAAAAAAAAATTATAAAATAATAAATAAACAAAATACACTACTAAAACAAAAAGTCATCGGTCACTTAATAATTGGTGGTAGAAAAAAAAAAAGTGAAAAAGTATTATTAAAGAGTATAAAATCACTTCAGAAACAGTCTTTAAAGTCATATAAAGAGATAATAAATCTTGCTGTAATGAATGCAATTCCTATTTTTAAAGTTAGTGAAAGAAGACTGAAAAAAACAAAGAAGAAAAAAAAACTTCTTGTCCCATTCTTTTTATCCAACAACTGTATAAGAATATCTACAGCTTTGAAAAATATTATTAATAATACAAGAAAAATTTCCTCTAATTTACCTTTTTATAATAATCTTAACAAAGAACTTGTATTAAATGCTAAAAAAAAAAGTGAGAATATTAAAATAAAAAATGATACGCAAAGACTTGCAATTGAAAAAAAGAAATTTTTAGATAACTATAAATGGAGAAATAAAAAAAAAACTTAATTTAACGAAGATTTAATACGTTTAATAGGAGTTGAACCTATAACCTTCGGGACCGAAATCCGACGCTCTATCCAATTAAGCTATAAACGTAAAATAAAAAAATGATTCAACAACAAACTATACTAAAAGTATCTGATAACTCTGGAGCAAAAACAGTTCAATGCATTAAAGTGCTTGGAGGATTTAAACGAAAAGTTGCTAATGTAGGCGATATTGTCATAGTTTCAGTAAAACAATTACGAAATAAATCTCGAATCACATCTAAAGTAAAAAAAGGTGAAATTTACAAAGCCTTAATAATAAGAACAAAAAAACCACATACTAAATTAGATGGATCTTACACTAAACTAAGTGAAAATGCAGTGGTATTAATAAACAAAAGAGGAGAACCTTTAGCTACAAGAATAATCGGACCAATACCCTATATTTTAAAAATACGTAAAAAGGGTTTGTCAAAATTTTTTAGCATATCATCAGGACTTGTTTAAAATTCTTAAAATGCATTTTTTAGAGCATTATTATGAAAAAACTATAAAGTATGACTTAATAAATAAATTTAACATAAAAAACACTAAGAAAATTCCAAAATTAGAAAAAATTGTATTAAATTTCGGTTGTAAAAGTTCTGAGATTACACAATTAGCCCCTGTGTTATTGTTTTTAGAGATGGTTACAAATAAAAGGGGGTCAGTTACAAAATCAAACAAAGCAAATTCTATATTAAAAATTCGAAAAGGATATCCTGTAGGGTGCAAAATTGTGTTAAGAAAAACAGAAATGTATTATTTTTTAGATAGATTATTATATGAAATTTTTCCAAAAATTCGAGAGTTTGAAAAAACAGTAATTCGATCTAAAATAGGAAAAAAGACCTTGTCTTACAAAATAGCCGATCTCTTAGTATTTAACGAATTAGAAGAACATTATTCAGTATTCCCAAGTAAATTACCACCTTTAGACATAACATTAGTATCCAACACAGAATTTAATGAAGAAATGTCTTTTTTAATTAAATCTTTGAAAATCCCCACTAGATATTAAACTTTCAAAACTTATAACTTTATTATGGATAAGTGGCTGAGTGGTTTAAAGCGTTAGTTTTGAAAACTATTGTATTGAAAAATACCGGGGGTTCGAATCCCTCCTTATCCTAAATTTTAAATTTTATTGGCTGAATAGCATAAATGGTAATGCGTGAGATTGCAAATCTTGATATATCGGTTCAAATCCGGTTTTAGCCTAAAATAGACAAACGTATATTATAAATATACATAGATATAATATAATAAAAAATGATTTCATTAATTTTGAAAATTTTAAGTGTTATAGTAGCAGTTTTGATTGCTTTAGCTTATTTTACAGCAGCTGAGCGAAAATTGATGGGGGCTATTCAAAGACGTAGAGGACCTAATGTTGTAGGTTACATAGGACTTATGCAGCCCTTAGCTGATGGTTTAAAATTATTTGCAAAAGAAACAATTATACCTAATAATTCGGATGTTATTTTATTTTTACTAGCACCAGTAGGCTCTTTTATTTTAAGTTTAATTAATTGGGCTGTCATCACTTTTACAGAATATACCGTTGTAGCTGATATAAAATTAGGAATTTTATATCTTTTAGCAATTTCTTCTTTAAATGTTTATGGTGTTTTATTGTCAGGTTGGTCGAGTAATTCTAAATATTCGTTTTTAGGGGCTTTAAGATCGACTGCGCAGATGATTTCTTACGAAATTTCTATTGGGTTTATTGTGTTAGCTGTTTGTATATGCGCCGGATCATTTAATATCGGAACTGTAGTGTTAGCACAAAAAGAAATATGGTTTGTTGCACCATTATTACCGGTCTATGGTATGTTTTGTGTTTCGATGTTAGCCGAAACAAATAGACATCCGTTTGATTTACCCGAAGCGGAATCAGAACTAGTTTCTGGTTATAATACTGAGTATTCCGCTATGACATTTGCATTATTTTTTTTAAGTGAATATGCTAATATGGTTCTAATGAGTGCTTTTTCAGCTATTTTATTTTTAGGAGGTTGGTGGTCTTTATTTTTTCTAGAAGGTCCTATTTCACATACTTTATCTTTTACATTAAAAGTACTATTAGGTATTACTTTCTTTATTGTTACTAGAGCAACTTTACCTAGATATAGATATGATCAATTGATGGATTTAGGCTGGAAAAGTTTTTTACCAATGTCGATTGGGTACATAACTCTCACTATATCACTTCTGACTTGTATTAATGGTTTGCCTGGTTAAATTTTTTTTAATTAAAAAGTTAATAATAGTAAGTTCATAGCAAATAATTAAAAAAATACTAAGTAATAGTTGGCTTATAATATCTGGTGGGGTAGTTAATGTTGAAATCAGTACAAATACTAAATAAAATAATTTTCTAAAACTTTTTATTTTACTAATTGCGTTTTGTGTTAATTTCAATATAAAAATTAAAAAAACAACAAATTGGCAATTAAAAAAACAAATCTTATAGGAAAATATATAAAATTCAATATACTCACTTAATTTTGCTTCAAAATGTAAATTTTTAGTTTTGAAACTTAGAAAAAAATCAAAACTTGTGGGTAATAACATATAATTTAAAAATAAAAAAGATAACGCCCAAAACAAAACAGGAATTAGTATTATTGATTTTAAAACTTTATATTCTTTATAATACAGCCCAGGCGATGCAAATAAAAACAAGTGGTAGAGCAAATAAATTAATGTTAATTGGTTCGACACAAAAACAATTAATTTTAAATATACGGAAAATATTTCAGCAACACCAGTTACTATTAAATAAAATTTGTTAGATACTACAGAACTACTGTTAATGAAACTGAATTTAATGAACAAAAAAAGCAATGTTTCTTTGTAATAATAGGATGTAAGCATAAAAATCCCCCAAAAAATAATAATAAGGATTATTCTGTTTCGTATTTCTATAAAATAATTATAAAACATTTTTGCTATAATTTATTTTAACTTCTTAGGAAAATAGTTCAGTTGGCAGAACAGTGGTTTCCAAAACCAAAGGTCAGGGGTTCAACTCCCTTTTTTCCTGCTATAATCAGTTATTTGTTTTATTATTAAAATTATATATTTTTTCAGCTTAGTAAAGTCTCCAAATAACAAAAATACTATAAAGGCCAGTATTATCAATTGTCCAAAACTCATACTACCTCTCATTCTTTGAAAAATTTATTTTTGATAAAAATTTGATAAAAGGCTTATAGTTCAGTTGGTAGAACATACCGCTCATAACGGTCCAGTCGTAGGTTCAAATCCTGCTAAGCCTAAAACCCCTTTATGGAATTAAGTTTACGAAATTATCAAATTTTAAAAATTAAAAAAGATTTAAAAGATAAAAATTTTTTTGTTTTTTTCAATGGAGCCAGGTTAAATTCTAATAGTTGGCTTTTTAATGAACAAAACTTAAATAAACTTGATTTGAATTATCAAAAAATCTATAATAAATTAAGTTTAAAATCTTTTGATCGTTCAATATACAAAAATTTGAAACGATTTATAAATGGAGAAATTTTTATTATAAAACCTAGAAATCAATCTAAACCTATAGTATTTAATAATTTAACTAAATTAAAACCTATTTTTATACCTTTTGTGATAAAAATCAACGGCAAATTTTATACTATTGGGCAGTTTAAAAATTTAAAATTTATTAATTATAAAATAAAAATAGTTGAACTTATAAAAACTATTAAGCTTCATAAAAGATTGGTCATTATTCAATAAAATTTTCGGGATAATGCGATTTGAACGCATGACTTCCTGTTCCCAAAACAGGCACGCTACCAGACTGCGTCATATCCCGAGAGAAACTTATATAATTTAGGAGGAATGGCTGAGTGGTTTAAAGCGGCAGACTGTAAATCTGTTGAGTTTTCTCATCGCAGGTTCGAATCCTGCTTCCTCCATAAATCAAAATAATATGTATTAAATGCTTTTAACAAAAATTTTACAGGGTAAGCAAAACAATGTTAAAACGATAAAATCTTTAAAAAATCAAATTAAATATTTAAACTCTATATTATTAGATAAAAAAAAAAATGAACTAGTATCAGAATATCTAACTCATTATTTTGATAATTCAGAAAAAAACATAGATGCTAATACAGTTCCTGCTATCATATATACTATAACTGTTAAATTCGCATTGTCCAATTCGGCATTGATTTTGTCTAATGTAAAAGGAGAAAATTTATTTTTTTACTCGGCAGGATCTATTCAAATAAAAGGGAAACAAAAAATAAAGAGAAAAAAAATATTCATTCTATTATTTAACCATCTTATGTCAAATTGTCCTTTTATAAAAAATAAACCTATATCACTTCACTTAATAAATACATCTTTTCATAAACGTTATATAATTAAAAAAATTATGAGATATTGTTTAATATCGTTTATAAAAATCATAGACGCAACTCCTCACAATGGTTGCAGACCCCCCAAAAAAAGACGAAAAAAATTTAGAACTAAAAAGCGTAAGTAAAAAATGTCAAATCAAAATTTAAAGTTTAAAATCCCTAAACCAACATCACCTGGTCGTCGTAATACAATTATAATAAAAAAGACATTCTTAAAAAAAAATTCTAGTCTAAAACTTAAAATAAGTGGTAAAAAGAATATAAGTGGAAGAAACAATTCTGGTAAAATAACAATTAGACATAAAGGTGGTGGTCATAAAAAAAAATATAGAAAAATAAATTTTAATCGTATTTATGATTCTGAAGGAATAGTATGTAATATAGAATATGATCCAAATCGAACAGCTTTTATAGCGTCTATTTATTGTTTAACGGAAAAAAAATTTTATTACATAATAGCGCCAAAAAATCTTTCGATCGGAGATATAGTTAGTTCAGGCTCTACGGCTAAACCTAAAACAGGGCATGCTTTACCAATTTCAGAGATTCCTGTAGGAAGCTTTATTCATAATGTTTCAATATTACCTAAAAAGTTAGCTCAAATTTCCAGATCTGCGGGTACTTACTCAAAACTAAATGAGAAAACATTTGACTATGCTAGAATAAAATTGAGTTCTGGAGAAGAAAGATTTATACCAACTAAATCTATAGCCACAATAGGAGTAGTTTCTAATGAATTATCATTTTTCTATAAAAAAGGGAAAGCAGGTAGAACTCGATGGCTTAATAAACGACCGACCGTTAGAGGTGTCGCTATGAATCCAGTTGACCACCCGCATGGAGGGGGTGAAGGTAAAAAATCTGGTAAAGCTATAACTCCGTGGGGTAAACCAGTTCAAAAAGGAAAAACAAACAAATCGAAAAATAAACTAATAATAAAAAATGAGTAGATCTAAGTGGAAAGGTCCTTTTGTTGATTGTTTAAAAGCAGGAAAAAGCATTAATCGAAACATAGAAATATCGCCTAAACTTGTTGGTAAAAAATTTATTGTACATTCTGGATACAAAAAAAAAATTGAATTAAGCATAAACGAAGATATGATTGGATATAAAGTTGGTGAATTTGTAAATACTAGGCAGATATACGTTTTTAAGAAAAAAAAACAAAAAAAAAAACAGAAAAAAAAAATAAATGGCTCAAAAAACAAATTTTAATATTTTTAGATTAGGGAATAATAAAACAATTACCTGGAAATCTAAATACATAGAACAATCTGGTAAAGAGCTTGCCAGTTACAATTTAAAAAATATTGAAATAAAATCTTACATAGAAAAATTTTTAAAAAATCAAAATCTAATACTTCAAGATTATAAAATAAATATTAACGGTTATTCGGTCTTGATTTTTGTCTCTTATTTTGCTACTTTTAAATTTATACATAATACAGAAAATAAAATAAATAAATCATTAAAATTCAAACCCCGATTGAAAGGTTATTTCAAAAAGAATATTATTAAAATTAAATCATATAAAAAAAGATTAAAAAAAAATTTTATACCTTCTATTGGGGTACATCGTTATAATATAAATTTTACTAATTTTACTTTAAAGAAGATAAAAACACCTAAAAGATTAAAAATTCTTAGGAAATATAAAGACTATTTAATTAAAAATAAATTTAAAAATCGTTATAATCTAAATCAGCATAATTTTGTTACTACTCATTTTATTGATAGTTTGAAAAACTTTTTTGGCTCTTATTATCAAATTCGTGTTATATTTAAAAATCTAAACAAAGATAACACACTCAGACATAAATACTCAAAAAATGAATTAATTATGCTAAAAAAGAATATAGCGAAATTACGTAGATTTAAAAATAGTGATTTTTTTAAAGATGGTATAAATACTATATATAATGTTGTACTAAAAAAAAATTCTTCCCAACTACTAGCAGAATTTGTAGCAAATGCAACTCAAAAATTAAAGCGGCACGGACAATTTTTTGATTTTCTTAAAAAGACTTTAAATTTATTTTTATTTTCTGGATTTTCAAAACTAAAAGGGGTTAAAATACTTTTTAATGGTAGAATAAGTGGACTACGTAGATCAAAAGTAATTCCAATAATGACTGGAAATGTTAAATCTCAAACCATTGCAGCGGATATCGAACACCATCAAGCTACGGCTTACACGAAAAATGGAACTATAGGTGTAAAAGTGTGGGTTGCCGGCTAAAGTTTATAAAAATGAATGTTATTGCAACCAAAAAAAACAAAATTTAAAAAAACAAAAAAGGGGAAATTAAACAGATTTGAACATAAAAAATCTGACTGTTTAAAATTTGGTACAGTTGGATTAAAGGCCTTAGAATCCGGTTTAATTACATCAAGACAATTAGAATCAGCACGTCAAGCTATTACAAGAAAAACTAAAAGAAAAGGTAAAGTTTGGATCAGGGTTTTCCCTGATCTGCCAATTACGTCTAAACCTACATCTGCCCGAATGGGCAAAGGAAAAGGATCAGTTTCTCATTGGGTTGCTAGAGTTAGGGGTGGAGTCATATTATTTGAAATTTGTGGAGTTAAACGAAATGTTGTAGAAGATGCATTTAAAACTGGTGGTGCTAAGTTACCAATAAAAACCTGTATTTTTGATTAAATTTGAACTGAAAGACAAAAGGAAATAGATGTCACAGACCGCAAAATTTTAATATATTTATATATTTTCATATGGTAATACTACAAGCAGCTAAATATATCGGTGCAGGCCTAGCGACAATCAGCTTAGCTGGTGCAGGTCTTGGTATAGGTACAGTTTTTGGGGCTCTAGTTATTGGTATCTCTCGAAATCCTTCGATAAAAGACGAGCTATTCAAAATGGCCATTCTAGGATTCGCCTTAACTGAAGCTATAGCTTTATTCGCTTTAATGATTGTTTTTTTATTTTTATTTGCGCTATAATTTCAAATCTCAGTTTTAAATATTTAAATTTTTAGCAAATTAAAATACAGAAATTAACTGTAATAACTTTAAATTGTTTAAGTTTCAAAACATATTAGTCTAAAAGTTAGGGTAGTGTAACTGGTAAGCATTGGAGGCTAATGCCCTCCAGGAGTAGGTTCGAACCCTGCCCCTAACAAAATTTTTAAAGTGGCAAGTATACCGGTAAATTATTTTTTAACAGCAAGTTCTATTGTTTTTTTCTTTGGAATTCTTGGATTAGTTTTAAACAGAAGAAATATTTTAATAATAATAATGTCAATTGAGATACTTTTATTAGCTGTAAATTTAAATTTTGTGATGTTTTCTGTTTATCTGGATGATATTACAGGCCAAGTTTTTGTACTATTTATATTAACTATAGCAGCAACTGAATCTGCGATAGGTCTTGCTATTCTAACTGCCCATTATAAAGTTATAGGGGCAATTATTGTAGATACTGTTAAAATCAATAAAGACAAACAGGAGTAAACTATTTCACGTATAATTAAAAATTAAGAGGATGACTGATAAATCAAAATTCAATAAATTAGATGCTAATCTTTCATTAATAGCATATTTAATAAATTCAGGAGTAAGTATGCCTCATTATTGTTACCATAATAATCTATCGATTGCAGGTAATTGTAGAATTTGTTTAGTGGAAGTAAAGAATTCACCAAAACCTGTAGTTTCTTGCGCAATTAATGCTAAATCTAGCTTGTTAAATAACGAAATTTTTCATGACAGTACCTTGGTAAAAAAATCAAGAGAAAACATTCTTGAATTTCTCCTTTTAAATCACCCACTTGATTGCCCAATTTGTGATCAGGGAGGTGAGTGTGATCTTCAAGACCAATCTCTTTTTTTCGGATTCACTAAACGAAGATTTTACAAGTTTAAAAGAGTTGTAAGTGATAAAAATCTAGGACCTATAGTTAAAACAGTCATGACGCGATGTATTCATTGCACACGATGTGTAAGGTTCGCTAATGAAGTAGCAGGTATGGAAGAATTGGGAATTTTAGGCCGCGGTGTCTATAGTGAAATAGGTACTTACGTCGATAAAGTGTTAACTTCCGAATTGTCAGGTAATATTATAGACTTGTGTCCTGTAGGTCGAGTTTATTTGTAAAAAATCAAAACTATTATTAAAATTATTAAGTATTTGTGAAAAGATACTTTTGAAGTAAAAATACTCCAAAAAGTTTAGCCAGATCTTACTAAATGTTATAGGAGCACTTACATTAAAACCTTACCCTTTATGGGATAGAAATTGGGAGACCAGCTATGTTGTTGGTAACGAAGTAACAGATGCATTTGTATCCGATGTTGTTATAACTTTAAAAGAAGGTACTCTCTTTGAAATCAAACCCTTAGAAGATTCAGATAGTAGCAAAATTGACTCACTTTCAAAGACAACATGGGTTACTGATAAAGCTAGATTATTTGTTGAAGCTATATACTCGATTAGAGGAAAAGATAACCAAAAAGCTCGAGTTTCTGATTGGGAACTAGTTTTTAAGCAAATAATAACTAATTTTTATTACAAAGATTTCATTCAAAATATTTCGCATGAAAAAAGTTTTTTTTTAATTGCGTTTGGTAATGTTTCAATTGAAGTGTTAAGTTTACTAACTATTTTTGAACAGGTATGCTCTTCATCTTTCAAAGTTAGAAGAATAGAAGATTATAAATTAAATAATGTTGATAATGAATCATCTTTTCAACTTGTAAATGCCACTAAAAAAAATCAGCTTATTTCTTCAACATTATGTATTTTAATTGGAACTAATACTAGATACGAAGGTTCACATTTAAATCTTAATTTAAGACAAAGATATTTAAAAGGGAATTTTAGTCTTATTTCATTAGGATCTTACATAGATTTAACTATTCCACTAAGATTTTTAGGATCTAATATAAAAATACTAAAGTCACTTACTGAAGGTAACAATTTATTTTGTTTAGATTTAGCTGCTTCAAAAAATCCACTGTTAGTCTATAATAGTGAATTCAGCCGACGCCATGATTCGGATACTATAATATCAATGTTTAAAATACTAAAATATTCTAATTTAATAACTAAAACGTGGAATGGTGTTAATGTTTTAAACGCTAGTATGAATGACGTAGGGGTAAATTTATTAACTAAATTTTTACCGTTGAGTGACAGAGATTTAGACAATTTTAAAGGAATTTATTTATTAAATTACCAAATGCCCTTATCAATACCTAATTTGAAAAAATTAATGGACTTAAAATTGTTGAATTCTAACTGGATAAAAACTGATAATTCAACATTTTTAAGTCATAAAATATTTTTCAATAAAACTAGCTCACAAAATTACTATTTTAATTTACCAAGTAATGTATTTTTTGAAGATAATGAAACATTTGTAAATGCTAGAGGTTTTATAAAACGAGTGCCTAAATTAATTAGTTCAGCGAGCAATTCTAAAGGAAATTGGCAGATTTTGCGTAAATTTTTTTTAAATTTCAACAATCTTAAATTTATTAATAATACTAAAGAAACTAATTATATATTTTTTAACTGTAAAAATCTTTTTGATTTCAGAAATTATTTAAATTTTCAGTTTTACGCAACTCAAAATTTAACAAGCTTAAATTTTTTTTTGAATGTAAATAACAAACCTTTAGTTTCAGATACCGTAAAATATAAAGAACCTTCATCTAAAATTATGAATACAAAAATTAAGTATTGGTTAGATGAATTTTTTAGCGGTGGGAAAGATGGTTATACACATGCTGCATTGAATATTAATAATTGTTCGAAACTTCAAAGACTTGAAAGAGCGAATTTTTTTTAACAAAACTTTTAAATGTGATGTAATACAGAAGAATTAAAGAAAGTTATGAATTTGATTATTAATTTAATTGAAATGTATATGAATCACTTAAAATTGTTTTAAAGGTAATAGGAGTCGAAGGTCGATCTTTAGATGATCCCTTTACTACTCTATTAATATTATAATTATGGCAATAAGGCTTAAAAAAATTAGTATAGGGTAGTATAACTGTAATCTTCCAAGAGGCTTTCTTGAAAAACATTAAAGTATATGAGAGGAAAAGGTTGTAAGATGTGTAAAAGAGATCTTATAAGACACTTTGTAGCGGATTTTTATGATAAATTTTTTTTCTTAAGTATATAAGAGAGAAATTAGTTTATGTTTCAAAACATATTAGTCTAAAAGTTAGGGCTTTGAAATTAGCGTAGATGCTCTAATAATTTTAATAAAAAGCTTGAAAGATCAATAATTAAGAGTAATGGTTGGAGGATCTGGTTAACCAGAAGCAGAAGGAAATACATAATTAAACATAAAGCTAAAGGAAGCCGATAGTGAAATGAAGAGTGTTCTGGAAGGTATAGAAAATGGATAACTCTAATCAATCATTAATTGGTAAAACCTAACTTGCTTTTTGATTACGGCTAATATTTGGGGATATAAAGTTTTTAGTAAAACTAACGGTTTCTTATGTTGGTCTGTTTTATACTCAGCAAGCTGAGTTTTTAAGAGGTCTAAGCTAGTTTCCATCAGATTATTCGAAGCTTTTAATTATAGTGTCAAATAAATTCCGAATAAAGATACATTACAGAGACACCTAGTATCAATCCGCATAAGATCCAAAAAAGGTCTTTGTCGTTCTTTTTGAAGCATACTTTTTTCATCTCCATAGGCTATGTTTATTCTTTATAATCCGTAATTAACAAAGAGATCTTATAAAATACTTCTATGGCAGTTTTTACGGGTAATTTTTTTTCTAAGTATAAAAATATTTGCATGCTTAAAATATGTAATTTAAGTTTCGTTGTAAGGAATATTAGAATCAAAATTTTTAATATATGTATATTAATTTACTGTTTTAGTGCAATAATTTAGTTAAATTAGTGTAAATGGAAAGCACGGCCTAATCTTAAGGCAAGTAAGGTTCGAATCCTTTATTTAATAACATAAATGTTAAAACCAAATGCGTTGACAAAAGTAGCTTTTTTATCATTTTATGGTAAAACGGCTTTATTTTTATTTGTAACTTTATTAGTCGTACTTAGTAAGGAAAATTCTTATAACACAGTCAGCTCTGATGAAGATCTTTTGGAAGCTTATCGTGTATTGTTTGAATCCATAAAAGAATTTATGGATAATTACCAGATTTATTCAGAGTTAATGGTGCGAGCCTCTTCTACAGATGCTGCATCTTTGAGTAATCTATACATTCCAATGAATAACGAACTGAGAGATCTTATCTACACTTGCAGAGATCCTAGAGGTATTACTGAGTTAATAGCATACCAACTTTGGATGGCTCAGGAGGCGAATAACGGTACGGTTGATTATAGTGTTATTATTGAATCCTGTAATCAATTTAAGGATGAATTTGATTCAGCGAATAAACATTTGATAAATAACATAACTTATTTAGAAGGTTTGATAAAAGGTGATAGTAGCGTATCTATTCATTCAATAGAGCTTAAAAATGACAATTTTGGTAGCCGTATAGAGAAAACTGTTAAAACGTTTAAATTGCCTCTTTTAGATCCTGCAAGTTTTAATTCGGACACAGAAATTACTAACACCACTCCTAAAGATGCACCTAATACACCTGCACCTAATACACCTGCGCCTAATACACCTGCGCCTAATACACCTGAAGATTACCCTGAAGATTTTGGCCCTGAAGATCATCCGTTGAATAGAGAAGCACCGAGTCGGGATTACCCAGGAAAATACCCTGGTCCTAATAAAAATCCGTATAATAATAAGGTTTATCTTCGGTTGGGGGTGGCTTTCTTAACTGTATCTTTTATTTTTATTTTAGAAACGTATTTTAAATAAAAACACCCTATGGAGAAAAACAGACACTTCTACAGATCAAGATTTACTAAACAATATTCAAAATTAGATTTTAGTACTAAAATTCTTACACAGCATATAGGAGAAGCACCTTTTGAGCATCAAGCTCTAATTGTGATTTTCTATACAACTACATGCTCTTTAACTTTTTCATTTCGCGTCATTATATGCAGTTTTTATTAAATAAAGGCGAAACAAATCACTTGATACAGCCATTAAATAAAAATACTTATAAAAACAGAAAGGTAATACACAGGTGGAGAATCCTCAGCCACAATTTAAAAATATTGTAAATATAAAAAATCATGGCAAATACCTACTCTAGAGACTATTAGTTCCAATTATTCTTTTTCCCAAAATGACTTAGTTTTGGGCAGTAATAACAAAGGCTGTTACTACTGCTGTGGGTAGGTGTTGTGTTTACGGCAGTGTATTCACTGATTTAATCTGGCTACCGTTATTTTAGTATCGAAGTTTTAAAACCGGAGCTACAAGCACTAACAACCATTGTTGATATTATCCAGTTTGGTGTTATTATATACTGACGTTAATTAATTTCTGTTAAAATGTCTACTTTTAAGTTATTCAGATTCACACCATATTAAAGCTTCGACTAAGGAAAAATATATTTACCAAATATAAAACATATAATAAAAATTTTAATTAAAAAAATGATTAATTTCTTTTCTTAAGTATATAAGAGAAGAAAAATTGTAAAATACAGAAGAGTGGCTGAGTGGCTTAAGGCGAAGATCTGCTAAATCTTTATATAGTTTATTCTATATCGGGGGTTCGAATCCCCCTTCTTCTATATTCATTTTTAAATTAAATACAACTTCAAAAACTTTCTTTAAATAGAAATTGAAAAAACAATTTGCAAATAACTGAAATAAATATTCTTTTTTAAGTATAATTGTTCTACAGGTAAAACTGTAAGTATAGCAAATAATTCGGAATATTAAAATTAAAGTTTGTTAAAATTTAAAAAAAAAATAATACATATCTTATTGAATATTTTTGGTAAAAAGTAGATTCTCAACAAAAATATAAAGATAAAGAGTTAACTTTCTTAAAAAATTATTAGTTGCAAAAAGTTTTTTATTATACAAGCTTAATCTTGGAATTAACCGAGCAAAATAATTATTTACTTGTTGAAAGAGTATTATAACAAAAAATGATATAAATTTATTTTATAAAAGCTTAAATAATAGTTAAAAATGCATTTTTTGGCAATCCGCTAGAAATAAAGATTTAAAATAGGTGGTAAAGAATTTAAAAATAAACTATCATTAAAATCGTCTCGGTACACATTAGATAGAAAAAAAAGATAAATTATAAATTTAATTCTTTATACATTTTCAAATCATTTGCCCAATATTATTCAACTACTTGATTGGGATGAAGAAGGTTTTATATTTGGATTAGAATTTGTTATATAAAACATGTTTTTTTGGTTCATCTGAAGACCTGGAGCATAGCCAAGTGGTAAGGCACTCGTTTTTGGTACGAGTATCAAAGGTTCGAATCCTTTTGTTCCAATAAGCTCAGAAAAAAGATCTTATGAGACACTCTGTAGTAGGTTTTATGATAAATTTTTTTTCTTAAGTATATAAGAGAGAAGATTGTTTAAGTTTCAAAAACATAGTAGTCTAAAAGTTAGGGTAGTGTAATGGTAAGCATTGGAGGCTCATGCCCTCC
>JAAUYD010219811.1_pt1 | contig 41107 bp, 32 predicted proteins | sample 7278101 | NCBI WGS metagenome assembly JAAUYD01 (sample SAMN14350128, study PRJNA611818) | marine sediment metagenome | isolation source: surface marine sediment (0.6m) | place: French Polynesia: Moorea | collected 2018-08
CGAGAATCGGTCGGCGCAGTTGCGCCTTGTACAGTGTCCGTGTGACCTGGTCGCGCGAGAAACCGTGTTTGTTCACCATGGTGTCGATGAACTCGGCGCGTAGCTGATCCGGAGTCTTGGCCTGGACCGGCGAGCCGGCGAGCAGCAGCGCGGTCGTCAGCAGGAACAATCGCATCATCACGTAGGCAACAGTCTGCGGTGGGTGTGAATGGACATCAGCATACCGAACCCGGCCATCAGGGTCACCAGCGACGTCCCGCCGTAGCTGACCAGCGGCAGCGGCACGCCGACCACCGGCAGCAGGCCGCTGACCATGCCGGTATTGACGAACAGGTAGACGAAGAACACCAGGACCAGCGCGCCGGCGAGCAGGCGGTTGAAGGTGTCCTGGGCGCGCGTCGCGATGTACAGGCCGCGCGCGATGATGAACAGGTACAGCGCGAGCAGGATCAGCACGCCGATCAGGCCGAATTCCTCGGACAGCACGGCGAAGATGAAATCGGTGTGGCGCTCGGGCAGGAAGTCGAGCTGCGACTGCGTGCCGTTCAGCCAGCCCTTGCCATACAGGCCGCCCGAGCCGATCGCAATCTTCGACTGGATGATGTGGTAACCGGCGCCGAGCGGGTCGTTCTCCGGGTCGAGGAAGGTCAGCACGCGCTGCCGCTGGTAGTCGCGCATCAGGTACCAGGCCACCGGCGCGGCCGCGGCCAGCGCGACCAGCAGCGCGCCGATCAGGCGCCAGCTGATGCCGGCCAGGAACAGCACGAAGATACCGGCGCAGGCGACCAGCAGCGCGGTACCGAGATCGGGCTGCTTGGCGATCAGCAGCACCGGCACGACGGTCATGAACGCGGCCACGGCGAGGCGCTGCCAGCTCGGCGGCAGGCGCTTCTCGGCCAGGTACCAGGCGATCATCAACGGCACCGCGAGCTTGACCAGCTCCGACGGCTGGAAGCGCACGATGCCGAGGTCGAGCCAGCGCTGCGCGCCCTTGCCGACCTCGCCGAACACCAGCACCGCGACCAGCATCAGCAGGCCGACGCCATACAACGACGGGCTCCAGCGGCGCACCGTGCTCGGGTTGACCTGGGCGACCGCGAGCATCACGAAGAAGGCCAGCGTCAGGCGCACCATCTGGCGCTGCACCTGAGCGAGGTCTTCACCCGACGCCGAGTACAGCACGATCAGGCCGAAGCCGCACAGCAGCAGCAGGCCGACCAGCAGCGGCAGGTCGATATGGAACACCGCGAGCAGGCCCTGACGGCGGTTCGGGTTGGTCGGCGTCAGGTCGCCGAGCTGGCGCGCGGTGTAGTTCACGAATCGTCCCCGGTGTCGCGCAGCAGATAGGCGTCCATGATCGTGCGCGCGATCGGTGCCGCCGTCGAGCCGCCGTGGCCGCCATTCTCGACGACCACGGCGATCGCGATCTGCGGGTCCTCGATCGGCGCGTAGGCGACGAACAGCGCGTGGTCGCGCAGCTTCTTCTCGATCGTCTCCTCGTCGTATTCCTCGTCCTGGGCGACCGTGAACACCTGCGCGGTGCCGGTCTTGCCGGCGATCCGGTAGGCATCGCTGCGGATACGCTTGGCGGTGCCGCGCGCGCCCTCGACGACGTTGGCCATGCCGTTACGCACGTCGTCCCAGTTCTGCTGGAAGGCCTTGGCGATCGGCTGCGAGCTCGGCGGGATCGGCGTGATCTCGCCGCTGCCGCGCGCACGCAGGTAGTCGACGACGCGCGGCGTGTAGAAGGTGCCGTTGTTGGCGACCGCCGCGGTCGCCGCGGCGAGCTGCAGCGGCGTGGTCAGGAAATAGCCCTGGCCGATGCCCATGATCAGCGTCTCGCCCGGGTACCACGGCTGGCGCCGCGCGCGGCGCTTCCATTCGCGCGACGGCAGCAGGCCGGTCGATTCGCCGGTCAGGTCGATGCCGGTGCGGGCACCGAATCCGAACTGGCCGAGGTAGTCGTTGAGGCGGTCGACGCCGAGCTCGTAGGCGAGCTTGTAGAAGTACACGTCGCACGACTGGACGATCGCCGCGTCGAGGTCCATCGGCCCGTGCCCGGTCTTCTTCCAGTCGCGGTACCGGTGGGTGTTGCCGGGCAGCTGGAAGAAGCCCGGGCAGTACACGCTGGTGTCGAAGCTGATGGCGTTGCGCTCGAGGCCTGCCAGGCCCATGAACGGCTTGACCGTCGAGCCGGGCGGGTACTGCCCGCGCAGCGCACGGTTGTACAGCGGGCGGTCGTCGTCGCCCTGCAGCGCGTCGTAGTTCTTCTTGCTGATGCCCTCGACGAAAAGGTTCGGGTCGTAGCCAGGCTGGCTGACGAACGCCAGCACGCCGCCGTTCTTCGGGTTGATCGCGACGATCGCGCCGTTGTTGTCGCCGAACGCCTGCATCGCGACCTCCTGCAGCGCGATGTCGAGGTGCAGATGGACGTCGACGCCGGGTTCCGGCGGCGTCTGTTCGAGCGTGCGCACGCGCCGCCCGGCGGCATTGATCTCGATCTGCTCGTGGCCGACCGAGCCGTGCAGCGCCGATTCGTAGGTCTTCTCGACGCCGTTCTTGCCGATATGGCTGGTCCCGGCGTAGTTCGACGCGTCGATCTGCTCGAGGTCGCGTTGGCTGATGCGGCCGACGTAGCCGAGGACGTGCGTGGTCTTGACGTCGTGCGGGTAGTGACGCAGCAGCTGCGCCTTGATGTCGACGCCGGGGAAGCGGTGGTGGTGGACCGCGAACTGCGCCGCCTCGTCGGGCGTCAGGTTGACGCGGATCGGCACGCTGTCGAAGCGGCGCTTGCGTTTCTTCAGCTGCCAGAAGCGTTCCAGGTCCTCGTCGCCGATCTCGATGACCGCGGCCAGCTGGTCGAGCACGGCGTCGACGTCGTCGACCTGCTCGGGGGTGATCTCCAGCGAGTAGGCCGGGCGGTTCTGCGCCAGCAGCACGCCGGCGCGATCGTAGATCAGGCCGCGGGTTGGCGGCAACGGCACGACCTTGACGCGGTTTTCGTGCGACAGGGTCCTGAAGTGCTCGTGGTCGACGATCTGCAGCTGCGCCATGCGTCCGACCAGCAGCGCCACGGCACCGATCACCAGCATGCCGGCGACGATCGCGCGGGTCAGGAAGGCCTGGTTTTCGCGGATGGTGTCCTTCAGTTGCATCGCTTGGCTGTCTCGTTGCGGCCGCCGGCGTCAGCTTACCTTGAAGTGGCGACGGGTCTTGCGCAGGGTCACGAACACCCACGGCCACAGCAGCGCGCCGAGCAGCGGCCCGGCCCAGTATTCCAGCGGCGGCGCGATGCCGCGGGTCGCGCCGGTGATCCACAGGCCGAACAGGTGCTCGACGATCAGCAGCGCAAGGATACCAAGCGACTGCTGCCAGAACGGGAACACGCGGATGCGCTGGTGCAGCTGGATGGCGATGAAGGCGACCACCGACAGGCCGAGGGCGTGCTGGCCGAGCAGTGTGCCGGTCAGCACGTCGAGGACGATACCGGCGGCGAAGCCGCTGGCGACGCCGACGCAGTGCGGCAGTGCGATCACCCAGTACACCAGCACCAGCGTCACCCACGGCGGGCGGAACGGGCGCGCCCATTCGGGCATCGGCAGGATCACCAGCAGCATCGCGACGCACAGCGTCACGACGATCACGGCGCGGCCGTGGCCGCCGGCACTCACGCCCCGGGCTCCGCGCCGGTCGCGGTCGGCGGTGCGGCCGCCGGTCCGGCGGCCCCGGCGGCGTCCGCGCTGCCGTCGCCGGCGGCCGTGTCGCCGGGCAGGTCGTCGGCGACGCCGTCACCGGCCGGCTGGCTGGGCACGGTCCAGACCAGCAGCACCTCGCGGCTGCGGTCGAGGTGGGCGCTCGGCTGCGCGATGATGTTGGAGAACGGTGCGTCCGGCGAGCGGTCGATGCGGTTGACCGTCGCGACCGGGTAACCGGGCGGGAACTTGCCGCCGAGCCCGGACGTGACCAGCATGTCGCCCTCACGGATATCCGAGTTGGTCGGCAGGTACGGCAGCTTGAGCGCGTCGATGCGCCCGGTGCCGAGCGCGATCGTGCGCAGGCCGTTGCGCAGCACCTGGACCGGCAGCGCGTGGCTGGTATCGGTGATCAGCAACACCGTCGAGGTCAGCGGCGTGACGTTGGTGACCTGGCCCATGACGGCGTTGGCGTCGAGCACCGGCTGGCCCTCGAACACGCCCGAGATCGCGCCCTTGTTGATGATGACCTGTTGCTTGTACGGGTCGAGGTCGACCGACGACAGCTCGGCGACCAGCACCCGGTCGCCGACCTTGAACGACGAGTCGAGCAGGTCGCGCAGGCGCATGTTCTCCGCTTCCAGCGACTGGTACTTCTGCAGGTCGGCGCGCAGGCGCAGGTTCTCGGTGCGCAGTTCGCGGTTGCTCTCGAGCAGGCGCTCGCGGCTGCTCGTGGTCTCGCTGAACCAGCGCGACGCCGTGAACGGCAGGTCAGCGAGGTAGTGCAACGGGTAGGTGACGAAGGTCAGCGCGCTGCGCAGCTGCTGCAGGTGGTGGAAGCGGTGGTCGAGCAGCAGCAGCGTCAGTGAAAGTATGACCGCGACCACGAGGCGGGTGGTCTGGGATGGGCCCTGTGCAAAGATCGGCTTGATGGTGATGCTCTCCGTTCTCGTGCCGTGCCGTGCATGTGTCAGCCAGTGCGCCGCTGCGGGTGCGGGTCTGGCGCCGCAGCGGGGGTCCCGTTGTTGTTATGCGCGCCTCGTCGCTACTCGACGGTAAAGATATCGCCTCCGCGCTCGTCCATCATCTCCAGCGCTCGACCGCCGCCGCGGGCAACGCAGGTCAGCGGCTCCTCGGCGATGATCACCGGCAGACCGGTCTCTTCTTCGATCAGGCGGTCGAGGTCCTTGAGCAGCGCGCCGCCACCGGTCAGCACGATGCCGCGCTCGGCGACGTCGGCACCGAGCTCCGGCGGGGTCTGTTCGAGCGCCTTCTTGACCGCGTCGACGATGCCCGACAGCGGCTCCTGCAGCGCCTCGAGGATCTCGTTCGAACTCAGCGTGAAGCTGCGTGGCACGCCCTCGGCGAGGTTGCGGCCCTTGACCTCGAGTTCACGCACCTCGTTGCCCGGGTAGGCCGAGCCGATCTCCTTCTTGACCTTCTCCGCGGTCGCCTCGCCGATCAGTGTGCCGTAGTTGCGGCGCACATAGTTAATGATGGCCTCGTCGAACTTGTCGCCGCCGATGCGCACCGAGTTCGAGTAGACGATGCCGTTCAGCGAGATGATCGCGACCTCGGAGGTGCCGCCGCCGATGTCCAGCACCATCGAGCCGCGCGCCTCGTCGACCGGCAGCCCGGCGCCGATCGCTGCCGACATCGGCTCCTCGATCAGGTAGACCTCGCGCGCACCGGCGCCGGCGGCCGATTCCTTGATCGCGCGGCGCTCGACCTGGGTCGAGCCGCACGGCACGCACACCAGCACCCGCGGGCTGGGGCGGATCATGCGCGACTCGTGCACCTTGTGGATGAAGTACTGCAGCATCTTCTCGGTGACCGTGAAGTCGGCGATCACGCCCTCTTTCATCGGCCGGATCGCGGTGATGTTGGCCGGCGTGCGGCCGAGCATCTTCTTCGCCTCCTCGCCGACCGCGGCGACCGACTTCGGGCCGCCCGGACCGCGGTCCTGGCGGATCGCGACCACCGACGGCTCGTTGAGCACGATGCCCTGGTCGCGCGCGTAGATCAGCGTGTTGGCGGTGCCGAGATCGATCGAGAGGTCGTTGGAGAAGAGTCCACGGATACGACGAAGGAACATGCTGTGACTTCCACTGGGAGGCCGGGCGGACTGTCTGCGAGCGCCTCGGGCCTCTGTAGTTGTGTGTGGTGCGCCGGGCCTCGGCGTCCCGGAAAGAGCGGTAATCTAGCAACGGCCCCCGGGTTCGGCAAGCACACCCCGTTGCATTACTTTCGGCACAAAGCGCGATTGTGTTAATTTCGCGACCCTGTTCGAATTCCCTGCCGCGCGGTGAAATCCCCATGTCGCTGAGCACTGACGATGTCGCGAAGATCGCCCACCTGGCCCGTCTCGCCGTGACGCCGGACGAGACCGGCGCGCTCAAGCGCGACCTGTCGAACATCCTCGACCTGGTGGCGCAGATGGACGCCGTCGACACCGCCGACGTCGAACCGATGGCCCACCCGCTGGAGATGGCGCAGCGCCTGCGCGAGGACCGCGCCGACCGGGAGGACCGGCGCGACGACTACCAGGCCAATGCGCCGGCGGTCGAGAACGGCCTGTTCCTGGTGCCGAAGGTCATCGAATGACGCGGCGACCGCGGCCCGTGCCCGGACACTGAACCTGGATTGTTGGTGACTCCATGCATGACAAGACCCTAGCCCAGCTGTCGGCGGCGCTGCAGGCGCGCAAGACGTCGAGCGTCGAGCTGACGCAGCACATGTTGCGGCGCATCAAGGAGCTCGACGGCCGGCTCAACAGCTTCGTGACCGTGACCGAGGCCGAGGCGCTGGCCCAGGCCCTGATCGCCGACTTGCGCATCGCTGCCGGCCAGGCCGGGCCGCTGACCGGCATCCCGATCGCGCACAAGGACATCTTCTGCACCCGCGAGGTGCGCACCAGCTGCGGTTCGCGGATGCTCGAAGACTTCGTCGCGCCCTATGACGCCACCGTCGTCGCCCGCCTCGAGCAGGCCGGCGCGGTGATGCTCGGCAAGACCAATATGGACGAGTTCGCAATGGGCTCGTCGAACGAGACCAGCCACTTCGGCGCGGTGCGCAATCCGTGGGACGACGACACCGTGCCCGGCGGTTCGTCCGGCGGCTCGGCCGCCGCGGTCGCCGCGCACCTGTGCGTCGCGGCGACCGGCACCGACACCGGCGGCTCGATCCGCCAGCCGGCCGCGCTGACCGGCATCACCGGTCTCAAGCCGACCTACGGCCGCTGCTCGCGCTGGGGCATGATCGCGTTCGCATCGTCGCTCGACCAGGCCGGGCCGATGGCGCGCAGCGCCGAGGACGCGGCGATGCTGCTGACGGCGATGGCCGGCTTTGACGAGCGCGACTCGACCAGCGCCGACCGGCCGGTCGACGACTACGTCGGCGCGCTCGGCAACGACATCCGCGGCTTGCGTATCGGCATCGTCGGCGAGTTCATGGACGACGGCCTGGATGGCGGCGTCGGCGCGTCGGTACAGGCAGCGCTCGACGAGCTGCAGAGGCTCGGTGCCGAGCTGGTCGACGTCAGCCTGCCGAACGCCCACCTGTCGGTGCCGGCCTACTATGTCGTCGCGCCGGCCGAGTGCTCGTCGAACCTGGCGCGTTTCGACGGCGTGCGCTACGGCCACCGCTGCGAGGATCCGAAGGACCTCGAGGATCTGTACAAGCGTTCGCGCTCCGAGGGCTTCGGCGCCGAGGTCAAGCGCCGCATCATGATCGGCACCTACGCGCTGTCGGCCGGTTACTACGATGCCTATTACCTGAAGGCGCAGAAGGTGCGGCAGCTGATCGCCGACGATTTCCGGCGCGCGTTCGAGCGCTGCGACGTGATCGCCGGTCCGACCGCGCCCGGCACCGCGTTCAGGCTCGGCGACAAGGCCGACGACCCGGTGTCGATGTACCTGCAGGACATCTACACGATCGCGGTCAACCTCGCCGGCCTGCCGGGCATGTCGATCCCGGCGCCGGCCAGCGACGGTATGCCGGTCGGCCTGCAGCTGATCGGTGACTATTTCGATGAGGCGCGCCTGCTCAACGTCGCCCACCAGCTGCAGCTGGCAACGGATTGGCACCAGCAGGCGCCGAAGGGTTTTGAATAGACCGAGTCTCGAAACGCAAAGAGCGCAAAGGCTCGAAGGACGCAAAGGTGATTGCTGTTTGCAGCCGGGGACCGAAGTGTGGAAAACGAGAAACTTTGTGTCCTTTGCGTCTTTGTGGCCTTCGAGTATCGAGACTCGGGGCATGAAAAACGCGCGGCTGACCGGTATAGCAGTCGTCTGACGGTTTAGCGAGGAAATCCCATGCAATGGGAAACAGTCATAGGCCTTGAGATCCACACCCAGCTGGCGACGCAGTCGAAGATCTTCTCGCCGGCGTCGACTGCGTTCGGTGCCGCGCCCAATACCCAGGCCTCGCTGATCGATCTCGGCATGCCCGGCGTGCTGCCGGTGCTGAACAGGGAGGCCGTGCGCATGGCAGTGCGCTTCGGCAAGGCGATCGGCGCGCATGTCGCTGAGCGTTCGGTGTTCGCGCGCAAGAACTACTTCTACCCGGACCTGCCCAAGGGCTACCAGATCAGCCAGTACGAGCTGCCCGTGGTCGGCGAGGGCCGGGTCGAGATCGTGCTCGATGACGGCGTCGTCAAGACCATCGGCGTGACCCGCGCGCATCTCGAGGAGGACGCCGGCAAGTCGCTGCACGAGGACTTCCACGGCATGACCGGGATCGACCTGAACCGCGCCGGCACGCCGCTGCTCGAGATCGTCTCCGAGCCGGACATGCGTTCGGCAAAGGAAGCGGTCGCGTACGCGAAGAAGATCCACCAGATCGTCACCTATATCGGTATCTGCGACGGCAACATGCAGGAAGGGTCGTTCCGCATGGACGCCAACGTCTCGGTCAGGCCGAAGGGTCAGGCCGAGTTCGGCACCCGCGCCGAACTCAAGAACATCAACTCGTTCCGTTTCCTCGAAAAGGCGATCAACTTCGAGGTCGAACGCCAGATCGAGCTGATCGAGGACGGTGGCAAGGTCGTGCAGGAGACCCGCCTGTACGACTCGGCGAAAGACGAGACGCGCTCGATGCGCACCAAGGAAGAGGCCAACGACTACCGCTACTTCCCCGATCCGGACCTGTTGCCGCTGGAGATCGACGCGGCGTTCATCGCCGACGTCGTCGCCGACATGCCGGAGCTGCCGGACGCGCGACGCGCGCGTTTCGAGAGTGACTACGGCCTGTCGGCCTACGATGCCGACGTGCTGACCGCGAGCCGCGCACAGGCCGACTGCTTCGAGACCGTGGCCGAGGTCGGCGGCGATGCCAAGCTGGCGGCCAACTGGGTCATGGGCGAGCTGGCCGCGGCGCTGAACAAGGCCGGCGTCGACATCGATGCGAGCCCGGTCGCCGCCGGTGCGCTCGGCAAGCTGGTCGCGCGGATCAAGGACAACACGATCTCCGGCAAGATCGCCAAGGACGTGTTCGCGGCGATGTGGGCCGGCGAGGGCGACGCCGACGACGTCATCGAGGCCAAGGGGCTGAAGCAGATCACCGACAGCGGCGCGATCGAGGCGCTGGTCGACGAGGTGCTCGCGGCCAACGCCGAGCAGGTCGAGAACTACCGCAACGCCGACCCGGCCAAGCAGCCGAAGATGCTGGGTTTCTTCGTCGGCCAGATCATGAAGAAGTCGCAGGGCAAGGCCAACCCGCAGCAGGTCAATGCGCTGCTGCGCAAGAAGCTTTCCTGATTGCGCCGACGCAGGGTTGCGCGGCACGTTCGGCCGATACCGTGTGCCCCATCCGCCACACCGCCGAGACAGGGCACGGTGACGCTCGCCGCGCCGCGCGGGAATCTGAGTGAATCCCGTGCACCGCGACAAGGTGTATTCATCGTGAGGTCCGCGTCATGCCGGATCCCTGGCTAGCGACCCTGTTCCCGGCGCAGCCGCGCGGGTTTCGTGGCGAGCGTTGGCTGAACATCGGCCTGCGCTGCGCGCACCTCGTCGGCATCGCCGGCATGGCCGGTGGCTTCCTGTTCGCGCTCGACGCCGCCGACTGGGGCCTGTACTGGTACCTGGCGCTCGCGTCCGGCGTCGCGTTGTCGGTCATGTACGTCTGGTCCACGGCCGCCTGGCTGTTCGAGCTGAAGGGCCTGGCCGTGCTGTTGAAGATCGCGTTGCTCGCCGGCGCGACGGCCTATCCGGCGCTACGGGGCGAGGTCTTCGTCACGATCATCGTCCTGTCCGGCCTGATCGCACACGCCCCGGCCAAGGTCCGCAGCCGGCAATGGCTGCGTCCGCCCGGCACGATCGGACGAAGACCGCCCGCCGGCGGGCGGTGAGCAACGGGTTGTTGGTGTCGACCCCCGTCGTCGCGAGCAGGGTGTGAGGTGTTTCGGTCGCCGACACACTGGCTCGCGCCATGGGGCGCGTGCGTCAACCCCCCGTCTTTCGGCCCGGCGTGTCGCTGACGGCAGCGCAACCGGTTCTAGTCCTGCAGCTCGGCGCGGTTCGCGAACTCGGCGAGTGCGTCCGGGTTGAGCAGGGCCTCGGTGTTCTTGACCGCGCGCCCCTCGACGGTGTCGCGCACCGCGAGCTCGGTGATCTTGCCGCTGCGCGTGCGCGGGATCGCGCCGACCTGGAGGATCTTCGCCGGCACGTGGCGCGGGCTGGCGTGGGTCTTCAGGCGCTCGCGGATGCGCGCTCGCAGCGCGTCGTCGAGGACCGCGCCGTCGCGCAGCACGACGAACAGCACGATGCGCACGTCGTCGTCCCAGCGCTGGCCGATCGCGATGCTCTCGACGATCTCCGGCAGCCGCTCGACCTGGCGGTAGATCTCGGCGGTGCCGATGCGCACGCCGCCCGGGTTCAGCACCGCGTCGGAGCGGCCCTGGATGACCAGCCCGCCGCGCTCGGTCAGCGTTGCCCAGTCACCGTGTGTCCAGATGCCGGGGAAGCGCTCGAAGTACGCGGCGCGGTAACGGCTGCCGTCGGCGTCGTCCCAGAAGCCGACCGGCATGCTCGGAAACGGCCGCTTGCAGACCAGTTCGCCCTCCTGGTTGCGTACGCTGTGGCCGCCGTCGTCGAACACGTCGACGTCGAGACCGAGGCCGCGGCACTGCAGCTCGCCGCGATACACCGGCAGCAGCGGGCTGCCGAGCGCGAAGCACGAGACGATGTCGGTGCCGCCGGAGATCGAGCAGATCTGCACACCGGGCTTGAGCTGTGTCGCGATGTAATCGAACGACTCCGGCGACAGCGGCGAACCGGTCGACAGCAGCGTACGCAAACCGGTCAGTGGGTGCGTGCCCACGGCGCTGAAACCGGCCTTGTGCAGCGCGTCGATGTACTTGGCACTGGTGCCGAACACGCTGACCCCGGTGCGCTCGGCGAGGTCGAGCAGTGCGCTCGGGCCCGGATGGAACGGATTGCCGTCGAACAGCACCAGCGTGCAGCCCAGCGCCAGGCCGCTGGCCAGCCAGTTCCACATCATCCAGCCGCAGGTCGTGAAGTAGAACAGGCGGTCGTCGCGGTCGATGTCGGTGTGCAGACCGAGTTCCTTGAGGTGCTGCAACAGCGTGCCGCCCACGCCGTGCACGATGCACTTGGGGGTACCGGTCGTGCCCGACGAGAACAGGATGTACAGCGGGTCGTCGAACGCCACCTGGGCGAACGGCGGCGGCGTGGCGTCGCCGGCCGGCAGGTCGGTCCAGGCCAGCATCCCCGGCGGCAGCCCGGTGCCCTGCCAGTCGACGCCGATCGCGTGCTCGACGCTCGGCAATTGCTCGAGGCAGGCAGCGATCTTGTCGCCGATCGCGATCGTGCGCCCCTTGAAGCGGTAGCCGTCGACCGCGATCAGGACCTTGGGCCGGATCTGGCCGAAGCGGTCGAGGATGCCGTCGCTGCCGAAGTCCGGCGAGCACGACGACCAGATGGCGCCGAGCCAGCTGGTCGCGAGCATGCCGACGATCGCCTCCGGGCGGTTCGGCAGCACCGCGGCGACGCGGTCGCCGGGGCCGACGCCGAGGCGCTGCAGTGCGCCGGCCAGGCGTGCGCTGTACGCGTACAGCGTGGCGTAGCTCAGGGTCTCCTGGCTTCCCTGTTCGTCGCTGAACAGGATCGCGGTGCGCGCGTCGCGGTAGCGCAGCAGGTTTTCGGCGAAGTTGAGCCGCGCGCCGACGAACCAGCGCGCGCCCGGCATCGCGTCCGGGTCCTGCAGCAGCTGTTCGGCGGGCCGGCTGTGGACGACGTCGAAGTAGCGCCAGACGCCGTCCCAGAAGGCCGCCGGATTGTCGACCGACCACTGCCACAGCGCCGCGTAGTCGCCGCCGAGGTCGACGCCGTCGGTCGCCTCGACACGGTGCATGAAGTCGGCCATGCGGCAGTCACGGGTGTGCGCGTCGTCCGGTGCCCACAGGATCTCGGTGTCTTGCATGCTGAATCCTTCGCCCCGGCCGCACGCCGGCGTTGCTTCGGCTATAAGGTGTATAGACCAAGCCACGCAGTAACCCACGATGCCGATCTCGCAACCGCGTTCGCCCGAGGTCTATCTGAACCTCAATGTCCGTGGCCTCAGACAGTCCGCAACGCTGGCGATCAACGAACGCTCGCGCGAGCTCGCGGACCAGGGCCGCAAGGTGTACCGCCTCGGCCTCGGCCAGTCGCCGTTCCCGGTACCCGAACACGTCAGCCGCGCGCTCGCCGCGCATGCCCACGAGAAGGACTACCTCGCGGTCAAAGGCCTGCCGGCGTTGCGCCAGGCGGTCGTCGACTGGGTCAGGCGCACCGAGGGGCTCGACTACTCGCCGCAGCACGTGCTGGTCGGTCCCGGCACCAAGGAGCTGATGTTCATCGTACAGCTGGTCTACTACGGCGACCTCGTGATCCCGTCGCCGTCGTGGGTGTCGTATGCGCCGCAGGCGCGGATCATCGGCCGTCACATCCACTGGCTGCGCACCCGCGTGTCGAGCGGACTCGGCGTCGAGCCGGACGCGCTCGAGGAGCTGTGCCGCGAGGACCCCGAACGGCCGCGGCTGCTGATCCTCAACTCACCGGGCAACCCGACCGGCATCTGCTACAGCGAGGCGCAGCTCGAGGCATTGGCCGACGTGCTGCGCCGTTACCGTGTGCTGGCGCTGTCCGACGAGATCTACAGCGGTACCCGCTTCGACGGCCGTCACCTGTCGCTGGCGCGCTATTACCCCGAGGGCACGATCATCAGCAACGGCCTCAGCAAGTGGTGCGGTGCCGGCGGCTGGCGGCTCGGCTTCTTCGTCTTTCCGCCCCAGCTCGACTGGTTGGTCGACGCGATGGCGGTCGTCGCCAGCGAGACCTTCACGGCGACCAGTGCACCGATCCAGTACGCGGCCGTCAGCGCGCTCGAAGACTGTCCGGAGATGGACGACTACCTGCGGCGCACGCGGCGTATCCTCGGTGCGCTGGCCGACCACGCCTATCGTGAATTGACCGCGGCCGGCGCCGAGATGGCGCCGGCGGAGGGCGGCTTCTACCTGTTTCCGCGCATCGTCGCGCAGCGCCGGCGCCTCGAACAACGCGGCATCCACGACGGCGTCGAGCTGACCCGGCGCCTGCTCGACGACACTGGCGTCGCGGCCCTGCCGGGTGTGAACTTCGGTCGTCCCGAGCACGAGCTGTCGATGCGTATCGCCCTGGTCGACTTCGACGGCGGGGCCTGCCTCGCCGCGCTCGGCGACCGCGAACCGGACGCCGACTACCTGCGCGCGCACTGCCCCGACATCGTCACGGCGATCGCCCGGATGGCCGACTGGATACGCGGCTAGGCGGCGCCACGTCGGCGGCCGCCGCAGCGCGTCGGACGCACGGCGTGGCCCGAAGCCGCGTGCCGTGACGCGACGGACTACGCCGGCCGCGGCCGCCGCGTCGTCATCGCCGCGCGCGGCGGCTCAGCGTGACGGCAGTCGCTGCTGCGGTGTCTGCGGATCGATGACCATATCGCCGCTGCAGAACGACATGCAGTTCGAGCACTGGCTGGCGTGGCACGCCCGCCCGGCTTCGTTCTTGCAGCAGAACCGCCACTTCGCGCCCTGGACCGGTGGACCGCCGAGCGGAATCCCGCTCTGCCATGGCGGCATGCCGCGGCCGAAGTCGAAGTGCTGGGTGGCCTGCGCCGGGAGACTGAATACGATCGCGAGCAGGGTGAACAGGATCACTTTCATGTGGGCCCCCTTGGGTGTCGTTGACCGGCTTTCCGAGTATAGACACACCGGGTCGCCGGTATGACAGCGACCCGGCCGCTGGGTTACCTTGACCCCTGCTGGCCGGCGCGCGCCTTCACGGACGCGCCGGCGCCGGTCGTGACATCGCATGGAACACACGGTACTCAACGACATCCTGATCCTGCTGGCCGTCGCCATCGTCACGGTCACGCTGTTTCGCCGTCTCGGCCTGCCCGCGATCCTCGGCTATCTGTGCGTCGGCCTGATCGCCGGGCCCTATGGCTTCGGCTGGCTGGTGTTCGACGACGTGATCCTGTTCCTCGGCGAGCTCGGCATCGTGTTCCTGTTGTTCAGCATCGGTCTCGAATTCTCGCTGCCGCTGCTGCTGGGCATGCGCCGCTACCTGCTCGGCGTCGGCAGCGTGCAGGTCGCCGGCGGCACGCTGGCCGGCTTCATGGTCGCCCAGGCGTTCGGCGTCGACTGGCGCGGGGCGCTGGTGTTCGGTGCCGCCGCGGCGCTGTCGTCGACGGCGATCGTGCTGACCCAGCTGGCCGAGCAGAACGAACTGCAGGAACGCCACGGCCGAATCGGCGTCGGCATCCTGCTGTTCCAGGATCTCGCCGCGGTGCCGTTCCTGGTCATCATCCCGCTGTTGGCCGACACGTCGGCGTCGCTGACCTGGCCGCTGGTGCTGGCGCTGCTCAAGGGCACGTTTGCGTTCCTGCTGATCTGGTTCACCGGCCGTCGCCTGCTGCCGGGACTGTTGCACGGCATCACCCGCGTCGGTTCGCGCGAGCTGTTCGTGCTCACGGTGCTGTTCCTCGCGCTGGCGACGGCCTGGCTGACCCAGTGGTTCGGCCTGTCGCTCGCGATGGGCGCCTTTCTCGCCGGCATGCTGCTCAGCGAGACCGCCTATCGCCACCAGATCGAGGCCGACGCGCGGCCGTTTCGCGACCTGCTGCTCGGCCTGTTCTTCGTCACCGTCGGCATGGAGCTCGACTACCAGCTGCTGCCGAGCATGTGGTTCGAGACGCTGGTCCTGCTGCTCGGCATCACGTTCGGCAAGGGCCTGCTGATCATCGCGCTGGTCTGGAGCGCGCGCATGGGGACCGCGCCCGCGCTGCGCACCGGACTGATCCTCGGTCACGGTGGCGAGTTCGGCATCGCGCTGCTGGCCCTGGCGCTGGGACGCGACGTGCTCAGTCACGAGACCGCGCAGCCGGTGCTTGCGGCGATGATCATCAGCATGTTGATCGCACCGGTCGTGGTGCGCCACAACCGCGCCATCGCCGCGCGCCTGCTGGCCGGCCGCGGCGAACCGCTGGCGGCCGACGCGATGGACGCGCGCCAGCACACGCGCGAGCTGTTCGATCACATCGTGATCGCCGGGTTCGGCCGCCTCGGCCAGAACCTGGCCGTGATACTGCGCAAGCTCGACATCCCGTACATCGCCCTCGACCTCGACGCCGGCGTGATCCGCGAGGCACGCCTGGCCGGCGAACCAGTGTTCTACGGCGACTGCACCCAGGTCACGATCCTCTCGCATGCGGGCATCGCGCGCGCCCGCGTCATGGTCATCACGTTCGACGAGCCCGACGCGGTCACGCGGGCGCTGGCGGCGGCGCGGGCCGTCAACGCGACCGTCGACGTGCTGGTGCGCACGCGCGACGATCGGCACTTCGAGCTGCTGCTCGACGAGGGCGCGCGCGAGGTGATCCCCGAGACCCTCGAGGCCAGCCTGGCGCTGGCCGATCACCTGCTGCGCCGGCTCGACTATGCCGAGGCCGACATCCAGCCGCTGCTCGACAGCATCCGTCGCACCGGTTACCACGAGTTGCGTGCGACCTTCGCGGTCGGCGACGACACCAGCCGGGCCAGCGAGCAGCCGGGTCTGCAGACCGTCTGCATCAGCGAGCGGGCGCACGCGGTCGGCCGCCGGCTCGGCGATCTGCGCCTCGACGAGATCGGCGCCCGCGTCGTCGCGATCCGCCGGCGTGGCATCCGCGGCGACAAGCCGCTGGCCGACACGCGTCTGCGCGCCGACGATGCGGTCGTCGTCGAGGGCACGATCGAGCAGCTCGACCGCGCCCGCCAGCGCATGCTGGACGGCTAGCGGCGGCCTGGCCGCGGCCGCCGGCTTCAGAAAGCCGCGCGGCCGCCCGATAGTCATCGACAGTCACGACGTCGACGACCGCTGCGCCGGGCGGCGGCCGGCCCGACGCCACTGCCGGTTTTGTCCCGCAGCCATAGCGGGTACCCTGCGCGGCAGCCGAAACCACCCACAGCCGAGGTTGCGACAACGCCGTTGAACATCCGACCCGCCACCGCACAGGATGCCGATCCGTGGGACCGCTACGTGTCGGCCCACGCCCACGGCACCTTTTTCCACCGTTACGGCTGGAAGCGCCTGATCGAGGCCACCTACGGCTACCCGGGGCATTACCTGCTCGCCGAGAGCGACGGCCGGCTGCACGGGGTGCTGCCGTTGGGCGAGGTCCGCCACCTGTTGTTCGGGCACTCGCTGATCTCGGTGCCGTTCTGCGTCTATGGCGGCGTGCTGGCCGACGACGAAGACACGCGGGGCGCGCTCGAGGCGCGCGCGATGCAGCTGGCCGCCGAGCTCGGCGTCAGCCATCTGGAGACCCGCAACGAGCGGCCGATGCGTGCCGACTGGCAGCGCAAGGACGGCCTGTACGTCACCTTCAAGAAGGCGATCAGCGACGATCACAACGCCAACCTGAGCGCGATCCCGCGCAAGCAGCGCGCGATGGTCCGCAAGGGCATCAAGGCCGGGCTGATCGGTGAACTCGACGCCGGTATCGACAATCTCTACGAGGCCTACTCGCAGAGTGTGCGCAACCTCGGCACGCCGGTGTTTCCGAAGGCCCACTTTCGCGCGATCCGCGACGAGTTCGGCGACGACGTCGACGTCGTCACCGTGACCCACGACGGCGCCGTGGTCGCGTCGGTCATGAACTACTATTTCCGTGACCAGGTGCTGCCGTTCTACGGCGGCGGCATCAGCGCGGCGCGCAATCTCGCTGCCAACGACTTCATGTACTGGGAAGTCATGCGGCGCGCGGTCGAGCGCGGCTGCCGCGTGTTCGACTTCGGCCGCAGCAAGGTCGATACCGGGTCGTACCGCTTCAAGAAGCACTGGGGTTTCGAGCCGCAGCCGTTGAGCTACGAGTACCACCTGGTCAGGGCGCGCGAGATGCCGGACCTGAATCCCAACAACCCGAAGTACCGGCTGTTCATCAATGCCTGGAAAAAGCTGCCGGTGTCGGTGAGCCGGGCCATCGGTCCGTGGCTGGCCAAGGGGCTGGCCTGAGCGCGCCGCTCACCCGGCCGCGCTGACCCGGTTGCGGCCGTCCTTCTTCGAACGGTACAGCGCGCGGTCGGCGCGGTCGATGAAGTCCATGACGTCCTCGCCGTTCCGGAAGGTGGCGACGCCCGCCGAGATCGTGATGTCGCCGAGCGGCTTCTTGTTGTCGGCGCGCACCAGCTGCGCGGTCTCGATGATGCGGCGGATGGTCTGCGCGACCGCCATCGCACCGTTCGCCGGGGTGTTCGGCAGCAGCACCGTGAACTCCTCGCCGCCGAAACGCGCCGCGGTGTCCTGGCCCTTGATGTTCTTCTGCAGCGTCTGCGCGACGAAACGGATCACGCGGTCGCCGATCAGGTGGCCGTGGGTGTCGTTGATGCGCTTGAAATGGTCGATGTCGAACATGATCAGCGACGGCGGCATGGCCGGTTCGGCCGCGGCGATCGCGGTCTCGATGTGCTCGAACAGCGCGGTGCGGTTGTAGAGACCGGTCAGCGGATCGGACAGGGCGCGCTGGCGTTCGGCCTGCAGCTGTTCCTGCAGGTTCTCGATCTCGCGTGACTTCTCCTCGAAGTGCACGTGCAGCGTGGTCGTGTTCGAGCGCATGTTGCGGGTCTCGTCGATCAGCTCGCCGATCAGGCTGCTGATACTCTTCAGATCGCTGCAGTCCGACACGTCGCCGGCGAAATTGTCGAGCACGCCCTCGAAGGCCTGTGCGTCCTTGCCGGCGTTGCGCAGCGATGTGCTGACCTCCTGGATCAGCACGCCGAGTTCGCTGCGTACCTGCTCGACCTCGCCGAGGTCCTGCTCGGAGATGAAGCGGCGGTACAGGTGGGCATTGACCGACGGCGTGAAGGCCTCGCCGGCGCCGATCAGGCGGTCGATCTCCTCGCACAGCGCCGGGTTCTCGCCGGACACGTAGGTGTACCAGACGGCATAGTTGTGCGGTATCGCCGGCACGTGGTGGCGCGACATCAGCGGCAGCGTCAGGCGCAGGTATTCGGCAGCCTTCTCGCTGTTGGTGTCGTCGGCGGCGTTCATGGCCGGTGCTGATGGCAAGTCGGCGATCTCGTCACGGTGGTACCCGGCTATCGGTCGCGGCCCGGCATAACTTTAGCCGGGTCGGCTGAATTTGCTGGCAATTCACGCCCTTGCGCGCCTGCCGGTGGGCCGGCGTCAGGTGTCATGGCTGGCCCTTCAGCGGGCGCCGTCACGCTGCGCCATCGCCACCGTGTACTGCCTGCCCTGTTTGACCTTGCGGTGGTTGCCGAACACCTCGTCGAAGGCCCGTGCAATGAACTGCCGCAGGCCGCTGATGACGACCACGTAAAACCGCCCACCGGGCTCCAGATGATCGAATATATCGTTGAAAAACAGATAGTAATGCTCCTTGCTTGTCTTCGCGGGGAGGTTCGTGACGGCCAGCGTGAAGGTCTGGTCGGGGATGTGGCGCAGGCCGTCGCTGAGCATCGCGTGGGCGTTGTCGACGGCGTTGCGCCGGGCGTTGGCGTTGGCGTACTCGACGGCGACGAAGTCCTTGTCGACCATCAGGCAGCTGCCGTGCGGCGCCGCGCGGGCGATCGCCAGGCCGAGCGGACCGTAGCCGCAGCCGAGGTCGATGGCACGGTCGTCGGGACGCACCTCCAGGTGTTCGAGCAGCAGCCGCGTGCCGTCGTCGATCGCCTTCGGCGAGAACAGGCCCCACGTGGTGTGGAAGGTCAGCTCGTGGCCGAGCAGCGTGTCGCGGAACACGATGTCCTGGCGCAGGCGCGCGAGGTCGAGCGGCGGGCGGGGTTTCTTCGGCATCGTCGGCTCGCTACGGTGGGCGCGCCGGCCGCGTGGACCCGCGCGGCCGGGCAGTCGTACGCCATTATCCGCCGCGCCCGCCGACGACGAAAGGCGCGGATCAGGCTTCGGCGTGCGCCGCCAGCCAGGCGTCGATCCGCGCCAGCTGGTGCTCCAGGCCGTCGAAGCGATGGCTGCCGTGCGGCAGCACGACCAGGTCCTTGGCGCGGTAGTAGTCGGCGGCATCGCGGTAGTCGAGGACCTCGTCGCCCTGCTGCAGCAGCACCAGGTAAGGCTCGATGTCGCGCAGCCGCGGGCGGTACAGCTGCTGCAGCGCCGTGACATAGGCGTCGTCGACGCTGAACGGCGCGTCGTCGCACCAGCGCCGCTGTGGCCCGCGGTGCGCGGCGAGCAGGCGGTGCGGCGCGACCACCGGGTTGATCAGTATCGTCGGCAGCGGCCGGTTCCCGGTATTCAGGCAGGTCGCGTAGAAGCCGCCTAGCGACGAGCCGACCAGCGCGCGCACCGGGTAGCGCGCGAGCAGACCGCGCAGGTGCGCGAGCGCGCGCTGCGGCGTGAACGGCAGGTCGGGGGCGAGCATCGCATCGACGCCGACGTGGCGACGCAGCAGCAGCGACTTGGCGCCCCAGCCGCAGCTGCCGAAGCCGTGGACGAACAGGATCACGCGGCGCAGACGGGGCAGGCCGGATCGGCGCGCAGGCGTAGCTCGCGCCATTGCATGCGCAGGGCGTCGAGGACCAGCAGGCGACCGCCGAGCGTCTCGCCGACGCCGGCGACCAGTTTGATCGCCTCGAGTGCCTGCATCGCGCCGATGATGCCGACCAGCGGCGCGATGACGCCGTTGTCGCTGCAGCGCAGGTCCTCGTCGCCGTCGTCGGGATACAGGCAGCGGTAGCACGGATCGCCGGGGCGCCCTGTGAACACGCCGACCTGGCCGTCCCAGCGGATCGCCGCGCCCGACACCAGCGGAGTGCGTCGCGCACGGCACGCGGCATTCAGCGCGAAGCGGGTCGCGAAATTGTCGCTGCAGTCGACGACCGCGTCGGCGCCGTCGACCGCGCGCTGCAGCGCCGCGCCGTGCAGGCGGGCGTCGATGGTCTGTACCCGTGTGTCGGGATTTAGCGCGCGCAGCGTCTGCGCCGCCGAATGGGTCTTCGGCGTGCCGATGCGCGCGGTCGTGTGCGCGATCTGGCGTTGCAGGTTGCTCAGGTCTACCGCGTCGTCGTCGACCAGGGTCAGCGTACCGATCCCGGCCGCGCCCAGGTACATCGCGGCCGGCGAGCCGAGGCCGCCGAGGCCGACGATCAGGACGTGCGCCGCACGCAGGCGTTGCTGGCCCTCGATCCCGAGCTGCGGGAGCATGATCTGGCGGCTGTAGCGCAACAGGGCGGCGTCGTCCATGCGCGGATTGAATCACGTCGGCGCCGGGCCTGCAGGGCCGCGGCGACGTCGCACCGTTACAGGTAGCGGCGCCAGTGGTCGGGACGCTCGTCCTGGCAGCCGTGGTCGCGGTTGCGGTAGCGGTTGACGAACACCTTCTCGGTGCAGTTGGGGTCGCCTTTGGGGCAGCCGAGGTTGGCGCGCTGGGTCTCTTCGGTGTAATGGAACAGGGCGCGCTTGATCTTGTAGACCAGGCCGTTGTCGAGGTGGAAGCCGCGCTCCTCGAGCAGGATCTCGATATCGGCGAGACAGATCACCGCGAGGTGGTAGTGCACCCTCAGCGTCGCGTCGTCGAGCACCCTGACCTCGGTGACGCCCTCGATGTCGATCAGCAGTGCGGCCGCCGAGCCCGGCTGGTCCGGGTCCGGGTGCAATGTGCAGAACGTGATCTCACGCTGCTTGAACAGGGTTTCGCACGGCGTATCCATTCATTCAATGCTGTGCCGAAAGGCCGTACCGGTCAAGGGGGGATTCACCGCAGGCAGCGCCGCGCGAGCGCTTGCTATGGGGCCCTGGCGGCGCCCGACCATGACGGCAGAAAGGTTCAGGCTTTCAGCGGCTTGCGCCGTCCCGGCGGGCGTGGCACGGGGCCATGTCGACGGCCCCGGTGGCGCGCCGTGCGCGCCACCGGCGAAGCAGAGTCCTGAGCCATCGCGGCTGCGGCGCCGATCGCCCGGTCAGGCGCTGTCGCCGCTGGCCGCCGCCGCGCTCTTCGCCAGGTGGTCGCGGGTCAGCTTGAACACGACCGGGCTGAGCAGGATCAGCGCGACCAGGTTCGGCAGCGCCATCAGCGCGTTCAGCGTGTCGGCGAGCAGCCACGCGAAGTCGAGTTCGACCAGCGTGCCGACCAGCACGCCGGCGATCCACAGGATCCGGAACGGCGTGATCGCCTTGACGCCGAACAGGTATTCGGCGCATTTCTCACCGTAGAAGCTCCAGCCGAGGATGGTCGTGAACGCGAAGATCGCCAGCGCGATCGCGACCAGCTGCGCGCCGATGCCGGGCAGTGAGGTCGCGAACGCCATCGAGGTCAGCGCCGCGCCGTTCTCGCCGGCGGTCCAGGCGCCGGAGGTCAGGATCACGAGACCGGTCATCGTGCAGATGATGATGGTGTCGATGAAGGTGCCGAGCATCGCGACCATGCCCTGCTTGATCGGGTCCTTGGTGCGCGCCGCGGCGTGCGCGATCGGTGCGCTGCCGAGCCCGGCCTCGTTGGAGAACACGCCGCGGGCGACACCGAAGCGGATCGCCGCCCAGACCGCGGCACCGGCGAAGCCGCCCTCGGCGGCGATCGGCGTGAACGCGTGCTTGAACACCAGGCCGAGCGCATCCGGGATCGCGCCGGCATTCATCGTCAGCACGACCAGCGACATCACGATGTAGCCGATCGCCATGAACGGCACCAGCTTGCCGGCGACCGCGCCGATGCGCTTGATGCCGCCGAGCAGCACGCTGCCGGTCAGCAGCATCAGGATCAGGCCGGTGGCGTACTCCGGCACCGAGAAGGTCTTCTGCAGCACCTGCGCGACCGAGTTCGACTGCACCGTGTTGCCAATGCCGAAACCGGCCAGCATGCCGAACACCGCGAACAGGAAGGCCAGCCACTTCCACTTGGCGCCCAGACCGTTGCGGATGTAGTACATCGGCCCGCCGACGTGGTTGCCGAGCTCGTCGACCTCGCGGTAGCGGACCGCGAGCACCGCCTCGCCGTACTTGGTCGCCATGCCGACCAGCGCGGTGCACCACATCCAGAACAGCGCGCCGGGGCCGCCGAGGAACACCGCGGTCGCGACGCCGGCGATGTTGCCGGTGCCGACGGTCGCCGACAGCGCGGTCATCAGCGCCTGGAACGGCGAGACCTCGCCCTCGGACTCGAGCTCCTTGCTGACCTTGCGACCCTTGAACAACAGGCGGAAGCCGTTGCCCAGGTGGCGGATCGGCATCGCCCGCAGACCGATCTGCAGGTACAGGCCGACGCCGAGGATCAGGGCCAGCATCAGCGGCCCCCAGACCACGCTATTGATTGAGGAAACGAGATCGGTCAGTGCTTGCACGGCGGCATCCCCTTTGTGTCGTTGTCCGGACCACTGCAGACGCGGCGGTCGCGCTGAGTCCTCGACAATACCCGAATGATATTCGGGATAACAGCGTCAGGCGCCGGAAAACCTGCCGCCGCTGTGCCGCGCCAGCCCGGCGAGATCGCTGCGCGTCGCGATGTCGGCGAAGGCGTGCGCGCGCAGCAGGGCCTGGACCGCGGCGGCCTGCGCGGCGCCGTGCTCCAGCCACAGCCAGCCGCCGGCGGTCAGGAAACCCGGTGCGGCGGCGATGATCCGGCGCAGGTCGTCGAGGCCGTCGCCGCCGGCGACCAGTGCCGAGCGCGGTTCGAAGCGCACGTCGCCGCGGGCCAGGTGCGGGTCGCCGGCGGCTATGTAGGGCGGGTTGGCGACGATCAGTTCGAAGCGGGCATCGGCCGGCAGCGCGGTGAACCAGTCGCTGCACAGGAGATGCACGTTGCCGGCGCCGAGCCGGCGGGCATTGGCGCGGGCGACGTCGAGTGCCGCCGCGCTGCGCTCGACGGCGGTGATTCGCCAGCCCGGGCGCTGGCCGGCCAGCGCGATCGCGATCGCGCCGCTGCCGGTACCGAGGTCGAGCACCCGCGCGGCCGGTGGCAGGTCGAGAGCCAGCGCGATCTCGACCAGCTGCTCGGTCTCCGGGCGCGGGATCAGGACATGCTCGTCGACGGCGAACGGCAGCGACCAGAACTCGCGCCGGCCGGTCAGGTGGGCGACCGGGCGGCCGGCTTCGCGCGCATCGACGAGCCGCGCGAAGCCGGCCAGCTCGGACTCGTCGGGCTGGTATTCGGGCCACGCATAGAGCCAGCTGCGGTCGCGGCCGAGTACGTGCGCCATCAGCACCTCGGCGTCGAGCCGCGGGTTGTCCGACAGCTTTGCCAGGCGCCCAGCCGCGTCGTCGAGCAGGTCGCGCAGTCGCGTGGGCATCGCGCCTCAGTCGTCGCCGAGCGCGGCCAGCTGCTCGGCCTGGTGCTCCTGCAGCAGCGGGTCGACGACCTGGTCGAGTGCGCCCTCGATGACCTCGTCGAGCTTGTACAGGGTCAGGTTGACGCGGTGGTCGGTCACGCGGTTCTGCGGGAAGTTGTAGGTGCGGATGCGCTCGGAGCGGTCGCCGCTGCCGACCTGCAGGCGGCGGTCTTCGGCGCGACTGGCGGCGGCGCTCGCCTGCGCCGCGGCGAGCAGTCGCGACTGCAGCAGTGACATCGCGCGTGCCTTGTTCTTGTGTTGCGAGCGTTCGTCCTGGCATTCGACGACGACGCCGCTCGGCAGGTGGGTGATGCGCACCGCCGAGTCGGTCGTGTTGACGTGCTGACCGCCGGCGCCCGACGAGCGGAAGGTGTCGATGCGCAGGTCGGAAGGGTTGATGTCGAACGCGTCGACCGCCTCGGCCTCGGGCAGGATCGCGACCGTGCAGGCCGAGGTGTGGATACGGCCCTGCGACTCGGTCTCGGGGACGCGCTGCACGCGGTGCGCGCCGGACTCGAACTTGAGGCGCGAGTACACGCCGTGGCCGACGATGCGCACGATGACCTCCTTGTAGCCACCCTGTTCGCCGAGGCTCTGGCTGATCGTCTCGGTCTGCCAGCGGCGCAGTTCGGCATAGCGCAGGTACATGCGCAGCAGGTCGCCGGCGAACAGTGCGGCCTCGGCGCCACCGGTGCCGGCGCGGATCTCGAGGAAGACGTTGCGCTCGTCGTTCGGATCGCGCGGCAGCAGCAGGCGCTGCAGCTCCGGTTCGAGCCCGTCAAGGGCCGCGCGCGCCTCGGCCCGGGCCTCGCGGGCGAGTTCGGCCATCTCCGGGTCGGACAGCATCTCCTCGGCGCCGGCGAGTTCGCTCTCGGCGTCGACATACTGCTGATAGCAGCGGCTGAGCGGTTCGACTTGGGCGTATTCGCGACTGAGCTCACGAAAACGGTTGCTGTCGCCCTGGACATCGGGATCGGCGAGCAGCGCGGTGATCTCCTGGTAGCGTTCGCTGATGTGTTCGAGCTTGCTGCGGATACTGGGTTTCATCGTCGGCGACGTCGGGCCTGGTCGGGATCGGGGCGAAGCGGCCGCAGGGCGCGGCCGGGGTGCGCAGCGGGCCGAGCCCGCTAATCGTTGCCGGCGCTGCCGTGACCGAGGCGGAACAGGGTGTTCGCGGCCTCGAGCAGCTCGTGGCGACCGGCGCTACCGGCCTCGCGCAGCTCGCTGCTGGGGGTGTGCAGCAGCTTGTTGGTCAGGGTCTTGGCGAGGAAGTTCAGCGCCTCTTCCGGCGGTTTGCCGGATTCGAGCATCTTCTGCGCCTTGGCCAGCACCTCGTCACGGATACCGTTGGCCTGGTTGCGGTAATCCTGGATCAGGCCGACCGCGTCGAGCGAGCGCATCCACGCGAGGAACTCGTCGACCTGCAGCGTGATGATGTCCTTGGCCTGCTCGGCGGCCTCCTGGCGTGAGCGCAGGTTGCCCTGGATGACCTCGTCGAGGTCGTCGACGGTATACAGGTATACGTCTTCGAGGTCACCGACCTCGGCCTCGATGTCGCGCGGTACCGCGATGTCGACCATGAACATCGGGCGGTGACGGCGGCGCTTCAGCGCGCTCTCGACGGTGCCCTTGCCGAGCACCGGCACCGGGCTCGCGGTCGACGCGATGACGATATCGGCCTCGGCGAGATGCGCCGGGATCTCGGTCAGGCTGATCGCATAGGCGTCGAACTGCTGGGCCAGCTCCTGGGCGCGCGAGATCGTGCGGTTGGCGACGATGATGCGGCCGACGCCGTTCTGCGCGAGGTGGCGGGCGGCCAGCTCGATGGTCTCGCCGGCGCCGATCAGCAGTGCGGTCTGCTCGCTGAGCTCGGCGAAGATCTGCCGTGCCAGGCTGACCGCGGCGAACGCGACCGAGACCGGGCTGTCGCCGATCGCGGTGTCGGTGCGCACCTGCTTGGCGGTGCTGAACGCGTGCTGGAACAGCCGTGTCAGCACCTTGCCGGTGCGCCCGGCGTCCTGCGCGGTCTGGAACGCGCTCTTGACCTGGCCGAGGATCTGCGGCTCGCCGAGGACCAGCGAATCGAGGCCGCTGGACACCGCCAGCAGGTGGCCGATCGCGTGGCGGCCCTCGTGCACGTAGAGATACGGCGCGATGTCCTCGAGTGCCAGACCATGGAACCCGGCCAGCCATTCGCGGGTCGACTCCTGGGTGTCGGCACTGGCGCTGCAGTAGACCTCGGTACGGTTGCAGGTCGACAGGATCACCGCCTCGTCGACCCCGTCGCATTCAGTCAGGCTGCGCAAGGCCGCTACGACGATATCCGGCCCGAACGTCACCCGCTCGCGGATGTTGACCGGCGCAGTCGTATGGTTGAGTCCGATGGCGAGCAGGGGCATATCAGGCATTAACCACGGTGTCGTAACGGGAAATTTTGAGATATCAAGGGCTTGAATGCAAGGTTCTGTGTCTGGATTTTGCGACTTTTCGCGCTTTTCGGCGCTGCCGCGATCCAGTAATCTCGGACATGCAGTGAAAAACTATCTGTATCCCATCGGCCTGGCTGCCGCGCTGGTTCTGCAGGGTTGCCAGAGCCTTCAGCCGAAGACCGCCGCGGAGGTCAGCGACGCCGCGGTGGAAGACGCGATCGTGCTGCCGTTCCCGGAGCCCGACCCGGTCAAGCGCGAGCTCGACGAGGACCTGGTCTACAGCTACCTGGTCGGCGAGATCGCCGCGCACCGCGGTGAACTGCGGCTGTCGCAGTCGCACTATCAGCACGCCGCGATCCTCGCCCGCGACGCCTACGCGGCCGAGCGCGCGACCCGCATCGCACTGCACCTCAAGGACTACCAGGCCGGCCTGGCCGCGGTGCGCCGCTGGGTCGAGCTGGCGCCGAACGACATGACCGCGCGCCAGCTGGCCGCGGTGCTGTTCCTGCGCGACGAGCAGCACACCGCCGCCGGCGAGCATCTCGACGCGCTGATCAAGATCGCCGACGCGCGCAAGATGGACGGCTTCCTGCAGGCCGCGGGTGCGCTGAGTGTCGAACGCGACCGTGCCGGGGCCGAACAGCTGATGCTGGGCCTGCACGAGCGCCATGCCGACGACGTGCGCTCGCTGTACGCGCTGGCCGTGCTCGAGGCCGCCCACCGGCGCTTCGCCGAGTCCGAACAGCGCCTGCGCGCCGTGATCGAGCGCAAACCCGAATGGGAACAGCCGCGCGTGCTGCTGTCGCGCGTGCTGGTCGCGCAGAGCCGGCGCGACGAGGCGATCGCGTTCCTGAAGACCAGCGTCACGCACCATCCGGACAGCGTGATGCTGCGCACGACCTATTCGCGACAGCTGGTAGATGCCGCCGACTATGCCGAGGCGCTGAACCAGTTTCGCGAGCTCTACCGGCTCAAGCCCGACGATGACGAGATCGGATTCGGCTATGCGATGCTGGCGACGCAGCAGGAACGCTGGGACGAGGCGCGACCGGTCTGGCAGACGCTGCGCGGCACCAGCGAGCGGCGCGACGAGGCGACCTATTACCTGGCGCAGATCGAAGAGCAGGTCGGCAACGACGAGCTCGCGGTCGGCCTGTTCCGCAGCGTCGGCGGCAACGAGCTGAAGGTCGACGCGGTGATGCGCCTGGCGCGCATCCTCGGCCGCAACGGCCGCGTCGGCGATGCCCGCGAGGCGCTGCAGCAGGCGCGCATCGCCAACCCGGGCCGCGCCGCCGACCTGTACATCGCCGAGACCCAGGTCGTGCAGAAGCACGCCGACCGCGACACCGCGCTGGCGTTGTACGAGGAGGCGCTGGGCGCGTTCCCGGAGAACCAGGACCTGCTCTACAACCGTGCGCTGTTCGTCGTCGAGCTCGGCGACTTCGCGTGGATGGAGCGCGACCTGCGCCGCGTGCTCGAGATGGACCCGGACAATGCCGACGCGCTGAACGCGCTCGGCTACACGCTGGCCGATCGCAACGAGCGGCTCGACGAGGCCTTCACACTGGTCGCCCGGGCGCTCAAACTGCGCCCCGGCAGCGCTGCCGTGCTCGATAGCATGGGCTGGGTGCTGTACCGCCAGGGCGACCTGGTGCAGGCGGCGAGCTACCTGCGCCGCGCGCTCGAGCTCGCCGATGACGACGAGATCGCCGCGCACCTGGGCGAGGTGCTTTGGATGAAGGGGCTGCGTGCAGACGCCCAGGCGGTGTGGCGCGACGCGTTGGTGCACTCGCCCGACAGCGACAAGATCCGCGCCGTAATCGAGAGGCTCCAGGCCGACCCGCAATGAGCCCGCCTCCCGTTTGGCCGGCACCGGCCAAGCTGAACCTGATGCTGCGCGTCGTCGGCCGCCGCAGCGACGGCTACCACCTGCTGCAGACGGTCTTCCAGTTCATCGATCTCGCCGACACGCTGACCTTCGACGTCAGCGACGACGGCGCGATTCGACGCGCGACCGAGCTGCCGGGCGTCGCCGAGGACGCCGATCTGGTCGTGCGCGCGGCGCGCCTGCTGCAACGCGAGACCGCCTGTGCGCGTGGTGCGACGATCGCGCTGCAGAAGCGGATTCCCCTCGGCGGCGGCCTCGGCGGCGGCAGTTCGGACGCCGCGACGACGCTGGTCGCGCTGAACGCGCTGTGGGGTTGCGGGCTGGCGCCGGCCGAACTCGCCCGACTGGGCCTGGCGCTCGGCGCCGACGTGCCGGTGTTCATCCACGGGCATGCCGCGTGGGCCGAGGGGATCGGCGAGCAACTGCAGGATGTCGAGCTGCCGCAGCCGGTCTACCTGCTGCTCGTGCCACCGGTCCACGTCGATACCGGCGAAATCTTCCAAGACCCGGAATTGACAAGGAATTCTCGCAGAATCACAATACGCGACTTTGTCGCTGGCGAGCACCGCAACGATTGCCTGGCCGTGGTCCGCCAGCGCCACCCCGAGGTCGCGCAGGTCTTTGACTGGCTTGATAAAAGACTCGAGGCCCGACTGACCGGCAGCGGTGCGTGCGTGTTCGCGGCCTGCGCCGACCGGGCGCAGGCCGAGGTGTTGCTGGGCGACCGGCCGGCCGGTGTCGACGGTTTCGTCGTGCAGGGCAGCAACCGCTCGGCGCTGCTCGACGCGGCGGCCGGCGACGGGCGATGAACGAGATTCTTGGGGCGTGGCCAAGCGGTTAAGGCACCGGACTTTGACTCCGGCATTCGTAGGTTCGAATCCTACCGCCCCAGCCAGATCGAGGAGACCGCGTAGCGGTCGTGCACCGGGGGTGCATTGGCGGTAGGAGGCGAACCGTAGAGGTTCGACGCCGGCGCGCAGCGCCAAGACAGCCGCGCCGCAGGCGCGGCGGCCCGAAGGGCGAGGGCGCAGCCCGAGTAATCCTACCGCCCCAGCCAGATCGAGGAGACCGCGTAGCGGTCGTGGCGATCGCGGAAGCCGATAGTGGCGGTACGAGGTGAACCGCAGAGGCCCGCCGCCGGCGCGCAGCGTCAGGCTGCCGCGCGGGCGCCGAGATCGGGTGGGAGCGACGGCGCGAGCCCAGGTGATGTTATCGTCGCAGCCAGCGTATTGGTGGCCGCGACAGCGTGGCCGGTCGGCGGTCCTCGGGTCGCCAGAGATGACGGGAGTCAGCAGTGTCGAGCAGCGGCATGATGGTTTTTTCGGGCAATGCCAACCCGCAGTTGTCCGCCGACATCACGAGCTATCTCGACCTGCCGCTCGGCAAGGCCGCGGTCGGCCAGTTCAGCGATGGCGAGACCATGGTCGAGATCCAGGAGAACGTGCGTGGGCGCGATGTGTTCGTCGTCCAGTCGACCTGTGAGCCGACCAATGACAACCTGATGGAGCTGCTGGTCATGATCGACGCGCTGCGTTGGTCGTCGGTGCGCCGGATCACCGCGGTGATGCCGTACTTCGGCTACGCGCGCCAGGACCGTCGCCCGCGCTCGGCGCGGGTGCCGATCACGGCGCGGCTGGCAGCCAAGATGATCGGCACCGCGGGCGCCGACCGCGTGTTGACGATGGATCTGCACGCCGACCAGATACAGGGGTTTTTCGACATCCCGGTCGACAACGTGTACGCGTCGCCGATCCTGCTCGGCGACGTCTGGAAACAGAAGTACCCGGACCTGATGGTCGTGTCGCCGGACGTCGGCGGCGTGGTGCGGGCGCGGGCGCTGGCCAAGCGCCTCGACGATGCCGACCTGGCGATCATCGACAAGCGCCGGCCGAAGGCCAACGACGCCCAGGTCATGAACATCATCGGTGATGTCGAGGGTCGCACCTGTGTGCTGGTCGACGATCTGGTCGACACCGCCGGCACGCTGTGCAAGGCGGCCGGGGCGCTGAAGGAACACGGCGCTGCCAAGGTCGTTGCCTATTGTACGCATGCGGTGCTGTCGGGGCCGGCGGTGACCAATATCGAGTCGTCGCGGCTCGACGAACTGGTCGTGACCAACACCGTGCCGCTGCGTGACGAAGCCGCGCATTGCACGAAGATCCGCCAGTTGACGATCGCCGGGCTGCTGGCCGAGTCGATGCGGCGGATCAACAACGAGGAATCGGTCAGTTCACTGTTCGTGGACTGACGGTAGACGGAGGGCGACCTCCATTGGTGAACGCATCCGGAACGAGCCTGGTCGCGGGCCCGGATGCCCGACTGAAAAGAGAGACGAGACATGCAAGAGAATTTCGAGATCGAAGCCGTCTCCCGCAGCGATCAGGGCAAAGGTGCGAGCCGCCGCCTGCGTCGCGAGGGACTGGTACCCGGCATCATCTACGGCGGTGGCAAAGACCCCCAGATGTTCGCCACCAAGCACAACGAGCTGATCCAGCACCTGGATCACGAGGCCTTCTATTCGCACATCCTGACCGTCAAGCTCGATGGCAAGGCGCAGAAGGTCGTGCTCAAGGACCTGCAGCGTCATCCGGCGAAGCCGTTCGTGATGCACGTCGATCTGCTGCGCGTCGCCGCCAGCGACCGCATCAAGATGCACGTGCCGCTGCACTTCATCAACGAGAGCACCGCGCCCGGCGTCAAGGCCGGTGGCCAGGTCTCGCACATGGTGAACGACGTCGAGATCATCTGTGCCGCCAGGGACCTGCCGGAGTTCATCGAGGTCGACATGGGCCAGATGGACGTCGGCGATGCGCTCCACCTCAGCGACATCAAGCCGCCGAAGGGCGTCGAACTGATCGCGCTGACTCACGGCGATGTCGCCGTCCAGGATGTCACCGTCGTGTCGATCCACACGGCACGCGGTACCGATGGCGACGAGGAAGAGGGCGAAGAAGGCGAGACTGCCGGCGAATAGGCGTTTGCCGCGGGCCGGTAGGCTCCGGCTGTCTGGCAGTAACGGAACGGCGGCCCCGGTGCCGCCGTTTTTGTTGCGGGGAGATTGCGGGTGTCAGCGATCAAGTGTGTCGTCGGACTGGGGAATCCCGGGCCAAAGTACGCCGAGACGCGCCACAACGCCGGGTTCTGGTTCGTCGACGAACTGGCGCGCGCGGCCGGTGTCGTGCTGCGTGCGGAGAACAAGTTCTCCGGCGAGGCGGCGCGTGCCGGCACGCCGCACGGCGACTGCTGGCTGCTCAAGCCGATGACCTACATGAACCACAGCGGCCGTTCGGTCGCGGCGCTGTGCAACTTCTACAAGATCGCGCCGACCGAACTGCTCGTCGCCTACGACGAGCTCGACCTCAATCCGGGCACCGTGCGCCTGAAGAGCGGCGGCGGCCACGGCGGGCACAACGGCCTGCGCGACATCTGTGCCGCGCTCGGCAGCAAGGACTTCCACCGCCTGCGCATCGGCATCGGCCACCCCGGCCACAAGGAGGCCGTCGTCGGTCACGTGCTGTCGCGTCCCGGCAAGGCCGAACACCAGGCGATCGCAATCGCACTCGACGCGGCCATCGGCGTCTGGGACACGGTGCTGGCCGGTGACGTGCAGAAGGCGATGAACGTATTGCATACCGCGACCTGACGGTCGCGGTGGGCCGCGGGCCGGGGGCCATGGGCCAGATTCCGTCAAGGGTCCGGCGAGTCGGACAGGGAGATCTTTCCAGGGGGCAGAGGGCAGAGGGCAGAGTCCGAAGGGCAAACTGCGAACGGCGAAGGGCGAGCCGCAGGCAGTCGGCGTCTTGGCCGGGCCTGTCGCTCTCGACGTCGCGGGGCGACGATCCGGGATGCCCTGCGCCGCAGTCGACGACTCGCAATGCGCGGCTTTGGCGCCCGACGGTGCAGGCGCCCGGTCTACACTGTGTCGGCCCTCGGCCCTCGGCCCTCGGCCCTCGGCCCTCGGCCCTCGGCCCTCGGCCCTCGGCCCGAGGGCCTTCAGGCCCGTTCAGTCGCCGAACACGTACTTCGGCCTGAACCACTTGACCATCAGCGGCAGCAGCATCAGTGCCGTGAACACGTCGATGATCAACGCCCAGCCGATGTAGATGCTGAGCCCCCAGGTGTTGGCCAGCGTCGTGCCTACCAGCGGGATGAAGCTGCCGAGCAGTACCAGGATCGACACGATGACCGCCGAGCCCGTGGTGTTCTGCGTGTTGCGCAGCGCCTCCATCCAGTTGCCGCCGGTCGCCTGCATCTCCTCGCGCAGGCGCGAGATCATGTAGATGCCGTAGTCGACACCGAGGCCCATCGCGATCGACAGCGTGACCAGCAGGTGGAAGGCCAGGTTGCCCGACCAGTTCTCGACCGACGTGAAATAGCCGCCGAGGCCGTACTGCGCGAACAGCGTGATGAACAGCGTCAGCGTCAGCATCGCCGACACCAGCACCGAGCGGAACATCAGCGCCGCGATCAGGAAGATCGCCAGCGCCGTTTGCAGCGGGCCGATCAGCCAGTTCTCCATCGCCACCTCGCGGGTCGCCTCGGTCGCGCCGAGGAAGCCGCCGATACCCGGACGCACGTAGCCCGGGCCGTCTTCGGCGATCGATCCGCTGTCGCCGGAGGTGTCGGCGTTGCGCAGGCCGAAGTTGACCTGGGCGAAGCCCGGTTCGTTCTTGTGATCCTCGATGTACTGCTGGATATCCATCGTGACCTCGTGCGTCTCGACCGGGTCCATCGTGTTGATGAAGCCGAGGATCACGCCCTCGTTCCAGGTCTCTGTGTCGACGAACGAATCCATATCGCCGGCCGAGGTCATCGCCTCGAGCAGGCCGTTGTACATGCGCACGATCTCGGTCGGGCTGCGGTCGTCGTCGGGGTCGATACCGTGCAGGTAGGCCTGGTTCGGCACCGCGAGGTCGGACAGCTTGGTCGCCTCGCCGACCTCGGCGGTCAGCAGCATGTTCACGAGCCGCACGTATTGCGTATACGAGCCGGTGTATCCGATGTGCTCGTGGTTGCGCATCCAGTTTTCCATCTTCTCGATGTCGGTATGCAGCTCGATGCCGTTGAACACGCCCTGCGCGCCGCACGCCTCGCTGTCCCAGCAGCCGAGTTCGGTCTTGGCCTTCTGACAGGCCGCCGCCTTCTCGACCGGGTCCTCGATGTCGAAGATCTCGTCGGGGAAGTAGGTGTCGATGCAGCCCCGCGTGTTGGGCTCCTTGCCACGGATCGGGATCGCGACCGAGATCACGCCGGGCATGACCTCGTTGAGCTGGACCAGGTCCTTCCAGGTCGGCGAGCTGCCCTTGAACGCGGCGCGCGCGTAGTTGATGCCCTTCTCGACGCCCGGCATGTAGTCGTTTTCCTCGACCAGGCGCGTCTCGTGCTCCGGGATGCCCTTCCAGTTCAGCAGGTTGGTGAAGTACACCGAGCCCGCCATGACCAGCAGCACGACGCCGATCGGCAGCCATTTGCCGGGGCCGGTGACGATACGCGTCAGCAGGCCGCCGACGCCGGCCTCCCAGCCGTGACCTTCGCGCGCCTGGCAGCACTCCTGCGATGGCGGGAACACGGTCAGCAACAGCGGGATCAGCGTCGTCGTCGTGACCAGCAGCGTCAGCATGCCGAACATGCCGAAGTAGGCATAGGCCTTGTAGAACGAGATATCGACGAACGCCAGCGTCGCGAAACCGACCATGTCGGTAATGATCGACAGCGTCGCCGGGATGATGGTGTGACGGATCGCCTCGCGTGCGGCGTCGTTGGCGTCACCGCTCTTGCCGTTCTCGAGCATGAAGCGGCGGGTGACCTGCACCGAGTGACCGATGCCGATCGCCAGCAACAGCATCGGCGTCAGCACCATCATCGTCGTCAGCTTGAACTCGGTGAAGCCCATCAGGCCGAGCGTCATCGCGATCGTCATGCCGACGCCGAGCAGCGGGAACAGCGCGCCGCGCCAGTTGCGGAACTCGAGCCACAGCACGACGATGACGATCGCGATCGAGATCGCGAACAGCCACCACTTGTCGACCAGGTCGGCGAGCATCCACGCGAGGAAGTACGGCTCGCCGGCGACCAGCAGCTCGACACGCTCGTCCTGGCCGTACTCGTCCATCATCGCGCGCACTTCGCGCACCCACGGCAGGTAGATCTCCTTGACCTCGTCGGTGTAGTCGGCGATTACGTAGGCCGCCTTGGCGACGCAGAAGTCCTTGTCATAGTCCTCGTAGGCGCAGCGGTTGCTGTCCGCGTCCCACATCGACACCAGCATCGGTGCCATGACCGGGTTGGTCTTGACGCCCTCGCGCAGGAACGCGAGCTGCTGTTTCGCCACCTCCGGGTCGTCGCTGATGCCCTCGGTCGGGATCAGACGCTTGAACACCAGGCCGTTCTCGTCGGTGCCCATGTACTTGATCTTCTGCGCGGCGATGTCGATGAAGTTCGCCTTGCGCGAGTGCGGCAGTTCCTCGAGCTTGTTGTGGATCTCCTGGATCTTGTTGATGAACCACGGTTGCCAGATATCGCCTTCCTTGACCCTGAGCGCGAACACCATCAGGTTGCCCATGCCGAAGTTGTGCTCGGCATACAGGTTGGTGGCGACGTAGCGGTTGGTCTCCGGCAGCAGGGTGTCAGGGTCGTTGCGGATGTCCAGCTTGTGAATCTGCAGTGCCGCTACGACTGTCGCGACGATCAGCGTGACGATGATCACCCAGCGGTAGCGGAGGACGAAATCGGCATAGGCGTTGGCCCAGGCGTTCTCTTTGGTCTTCATGTGCTGTTGTCCGTCAATGCAAAATCCCTGGTGGCAAAAAAAGCGGCGCCGGCCGGGCCGTGCGCCGCTCGTTCGATCGGCCTGTCAGGTCGCCATCACTCGATGATGTACTTGATGCCGACCTGGACGTTCGAAGAGTTCTCGAACTGGCCGAAAGTCGTCTCATCGTCACCGAAATAGACGTTGATCTCGCCCGAGACGATCCATTCGTCGGTCAACGTGTACTCGGCGTCGAGACGGTTCCAGTAACCACCACCCTCTTCGTAGATGATGATGTTGTTCCAGCGGCCGAGCTGGTTTGCGCCGAACGGCTTCGACAGGAACAGCGAGTAGAACTCCTTGTTCTTCCACCCCTTGTTGAGCCCGTTCGTCGCGCTCAGTGTCGCGGGATCGGCCGTGTACCTGCCGCAATTGGCGATTGTGCAGGGCGCACCGGTGAAGGAGTCTGTGCGCTTGTCGACGAAATCGAGATTTCGGAACTGGATGAACTGGCCGCTGACCAGCAGGTTGGTCAGAAACGTGAAGTCTGCGCCGATGACGTACTTGAAGAAGTCGGCCTTCTCGGACTTGAGGCCATTGACCAGGTCGCCGTAGGACAAGCGCGTCCGGTCGACGACCGGTGTCCTGACATCCTTCTGGTAGAGGAACTCGCCCCTCAGGACCAGCGGTACGTCGAGTGAATCGATCGCCATGTCGAAAGAGGCGCCGAGGTTGTGTATCCGGTGCTGTTCTTCGACGAACTCGAGGATACAGGGTGCCGTGGAACCAGCGAATGCGCCGGCCGAAGCACCACCGAGGCCGGCGCCGCGCCGTGCCGCTGCGCTACAAGGCTGGTTGCCATTGGCGTCGGTGAACACCGTGATGTTGTCTGCGCCCAATGCGAGGTTCTGGGCGGAGAGTTCATTGCCAGCGGGATCCTTGACGCGAATGCTGACCGACGGGTTCATGTCGTAGATGTACGCGTAGTTCAGCGAGTAGTTGATGCCGGAATCGGTGTACGACCGGTACCTGAACCCGAGATTCGCGTTTTCCTCGTCGGGCCGTTTGACCTTGTACGTCGACACCATGCCGCCGCCGGCGGCATACTGGTCGAACGTCGCGAAGCTCGTGGCGCTCAGGTGTTCGAACGCCGAGTTCGGATCCTCGGGGTTCCATTGCGGACTCGCCGCGGCGCCGCCGACCGGTGCCTGCGGATCGATCAGATTGGTGACGCGGTTGTTCGAGTTGGCCGCCGGAATGCCGAGCGCGGTGGGGTTCTGCGCAATGCCGTCCAGGCATTGCGAACTCGCAGTCGCCACGCCGGTGAACGGCACACAGGCGCCGCCAAACGCGCCGCTCTCGAGGGCGCCAGCTGTAGCGAAGCCGTTGACCGAGGAGCCGGCGCCGGCGAAGGCCGTGAGGCCGGGCGCGCCGACACCGCCGACGGCCAGCAGGTCGAACGTGTTGGCGACCCGGCTCAACGCGGGAGCGATATTGAGGAAGCCGTTGACGCGCCCGGAGATGGCATCCACGCCTTTGAGGATGAACGGGTGTCCGGAATCGCCCGATTCATTCAACCCGGGGACCTTGTTCTCTTCGTTCTGCGAGATGATCAGCTGGATGTTGCCGCGTTCCCCGATGTAGCGTTCGGCGTTGACCATCCAGACCGGAATACGCGAGTCCTCGAACGCGTTCTGGTTGAGCTCGCGGAAGTCGGTCGGGTTGATGATGTCGAGCAGCTTGATGCCGTCGGCGGTGCCCCAGACGACCTGCTGCTTGCCGATACGGAAGTCCCAGTCGAAGCCCGTGGTATCGATGTACAGCTCGCGCAGGTAGTCGTTCTGCGTGTAGTTGCGGTGCCAGGTGTAGTCGTCGTTGACGCCTTCCGATTCGTAGACAGGGCGCAGCTCGGCGTGCCAGGTGCTGTCCTCGCCGACGTCGCCGTTGATGAAGATTCGCGCCGAGTTCTCGAATTTCATCAGGTCGCCGCCCGACACGTCGCCGTCGTCGAGCGTGGTCCGAGCGTTTCCGGTGATCGGGCCGGAACTCAGGAACACCGCGGTCTCGTTCTTGAGCTCCGCCGAGACTTCGATCTCGGCATAGCTGACCGCAGGTGTTGCCAGCAGGGCGGCGATCGCCAGCCCCAAAGGTGACTTGCTATGCATTGTCTGAACTCCCCTGTGCGTTCGACGCACGTGTGTCGTGGCGGGCCGGGGTCGGGCCCCGGCCTCGTATCTTTATTTCTCGCTAGGTCAACGCTTGATCTTGCGCAGCGTCTTCTCCGACCACCAGTCGTCGTCATACTCGCCGTTGACCTGGTTGACCTTCTTCGGGATCACGGCCCAGGTCTGGTTGCCGGTGGCCAGCGTCTTGCCGTACCAGTAGCCCCAGCCGACCGCACGCGGGTCGTCCGAGGCGCCCAGCGGTACCCAGTCACGGTCGATCACCTTGATCTGCTCGCCGCCCTTGAAGTAGTCGGTGCGGTAGTCGGCGAAGGTCTTGGCGTCGATGTACGAGATGCGGTGGTCGTACCACCAGTTCTCGAACTTGGTCGTGCTCTTGACCTTGTAGACCTCCTTGCCCTTGTGGTCGCACGAGCCGGATGCCGGCAGGTCCTTGGTGTAGCGGGTATGTTCACCGTCGCCGAAGGCGATGAATCCCAGGCAGTCGTTGAAGGTCTCCTTGCCGAGCAGCTCGTGGGTCTCGTGCTTCGGCTTGCGCAGTGTGACGTCGCCGAACGTGAAGTCCGAGCCGCCCCACGCGTCGTCGTGCGCGGGTTCGGCGAAGCGGCGGATCTTGCGCAGTGCCGGCAGCCAGATCATGTACGACTGGCTCTTGGCGTCGTCCTCGTAGTCGGTGATCAGCATGCCGGTGCCCTTGAGCTTGCCGGAGCGGAAGATCGCGAGGTCCTGGGCCTTGATCGCGTCGCCGCCCGGGTAGGTGTTGTTGAGGTAACGCTCGAGGGTGTTGGTGGTCGGCTTCTGGCCTTCGCCCTTGATGACCAGGACAGTGATGTCGCGGCGGCCCTTGCGGGTGATCGCGTAGTTGTTGAAGGCATAGAAGTGATTGACGAAGTAGACCTGGTCAAGGATCTGGTCGGCGGTCAGGTCGCCGCTCGGGTAGGGCAGGTCTTTGGGGACGCCGGCGGCGCCGACAGCGGTACTCGTGGCGAGGGCCAGGGCGGCGATACCGACCTTGATCGTGCTAGGCATAGTGTTTCCTCTGTGCGCACCCGGCTACGCCGGACCGTGGGACGGTTCCGGTCGACTCCGGGGTTGTAATTGCAGACGTCAGGCCATGGAGAACCGGCGTCGCTGTACTGCAAAATCCTAATCTTTTTTGCGCGATATCAGTAGCTTGAAGTTCGCGCTTCAATTGACAATCGTCAATTGAACGGGCGATCTATGGCGAATACTGGCTGCCGCGACGGTTTGGCGGGGCGGCGGGCCGGTAGGTGCGGCGTCGCGCGCCCCGCGCGCAGCCGGCGGCGGGACCGGCTCACGCCGGCTGGCTGGGTCGACGGCCGATGCTGTAGTGGGTCAGTCCGGCGCGGCTGACCGCCTTCGGGTCGTACAGGTTGCGGCCGTCGAAGATCGCCGGGTGTCTGAGTTTTGCGCGGATCTCGTCGAAGTCGGGGCTGCGGAACTCGATCCACTCGGTGACCACGGCAAGCACGTCGGCGCCGTCGAGCGCGTCGTCGGCGCGCTCGCAGATCGTCAGGTCGTCGCGATCGCCATAGATCCGGCGGGCCTCGGCGTGGGCGATCGGGTCGAACGCGCGCACGCTCGCGCCGGCTTCCCACAGCGCCTCCATCAGCGTGCGGCTCGACGCGGCGCGCATGTCGTCGGTGTTGGGTTTGAACGCCAGGCCCCACAGGGCCACGGTCCTGCCCCCGAGATCGCCGTCGAAAAAGTCGCTTATCTTATTGAAAAGAAGCTCTTTTTGTCGATTGTTGACGGCCTCGACGGCGGTCAGCAGCTGGGGCTGGTAGCCGATGCCGAGCGCGGTCTTCTCGAGCGCCTGGACGTCTTTCGGGAAGCACGAACCGCCATAGCCGCAGCCCGGGTAGATGAACTGGAAGCCGATCCGTGGGTCCGAGCCGATGCCGATACGCACCTTCTCGATGTCGGCGCCGAGCATCTCGGCGAGGTTCGACAGCTCGTTCATGAAGCTGATCTTGGTCGCCAGCATCGCGTTGGCGGCGTACTTGGTCAGCTCTGCCGAGCGCACGTCCATGAACAGCAGGCGTTCGTGGTTGCGGTTGAACGGGGCGTAGAGCTCGCGCATCGCATCGATCGAGCGCGGGTTTTCGGTGCCGACGACGATGCGGTCAGGCTTCATGAAGTCGCCTATCGCGGCGCCCTCCTTGAGGAATTCCGGGTTCGAGACGACGTCGAACGGGATCTCGGCACCACGCCTGGCGAGGGTCTCGCGGATCCGCGCGGCGACCTTGTCGCCGGTGCCGACCGGCACGGTCGACTTGTCGACGACGATCTTGAAATCGGTCATGTGTTCGGCGATCGACTCGGCGACCGCGAGCACGTACTGCAGGTCAGCCGAGCCGTCCTCGTCGGGTGGCGTGCCGACTGCGATGAACTGGAGCTCGGCGAAATCGACACCGGCCTTCGGGTCGGTCGTGAACATCAGGCGGCCGGCCTCGCGGTTGCGCTGCACCATCTCGGTCAGCCCGGGCTCGTAGATCGGCACGCCGCCGCTGTTGAGCAGGTCGACTTTTGCGCGGTCGACGTCGACGCAGACGACCTTGTTGCCGACCTCGGACAGGCAGGCGCCCGTGACCAGCCCGACGTAGCCGCTGCCGAAAACCGTAACTTTCATGATCTTGTTGGAATCCTTGACGAAAAAATCAACTTCGGGCCGGCTATCGGCCGCTGCGCGCCCGCTTTGAGGACCCGGGTCGGCGAAGCGGCGGATGCTACCACAGCCAACCTGACCTTTCCGCGCCAAGTACTGGTCGCGGCGGCAGCTTTCTGTTGACAGCACCGCGAGGTTCCCACAGAATACCGCCTCTTTTTTGGAGGGGTTCCCGAGCGGTCAAAGGGATCAGACTGTAAATCTGACGGCTCAGCCTTCGGAGGTTCGAATCCTCCCCCCTCCACCAAAAGCGGAATTGACCCTTCGACGCCTGCTGGCGGGGGAGGATTCGAGCCGACAAGAGGTTCGACGGAGGCGCGAAAGCGCCGGAGAACGTCGCGCGAAGCGCGGCGGCCCGGAGGGCGGAATGCCGCAGGCATGGAGTAATCCTCCCCCTCCGCACGATAGGCAGGAATGGCCACCGCTGCCGGTTGGCGCGGGGGCGTTGGACGGATGCGACGTTCGACGACGTTCGATACGGGCGCGCGGCGATTGAGCCAGGCGCGCCAGCCGCGCGGAGCGGGTGGGGCATCATTAATTAATGATGCGGGTGTAGTTCAATGGTAGAACCTCAGCCTTCCAAGCTGATTATGTGGGTTCGATTCCCATCACCCGCTCCAGGATTGTTAGGGCATAGGGCGGAGGGCGAAGGGCCTGGAGGTGCGATCCTCGGCCCTCGGCCTGGGCCCTCGGCCCTGGGAACATTGCCCAGGTAGCTCAGTTGGTAGAGCACACCCTTGGTAAGGGTGAGGTCGGCAGTTCAAATCTGCTCCTGGGCTCCACGTTTCGAGGGTTGCCGGCGTCTGGTGGCGGCGGTTTTGTTAAACGCTGATTCATGTTCTTCTGAGAGATCGAGCAAACATGTCCAAGGAAAAATTTGAACGTACAAAACCGCACGTTAACGTGGGCACGATAGGTCACGTTGACCACGGCAAGACGACGCTGACGGCGGCGATCACGATCACGCAGGCGAAGAAGTTTGGTGGTGAGTCGAAGGCGTACGACCAGATCGACAACGCCCCGGAAGAGCGCGAGCGCGGTATCACGATTGCGACGGCGCACGTGGAGTACGAGACCGACACGCGGCACTACGCGCACGTGGACTGCCCGGGTCACGCGGACTACGTGAAGAACATGATCACGGGTGCGGCGCAGATGGACGGTGCGATCCTGGTGGTGTCGGCGGCGGACGGCCCGATGCCGCAGACGCGCGAGCATATTCTGCTGTCGCGCCAGGTGGGCGTACCGTACATCCTGGTGTACATGAACAAGGCCGACCAGGTAGACGACGAAGAGCTGCTGGAGCTGGTGGAGATGGAGATCCGCGAGCTGCTGGATTCGTACGAGTTTCCGGGCGACGACACGCCGATCATCATTGGTTCGGCGCTGAAGGCGCTGGAGGGTGACGATTCGGAGATTGGCACGCAGTCGATCGAGAAGCTGATGGAGGCGCTGGACTCGTACATACCGACGCCGGAGCGTGCGGTGGACGGTGCGTTCATCATGCCGATCGAGGACGTGTTCTCGATTCGACCCGTCACCACAGTGCCGCGACCCGAGATCGAGAACACGTCCTCGATCGGCATGATGAACGCACCGTCCACCGCACGCTCCGGCGTCGGTATGTACGAGTCCAGCGCCTCCATCAGCTTCTCGATCGACTGC
>JAAUYD010207303.1_pt1 | contig 41086 bp, 36 predicted proteins | sample 7278101 | NCBI WGS metagenome assembly JAAUYD01 (sample SAMN14350128, study PRJNA611818) | marine sediment metagenome | isolation source: surface marine sediment (0.6m) | place: French Polynesia: Moorea | collected 2018-08
AATTAGCTATTGGCAACTAGCAATTAGCAATTAATGTATTTCTACCAATGCCCCTCTCCCACCTGCCTGATGCGCTTTCCGGCCGCGGCAGATGAACCGGCCGCCGCTGTCTGCCCGCTCTGCGGCAGCCCAACCGAGCAGCAAGAACAGGCCGCGCAAACAAACCCCCAGGTGGCCAACCCCAGCGCTCCGCCTAGCTTGCAGCTGGTGCTGCTGCTCGACAACTTGCGCAGTATTTACAATGTTGGCTCGATTTTTCGCACGGCCGATGGGGCAGGGGTCACTCATCTTCATTTGGGCGGCATCACCGCCACCCCGAACCATCCCAAGGTGGCCAAAACCGCCCTGGGTGCAGCCCATCTGGATAACTGGACCTATTATCGCAGCGGGGTTTTGGCCGCAGATAAATTGTTGAGCCAGGGGTATACGCTCTGGGCGCTGGAAACCTCCCCGGCTTCCCGTTCGCTATACGATGTTTCAGAAGCCGATCTTCCAGAGCGGCTGGCCCTCGTGGTGGGCAACGAAGTGGCCGGTGTTGATCCGGCCGTTCTCGCCCGCTGTGCGCAAACAATCGCCCTGCCCATGCAGGGGGTTAAAGAATCGCTAAACGTCACGATCGCCTGCGGTGCGGCCGTCTATCATCTACTGTATGGGTGCAGGTGATTCTAATTAATTTACAAAAGAAGTTGGAAACCACGGATTAACACGGATTTTCACAGCTTAAACCAGATAATTCTTTAAATTCGTGCCATCCTGATATTAAAAATTCAAGTGTGACGCAAGGTTTTTAATGACGACCGTTACAATCGATTCCATCGACATCCACCATTATCGCTTGCCCCTCAACCCACACTTTCACGCCTCGTGGGACCCCAAACCGCGCACCTCCTTTACCAGCACCGTCGTGCAGGTCCGGGCCGGGGAGTTTGAAGGAGTTGGTTCAGGGGACGCCATGCTCGGCTTTGCCGGTCATGAAGGGCTGTTCCTGGGGGAAGACCCGTTTGCCATCGAGCGGCACGTCCGACTCCTCGACAACCTGCAGTTCCACTACGGCCGCATGTGGCCCCTCGAAATTGCCCTGTGGGATTTGATGGGCAAAATAAGCGGTCAGCCGCTCTGGAAATTGCTGGGCGGCCGGCGGAACAGCGTTAAACCGTATGCCTCAACCGGTTCGCGACAGCCGGCTGCCGAAAAAGCAGCCCTTGCCCTCGAACTGAAAAATAGAGGATATGAGGCCATCAAGCTCCGCTTTCATGCCGCTGATCCTCGCCAGGATTTGGCCGTGGCCCAGGCGGTTCGCGACATGGTCGGACCGCAGATGAAAATCATGGTCGACGCCAATCAGGGTTGGCAGATGCCGTGGGACGCCTCCCCCACCTGGGATTTTAAAACCGCTTTGTGGATGGCCGATGCGTTAACGGAATTGGATATCTACTGGCTTGAAGAGCCGCTTCATCGCCACGACTACCGCGGATTGGCCCAGCTCCGTCAGAGAGCCCGCTGCCGCATCGCCGGTGGCGAAGGCAACCGCGAATTTGGGGAAAGCCGCCAGCTTCTGGCGCACGGCTCGCTCGATGTTTATCAGCAGGATGTTGCCTGGAGTACCGGCATCTTACGCGGCCGGCAGCTGGCTGCACAGGTGGAAGCGGCCGGCTGTATTTATTCACCCCACACCTGGGGCGACGGGCTGGTTTTTCTGGCCAATTTACACCTGACAGCGGCCGTGGGCAACGCACCTTATCTCGAATTTCCCATCGACCCACCCGCATTTACCCCTACTGAACGAGATTTTATTTTGCCCACCCCGTTTTTGCCCGATGATGACGGTAATCTAACGTTGAGCAACGATGCTGGTTTAGGGGTGGAAATTGACTGGCAATCAATTGAAAAATACAGAATAAACACAGGAACGATAGAATAAGTAGTTAGAAGTGCTGAGTCCTGAGTCCTCAGTAAAGTTGACCCTTGACTCAGGACTTTGAACTTAGCACTCAGGACTTTAAGCGCAGGGCGCAGGACTTTAAATATGACAGAACAGTATAAATATTTGGGGAAACCCCGTAAACTCATCGATGGCTTGGAAAAGGTAACCGGCTATGCTCAATACACCGCCGATCTGCAGCTGCCGGGGATGTTGTATATCCGGCCGATTTTTAGCCCGTACGCTCACGCCCTCATCACCGCTGTCGATAAGTCGGCGGCGTTGGAAATGCCGGGAGTTGTGGCGGTTTTAACCGCTGAGGATCTGCCCACCTTTGAGCGGGTCAGCAATTCGCGAAACAGCGCTGTGCTGGCCAAAAAACGGGTGCAGTGGGCTGGGCAGCCGGTGGCGGTCGTGGTCGCCAGCAGCGAAGCGGAAGCAGCAGATGCGGCCGAAATGGTCTTTATCGACTATGATCCTCTGCCGGCCGCCATCGACATGATGGAGGCGATCAAGCCGGAAGCTCCCACGGTATGGCCCAACGGCATGCCGGAAGAAGGAGACGATCTGGCCTCGCTTCACACCGAACAAGTCGAGGGTCAGGCCGCAGACGATGCTGAAAAGCTCAACAACGTCCTCAATGAAAATCATTTTGAACGAGGGGACGTGGCGGCCGATTTTGCCGCTTCAGATATCATTAAAGAGCATACCTTTGATATCCGCAGCCTGCACCAGGCTTATCTTGAACCCCACGCCGTTACCGCCGAACCGGATCCGCTCGGCCGCAGGCTGACAATTTATACCAGCACTCAGGGCATGTACGGGGTGCGCAGCGAAGTCGCTCGCCTGCTTGGTTTGCCGCAGCACGCCGTCACCGTTAAACCGATGACGGTCGGTGGGGCGTTTGGCGCCAAATATGGCATCTACGAACCCCTGGCGGCGGCCGTGGCCCTCACGGTTCGGCGGCCGGTGCGCCTTTTCCTGTCGCGGACCGAAGATTTTATCAGCACCACCCCCGCACCGCGGATTCGCATCGAGCTCAAAACCGGCTTTAAAAATGATGGCACCACCCTGGCGCTTCAGGCAAAGGTTTTTGCCGACAACGGGTTGTTTGGTTTTGGTCACGGGGGGATTGTGGCCACCCTGATGGCCGGCTACTACAAATGGAACAGCGTCAAAATTGATACCTATGAGGTCCACACCCACAAGCTGGCGGTGGGCGCCTATCGCGCCCCGGGAGCGCCTCAGGGAACCTTTGCCATCGAATCAATTATGGATGATGTGGCTCGAGAATTAAATATCGATCCTCTCGATCTCCGGCTGAAAAATGCCGTTGAAGGGGGTGACTTCACCGGGACCGGCCGCTCCTGGCCCCAGCAGCTGGGCGTCAAAAAAGTTCTCGAACGGGCCAAGGAGCATCCTCTCTGGAAAAACCGGCAGCCCGGTGACGGGACCGGGGTGGCCTTGGGCGGCTGGCCGTCATTTATGGGCTCTGCTGATGCCACCTGCCGCGTCGATACCGACGGCCGGGTGCGCATCAATTTGGGCATTGTCGATATCTCCGGCGTCAAAAGCGGCTTTGTACTGGTGGCGGCCGAGGCCCTCGGCGTGTCGCCAGACGACATTGAGATCGTTCAAGACGATACCAACGGGGCATATGGGCCCAACAGCGGTGGCAGCCAGGTGACCTACACGGTGGCCGGTGCGGTTCATTCGGCAGCCCTCGAAGCGCGAAAGCAGCTGGTGGATCAGGCGGCCGAGATGTTTGAAGCCGCCCCAGAAGATATCGAGTTGATCGACAGTCACGCCCAGGTCGTCGGTGTGCCCGACAAAAAAATTCATATCGGCAAGCTGGCCGAGGCCGCTCGCGGCAAAAGAGGAGGACCCGGACCGATCAAAGGGGATGGAAAATCCGCACCGCCAGAAAACGGCCCCGGTTTTGTGGTTCAAATCACCAAAATTAACCGCGATCTGGAATCGGGCGAAATTGTGCCGGTGGCTCACGTCACCATTCAGGATGTGGGCTTCGCCATTAATCCTCTGCTGGCTGAAGGGCAAATTCAGGGTGGCACCCTCCAAAGTATCGGCATGGGCCTGTATGAAGGGATGGTCCACGACGAAAACGGCACCTTGCTCACCGGCAGCTTTATGGATTACGGCCTGCCGCGCAGCGATAATTCGCCCGAGCTGGAGGTGATTCTGGTCGACAACCCCTCTCCGCACGGCCCATTTGGGGCGCGCGGTATCGGCGAACCGCCAATTACGGCGGGGGCGGCCGCTCTGGCCAACGCGGTGAGAGACGCCACCGGCGCGCGGGTAACGCAGCTTCCAATCACGGCAGAGAGGCTGTGGCGGGCACTTGCCTCCCACACTTAAACCACCTAAAATCTTCCGTGTGAGCGAAGAGAAAAAAACACTCCTCAACGGCCGCTATGAATTAATCGACCGCATCGGTGCCGGTGGAATGGCCATGGTATACCGGGCCACCGACACACGGCTCGGCCGGGAAGTGGCCATAAAAATGCTCCATGAGGGGTTCATGAACGATGAGGCGTTTGTGCGCCAATTTCAGCGTGAAGCCCACTCAGCCGCAAACCTAACCCATCCCAACATTGTCACCGTTCACGATATGGGGGAGGATCGCGGCCGCTTTTACATGGTCCAGGAGTACATCAAAGGGCAAACGCTCAAACACATCATCCGCGATCAAATCGTGGCCGGCGAGCCGATGGCCATTCGCCGCGCGGTGGATTTGATTATCCAGATGTGTCGCGGGGTAGGATATGCCCATCGGGCCGGTTTGGTGCACTGTGATGTCAAACCGCAAAATATCCTGGTCACGCCGGACAATCGGGTTAAGGTGGCTGATTTTGGCATTGCCCGGGCGATGACCCAGGTGACCGGCGTCAGCAGCGATATGATTTGGGGTACCCCTCAATATCTTTCGCCTGAACAGGCGGCCGGTGAATCACCGTCTCCCGCATCAGATGTTTATGCCATCGGCATCATCATGTATGAGCTATTCACCAACACCCTGCCCTTCACGGCCGAATCCCCCACGGCGATCGCCTTGATGCACATACAGGAATATCCCAAGGAAGTACGAGAGCTCAACCCGCTCATCCCCGAAACGCTGGGGCAAATTGTTCATAAAGTATTGGCCAAAGAACCGGCCGGTCGCTATCGTACCGCTGGCCAGTTGGGGCGCATTCTAGATAATTATCTGGCTTTAACCTTTGAGGCCACTGGTCCGGTTGGGGTCACAAAACCCAACGTCGTCGATCCACCCGCGGAAAAAACGGTCGTTTCCACCGCCCCTCCTCCCAAACCGATACGTCAGCGGCCCACGCCGCAGCGACTTCCACCGGCTAAAACACCACAATCAGAAGAGCAAACAACCGTCATTCGCCCGGCAGAGGAACCAAGCAGCGGTTTGGCCCTGCTGTTAGGAGTTTTAGCGCTGATTTTATGGTTGGGGTTAATTCCGCTGTGGTTTTTGGTCGGCCGTGCGTGGAATATTTTTTAATTGGTTTACAAACAGACTCGTCATCCCCGCGCAGGCGGGGATCCATCGGTGGCTATCTAATGGATTCCCGCTTTCGCGGGAATGCCCTATCGGTGCTTATTTGTCAAAGCAATATTCATCGGCTGCAGCAGAGAGCAACTAGCATTAGAAGTTAAGATAAGCTCTGTTGCAGAGTGCTTAAGTAGTTTACAAAAAGTTTTCTGAAGAAGGTGTCCGCAGATTACGCAGATTTTCGCAGAGCTCCGCAGGAGCAAGAGAGAAATCTGTGAAAATTCGTGTTAATCCGTGGCTTATTTTAACAATTCTTTTTGTAACTTACCTAATAGGTGGGGTAAAAAAATATGAAAATCACCATTAATCACATTGCTATGGTCATGCCCGACCTGGATGAAGGGGTTGGCTTCTGGGCGGATGCCCTTGGTTTGAAAGTGGAAGCGCGACGCCGGGAAGCGGCCGAAGAGGTCGAAATCGCTTTTTTGCCGGTTGGTGAAAGTGAAATTGAGCTGCTGGCCCCTTTTACCGAAGACAGCGGTGTCGCGAAATATTTGGCCAAACGCGGGCCCGGCATGCATCACATTTGTCTCGAGGTTGACGACATTGAAGAAACGCTGCAGCGGCTGCAGGCGCACAACGTCCCCCTCATTGATGAAACCCCGCGAACCAACTCGGCCGGCCGGCGCATGGCGTTTATCCACCCCAAAGGAACCGGAGGTGTTCTGATTGAGCTCTATGAAAGGGACAACGATTGATGCTGTCAACATCTTAAATGTTCCGGTTCATCTAATCACCATGGATCAGACGATCGCCTGGGTTGAGGGAGCCATGGCGCATCACCACACCTACCAAATTGCCACCGTCAATCCTGAATTTGTGATGACCGCCCAACAAGATCCAGATTTTTTGACAATTTTACAGTCAGCTGATTTATGTTTGCCGGACGGAATCGGGCTGGTTTGGGCGTCTCGTCTGTTAAAAAAACCGCTCCCGGAACGGGTGCCGGGCAGCGATCTCGTCTATCGCCTGGCTCAGGCATGTGCCGATCATGGGTGGCGACTTTTTTTGTTAGGGGCTGCCCCCGGCGTCGCGGAAGAGGCCGCAGCCGTATTAAAAAATCTTTATCCCGCCTTAATGATCGCCGGCACCTTTGCCGGATCGCCTGATCCCCGAGAAGATCAAGCGCTAGTCGAGCGTATCAACCAATCGGAAGCGGATATGCTCTTTGTGGCTTATGGTGCCCCTCGCCAGGATAAATGGATCAACCGCAATAGAAACCGCCTAACCACCATCCATTTGGCGATCGGGGTTGGTGGGTCGCTTGATTTTATTACCGGCCGGTCCGTGCGCGCCCCGCGCTGGATACAAAACCTGGGTCTCGAATGGCTCCACCGACTCTTTAAGGAACCGTGGCGCTGGCGCAGGATGCTTGCCCTTCCCCAATTTGCCTGGAAAATTATTAAGCTGGTACAAAATTCTTAACGTTTTTGACGGGAATTTTTGCCAAAAAGGCTACTATTACAGGTGTGAAATAATATTTTCCATTTGCAAAACAGCCGCTCAAATATCCAATCTCGATTCACTCTCTATTCCCTGTTTATCACTTTCCACATTAAATTGACGATTTATTATCATTACCGATCGGAGAATTTTCATGCGCATACTCATTACCGGCTCAAGCGGTCAAATTGGAACCAATTTAGGGCTCCATTTACAAAACCAGGGGCATTTTGTCTTTGGTATCGACAAGCGTCGGAACACTTGGACCACAGAGATCGAAACGCTTGATCAAGATCTCAGCATGACTTATCAGGATTTCGACAAGGGCATCGGCCATATTGAGTATCCACCTGACCTCGATATCGTGGTTCATTTTGCTGCCCATGCCAAAGTTCACGAGCTGGTCGTCAATCCGCTGCGGGCGATGGAAAATATTACCATGACCTTTAACGCCCTCGAATTTTGTCGCCAAAATAATTTGCCGATGATTTTCAGCAGCTCACGCGAGGTGTATGGAGACATCCATCGCTACATTACTGAAGAATCGCACGCCGATTTCACTTTTGCGGAAAGCCCTTATTCAGCCAGCAAAATTTCAGGTGAGGCACTGGTATATTCTTATGCCAAATGTTACGGCCTGCGCTATCTGGTCTTTCGATTTAGCAACGTTTACGGCCGCTTTGACAATGATCTAGCCCGAATGGAAAGGGTCATTCCCCTGTTCATCAATAAAATCTATAAGCGAGAGCCGATCACCGTTTATGGGCAAGATAAAGTGCTCGACTTCACCTACGTGGATGACTGTGTTACCGGGGTCACCAGCGGTATAGAGAAACTGGTGGGCGGTCAAATACAAAACCACACCATTAATCTGGCCTTCGGGCACGGCAATTCACTGGTCAATATGGCTAAATTTATTGGGGAGGAGTTGGGGATTGAACCCGATATGACGATAGAACCTTCGCGCGTCGGTGAAGTCACACATTACGTAGCCAATATCGGGAAAGCTCACTCGCTTCTGAGATATCAACCCCAAACATCCCTACGTGAAGGGATTAAGAAATCGGTGGCCTGGTCGATGGATTGGTGGGAGGCTAATGGCTTCCCTGAATACTAAATAATAGAAAAATTCCGTAAAACTGATTACAATACAATTATCTTCTAATCATTTGATAACTTTTTGTTGGATTAATGATCCGCTCAGGAACCGTTCATGTATAAACCATCATCCCCACTTTCAGTGCTTCAATCCGAAAACGAACAACTTCGGAATGAAAATCGCCTTCTAAAAGAAGAGGTTGCCAGTCTGCATCGGGCCTTTGCTTCCATGCTGAAGCTGATCCAAATGGTTGAATCCGCCTCCCCGGACAGCGATATCTTTGATTTGCTCGATACAATTCTCGAAGCGATCTTGACCGGGATCGAGGCCAGCGATGGCTCGATAATGCTTGTTGATGAAGAAACCAATGAGCTGGTCTTTGTGCTTGTTTCCGGGAGCGTGCGCGACAAATTAACCGGCCATCGTATGCCAATTGGCACCGGCATTGCCGGCTGGGTGGCCCACAAGGGTGAACCGGTCATCGTACCCAACGTCAATCTTGATCCGCGTTTTTCTCGCTCGGTTGACCTGAATTTTAAATTTAAAACCCAATCTCTCCTTTGTGTGCCGCTAATTTACGAGGGGAGAATTTTAGGTGTTCTGCAGGGGCTTAACAAAATTCAGGGCAAAAATTTTGTCCCGGGTGATTTAACCCTACTGCAGGTCGTTGCTCACCTGGCGGCCGAATCAATCACTCGAATTGAAGCCATCATGGAAGAGGATCAATAGATTTAAACAAGTCCCTCAAGATACAATTTATCTCCGGGAGGAGTGTGGTTCTCTTTCTTTTTCAAAATCAAGTTGTCGCGTAAAATTTAACCTGAAATATACCAACTGTCGCTAAACTTTGAAGGTCATCTTACGCTCAAACACACTCGAATTTATAACCCTATGAGGGAAGCCAACATCAGCACATTTCTAAGCGTCACGATGCAAACGACAAAGATTCACTTTGTACCTGGATCAAAACAGTTAACCTGATCCATTATTACCGGTGTCGACAGCTCTCGGCCAACGATCACTGATCTGGGTATACCAATTTTACAGGAGATTAGAATGAGCAAAGGTTTGGAAGGGTTGGTAGTGGCCAACACATCACGAAGTCAAGTCAGCGGGGATATCGGCCGTCTGATTTATCACGGCTATGAAATAAAAGATTTAGGGGCAAACGCCTCTTTTGAAGAAGTCATTTATCTGCTGTGGTACAGCAAATTTCCTTCCCCAGAGGAACTGGCGGCATTTAAAAAAGAATTAATTCCTCTCCGCACGATCCCTGACCCGATCATGCGTATCATGCAAACCCTGCCGAAGCAAGGTCACCCGGTCGCCGTCCTGCGTACCCTGGTCAGCGCCATGGCCCTGATTGACGATGATGCGGACAATATCGGTATTGAAAGCTCTTTAACCAAGGCCAAACGGCTCACGGCCGTTTTTCCGACCTTGATCGCCGGCTGGCAGCAAATTCGCCACGGCAAAGAGGCGATTTCACCCCGAGACGACCTGGATCATGCGGCCAACTTTCTCTACATGTTAACCGGCGAAGAGCCCACCCCCGCGGCCATTCGCGCAATTGACACCTACCTGATTTTGCTGGCCGATCACGGCTTTAATGCCTCTACATTTTCAGCCCGGGTGACCACCGGCACGCTGGCCGATATGTATTCCGCCATCACCAGCGCCATCGGCACGTTAAAAGGACCGTCCCACGGTGGGGCATCCCAGGCGGCGATGGAGCAGTTTATCGAAGCTCACGAAATGGGGGTCGAAGCGTGGTTTAAAAAAGCGCGGGCCGAAGGGCGACGCATTATGGGGATCGGTCATCGCGTCTACAAAGTAGAAGACCCGCGCGCAAAGATTTTTGGTCCGCTGGCCAAGAAGCTCGCTGAAGCCAGCTCTGAAGGGCAATGGTATGATGTAGCGGCCCAAATCAACAGTTTGGCCCGAGCGGATCAATATTTTATCGACCGCAATCTCTTCCCAAATGTTGATTACTACTCGGCGGCCGTCCTCTACATGATCGGAATTCCGCTCGATCAATTTACCTCTATTTTTGCCATGAGCCGGGTGGTGGGCTGGACCGCTCACGTCCTTGAGCAGCTGGCGGACAATCGCCTTATTCGCCCCAAAGCCAAATATGTGGGACCGGATAATCTGGTTATTGAAAGGTAACAGAAGCGACAATATCAGTGGGTTTCAAGCTGCATGCCCCGCTAAAGAGGGCTTAGAGTTTGAGAAACTTTATTGACGAAATTGAGCCGTCTGGTCACAATCCAGATGGCTTTTTTTATTTGGAAGCAAAATGTAAATTGAGGCGATATATTTGCCGCTTAAGTGGTTTACAAAAAGAATTGTTAAAAAAAGCCACGGATTAACACGGATTTTCACAGATTTCTCTCTTGCTCCTGCGGAGCTCTGCGAAAATCTGCGGATACCTTATTTCAAAAATATTTTGTAACTTACCTGAAGTGAGAATTATGAGATCGTTTGCAAAAAAATCGATTGGGCTGTTATCAACTTTGCTAATCTTAACCTTGATGAGCTGCCAATCGGCCGCTCCGGAATCTCAAAATGACTCGGTTGAGCCGGAAACGGCCGTTGAGGTCACCGAAACCGTTTCTCCGTCCCCCATCCCACCTACGGCTGTGGTTGAAATCGATGCCCCACCAGCTCCCACCGCTCAGCCCACCGATATTCCGGCGGTCGATCCCTCGCCAACTGAGATCCCCCCCACCGCCCTGCCGCTGAACGGGCAGCCGGCCGAAAGTTTTAACCTCGAATTGATTGCCGACGGCTTCTTCAAACCGCTGGGGGTCGAGCACGCCGGCGATGAGCGATTGTTTGTCGTCCAGCAAACCGGCCTCATCTCAATCGTCGATAATGGACAGGTCATCGAAACGCCGTTCCTCGATATTGTCGAACGGGTTAATTCCAATGCCAATGAGCAGGGGCTTCTGGGGCTGGCTTTTCATCCCGCCTATCTAAACAACGGCCGCTTTTTTCTCAACTACAGCGACGGAGATGGAGCAACCGTTATCGCTGAATTTCGCGTTTCCGACAGCGACCCGAACCAGGCTAACCCCTCATCTGAACGTATTTTGCTAACAATCCCCCAACCGTACAGCAACCACAACGGCGGGCAAATTCGTTTTGGGCCTGACGGATATCTCTATATCGGGATGGGCGACGGTGGCAGTCAGGATGATCCGCAAAACAACGGACAAAATTTTGCCGCCCTACTGGGATCGATGCTGCGCATTGATGTGGATGGGGGACCTCCTTATGGGATTCCAGCGACCAATCCGTTTGTGAATGACGACAATGTTCCTGGAGAAATTTGGGCCAAAGGGCTGCGAAATCCGTGGCGGTTCGCTTTTGATCGCCAAACCGGCGACCTGTTCATCTCAGATGTGGGTCAATTTGTCTATGAAGAGATCAATTTTCAACCGGCCGGTTCACCCGGTGGCGAAAATTACGGCTGGAAAATTTACGAAGGGTTTAACTGCTATTTGGGAGACTGCAACACCCCCAACCTGACTCCCCCTATCGCCGAGTATAGTCACGCGGACGGTCACTGCTCGGTCACCGGCGGCTATGTTTATCGCGGGAGTGAGTTCCCCGAAATGCGCGGCAATTACTTCATGGCCGATTACTGCTCTGGAGCGATGTGGTCTTTGTTTCCCAATGAAGACGGTTCGTGGTCACAAAATCAAATCGGGAATGCCGGCTTCCTCGTCTCCAGCTTTGGCGAAGACGTGAACGGAGAACTGTATGTCGTTAGCCAGAACGAGGGGATGATTTACCGGTTAACCCCTTGAGTTGACCGGCTATTTGGCAATTTGCACCCATACTTCTCCGTCTTTGACTTCTGTTTCATATCGCTTGAGACGGAGATTTTCATCTGCTGGGTAAAGCGTCCGGCCGCTCTTGATGTCAAAACGCCAGCCGTGTACCGGGCAGTCGATTCGCCCGCGATACACCTCACCGCGCCGCAAATCCCCGGCCGCATGGGGGCACAATGCGGCAAAAGCGGCCGGTTTTCCATCCAAAAGGGTCAAGATCATCCCCCGCCCTTGAACGCGACAGTCAATCATGCCGTTTTCAGACAGCTCCGATAGCTTTACGGGTGTAGCATACCAATCCATATCAATCTAAAGTCAACTCAAGTTCCGGCCTCCAAACGCGGCTTACAACCCCCACCTCAATCCTCCCCCACAGGGGAGGATGCCTGCCTCCCCTCCCCGTGGGAGGGGAATGAGGGGAGGGCTAATTACCAATTATCGTTCGTCTAAAAGCACCTGGATCAACTCATCTGTCTCCTCGTAAGCGCCTTCACCGATGTGTTTGTAGCGAATTTGACCTTGTTTGTCAATCAAGTAGCGCGTTGGCCAATAGCGCTGCTTGTAGCGCCGCCAGATCACCCCGTCGTTGTCGAGCACAACCGGATATTCAATTTCAAATCGTTCTACGGCATCGACCACGTTGTCAAAATCCTCTTCGTAACGAAATTCGGGGTAGTGAACCCCAATGATGACAAAATCGTCATCGCTGTACTTCTCATGCCATTCCCTCACCGAGGGAATTACCCGCTGGCAGTTAATTCAGCCAAAAGTCCAAAACTCAAGCAGAACCACCTTGCCTTTTAGCTCCGCCATCGTTAGAGGAGGGCTGTTGATCCACACTTCATTGTCGATCTCGCCCGCAGCCCCCAATTCCGGCAGCCAATCCGCATTTTCTTCTTCCACAATAATTTCCTCAACAGCTGGCGCTTCGGTGACGATGACCTCGGCTGCCGGCGGCGCTTCCGTAACGGCACCTTCTTCAACCGAAACAACCTCGTCAACCGGAATTACCTCGACGACCGGTTCAGCCTCTGATATCGGTTGACACGCTGCCAGCAGCAGCAAAAAGAGGGGAAACCCCCAAACAAATTTTCTCATACGTTACCTCCAGACGAGATTGTAGGAGAAAAGATCACCACCCAATAACCCTGTAAGAAAGATGTAATAGAGGGGCGCTCTGTCTGGTTAACGGTTTAGGAATTCACGGGCTTGGCGTTTCCGTCAAAACGGTGTCAATGACCGGGTCGGTAATCCCCAGCGTCGACGTGATGGTGCCGGTAAAAATAGAGGTTGGTGTGGGGATCGGTGTCGGGGTGGGCACATAAACAAAATCAGCCTGAACAACCAAGAAATTGGTCCGGCCGGGCAGCACCTGTACCGTGTTGGTAAACCGGCGAATGAGCCCGTCATCGGCCGTGACCATTTCCAGCTCCACCCGATAGGTACCCGCCGGAAGATCAGCCACAACAAAATTTTCGTTCCATAATTCATCCGCTTTTAAACGGCGGTCCATGTAGGTTCGATGGGTACGCGTCCGGGTTTCGATATCAACGTTAAGCGGGATCACCGTAATCTTTGCATTGCTGATAAACTCCCCCCGCTGATCGATAAAGCGGCCGGCCAACGTGCCCCATCCCTCATACGGAGCCAGCCACAGGGACGGGTTGCGCACCGCCCAGTAATTGTTTTCGCCAACCCGCACCTCAAAATGGAGATGGGGGCCGGTGACCACGCCCGATCCACCGACACCGGCCAACAGCTGTCCCGTTTGCACCCGGTCTCCTTCCTGCACAAACATCTCCAGGGTGTGGGCATAGAGCGTGTAAACCGGCTGACCCTGCCACTGCCAGTCATGCTCGATAATGATTGTATTGCCATAGTAATCAATGCCGTCGCGCGGGCTGGGGCGCGGTCCGGCCCAAATAACCGTTCCGCTGCCGGCCGCCAACACCGGGGTGCCTTTTTTATTTGGAAAATCAAGCCCGTGATGGATTCGGAACGGGGCAAACGCCGGGATCAACACGTCGGTGCCGAAGGGGTAATAATCGATATCGTAATTGCGACTGCCGGAGGGAATCGGCCGGGCCAGCCAGTAATGATCCTGAGGGTGAATCGATACCGGCACCGGCAGGGGTGGCGGCCGCCACTCAATTTCCGGTGTTGGCGGGGTCTCAAATGGGGGTGGAGCCGGCGGGCGGGTCACATCAATGGTTAACGGATTGACCTGCCCACCAATCGGAAATGGAGACGGGGTTAAGGTATTTGTGGCGGTGGGAGGCAGCGTCGGTGACCCGGTTGGGGATGGGGATGGCGTTTGTGATGGGGTAGGAGATAAAACCGGTCCCTGAACCAGTCGCGCAATGGTGGGAATGGCGATCGGAAACCCACCTTCTCCACTTCCTCCCTGACAGCTGACCACAAGGAGCGTCAAGATCAGAATCTGCATTAAAGAAGTGGGATGAAATCGCTTTCTGCTCACGCTGATAGGCTTTTGCTCAAAGCGCCCGGAAGATTGGCTATTCTCCAAACCGATCTACAACCTCTGCTTCAGCATAAATCTCCCGCATGGCGGCCACCCAGGTCAAATCATCCCGTTTTTCGTACTGCCAAAACCGCACGGCCGGGAAGAAGGTGCGCCAGTTGTCCCCGGCCGGGACGCGGTGCCAACCATAATCGGCCGCCACGGCCGTAAAATCAACGTAATAACCCTCAGGGATTGACTCTTTGAGACGACCGCCCTGGTCGTAATATTGCGGATCGTCCCCAAAGCGAGCCCGGAAATCCCAGGGGAGCTGTCGCAAAGGCTCACCCATCGACCCATCTTGAACGGCCGCCCGGTAATACACTCGCCAATACGTTTCACCGTTGACCAATTCGCGCACCACTTCAATATTTGGGTTAAAGGTCAGAATTTCTTCGTAAGGTAAATCAAATGCCCGGCCGGCCTTGTGCCAGGAGCGAATGGATTCGTTGGGCTCCGGCTGGGCGTCAATCGGTTCAAATGCCTGAGCCAGACTCCCCAGGGGATCCCAGCCCGCTTCCCGAATTAGGCGGCCGCGCAGGGCCATAAACGACTGTTCGACCCGATCGCTGAAGTAAGGGAGCGAGGTTTCGACATCCACCGACATCAGTAAAAACGGCGGATCGGTTTGACCGGTATTGGAAATGGTTTCGGTAAACAGCGGGGCGATTTCGCTGCGGGCCACATCAGCCAAGAAACCCACCGGTCGGGGAGCTAGAGTCACTCCGGACCAGGATGGGTTGGTAATTTCTCCAAAGCCGGAGTATGTCTGCGGCGCAATCGCCCAGGCATCGATGCTGGAGGCGATCAAATAGTTGGCGTCAGCCAGGGTGTGACCATACGCTAAATTATCCCCGTTGGGTGACCAGGCCGGGTCGCGCCCCTGCCCGATCGTAATCGGCTCACCATCCGGCCGGTATCCTACGAGCGGTTGAGCGATGATCAAATCAAGACCGCGGCCGGATTCGGTGTACGCCAAAAACAATCCGTTGGGGTGATAAGCGGCGTGATCTTCGTGCCGATCGACCGTACCGGTCAGGTTGACGGCCAATTCATCACGCAAATTGTCCAGCGACAGCACAAAAATATCTTGATTACCCGCTCGCCAGCTGGTAAAGGCGATTTGACGGCCGTCCGGTGACCAAACCGGAGAGAAATCAGCCGCCGGATGTTCAGTCAATCGAATTGGCGCTTCGCTGCCGTCCCGCCGCATGATATAAATATCGAGGTTGCCCCCGCGATATCCTTCGTAAACCAGCCATTGCCCGTCGGGAGACCAGCGAGGGGCCCCTTCAAATTCAGGAGAATCGGTAAGCTGCTGGATTTCACCGGTGGGCATGTCGAGCACGTATAAATCCCAGCTTCCACTGCGACGGGAGACAAAGGCGATTTCCCGGCCGTCCGGCCGCCAGGCGGGATCCCGCTCGATGGCAGGATGATCGGTCAACCTCACCGGCTCATCTTGCCCGATTGATAAGGCATAAATATCGTGATTACCCGCCTGGTTCATGGCAAACACAATGCTGCCCCCCCCGATCAGAGGATCCGGAGTGGGCCAGGGGGTCAAAAACACGGTGGCCGGTGTGGGGGTAAACGTGGGTGAGGGTGTCGGGGTGACGGTGGGGGTCTGGGTGATAGTTGGCACCGGCGAGGGAGTCAACGTGGCGGCCGGCAAGGCGGCCAGAGCCGCGGTTTCAGCGGCCAGACGATTATTGCGATCAATGACAATCCAGCCTGCTCCAGCGAGAATTAACACGCTCACCAATGCGGTGGCGGTTAGTAAAGGGAGACGTCGTTGGGCAAAAGTGGGTTCAACCGTGGCAGATGCCACATATGCTCCGGATGGCGGTTTGCGCCAGCGCAGCCACAACCGCAGTCGGGCCCGCCAAATCCGCAGCTGGACGTATCCGCGGCGTCCCTGCCATTTTAGCCATGCTCGCCGGCTGGCCCACTGCTCCCCGGCATATTGGCGGGCTTGACGGCCGAGCCAGCGCACAAAGCGCCACGGCAGCAGCAGTGGCCATAAAATAATGCGGCTAATGCTTCTGACTACCCTGCGCCAGCGTTTCGGCGGTGTAACATCTGACATGTCGCTGTTGGTCATCACCGGTCAGTGTATCAAAAGGTTATGATTATGTCATGTAATATAGGATACAAATACTATTTGAGTCCTGAGTCCTGAGTCCTAAGTCCTGAAACAGGATAAGCCCTACTTATTCTTGTCAAGTCCCAATTTAAATCACCACACTCAGGACTTTTAACTCAGGACTCAGCACTCTTAACTTAAGACTCAGCACTTTTAACTGAGGACTTCTTATCCGGCCGATAACGATGGGCCAGATCGCGGAGTTGGCTAAACCGAATCGGTTTAATAAGCAGCAGGTCTACCCGATCTTCCAAAAACTCCCCCATGCGAGCGTCGGCCGTGGTCAAAATAACCCGACACTCTTTTAAACGATCGTTGGTCCGTACAGCCTCCAAAATTTCTTCCCCACTCACGTCCGGCAAGTGTAAATCCAGAGCGATCAGCTGTGGTGTGAGTTCGCTTAAGGCGGTTAAGGCCTGCCGGCCGTCACGAATCGTATCGGTTTTATAGCCGGCCATTTTTAAGGCTTGCTCAAAAATAGTCGACAAATTTTCATCGTCTTCAATTACTAAGGCCAATGGTTTATTCATAAATTTATGTTGAAAGCGATTGAACCGCTTTTTCCTCTGGTGTTCGCAAGGGGAGTGAAATTTTGAATACACTCCCTTTGTTTAAGGTGCTATCTAATGTAATCTCTCCGTTCATCAGGTCTGTTAACTGCTTCACAATCGACAAGCCCAGACCGGTCCCCCGATGGTCCCGGGTCGGCGCAAACCGCACCTGTTGAAAACGGTCAAAGATGATTTTGTGCTTGTCCGGAGGGATACCAATCCCCGTATCTTTCACCTGTATCACCCAGTTTTTGGGTCCATTGACAAAAAGAGAGACGGTAATTTCTCCTTCGAGGGTAAATTTTATCGCGTTATTCACCAAGTTTATAAGAATTTGATAAAGGCGTTCTAAATCACCGATGATAACGGCCGGAAGCCCTTCATCTAAATTAACGGTTAAATACAGCCCCCGCTTCTCTGCTAAAACAGGCATTGTGCTTTCAATGCGATCAACCAGCTCTCGGGGTGAAAACGGCTCTTCATCAATTTTTAACCGGCCGGCTTCCATTTGAGCCACATCCAGCAAATCATTAACCAGGGTTACCAGACCGTCGGTGCTGCTCATCACTTTTTCTAATATTTCGATTTGTTTGTCCGAGACGTCCCCATAAATGCCAAGCTGCAGCATTTCCGCAAACCCCATAATGGCCGTTAGCGGCGTGCGCAGCTCGTGGCTGACCTTGGCCACAAACTCGGTCTGCAGCCGATTCGATTCAAGCGCCCTGTCCCGCGCTTGAGCCAGAGCGATCTCGGCCGCTTTCCTTTCGGCCAGCTCCTGCTGAATGGCCGTATACAGCTGCGCATTTTCCAAAGCCTGGCTGACGGCCGAGACCACGTTCTGCACCAGCTGCATCTCATGATCTGAATAAGGGCGAATCTCTGAGGCGTTTAACCCCAGGGTCCCCAATACCTGGCCGCGAACCAGCAAAGGGACAATCAGCAGCGATCGAGTGCCGCGTCGACGTGAAAGGGGTTGAATCACAACCTGGCGTGGATCGGTTTGCGCGTCGGGAATATAGAGCGGTTTACGGGTCAGGAGCACTTCCTGGGTCGCGGGATTGTTGCTAACCGGAATGACCTCCCCCAGGGCGGAAATGCGGTCTTCTTCGCGGTATTCGGCAATGATGGTCAGGTTGGACTTCTCATCATCGAGCAAACCAAACGCCGCCTGCGGCAGGGTGAGGAATTGAGCGATCTCCTTACAAACACTTGTCAAAACTTCGGTGAGATCCAGCGAGGAGGTTGTGGCCGAAATCACCCGATTGAGCAAAAGCGTCTCTCGCAAGCGCCGCTCGCGGGCGTTTTGAACCTTTTTAATCTCAGAAATATCGCGGAAGGTCAGGACCGCCCCCTGGAAGATGCCGTCACGCATGATCGGGTTAAGCACAAACGAAACCGGAATTGAAAATCCTTCTTTGTGCAAAAATAACCCGTCATCGATCGCATAGGTATCACCAAATCGAATTAGCTTTAGCAGCTTCTCAGTGGTCGTTTCTTCATCCGCAGAGGGAATAAGCCAATCCAAAATCACCTGACCGCGCACGTCGGTTTCCTGCCAGCCAAGAAGAGAGCACCCTTTTGGATTCAAAAATAGCAGGCTTCCGCTTTCATTTAGGGTACAAAGCCCTTCTCCAATCGACTCGATTATCGCCTGGAGCTTGTCACGCTCGTTGCGCAGCAAATCAGCGGAGTAGCGGCGCAAATCCTCATAAGACCCGGTTAATTCTTCATGGAGGCTGCTGTACGCATCTTTCCACCGTTCAATTGTTACATCAGAATGGGCATACGTCTCGCTAACTTTTTGCAGCAGCTCATCCCATTTCTCCAAATCCGGTGGCTGGGAAACGACGGCGGCTATTAATTCAAGCTGTTGTTCCAATAAATGATGAATCATGCATCAATCCAAGCTGTGCTTATTTCATTTCGAGTCACGAGGGGCGGCTGGGCTGGCAAACGAATCGTAAAAATTGATCCTTGATCCGGTTTGCTTTCCAAATAAATATCGCCACCCATCAGGCGACAAAAGCGGCGGCTGATCGCCAAACCCAATCCGGTACCCCCAAATTTGCGGGTATCTGAATCGTCCGCTTGAATAAATGGTTCAAAAATCGCTTCCTGCTGGCTGCTTGAAATGCCGATGCCGGTATCAGATATCTCTATCTCCACCGTTTCCAATCCTTCATCTACAAAGCGGCGGCCAAACACGGAAATGACGCCGTTTTCTGTAAATTTGGCGGCGTTGCTGATTAAATTGAGCAGCACCTGCCGCAGTTTGACCAAATCGGTGTTCATCACCCCCAAATCGGGGGAAAGGTGGATTTCCAGATGATTGCTGTTCCTTTGTAAAAGCGGCCGCGAGACGCTCACCACTTCCTTAATCAAATCGCCCACGTGAAAATCCTGGAAATACATCGTTACTTCGCCTGATTCTATTTTCGACAAATCGAGAATATCATTGATTAATTCCAGAAGGATCTGCGCGGATCGGCGAATATATCTCATATCTTCCAGCAGGTATTCCTGGTTGAGTTCCTTCAACTCTTCCTGCATGATATCACTATATCCAATTATTGCAGTTAAAGGCGTCCGCAATTCGTGACTCATGCGGGCCAAAAATGTACTTTTGGCTCGGCTGGCCGATTCGGCCATTTTTTTAGCCTCTTCCAGATGCTGCTCTGCGATCTGGCGTTCGGCGATTTCATTTTGCGCGGCCGAATACAATTTGGCATTGTCTATCCCCAATGAGGCCAGCTGGGCAAACCGTTCGAGAAGCTCCATTTGCTCAGCAGAAAAGGTTTGCTCTTCCTGCAAATGAACCAGGCCGATCAGACCGGTTACCTGTCCGGCCGAAAGAAGCGGCACCCCGATCCAGGCGAATATTTTCCCCAAATGGGACCCGTTAAGAACCAAATCTTCTACCTGATTAGACAACACAGTTTGCTGCCTGATCCAAACGCGGCCGGCCAAACTTTCCGGTCCATCCATTGAAGAACCGATCCCGTGACGAAAGATACCCAGCCCGGCTCTCATGATCGGATATTGAGTAGACGGTTCTACAACGTAGAGAAATCCGTGACGGGTTCCCAGCAAGTTGGCCGCATATTCAATAATATCTTCTAACAATATCGACAAATCCAGCCGCTGCATTAAACCCAGCATCGTTTCATGGAGAGCAGCCAGGTACATATTTTGATGACGCAGCAGCCTCTCAGATTTTCCCTGCTCTTTGTATTTCGCCTGCAGCTCTTCAACCAGCTGCGCATTCTCCAATGCTTGCCCGGATGACGCCGCCACATTTTGGGCTACCGTGATTTCGCGCTTGGTGAATTGGCGAGTTTGATGGTCATTGAGAGCCACAATGCCGATCACCCGCCCCTTGATTAATAGGGGAACCAACATCGACGCTACCGTCTGTCGGTCATTCTTTGGCAGGATAGCGGCGGCCGCAAAGCGCTCATCATTCTGAATGTTTGGCGAAAAGACCGGGCCGCGATTTTTTAGAAGATCACGGGTAATCGAATCATCAACAACCGGCAGCACAGAGCCAACCAGGCTTTCTGTTGATGGGTTATTAAAGTATTCCGCGGCAACGATTAGTTCAGATCGGTCCCAACTTAACAACGCACACAAAACGTGGGTCATGTCCAGCGTTTGGGCCAATTCCCGGCAAACAACGGTGAGCACATCGTTTGTTTCCGACGAGGAGTTTACAGCAACCATCACGCGATTTAACAGCATCGCTTCTTCAAGCTGCTGCTCGACATCCTGATCGTAACGGTGGAGCTGTTCATCAAGGAAATTGAGGCTGAGATGATTCAAAAAGCGCTGCCATTGATCAGCTGTCGGTGGGGTGTGTTCATCCAATCCGAGGCTTTGCAGCTGGCTTTTTAGCAAATCGTGCATCACTGGAGGCCTTTTAAGTGGATAACCAACATAAACCAAAAAAAATCATTCCTCATTGGGAATGATCAATTGCCAACAGTTAAAACTGTACCACAAGGAATTTACCGGCCATATGGCTATTCAGTCATATTCGATCGCCATTAAGATAGGACAAAAGTATGGTCAATCAGCGAGAAACAGCGGCCGATTATCAAACACCCACTGGTAAAGCTGCTGAATCCCTTTTTCAGCATCAATCTGGGGCTGCCAACCCAGTTGAGCGGCCGCTTTGCGTATATCGGCAATAAAAACCCGCTGATCTCCGGGACGCCAATCTTGATAGGTGATCGGCATCGGCCGGCCGCGCCATTTTTCAAGCCACGATCCAAATTCACGCCAGATTGAAATTGTGTTTTTGGGTCCCCCACCCAAATTAAACGCCTGCCCCTTTACCTGATCGATGTGCTCGATGGCCAATTCATAACCGCGAATTAAATCGGAAATATGCAGGACATCGCGCACCTGCTTGCCGTCACCAAAAATGGTCAACGGCCGATCGGTGACGGCCGCAATGACAAAAAACGCCACCCATCCCTGATCTTCAATGCCAAACTGACGCGGTCCATAAATACAGGATTGGCGCAGCGACACGCTTCTTAAGCCGTAAATACGCGCGTAATCGATCACATATTGATCAGCCGCCCCCTTGGAGCAGCCGTACGGAGAGTGAAAATCAAGTGGTGAGGTTTCCGGTATACCGTGAGGCAGAGTGCCATACCGATAGCGGGCTTCCTCTTCGACGATCTCCAAGGATTCCATCCCGCCATACACCTTATTGGTCGAGGCGTTGAGAAAAACAGCGTCCGGAGCGACTACGCGACATGCTTCAAGCACGTTAAAAGTCCCTTGAGCGTTGACCTCAAAATCGTGACGTGGATTTTCGACCGATGTGGTCACCGCCACCTGACCGGCCAGATGAAGCACCACATCCTGCCCTCGGACGGCGGATTCAACTGCCGAGGCATCCCGAATATCCCCCTTAATAAAAGTAAAATTACTGGCGTGGTTGGCCTGAAGCCAGGCCAGATTGGCTTCCGTTCCCCGGCGGCTCAAATTATCAAAAACGGTAATTTGATGGCCGTTCCGCAAAAAGTGATCCGCCGAATTTGAGCCAATAAAACCCGCTCCGCCGGTAATTAAAAATTTCATAACCTATTTTCCCAGTAAAGTAAGTGAATGCTAAATGCACCACCATTGAATTAATAAAATCAGGATGACACAAATTTAAAGGATTTTCTCTTTAGAGCGGGAAAATTCGTGAAATTCGTGAAATCTTGTTTTAAACTTATGAACTTTAGAAATGAGCCAATTAAACCCTTGTGTCTTTTACACCCCTAAGGCGATTTTCCCTCATTTGATAACTTAAATTGAAGATCGTGTGCGGCCTCTTCCATAAATTGATGATAATCAGGATCCCCCAGGAAGGCGTTCATGAGCAAGGCATCTTCCCCGGTGTCCTGATAGTAGGAGTCCCGCCGGCCGACAATTTTAAATCGGTATTTTTCATAAAGCGTGCGGGCAGGCAAATTTGAGTCGCGCACTTCCAGGGTGGCCCATTGAGCCCCCTGATGGCGAGCATAATCAAGTGCATCAAACAGAAGAAGCTCGCCAAATCCCTGGCCGCGCTTGTGTTTTCCAACCGCGAGGTAGTGGATCTGGCACTCATCCCCCACCAGCCAGCTTAACCCGTAACCGACAACCGCTTCAATCACCGTGATAACCACCGCTCGACAAAGGGGGTTATCAATTTCTTTTTGAAAGGTTTCTGACTGCCAGGGAGATCTGCGAATTTCCGCTTCGATTTGCAGCAGCTGTGGAATATCGGCCGAGGTCATTTGGCGCAACTGGATCGTATTCGGGAAAGCTATTGCCATAAATCAATTGTGAATCGGGTGGTGTAAATGAGCAATATTAATAATTACCCGCTCACATTTGGCGATTCTCAATGATTTATTGCCCGCATTACCGTATGGTTGACCAGCTCATACTGGGGCTGCACTTTATACTTCGGCACGTTGCAGCTCGACAACAGCGGCTCAGTTTTCCCCACCTTTACTTCAATAACATGGATTAAACCCCGTTTCTTTTCGCGAAAGGTCACCAATGTGTTTTGACCGCTGGCCGCTTCGCTCGTCAGGGTGAAGGCGTCGATTTCAAGGAGGCCCGTCTGCCGGCGCAAAAAGTAATCGGCCGCCTGCACCACCGGCGCATGGCAGGAGCGCCCGCGGAATCCCTCCAGCCACAGCTGACCCTTCTGGGTCGCGGTCACAAAAGGAACCACATCCCGGCCCGGGTGCATGAGACGATAGGTGGCCCCGGCCGGCAGGATGGCCGTCACGGCCGCATAGCGATGCCCCCCCAAATGGGAACATTCCCACACCTGATCGGGATCAGGTACCGCTTTCTGCAGCGCCTGATAAATGGGCAGCCCAAATTTTGAGCAGCAGCGGTCCCGCTTTCCGTTGGTGCACACCAGATATTGAGGGTCGGTCACCTGTCTGGAACGATAATGCTCCGGATCGGTCAATATGTGCTTGATATCGAGTGACAGCAGCTCGCTGTCTGTCGTGAGGTCAAAACGATATAAGCGCTGTTCCTGATCCTCAGCCAACCCCACAAAAAAACGGCGGCCGCGCCTTGACCTCGAATTATTTTTGATAAATAACAATCTGGCGGATGGAAACGTTTTGAGCTGCTGCTGCAGCCACAGCTTCACGTCAGCGGCCAGGCTGTTGTTTTCCACCACGCGAGCTGTCCACGACTGGGTATATTCAAGCAGCAGCCACACCGTTTTTTCGGCCGTGGCGGTGCCGTAAATCGGCTGATCAATCTGCAGCGGCTGCAGGGCACAAAATTCACTCAAGACGTTGGATTCAAGCATTGACATTTAATGACCAACGGCAAAATGAGTGTGCAGGTACCGGGCCGCCTGCCCCTCACCCCAATATCGATCAGCCCCTTTGCCGTTCAAAAAACCAACGTGCCCGCCAAATTTGGGGAACATGCCGTTCAAATAGGGGTGATCACGAGTCAACTCATACGGAATATCGGCCGGATCCATCAGCGGATCGTCCTGGGAACGCAAAATCAGGGTTGATCGTGCGATTTGAGGCAAAAATTGCCCCGATCCGTTGCGCCGATAATAATCTTCCGCCCCGGCAAAGCCACCCAGCGGCGCCGTGCCATATTCATCAAAATCAACGAGAGTTTTACTTTCCAAAACGCGTTTAACGTCGATCAATGGCTCGAGCATCTCCCGCTTGGCCAACACTTTTTTGGTGAGATAGCGTAAAAATCGACGGCCGTAAAACGTTCCGGGAAACGTTAAAAATTTGCGGCTGCTGGCTACCATATCAAAAGGAGGTGAGATCGCCACGGCCGCTTTCAAAGATTCCGGGGCCTCCGTTCCCCACTCTCCTAAAAGTTTGAGCAGCATGTTGCCACCAAGCGAAACCCCCATTATCCCCTTGGCCACTCCCGGAAATTTTTGCTCCAGGTGATCATACACCAGGCGAATATCATCGGTGGCACCGGCATGATAAAAGCGAGGGGTCCGGTTAATTTCCCCGCTGCACGATCGAAAATTCATCCCCACAGCACGGATACCCCACAGCGCAAGCTGACGGTACGCTTCACACGCATATCCGCGGCGGGCGTTCCCTTCAAGGCCGTGTAAATGAAGCACAATTGGGTCGCGGTCCGTCAATTGAGCCCAAGAGATTTGAGGATAATCCAGATCGATAAAATCGCCGTCTGGGGTATCGATACGCTCCCTTTTAAACGCCAGTCCGCCTTCACGACGCATCAAATTCGTGACAATCGTTTGGGCATGGGCCCCACGGAGCCAGCGGGGAGGCTCAAAGGGTGAGAGTTTGAAATCAATTTTGCTCGCGCTCATATACCTTAATTGAGCTGGCTCAAAAGCTGGCGGGCGGCCGTTTCGTAAACCGGCGTTTTGGCGGCAATCGCCAGGGCCCGATAAGCAGCCTGGGTTTGATTGTTTTCAGCGTACAGCACCCCCAGCATAAAGTGAGCGGCAGGGAGGTTTAAACCCAAATTAAGTGCTCTTTCATAGGCAGCAATCGCCTGCCGGCCGTCGTGGCGCGCCTGAAAATCCATCGCCTGGCTGATCAGGGCATCCCGTTCAAGCTTGATCATTTCACCACCAGCGACATCTTCTTCAACCTCTTCGCGAAACAATTCGGCAGCCAAATCCTCTTCCGCCTGTCGTTTGGCCAGCTCTAACGGATTATCTTTATTTTCTGCCGCATGACCCAGCTGCCAGTTGGAGCGTTCCTGCTCCAGCATGTCAGCCATTTGCCGCACGGCGCCAAAAATTGAATCTTCTTCTTCAGCGGCCGGCTCTTCTGCCTCAAACATCATATCATCGTCGTCACCCAGCTCGGGGTACGCCTCTTCCCCTTTTTCGATTAGCTCCATCGCCGTGTGAATATCCCCGTTTTGAGGGTCTAAACGAAGGGCGGCCCGACAAATTTGCAGCGCTTTTTCCTTATCTCCCACCATATCCAGAATGCGGGCAATCGCCAGATATTCGCGCACGGCCGCCTTGCGGTCACCCTGCCGCTGAAATATCATCGCCAGCCGCTTATGCGCGCCAATCAGGTTAGAATCGAGTCGTACCGCCCGCTCCCAATTGCCGATTGCCGCATCCGCATCGCGGGCGCGCAGATTGAACTCCCCCGCTGCCATATAGGTCTTGCCGGCATCGCTCAACAAACCCATTCGCTCCTGAATATCAGCCACATTGAGCAGATGTTTTACGTTGGTGCGATCTAAACGTGCGGCCAACTTGTAACATTCCATCGCCCGTTTTAGCTGTTTTAAGCCGACGCACGCTTCACCAATACCGACATAAACCGCCGGCTGGTTGTTAAATTCACTCAAGGCAACCCGAAAAGCGGCCAGTGCCGCCTTCCAATTCTTCTGTTTATTTAGCTGCTGCCCTTTTTTCAAAGCAAGTAGGTAACGTTGTCGATCTTTGGCCACAGATCGTCTCCTTTGGCTGAATCTTCTTAGCAATTAGCAATTAGTAATTAGTAATTAGTAATTGGACATGGGTTATTGGTCATTGGTTATTCAACCGCATCTCACCATCCACGACTCTCTTGTCTCTGGTCTCTTGTCTTTCTTATTATCCCCACTTTTCCCACCATAGGCGAAAAACAGGACTTTTCGATCACATCCGTATAATGCCCTGACCACATTAATTTTGGGTCTGCACCCTTTATTTTAGCAACTTTTTTGCCTAAAATGACAATATCAACCGCAGCATTTCCAGTTTCAGGAGGTCTCCCGTGCATATTCAAGGAAATTGGGTTTTTGAAGGGGCGGAACCCCAATCGATCTCAATCCATCTGTTTAATCCATCAAAACTCGTACGCTTGATACCTGATGTCCATCACGTCATCCGCAAATCAGCCGATCGCATTCTCTGCGTGCTTCACCCCCAAGTCACCGTTCTGCATCTCGATGAGCTTATCATTGACATTTCGCGAGATGAAAGATCGGCCGAGGACAGCTTCAACTTTCAGATGATTATGCGAAGCGGCGATCAGCGCTTATTTGAAGGTCACGGCTCGATTTTGCTGGAACCGGTTGGGCAGGACACCCACTTTTCCTTTGAATTATCCGGTACCTGCTACGGCTCGTTTTTGACCGTTGGCCAGCAATTTATTGAAACGCAAATCCGCGCCGGCTGGCGACGCTTTTTGACCAATCTGCAAATGTTGCTCAATGGGCAAATTCCCATTACCACAACCGCCGTGCCGGTTCAGGAAACCTCCAAAGAAGTGGTGGCTATCGTGATTGGCCTCCTGGTATTGATCATCGGATGGTTAATTTGGCGCGGATGGCGAAAATACTCACTCAGGAATTAGCCTAATTTTTCAACATTTCCTGAAATGCCTCTTCGAGGGACGGTATTTCCGTCTCAATCGCCTTCACTTTGACTCCAAACCCGCTGATAACCGCCAGCAGCTGATCGAGCAGCGAGTCTCCTTCACCGGCGGCAAATGCAAGCGTCACGCCATTTGTCTCCTCGTTCACGCGTAAAAATGGATCGGCCGCCTGCAGAGCAGCTTTACAGGCCGGTGGACAATGATCCAACTGGATCCGGTAACGGGTTTTTTGGGCCAGCCGCTCCCGAATCACCCGCGGCCGCTCCTGAGCAAGGATCCGTCCCCGATGCATGATCGCCACCCGCTGGCACAGCTTCTCCGCTTCACTTAAATCATGGGTGATCAAAAAAACCGTCATCTGCCGCCTGGTTTGTAACCCCAAAATCAGCTCGTGCAGCTGCTGGGTGGCTACCGGGTCAAGACTGCGGGTCGGTTCGTCTAATACCAGCAGTTCCGGCTCGGCGATGAGCGCCCGGGCAATAGCCAAACGCTGTTTCATGCCGCTTGAGTAACTGCTAAAGCGACGATCGGCCGATTCCTGCAGATCAACCCCGCTTAACAGGGAGTCGATACGGCCGTTAGCCTCCTGCCCAAATAATCCGTGCAGCGAAGCAAAGAAGTGAAGATTTTGCCGGCCGGTTAGACGCCAGTAGAAGCTGCGCTCATCGGTAACGGTTAAACCCACACGCCGCCGGATCTCTTGTCCGGCCGAGAGCGGAAATCCCATTATGGTGGCGCTCCCACTTGTGGGAATCACCAGAGTGCACAACATCTTCACCAGGGTTGTTTTACCCGCGCCGTTAGGTCCCAAAAGACCAAAAAATTCACCCCGCTCAACCTGCAGCGTCACCTCATCTACCACCGTTCGCGCATTTGTTTTTTGCCATATCCGCCAGCCAACATCGTCCGCATAACGCTTGGTTAATCGCTCGGTGGTGATCGCCCAGGGGCCTGCCGCACTTGTCATGAAGGTAGTGTAGCGATATTTTGACCGGCGCACAAAACATCTCCCTCTCTTCTCTTTTCTCTTTTTGTAAGGTTTTTCTTGTATTCTAGATTATTAAGAGGAGTAAACTATTATAATGGGATGTGAACCAACCCAATATCACAAATATCATGAATGACTATCATCCAGAAATCGAGCAAATTATTTTGTCGGCTGATGAAATCCAACACCGAATCGACGCTTTGGCTCAAGAGATTTCCGACGATTATGCGGCCGTTTTAGAGGCTGGTGAAGAAGTCTTGCTCATCGGTATCTTAAAAGGTGTGTTCATGTTCATGGCAGACCTGACCCGATGTTTAACCATTCCGGTCCAAATTCACTTTATGGATGTGGCCGACATGGAAGATCACACCAGAAAAACCGGATTAATTGAGGTCAATAATCATTTTACCTCTTCAATAAAAGGGCGGCACGTTTTGCTGTTGGAAGACGTCGTCGATGCAGGATTGACCCTGAACTACTTGATACGCTCTCTGACGCTGAACGAGCCCAAAAGCCTTACGGTCTGTACGCTCTTTAGCAAGCAGGAAGAGCGGTTAATCGATACGGAAATTAAATATACCGGTTTTGAATTGGACAATCTTTACGTGGTTGGATACGGACTCGACTACAAGGAAAAATATCGCAACCTGCCCTTTTTAGGCCTTCTAAAACCGGAAGCGATGACCTGATTTTGTCTGTTTGCGGTCTTTAATCTATTGGTGATGCAAACAGGCATTTTAAATATGCCCCTTCAGGAAACGTCGGCCGCACGGGGTGATCGAGCGCATGCCCGACCTGACGATGAACCCACAGCGGCCGCCCGGCTTCCTCAGCCGCGTCCATCACCGTTTGATAAAAAAGCTCCGCACTTACCCGACTGGAACACGAGGCAAATACCAAAATCCCGCCTGGCGATAGAAGATTTAAGGCCAGATGGGTCAATTGGCGATAGGCACGCACCGCCGCCGGAATCTCCGACTTTTGCTTGGCAAAAGAAGGGGGATCGAGGATCAACAGATCAAATTCTCTCCCCTGCGTGGCCAACTGCGCTAGAAGGTCAAAGGCATCTCCGACCAGCGGTTCAAATGGCACATCACTGCAGCCGTTTAACCGCAGATTTTCCGCCGCCGCCTTAAGGGCCGGCCGGCTAACATCAACGGCCGTAATGGAGTGCGCCCCACCCACCGCAGCATGAACCGCAAATCCTCCGCTGTAGCAAAAAACATCAAGCACATGCCGTCCGCGAGCCGCATTTTTAACCCACAGTCTATTATCTCGGTGGTCAAAAAAAGTGCCGGTTTTATGCCCCCGAAGCACATCAGCAGTAAAAACGAGTCCATTTTCTAAATATGGTACGGGATCGGCCGGGGCGTCTCCCCACAACATCCCCCCATCCACAATGCCCCAGCACAGGTCCGGCCGCTGCTGCAGGGTGCGGGCCAGCCGGACAACCACCCGGCGAGCAGCGGTCAGCGCCAGCGCCTCATTCAAAATGACGTGTAAATAGGGAAACCATATCGCCGAATACACTTTTACCACCAGCGTATCGGCGTAAACATCAACGATTAACCCCGGCAAACCATCTCCCTCACCATAAATCAGCCGGTAACCGGTTGTTTGTTGTGGATCGAGAGACGCTCTTCGACCGGCCGCCTCGCGGACCTTCTCTAAAAACCATTCGTTATCGATACGGGTTGGCTGTTTGTGGTGCAGTACTTTTACCCGAATCGGGGAGTGCGGATCATAAAGGCCAATCGCCAAAAAACGGCGTTTCTGATCAAAAACAACGGCTAAATCACCGGCCCGGCCGTCAGCCAGCTCTTCCAGGTTGGTAATCCCACCATCAAAGAGCCATGGATGCCCGCGGCGCAGCGGCCGCTCAGCGATCGGGGTGATGCGCACCGCCAGCCGTTTTGATGCCGGTGGAGGCGCAAGGGGGGCAATCACAAGGCGGCTATCACCAGCTCTGTCATGGCGTTGGTGTTGAGGCTGGCTGCCCCACCACCGATATCGGCCGTCCGATGACCGGCGGCCAATACGCGATCTACGGCATGTTCGATCACCTCCGCCTCCTGGTGCAGTTCAAGACCCAACCGCAGCATCATCGCTCCGCTCAAAATCGTAGCCAGCGGGTTGGCTTTGCCGCTGCCGGCGATATCGGGTGCTGATCCGTGAATCGGCTCAAATAAGCCCACCCGGCCGCCAACGGATGCGGAGGGGAGCATGCCCAGGGAGCCGGTAATCATCGACGCTTCATCGGATAAAATGTCGCCAAACATATTTCCGGTCACCACGACATCAAAGTCAGCCGGCCGGTTGATCAAATACATGGCCATGGCGTCAACCAGTAAATCTTCATACTCAACATCGGGGTATTCAGCGGCCACCTCGTGAGCCACGGCCCGCCACAGGCGCGAGGTATCCAAAACGTTGGCTTTATCAACCGACGTCACCTTTCCCCGCCGCTGTCTGGCCAGGTCAAAGGCCATTCGCACAATGCGTTCCACCTCATCCGCCCCATAAATCATGGTGTCGAACCCCACGCGAACGTCATCGCGCACTTCCCGGCCGCGGGGGGTGCCAAAATAGATGCCGCCGGTCAGCTCCCGCACAAAAACAATATCAACCCCCTTGACCCGCTCCGGCTGCAGCGGGCTGGCCGCAGCCAGGGCATCAAACACCTTGACCGGCCGAATATTGGCAAACGCTCCCAATTCTTTGCGGATGCGCAGCAAACCTTGCTCGGGACGAACGGTGGCGGCCGGATCATCCCACTTGGGGCCGCCAACAGCGCCGAGCAAAATCGCGTCACTCTCCAGACAGGCGCCCAACGTCTCTTCAGGCAGTGGATTGCCCGTCTCGTCGATGGCTATCCCGCCAATTAGCTGTTCGCTGTATTCAAATTGATGATCAAATTTGGCGGCTACCGCATCAAAAACCTGGCGCGTGGCCTGTACTATCTCAGGGCCGATACCGTCACCCGGCAGCAGCGTCACTTTGGCTTTCACGATCTACTCCTCAAAAAAGACGTCAAACACAGATATCAAAAAAGATGAGACAAGTTTATCTCATTTATTCTCAACTCTGTAGTCTGTGGTCTGAAGTCTTCTGAAGTCTGAGGTCTGTCGTCTCTAACCCTTAGCGCCTATCAAACGGTACGTTTTTTCCAGGGCTTCCCGCCCCTTGACCCGCATCGGCTCCCGCGATTCGACGTTGACCCAATCTTTGACCGCCTCGTAAACGGTGTGGCTGATAATTATTTCATCGGCCGTGGCGCTTTCTTCCAGTCGTTTGGCCAGGTTGACGGCATCACCGATGGCGGTGAAATCCTTGCGGAAGCTGCTGCCCACATTTCCGGCGACCGATTCCCCGGTATGAATTCCCACGCCAAAAGAAAGCTGATTGTCTCGCGGCCGGTTACGATGGAATGCGTCCAGCGCATCTTTCATGGCCAGGGCGGCCCGTACCGCCCGTTCGACATGATCGGTTTGCGGATTGAGCTGCGTGTTAAAGAGAGCCATCACCGCGTCTCCCATAAATTTGTCGATGATTCCCTCTTGCTCGTTGATCCCCTGCGCGGCGACCGAAAAATATTCGTTGATGATCTCAATTAATCTTTCCGGATCGAGCTTTTCGCTAAAGGTGCTAAATCCATTGATATCGGCAAAAAGGACAGTCATTTCTCGCCGCTGCGGCCGTTGAGCAGCATCTAAATCTCGAACCTGATCGACCAAAGCGGGCGGCAAATAGCGGCGCACGCTTTCCAGACGCTTTTTCTCAGAGATATCGTCGAGGACCATGGCCACACCCAGCGTATTTTGCTGGATGTCGCGCAAAGGGGATAAATTCAAGTTGAGGGTTGAGGTTCCCGGCCGGCGCTGGATATTGACGTCCAGCTCTTGCGAATGGGCCCGGCCGGCCAGTTTCACCTGATCAACCAGCGAAATGATGATTTCCGTCAGCAGCTGGTCCACTTCCGCCATCACGTCTTCGAGCGGGCGTGATTCAACCAGGCTGCCCGGCACCCCTAGGATGCGGCCGGCCGCCTGATTGTAAAGCGATATTTGATCCTTGTTGTCGATCGTAATCACCCCACTGGTGATCGAGGCGAACACGTCATCCATCAACGTCTTCATTTCCGTGATCTCGGCCAGCTGGCTGCGAATTTGACGGAAAAGGCGAGCGTTTTCGATGGCTACGGCCGCCTGATTGGCAAAAGCGGCCAGCAAATGCTTGTCCGATTCGCGAAATATCCCGTCGGCGATGCGATTGTCCGCATAAATGACCCCGATTGTGTGATCCTTTAAATTCATCGGAACACACAAAATCGAGCGCAAGTTGTAATTAATGATGCTTTCCTGACCGGAAAAACGGGGGTCAGCCTGGGCGTTGGTGGTCAACAGCGGCTCGCCACTTTCCAGGACACTGTTAATAACCGTTGATGAAACTTCGGTTGAATCTTTGATCGTTTCCTGGTTGATATTGCGGGCCGCCTGCACCTCAAGATCGCCGGTATCTTCGTCGATCAACATCAGAAATCCGCGCTCGGCCCCGGTAATGCGTATCATCGTATCCATCACCAGATTCAAAATTTCATTTGGATCCAGCGATGAACTAACGGCCGCGCCAATGTCCTGCAGCGCCCGCAGCTGCTGCCGCTCTCGCTCCTGTTCCTGCAAACGACGTTCGAGATTTTGCAGCGTCCGTTTGGCCGGCGTTAGCGAATTGACCAGCTCTTCTGACGCTTCCTGGAATATGCGCGACTGCGTGCCCACAAACGTCTGCTGCTGGCGATCAGCAGCTGAGTCAATATCCCCAATTAAATCCCGCAGGCGCAGGAGATCCTGTTGTATTTGAATGTTGGGTTGGGTATCTGTTGATTTGTCCAAATTGGCCCTCTAGCCATCCAATACACGGCTTGTAATAAATAGATCTTACACGATCTACTGATTCAAATTTGTATCCAATTTGCTTACCTGTGTTGACATTTCATGAATTTTCAAAATTTCACGGCGAGAATTGATAAGAATGGTGAGGAAAACCTCTAATTACTTCTGCATCCTTCGCGCTCCATGCATCGATAATTTTAAATATCAACAAAACCTAGCAGGAACATTATAGTATGGATAAACCTTCCAGCCAATATTACTCAAGGGGGAGTAACCCGTGGCGAATTGCATAGCGAATGAGATCAGGCATCGACTTAAGCTGCAGTTTTTTCATCAGATTGGCTCGATGGGTTTCCACTGTTCGGGAAGCAATTGACAAGATCAAGGCGATTTCTGAACTCGTCTTCCCCTCTGCCACCAGCTGCAGCACTTCCCTTTCGCGATTGGTCAGAGCATTTAGCTCGGTATGATCGCTAGAGAGATCCCATTCGAGATAGGTGTCCAACCCTTTTTGCGCAAAGGGCTGCCCTAAAAAAATTTCCCCTTGCAATGCGGCGCGAATTCCCTCGATCATTTCTTCACCGGAGGCATTTTTCAAAATATAAGCGGAGGCGCCATTTTGAATCGCTTCCGCTACAATTTGATCTTCCGTATGCATTGATAATATGACAATTTTTACCTGGGGATATTTGTGGGCAACCCGACGAACCACTTCACGGCCGGTAAGATGAGGCATGGATAAGTCGCAAATCAATAAATCCGGCTTGTGCCTTTCGACCAGATCATACGCTTCAATACCGTCATCGGCTTCGCCAACCACAAAGAAATCGCTCTCTTTATCGAGCAGTGTTCTGGTTCCCGCCCGAATCGCGAAATGATCATCAGCCAGAACAATTTTAATGTGTTTTGCCATCGACCAGCCTCATAGTATGATCCACTCTCATCTTGCACAGACCTCTTTAGGATACCATGAATTGCCGGGCAATGAAAAATATTGCCGGGCAGAAGCGTTGAATTTTTACCCGACATTTTTGCAGATTTTTTAAACGGCCGGCTAATAGTTTGGTCCCCTTTTACGGACGTGGCATAATCAGATGGCTGATTTAACTCATCAAAAACGACAAAGTTTGTGAATTCCAGGCGTACGTACACTTATCTGATCGGTTTAATATTGCTTTCTCTCCCCTGTTATTGTGCAGGCATTTTTTTGTACCAGGTTGCCCCGGCGGCCGTAGATGGTGAGTCACCGGTGGCCACTCCTACCCTGATTGAAACAGTTGAAGAAGGGACAGTCACGGCCACAGCTACTATCACCGCGGAGCCGGTCGAAACCGCCACCCAAATTCCCACCCCGTCAGGTACCATCGCCCCTACTCCCACGCTACGTTCAACGCCAGGCCAATTTTTAACGCCGATCATTCCCACCGCCACACCAACCAATACACCATCACCAACGATCACCCTAACACCCAGCCGAACCCCTACCGGTACGCTGCTGCCTACCGCAACCGCTTCAACCACACCAACCACAGCGCCCACGGGGACGGCGACGGCCACTACCCAGGCGACGGCCACCGTCACTCCAACTCCTCCGGCCGCCACGGCGACAGCCACGAGTACGCCAACCACCGATGCACCAACCGCCACCAGCACCTTAACGCCTACGGTCGCGGCAACAGCCACACCCACACCGCAACCTCAACCTACGGCCACCCATACGGCCGTCCCTTCCCCGGCAGCCAGCAGCACCCCGGATGGAGGAGACGGGTGATCATTGATCAATTGAATGAGAAATAAAATGGATTTATTCAAAGTACTGCAAACCTTAACAGAAACTCCAGGCCCTTCCGGTTTTGAATCAGATATCGCCGCTGTGATTCAGGAAATGTGGCATCCCCTGGTGGATGAGATCATTGTGGATCGCCTGGGCAGCCTCATTGCCATCAAAAAAGGGCGCGGTGATCTCAAATCAGACGGGGAACACCGGCCGCGAATTTTGCTGGCCGCCCATATGGATGAAATCGGCTTAATGGTCCGCCAGGTTATCGATTTTCACGGCTCCGGATTTTTAAGGGTCGCTCCCCTGGGCGGGGTAGATATTCGCCACCTCTACGGTCAGCAGGTGGTGATTCACGGTCATGATGGTCAAACCGCCCGCAACATTCGGGGGATTCTCGGGGCCCCTCCCAACCAACTCCTGCCGGCCGGCCAGACTGGCAAGCCCTACAGCTTTGACAACCTCGTGGTCGATCCTGGTCTGTCGTTTGATCAACTCCGGGAGGTCATTTCCGTGGGAGATGCGGTCTCTTTTTACCAGCCGCTGCAGCAGCTGGCGGGCAAACGGGTGAGCGGCAAAGCCCTCGACAATCGCTGTTCGGTGGCTGCCGTCACGCAATGTTTAGAACAGCTGCAAAACCGGCCGCACGACTGGGACGTCATCGCCCTGGCCTCATGTCAGGAAGAAACCCGTTTGCTGGGGGCAGCAACCGTCGCCCATCAATATCAACCCGATATCGCCATCGCCATCGACGTGACGTTTGGGCAAGGACCCGGAGCCAATGACGATCGAGCATTTAAAGTGGGTGGGGGCCCGGTGATCAGCTTCTCACCAGATACCCACCTGGGGGTCCAAAAAGGGCTCGAGCAGGCCGCAAAACAATTGGAAATGACCACTCAATCCGAGTATGTAGCATATCCCGGCGGCACCGACGCCTATGCGATGCAGATCGCCGCTGAAGGAATTCCCACAGGGATTGTAGGGATCGCCCTGCGATATATGCACACCATGGTCGAATCGATCAGTATGAATGACGTAACTCGCGTGGGTCGCCTGCTGGCGGCATACGTTGAACAGCTCAACGAAAAGTCCATCCAGGAATTAAAAAATGCGCTCACGCCAAAATCTTAATATCTGATGTCAACAGAACCTAACAAGTTAAAGATTTAATATGAACAAACTCCTTAAAAAATTAACCGAAGCGGTCGGGGTTTCCAGTGACGAAGGGGCGATCCGCCAGCTGATAAAAGATGAGATCGAAAACCATGTCGATTCCTGGGAAGTTGATGCCCTTGGCAACCTCATCGCCTGGAAAAAGGGAACCCAAAGCGCCCAAACCGTGATGATCGATGCCCATATGGATGAAGTTGGGCTAATGGTCACCAGCATAGACGGCAATGGAACACTCAAATTTTCTCCAGTTGGTGGTTTTGACGATCGTGCCCTTCTGGGGAAGGTTGTCCAGGTTGGCTCGAAAAAAATTACCGGGGTAATCGGCAGCCAACCGATTCACCTGGCCAACGCCACTGAGCGTCAAAAAATTGTTCCCAGGAAAAGCATGCGGATCGATATCGGAGCTGCTAGCAAAACTGCGGCCGGTGAAAAAGTAAAGGTTGGCGACCTGGCCGCCTTTCTCACCCCCTATGAAGAGCAGGGCTCAGTTGCCCTGGGAAAAGCGTTTGACGACCGGGCCGGCTGCCTGGTGGTGATCGAACTTCTTAAACGGGGACCGTACCCTTTTGATTTGGCGGCCAGCTTCACCGTGCAGGAAGAGGTTGGACTGCGTGGGGCTCATGCGGCCGCAGCCCGTATCCGGCCGGATGTGGCTTTGATATTTGACTGCACCCCCGCCTATGATTTACCGACCCCGCCAGATATTGACGAAAGTCCCAACGTGAGGCTGGGGAAAGGCCCAGCTCTCTACGTGATGGATCGAGCCTCAATTCAGGACCCGCGTCTGGTGAGCCATCTGCTCAAGGTAGCCAATCAACACAAGATTCCGGTGCAGATACGCCGGCCGGGTGGCGGGGGCACCAATACCGCCAGTATCCAGCGCTCCGGTGCCGGGGTGATTTCTGCGACCATCGGCTTGCCGGGGCGATATTTGCACGCTCCGACATCGATGATTTCATTGGATGATTTGACTCACATGATCGATTTGGCGGAAAAGGGATTAAAGGAGTTGAAGTTTGAGCAGTTAGCGGATTAGCATTCTAGCCCGGCGCTGTCGCGCCTTTTAGCCGTCAGCGCGGTGCTGCGCACCTTTCAGCTTACAGCTAAATAGCTGAGAGGCCCGCAGGGCTGTGCTAATGGCTATGAGGGGCGAAGCCCTAACCTAGAAAGCTAAAAGGCCCGCAGGGCCGTGCCATACAACAGGAAACATTTATGAACGAATTAATTAAAAAACTGGTTGAAGCATACGGCCCATCTGGTTTCGAAAGCCAAATGCGAGATCTCATTCAGCCAGAAATCGCACCTTTCAGTGATGACATTACCGTTGATGCCATGGGCAACCTCATCGCCTACAAAAAGGGGAATGGCGGCGGTCTCAAGGTCATGATCGCCGCTCATATGGATGAAATCGGCCTGATGGTGACCCACATTACCGAAAAAGGGTATTTGCGCGTCACCAATATTGGTGGGATCAATCCGCAGACGCTGCTCGGCAACCGGGTGCAGTTTGCCAACGGCACCACCGGCATCGTTTTTAGTGATCGCACCCCCAAAAGGACGATAGTCCACGGGCTAAACAAACATTACATCGACGTTGGCGCAAGCGGGGTCGATGATTGCCCGGTTGGCGTGGGAGATGCGGCCGGCTTTATGCGCGACTTTTTTGTCCAGGGAACCCGGTTAACCAGTAAAGCGATGGATGATCGAATCGGCTGTGTGGTGGCCATTGAAACCTTAAAGCAGCTGGACAATTCGCCACATGACGTCTACTTTGTTTTTAGCGTTCAGGAAGAAGTTGGGGTGCGGGGGGCGCAGGCGGCGGCCAACCGCTTGAACCCGGATGTGGGCATCGCCCTCGACGTCACCCTAACTGGGGATATGCACAACAGCATTGAAATGGCTGTAGCCCTGGGAGACGGACCGGCGATCAAGGCGAAAGACAGCGGTATGGTCGCTCATGTGGGGCTGGTTAACCTGATGAAGCAGCGAGCCAGAGAAAACGATATTCCTTTCCAAATCGAAGTTTTAACCGGGGGTTCAACCGATGCCCGGGCGATGCAAATTGCCGGTCCCGGTTGTGCAGCCGGCTGCATCTCGATTCCCTGCCGCTATGTCCACAGCCAAAGTGAAACGGTTGATATCCGAGATGTAGAAGGATCGATTGCCCTTTTAACGGCGGTTTTGTCCGGCGAAATTGATTTATAGGTGAAAGGTGATGGGTCATAGGTATAGGGTGACGGATGTAAGGTTTAAGGTGGTGGGTATAAGGTTTAAGGTGATGGGTGTAAGGTGTAAGGTGACTGACCCAAATTACATCCACCCTATATCCATCACCCTACACCTATGACCCATTACCCTACACCTATGACCCATCACCTTCCACCCTCTACCTGACACCCCCCCTCTATGAAAGAAAACAAAGGGTACCTCTACGCCACGACAGCTTATTTCTTGTGGGGCATTTTGCCGATCTACTGGAAACAGGTCGATCATATCCCGGCCGTGGAAGTCCTCCTTCACCGCATTCTCTGGTCCCTCGTTTTTCTGGCCGCGCTGCTGTCGCTGCAGCGGAATTGGGGCTGGCTGCGAACCGCTCTGCGCAACCGCAAAATCCTCCTGATTTATACCGCAGCGACGCTCTTTTTGTCTTTAAACTGGGGCATTTACATTTGGGCGGTCAACGCCAGTCACATCGTGGAAACGAGTTTGGGATACTTTATCAATCCGCTGGTCAGCGTATTTTTTGGGATGATTTTTCTCGGAGAACGGCTGCGGCCGGTGCAGTGGTTGGCTATCCTGATAGCCGGCAGCGGGGTGCTGTTTTTGTTCTTAAGCGGTGGTGATCTTGTGCTGTGGATCGCCCTGGCCCTGCCGCTCACCTTTGCGGTGTATGCCCTACTCAAGAAAAAAGCCCCTCTTGATTCGCTTAAAGGGCTAACCCTGGAAACCGCCATTGTCGGCTTCCCGGCCCTGCTGATCCTGCTTTACTGGGGGGTAACCGGTCAGGGGGCATTGGGGCAGGTTGACCGGTCAACAGACTTCTTTCTGGTTGCTTCCGGGGCGGCTACGGCCATACCGCTCCTTTTTTTTGGGGCGGCCGCGCCCCGGATTCCCATGCGCATGATCGGCATTTTGCAATATGTGGCCCCTACAATGCAGTTTTTGTTGGGGGTTTTTGTATATGGAGAACCGTTTGATCAGACCCGCTTTATCGGTTTCTGTATCATTTGGGTGGCGCTGATTATTTACACGGTGGAAAGCTTCTTGAATCGACAAAGGACGACCCTGAGGGCGGCTTAGCTCGCAGCTGCGCAGCTTCTAGCCCGTCGCTGCGCTCCTTTCAGCAGCCAGCTGTTAGCTGAAGGGGGGGCACAGCACCGCGTTAACAGCTAAAAGGCCGTAGGCCGAGCTAGTTGCCGAGAGGGGCGCAGCCCCGAGCTGATTGCTAAAAGGCCGTAGGCCGAGCTAGTTGCCGAGAGGGGCGCAGCCCCAAGCTGATTGCTAAAAGGCCGTAGGCCGGGCTAACTGCTGAGAGGGGCGCAGCCCCGAGCTGACAGCTAGGAGGCCAAAGGCCGACCTAAACAAACAACTATGATTACTTCAATCGCTTTTGACGCCGACGACACGCTCTGGCACAACCAATACCTCTACAACATGACGGTCGAGCGGTTTGCCGACCTGCTCAGCCCGTATCACGATCGCCAGTGGATTATGGATCGCCTCGATACGGTTGAGAGCGGCAACCTGGCTTATTATGGCTATGGTATCAAATCTTTTTCGCTGTCGATGATTGAAACGGCCATTGAATTAACCGAAGGGCGGATCACCGGCGGGGAAATTCAAAATATCCTGGATTACACCCGAGAGATGATTCGGGCACCGGTAGAGGTTGTGCCCAACGTCCGTGAGGTCATCACCGAGCTCGATCCAAGATATTTTTTAATGGTGATCACTAAAGGGGATTTGCTCGATCAAGAATCAAAGGTAGCCCGCTCCGGACTGGGTGATTTATTTGATCATGTCGAAGTGGTCAGTCATAAAACCCCTGAAGTGTATGCCGAGGTTCTCAAACGGCTCAACATCCGGCCGGAGAACTTCCTCATGATGGGCAATTCCCTGCGGTCAGATGTTTTGCCGATTGTAGATATTGGAGGGGTGGGGGTGCATATTCCCTATCACAGCACCTGGTCCCATGAGGAAGTAGAAATTTCGGCCGTGCAGCGCGATTCGTATTATGAGCTCGAGGATATCGGTCAGCTGCCGGGGCTGCTGCTGCAGCTAAATAGTTGAAGACCCACCCCCTAACCCCCTTCCAGGGGGCTTCAGGGGCTGTTTTTACGCCACATCGCCTATTGGCGCACGATTGATCCACCATGTCCGGTTTGATCGACCCTATCCGCCCCTGAACCGCGTCGGGGAGGGGCTGGGGGAGGGGTGAGATGACGTCAAATTCCCACCCCCTAACCCCCTCCCAATGGGAGGGGGAATAGGCTACTCCTGTACCTCCTGAACTCGCCGCTGCCGCCACCAGCGACGGACGCGACGGCCGATGAAGTACACGGGGAGGCCAATAATCAAGACGATCGGCAGGAAGAAAATTACAAGCCAGATCAGGAAGGAGGCGATCCCCTGCAGGGCCTCGATTAATGCTTCAATTGCATCGCGAGCGATCCCCTGCGGCCGCCAGCCGCCCACTTCAATCGGCTGATTAAGCTCATCCGGCGTCAGTGAAACCGTGATGGTCGAAAAAGCGGCCGACTGGCTCAGAAACTGCATGCGCCCCTTGATGACCTCGATCTGTTCTTCCAGACGGCTCAATTCCGCATTAACAGCCAGCGCTTCTTCCACATTTTTTGTTTCGTCTAAAAAGTTGCGTACGCGATCGGCCGTGGCTTCGAGATTGCCCAGCCGGGCAGACAGATCAACAAACTCTTCGGTGACGTCCTGACCGCTGGTTGACTCGCTGTTAACCTCGATAGCCCCATCTTTGATCAGCGACAGCGCCTCATCAAATCTCTCGGCCGGGATGCGCATGGTGATCGATCCGCGATCGGCCGTGCCCACGGAGAAAACGTTGCTGTTGACGACCCAACCCCCCATCGCCTCGGCCATTTCAGCCAATTCGGCCAGCGAATCTTCGGTGTTGGCCACCACGACATCAATATTGGCCGTGCGAATAATCAGCCGCTCCTGGGGAATTTGCCCGCTCTGGTCAGCGACGCTGTCTTCAGCAAAATTCACCTCTCGTTCAAACGGTGGCTCTTCAGGGGCAAAGGCCGCCCCGCTGGCCGGAGCATCGCCC
>JAAUYD010114118.1_pt1:2500-40951 | contig 40951 bp, 44 predicted proteins | sample 7278101 | NCBI WGS metagenome assembly JAAUYD01 (sample SAMN14350128, study PRJNA611818) | marine sediment metagenome | isolation source: surface marine sediment (0.6m) | place: French Polynesia: Moorea | collected 2018-08
TTCATCAGCTTAAAGAAGATACAGATTATACTATTAAATTTGTAATAAAATAAAACTAAAATTTTTCTCAAATTTTATTAAAAAAATGTTGCATTATTTTTTAATTCTATCTTCTAATATTTACGTTATTATTTATTGATATTAAAGAGAATTATTATGGCTGGTCCATTAAACGGTCCACAAGTTCGTGATAAACTTTTAGAAGAAGGAAAAAAAAGTAGCCGAACAAAATGCATTTTTTTGGGGAAATATTACAAAGACAGTTCAAGACACCAGTAACGCTTGATAGTGGGCGTCGAGCAGCAACTGGAACATATAAAGCTGGCAAAGATTTTGTTAGAGGTGGTACTATTTGCGGATGGTTATGTTGTGTCTCAATAGGTTGTGAAAGATTTCAAGATTTATGTGCACAAGATACTTCTTCGCCATTGTGCTAATTTATTTTTATGTATTATGATTAAAATTTTACAAGAACTATCTGATATTCCAATGGAAGAAATTTACGAACGGAAATTAATATTAAATTCAAGAGAATCCATTTTAAAGTTTGAGTTAGAAGATTTTAAAAAGTTAAAAAACTTAGATTTTTTAAATTATTTACAAGATATAATTATTAATCGCTATAAATTAGAAAAGTGAAATAATTTAAAAAAGAGTGTAGATAAAAAATTTTCAGCTATATTGAATTCAATTAATGAATTAGCTAAGTTTACAGAATCTCAAATAGATTTTTATGAAAATCGAATTTCTAAAATTAAATCTGAATTAGAGGAACATAATGACGGATAAATATAGAGAAAAATTCATATCAATTATTATTTAACCGAAAATTAATCCAAAATTTTGGTTATGTTCTCACACTGATACTGAAATTAATCAATCATTAATTCAATCATCATTTCCTTTATTCACAGAAATTAAAAATTTTTTATCAATTCTTAAAGTTGAAACGGTAAATGGTAAAACTATTATACCAGTACTGAAATTTGATTTCGGTACTGAAACAAGTGTAAAAATAAAAATTCCACATTATCAAATTTATTTAGAATTTCGATATTTAGTTAGAATAACAAAAGTTTATCAAGAATTAGATAAGCTTTTAACTAATAGAGTTCATATTGTTGTTAAAAAAGTTTACAACGATAGTTACATGAATTATTGTTTAAAACCAATATCTAATTTTCAATTTAATTCTAATTATTATTGGAATAAGAAATTTGTTAGTGAAGAGTTATCACAAAATAAATTATTAAAACTTATAAATATGCGACCGAAATTAAAAACAATCAAAGATAATTATTTAACAGGTCAGAAATTGCTTTTAAAAATTGTAACTTCTGATCCAGACGATAGGACTGGAATATGGTTATCTGATATTATAGGTGAAACAGGAAAAACAGCTTTTTTCAAACCACAATAGATAATGAAAATTTAAATGGTCTTTATTTACGGGTCAGCGAAGGTATAGAGCGTTTATCAGCAAAATTGAGAAAGAAAATAAACAACCGTTTAGAATCAAACAGAGGTTATCCAAAATTTATTTGGATAAATTTTGGTAGAACTGTGGAAGAAAATTCACTAAAAGCATTTGCGAACTTTTCTGAACAAATACTTGACGGCATATTGGATGATAATTTTGGTAATGCGGCGACCGGTGATTTTGTTGGACTGCCATATGTTAACTTAATAGTAATTGCTAATACACCTCCAAATTTAAAACATCTGACAAGAGATCGATTAAAATTATTAACTTTGTTTCCTATTTATAAAGATAATGAGACTGGTGAGTTAGAGGACTCACTTTTAATTCCAATTTATATTGAAATTAAAGTTAGAATATTAATATTAAAACGTTTTCCAAATAATCTTGAGTATAAATTCGCTATTAGATTACAGACAAATAAATTGATTAAAAAGATATTTTCTAAATTTAGTTGGTTTGACGAATTATTAGAAAAACGTAAACATTTTTAAAGAATTTATGAATATTCATGATTATAAATTACGTAACAGACTTGAAACTAAATAGATCTCAACTTCACCTTATAATTTACAATCGGATATATTTCAAGTTTATCAAAAAGCTTTGTTTCATTCAGTCATTGTTAAGGGCAAAAATTATTCTCAAATGTTTATTGAAGCTTCTTCATTTCCAAATTCAAAACCTAAAGTTTATTCTTATGGTGAAGGAATAGTAACAGAAAGTGAGAACCTAAACATTTTTTATCCTGTCACTTAGATTATTTAAATTTATTTTTAGGCCCAGTAGGAATCGAACCTACATTAAAAACTTAGAAGGTTTCTGTCCTAATCCGTTAGACGATAGGCCCTTAACTATTGTGGGTAATACAGGATTTGAACCTGTGACCTTCTGCTTGTAAGGCAGACACTCTACCGCTGAGTTAATTACCCATTATTTATATTTCTAACTTATTACATATTTATACTAGAAAAGAAAACGAAGGTCAATATTAGAATCATATAAAATGTTTTTTATACGATTCTAATATTGTTTTTTAATCCTAAATGTGTTAGACTTAAAAACAGGGGTCGGTGTCCGAGTGGTTAAAGGAGGCGGATTGTAAATCCGCTGCGTTTCGCTACGTTGGTTCGAATCCAACCCGGCCCAATTTAATTGTTTTTATTCTTTTATTTTTAATATTCTCTGAATTTATTTCTATATTGTCGATATCCTTTAAATTCTTTAAATTCACCTGCTTCAGCGGCTTCAGTTTCAAGAATTTTTTCTTGCAAGAATCTCTCTAATTTTTCGTCTCCTTTTGAGTTACGAGCTAAAATTGGAAGATCTTCAGATTTATAGATAATGCCAGTCATTGCGGTATTCGAACTATCTGGATTAACCATTGGATAACAATTTTCCATTTCTAAGACTGAGCAATCATACAAAAGAGGATAATTATAATCCATATATTTATCTAATGATTCTTCTAATTCAGCAGCTGTTGAACAACTAATTCCTTTAATTCCATAAGAGTTTGCTAAAGCAGCAAAAGTGGGTTGACCATGTGACATATCAGATTGAGAATATCTTCTATCATAAAAAGATTCTTGCCATTGTCGTACCATACCTTGCCAGCAATTATTTACAATAATAATTCTAATCGGTAAATTATAATGAGCAACAGTCCCTAATTCTTGAATACACATTTGAATACTGGCATCTCCAGTAATGCAAACTACTCGTTTTGTTGGAAACGCTAATTGAGTTCCAATCGCTGCTGGTAATCCGTATCCCATTGTACCTAACCCTGCACTGGATGACCATTTTCGAGGACCACATTGTACAAATTGGGCTGCCCACATTTGATGCTGTCCAACATCGGTAGTAAAGAAAGATGAATAATATTTTTTTCCTGTTGTACTAATAACTTGCTGAGGTGATAATTTATCAACTAATCTTGGTACTAATAATGGGTAGCTTGATTTCCATCGATGAACATCATCTAACCATTTATAACGGTCTGGGTGAATCTCAAATTGCTCCCAATCAATCTTATGAAGGGCTAAAACTTCCGTAATAGTTGTTTTTACATTTCCTACAATCCCAATATGAGCGTGTTTATTTTTTCCAATTTCAGCTGGATCAATCTCAAAATGTAAAATTTTTGCTTGATTTGCAAACGCATCTAACTTTCCAGTTACCCTATCATCAAACCGAGCTCCTAAAGCAATTAATAAATCACATTCGCTTACAGTAAAGTTTGCATAAGCAGTTCCATGCATACCCAGCATTCCAACTGATAAGCTTCTTCGTTCATCAGAAGCTCCTTTTCCCATTAACGTGGTTGTAATTGGTACCGAGAACACATGAGAAAATATAAAAATTTCTCGATATGCACCAGAACTTATGCTCCCACCACCAACGTACAATAATGGACGTCGAGAACTTTTAATGGCATGTAAAGTATGATCAAATAACTCTGACGATAATTTATATTTAAAACGTCGTCCAAACGTTTTTGAAATTTGGTGTTGAGTTATAATTTCATATTCACCTTCCAAATCACCTCCTCCGATATCTTTAGGGATGTCAATTAAAACTGGACCTGGTCTACCATTACGAGCAATATAAAAAGCTTCACATAATGTTTGAGTCATAGCATTAGGGTCTTTTAATTGATAAGAATGCTTTACAATAGTTAAAGTTAATGCGATCATATCAGTTTCTTGAAAAGCATCTGTTCCTAAAAAATTACTCGTTACTTGACCAGTAATAATAACTAATGGTACTGAATCTGCAAAAGCATTAGCGATTCCAGTGATAAGGTTTGTTGCACCTGGACCTGAAGTTGCAAAACAGACTCCTACTTGACCGGTTGCTCGTGCATATGAATCGGCAGCATGAATGGCACCTTGTTCATGACGGGTTAAAATATGTTTAATAGTGTCTCTCTCTTCCCAATGATACAATTCATCATAAATAGGTAAAATTGCTCCTCCAGGATAACCAAAAATAAATCGTGTATTATTTCTAATTAAAGTATCTAGTAAAGCAAATGCTGCTGTTTTTCTTGCGTAATACTTATCAGTTTTTATTGCGTTTTTAGTTCTTTTAAACATTATTCAAATATTTTCTTAAATAAATTTTATTTTATAAACCTATCATATTTATAATAATATTATATAGAATTAAAATAAATAATAGAATAAATATAATTAAAAATATACGAAGTTTTGGTACTTTAAATAAATTTCTAAAAGGGGTTAAAATAATCAGAATTAAGCCAGCTAAGCTACTAATGAAAAAACGTGGATAACGAATTATATTATTCCAAAAGTCATTCATAAAATGTTAGAATCATTAATTTTTATTACAATTATATATATATATGTCATTTTTGAAATACAAAACGCATTCTATTTTAGAACATTAAATACTAAATTATTTATTAAATTTTGACTAAATTATGATAAGATTAAGATTAGTAAAGTAGTATAAGGCTCTGTAGCTCAGTGGTTAGAGCAGGGGACTCATAAGCCCAAGGTCGTAGGTTCAAATCCTACCAGAGCCATCTGCTTTATTTTTTTTTATCTCAGTAAAAAATGTTTAAGTTTATTAGTTTAGGAGAAATGGCTGAGTGGTCGAAAGCAATAGATTGCTAATCTATCGTACAATTCTTTGTACCCAGGGTTCAAATCCCTGTTTCTCCTTTATTAAAAAAACCTAAATTAATAAAATAAAAGTTGACATACAAAAAAAATTCGTTACTGTTACTGATAGTAGAAATAGGGGATTGTAGTTCAATTGGTTAGAGCACCGCCCTGTCACGGCGGAAGTTGCGAGTTCGAGTCTCGTCAGTCCCGTTTTATAAATATTTAAGAGTTAATTAAAAATTATTTAATAATAATATTTGCCATATTATTATTAAATAATTTTTATTCACCTTGAACTTTTAATAAAGCAAATCCTAAAGAAAGACCAAATAAAGTCATAAAGAAACATATAACTGCTGCTGTTACAATTTCTGGACTTGCATACGGGAATATTTGTCTGATTAATTCCATAATATTTTTGATTTTAGTGTTAGAGAAAGTTTAACTAATTAAAAACCATTTCGAGCCCAAACAGTTAATGCTAATGAAAATGTAAACATTGTCATTAAACCGGCCCATCCTAGACTTATAATATCCATAAAGTATATTTCACGTTATTTAATTTTATAATTTAAAAGGAATGGAAAACCTTTTAAATTATTTTTTGTTGTATTATACAATACCATTTGTCCAATCTACATCAACATTTTCAATAATTAAAGATGAATTATAAATCTGTAAAATAATTAATAAAAATACTAAGAATGCACCCATCACTACAGCCATGATTGGAGTTGTTCCCCAACCTGGTGCAACTTTACCATATTCAGCATTTAATGGGCGTAAAATTTCTCCTAATCTTGTACGTAATGCCATAAAAATATTTATATTTTTAGTAAATTAATTTTTCTTGTATATGTTATATAATATTAAAATGTTAATTTATATAAATATATAACATGGAAACAGCAACTATTATTGTGATTTTTGTATCAAGTTTACTCGTAGGAATTACCGCATATTCAATATATACAGCTTTTGGACCAGCTGCCAAGAATTTACGTGATCCATTTGAAGAACATGAAGATTAAAAAAATAAAACCATTTTATTTGGTTTTATTTTTTAATAATTCGAGGTGTTTCTCTGAAAAATACGGCAAAGAAAAGTACCATTAAAGTACCAATAAGTAAAAATGTATAAACTAACGCTTCCATTGTTTGATCCTATTTAAATATAAAGAAACTTAAAACCTAATTCTGTTTTTTATACAGCACCTTGTTTTTTCGTTGTTTTGTCTCCAAGTTTTTGGAATGCACCGAATTCTACTTGTTCTGTAACTTCTGCGCCAATACCAGTGAATACATCACGGAAGATTGTACGAGAACCATGCCATAAATGTCCAAAGAAGAATAATAAAGCAAAATTCGCATGCCCAAAAGTATACCAACCACGTGGACTACTTCTGAATACACCATCTGACTCTAAGCTTGTTCTATCAAATTCAAAAACTTCTCCTAATTGTGCTTTACGAGCGAATTTTTTAACCGTTGGTGCATCTTTAAATGTTTGACCATTTAGTTTTCCACCATAGAAATCAACAGTTACCCCAACTTGTTCAATACTATATTTTGATTCTGCTCGACGGAATGGAATATCGGCACGGATAATTCCGTCTTTATCAACTAAGATAACTGGGAATGTTTCAAAGAACGCTGGCATTCTTCGTACTGTTAATTCACGACCTTCTTTATCTCGGAAAATTGGATGCCCTAACCAAGCTTCAGCAATACCATCTCCTTTATTCATTGGACCAGCTCGGAATAATCCACCTTTTGCTGGGTTATTTCCAATGTAATCATAAAAGGCTAATTTATCTGGAATTCTCGACCATGCTTGACTTTCTGATAATCCTTCACTTACTGATACTTCAACTTGTCGTTCAATTTCTTGTTGGAAATAACCACTATCCCATTGGTAGCGTGTTGGACCAAATAATTCAATTGGAGTTGCTGCAGCACCATACCACATAGTACCTGATGTTACAAAGGCAGCAAAGAATACCGCTGCAATACTACTTGATAATACTGTTTCAATATTACCCATTCGTAATGCACGATATAATCGTTGAGGTGGACGTACAGTTAAATGAAAAATTCCCGCAAAAATTCCAAAAACACCTGCGGCAATATGATGAGATGCAATGCCACCTGGGTTAAATGGATTAAATCCATCAGCACCCCATGCTGGTGCTACAGGTTGTACTTTTCCTGTAATTCCATAAGCATCTGAAACCCAAATCCCAGGCCCAAATAAACCAGTAACATGGAATGCTCCGAAACCAAAACATGCTAATCCTGACAAGAATAAATGAATACCAAATATTTTTGGTAAATCTAAAGCAGGTTCACCTGTTCTTGGATCACGGAATAATTCTAAATCCCAGTAAACCCAATGCCAAATAGCTGCTAAAAAACAAAGACCTGATAAAACAATGTGTGATAACGCTACACCTTCAAAACTCCATATACCTGGATTTGAAACACTTTCACCAGTGATACTCCAGCCACCCCAAGAATCTGTAACACCTAATCTAGTCATGAAAGGCATAACAAACATACCTTGACGCCACATTGGGTTTAAAACAGGATCTGACGGATCAAAAACAGCTAATTCATATAATGCCATTGATCCGGCCCAACCTGCAACTAAAGCTGTATGCATTAAATGTACTGCAATTAATCTCCCAGGATCATTTAAAACAACTGTATGAACACGATACCATGGTAATGCCATAGTAATACATTCCTCAATATAAATTATGGTTTTTGACTTTCTTACAACTAAACTACAGAAAAGTTAGCTATTATATTATTATAAGTAAAGATACAAAAAATTACTTAATTTAATTTAGTCCTACATAACTATTTAACATATCAACGAATTTTTTTATCAGTAATACACTCTCCCGTTTAATTAATAGCTTTACTTGTCTAAATTTTGAAAATACGATAAACTAACTAAAAAATAAAACAATTATTTCTATTTCTTTCTTAATTTATTTTTCAAAATTTTTATATTTAAATAATTAATAACAAATTTATCGCTATGGCAAAAAAAAGTATGATTGAAAGAGAAAAGAAACGTATGAAGTTATATAAAAAATATCATTTAAAAAGAGCTATTTTATTAAAACAGTATCAAAATGAAGAAAATTTTAATTTAAAACTTGAAATTCATTCAAAATTACAAAAATTACCTCGCAATAGTTCTAAAACTCGAATTAGAAATAGATGTTGGAAAACAGGTCGACCTCGAGGTGTTTTTCGTAATTTTGGATTATCACGTCATGTTTTACGAGAAATGGCACATCAATGTTTATTACCTGGCGTGACAAAATCTAGCTGGTAATAAACATTATTTAAATTAAATTAGGGGATTTTTCTTAATTTAATCTACAATTACTAGAAAGTTAAAAGACTTATTAACCATTTTTATTAGAATTTAATAGATTATATTTTTAGAATCAAAATAGTTTTACTTTACAATTAAGGAGTTTTTTATGATTTCTGATTCACAAATTTATACGGCGTTATGCATTAGTTTATTAGCTGCAATTTTAGCTCTTAGATTAGGTTCAACACTTTATGAATAATTAATTTTTTATAAATTAAAATACGTTTTATATTACATATTGATAATAGGGTATGGTAACAGAAAATTTAAAACAATTTAACACTCCAGTTTTTCCATTTACAGCAATTGTTGGTCAAGAAGAGATGAAATTAGCTCTTCAATTAAATGTGATTGATCCGAAAATTGGCGGGGTCATGATCATGGGTGACCGTGGAACGGGAAAATCAACAACAATTCGAGCAATTGCCGATTTACTTCCAGAAATTGAAGTAGTAAAAGATGATCCGTTTAATTCTCATAAATCTGATTTGGATTTAATGGGAAATGAGGTTAAATTAGCTATTCAAAATAATGAAACTCTTGAAACAGAATTAATTAAAATTCCTATGGTTGATTTACCTCTTGGAGCAACAGAAGATCGGGTTTGTGGGACAATTGATATTGAGAAAGCTTTAACGGAAGGGGTAAAAGCCTTTGAACCTGGATTACTTGCAAAAGCAAATAGAGGAATACTTTATGTGGATGAAGTGAATTTATTAGATGATCATCTGGTAGACATTTTATTAGATTCAGCTGCTTCAGGTTGGAATACTGTTGAGCGAGAAGGGATTTCAATACGCCATCCAGCCCGTTTTGTACTAGTTGGGTCTGGAAACCCTGAAGAAGGAGAATTAAGACCTCAATTATTAGATCGATTTGGTATGCATGCTGAAATTCGGACAGTTAAAGATCCAATCTTAAGAGTAAAAATTGTTGAAGAACGTACTTCGTTTGATCAATCCCCTATGGTCTGGATTGAAAATTACGAAGCTCAACAACAAGAGTTACGTGAGCGAATTGTTGCGGCTCAGAAATTATTACCAACAGTTGAAATTGATTATGATTTAAGAGTAAAAATTTCAGAAGTTTGTAGTCAGTTAGATGTTGACGGATTAAGAGGAGATATTGTAACAAATCGAGCTGCTAAAGCTCACGCTGCTTATAATGGAAATAATAAAGTAACTGTAGAAGATATTTCAAAAATAATAACTTTATGCTTACGTCATCGATTAAGAAAAGATCCTTTAGAAGTAATTGATTCAGGGGACAAAGTAAATAAAGTATTTAAAGAAATTTTTGAAATTGAAGACTAATTTGTTAATTTTTAGAAACTAAATCAAACTTTATGATAAAACAAATCGGCTTTCTGATTAATATTTTTTTAATCATAATTATTTTTTTACGTATACCACAAGAAAACGTCGGTTTATCTAGTTTTGCAACAAAAAGTGACCTGTTGGGTTCACCAAGTTCAGCGCAACAATCTTTAAATATTTTAACTGCTATTGGAATTTTAATTTATGTTGGAATCGCTCTTCAACTTAATATTTTAGATACCTAAAAGAATGGATTCATTCAAATTTAATAAGGTTAATCGAAGAATTAAAAAATATTATTGGTAATTAAAATAAATTACCAATAATATTTTTTAATTCTTTACCAAAATCCTAATGAAACAGCTTTATCAATTGGTAAACATGCGCCAATTCCTAACCAAACAGCCACAATAAATCCAATAACAAAAGCTAAACTTGCAATTGGTCGACGGAATGGGTTTTGGAATTTATTCACATTTTCAATAAATGGTACAGTAACCAATCCTACTGGAACTGCAGCCATTGCTAATACGCCCAATAATTTATTAGGTAATACACGTAATAAATTAAAGGTAGGGAAAAAATACCATTCAGGTAAAATTTCTAATGGTGTATTAAATGGGTCTGCTGGTTCTCCTAATTGTGTTGGTGCTAAAACTGATAATCCAACACAACATGCAAATAAACCTAGCATAGTAAGAGGAAAAATATATAAAATATCATTTGGCCATGCAGGCTCTCCATAATAATTATGACCCATTCCTTTAGCTAATTTAGCTCGTAATTTTGGATCTGTTAGATCTGGTTTTTTAATTACTGACATAATAAAATTTATTAATATAGTTATTTTTAATTTTTAAGATTATAATGGTCCTGAGATACCTTGTTTACGGATCATTAAAAAGTGAGTTAACATTAATACTGCTGCAGCTAAAGGTAAGACAAATGTATGTGCACTGTAAAACCGTGTTAATGTACTTTGTCCAACACTTTCACCACCACGTAATAATACAACTAATGGAGGTCCAACAACTGGAACAGCTGCTGGTACACCTGTTACAATCTTACATGCCCAGAATCCAACTTGATCCCACGGTAATGAATAACCTGTTACACCAAATGATACAGTAACCACTGCTAAAGTTACACCTGTCACCCAAGTTAATTCACGGGGTTTTTTAAACCCACCTGTTAAATAAACACGGAAAACATGTAATACTAACATAAGAACCATCATACTGGCTGACCATCTATGAAGTGAACGAATTAACCAACCAAAATTAACACTAGTCATGATATATTCAACAGAAGCGAATGCATCCACAACACTTGGTCGATAATAAAACGTCATTGCAAATCCTGTTGCAACTTGAATTAAGAAACATGTTAATACAAGTCCACCAAAGCAATAAAAAATATTTACATGAGGTGGTACATACTTACTAGTAATATCATCAGCAATTGCTTGAACTTCTAAACGTTCTTCAAACCAATCGTAAACTTTACTCATAAAAGAATTTTTAAAAAAATTTTAACACAGTTAAGCAAATTTTAATTGTTAGAATTCTGAAATAAAAGGCGAGAGTGGGATTCGAACCCACGGAACCCGCAAAGATTCATCTGATTTCAAATCAGACGCAATCGACCAACTCTGCCATCTCGCCAAAAGATTAGCTACAAAACTAATCTTAAATAGTAATTATATATCAAACTAACTTTCGTATGTATTCATCCCACTAAACTTGATCGCTGCTGGATTTGGGTTTTTTCCAATTGAGAAATCACGGGTATTTACAACTGTTCTGCCTGGATTTACTTTCTCTGGGAAAACACCATCTTTTGGATGTAAATATTGAACTTCGCCGCTTGGGAAAATTCGATAAATTTTATAGTTATTAATTTTTAATGTTCGTAGTTGAGTCCCTAATGCTAAGCATTGTTCTTTACGAGCTAAATATAACAAGTTTTCTCCATTACGCATTATCGCTGCACCACCAGTCGGCATTTCAAATATTTGTTCTTTTGGACTAGTCCAAGTAATCGCATATTTTTCTTCAACTTCAGCTGCGCGTAACCAGCCCCCAGTACTTCCACCAAAAGTAGGAAAAGGTGTTTGTAAATTTAATGTCATCTGTAAAACCTTATAAATGTTTAACGTTCAATATATAATTTTAATAAAAAAAAGTTTTTTTTCTCAAAATTATCAAAATTTCTAGCGGAGAATGGATTTGAACCATTGACCTTCGGGTTATGAGCCCAACGAGCTACCAGACTGCTCTACTCCGCGTGACATTAATTTATTTAATAAATTAAATGTTTAACCAACTTTGATTTCAGTTAAAACTATTTAAGTACAAATTCAAATTTATCAACGTTAAATAATATATTAACATAGTTAATTGAAATATGTCAATTAAACTAACTAATATTTTTTGTTTTTAGATTAATTCTATATTTATTTAAAAATTTTATAAATTGAAATAAAATTAATGAAATTTAAAAAGTTGATGTTATTAAAAAGAGTAAAAATAGTCAAAATTCTTAAAACTATTTATCCTTCACAATAGTTTTAAGAATTTTAAAAATCAATCTTATCTTATGTAAGTGAAGCTTTGCCACCTGCATCTTCAATTTGTTTCTTAGCGTCTTCGGCTGTATCTTTAGCTACTCCTTCTTGAATTTTTGTTGGAGCTGATTCAACTAATTGCTTAGCTTCTTTTAACCCTAAACCTGTTATACCTCGAACAACTTTTAAAATCGCAATCTTTTTATCAGCTGGAACTTCATCAAGCATTACATCAAATTCTGTTTTTTCTTCAACTTCTTCAGCAACTTGAGTAGGAGCAGCTGCCATTACCATTGGTGCGCCAGCACTTGCAGATGCGTCGACACCAAATGTTTCTTCAATTTTTGTTACTAATTCTGAAGCTTCTAATAACGTTAAATTTTTTAACTCTTCAACAATTTGATCAATTTTTTCTGACATAAGAAATATTATTTAAGATAAGTTTTATATGTGGTTAAAATCAGTAATAATTAAATATTAAATAAAAATATCTAAATCTAATTTAATCGATGATCCCATTGTTGTACAGATAAATAAACTCTTAAAATATTTACCTTTTACACCTGATGGGCGATTTTGTTCAATGGATTTATATAATGCTTTTAAATTTTCAATTAATTGAATATCAGTAAAATTAGATTTACCAAAACTAACGTGAACAACTCCTGTCTTATCAGCTTTGTATTCAAATTTCCCTTTTTTGAACTCAGTTAATGTACTTTCTAATGTAGTTGTAACTGTTCCAGATTTTGGAGACGGCATTAACCCTTTTGGACCTAAAACTCGTCCAAGTTTGGCCAATTTTGGCATCATATTTGGGGTTGCAATTAATAAATCAAAATCAATATTTCCTTGTGTAATTTTTTCAATTAAATCATCCTTGCCAACTATATCAGCACCTGATGATTTTGCCTCTTGAAAATTCTCTTCATTTGTTAAAACAGCAATACTAATTTTTTTACCAATCCCATTTGGTAAAGTTACTGTAGTACGTAATTGTTGATCTGCATATTTTGGATCAATATTTAAGTTTGCATGTAGCTCAACAGTTTCCACAAATTTTGTTGTTGCTGTTTCTTTTAAGACACTTATAGCTTCTTCTAAATTAGAATAAATATTCTTCCTTGTTTTTTTTATATTTTCTTTATAACGACGCGATAATTTTCGCATAACATTTCTCTATTAACTTTTTTAATTGTGATTTAATTTATTAATCTATAATGGAAATACCCATATTTCGGGCAGTTCCTTCCACAATTTTCATAGCACTGCTAATTTTTGTAGTATTTAAATCTGGTAATTTAATATTTGCAATCTCTTCTAATTGTGATTTTGTTATAGACCCAACATTTACACGATTTGGGGTTGCTGAACCTTTTTTAATTTTTGCTGCATTAGCAAGCAAAATAGAAGCAGGAGGTGTTTTAAGAACAAATGTATAACTTCTATCTTCATAAACTGAAATTTCGACAGGAATAATTAAACCTGTTTTATCATTAGTCCGTGCATTATATTCTTTGCAAAATGCCGCAATATTCACACCATGTTGACCTAAAGCAGGTCCTACTGGTGGTGCAGGTGTTGCTTTACCTGCAGGTAAAGCAAGTTTTATTAATGCGTTAATTTTTTTAGGCATGAAAATTTAGTAATATAATTTAATCAAAGATATTTGAAAAATTTTATTTTTATTAAATTGTAAATTACAATCAAATACTATTTCTAATGTATTCACAGAAATTATTTTGATTTCCTACAAAATAAATTATTTAAAAAATTTTCTTATTTTTGAAATTCTATTAAACAAGTAAAAACCTCTTAAAAAAGAGAAACGCGTCCTGAAGGACTTGAACCCTCGACATCTAATTTTGGAGACTAGCGTTCTACCAACTGAACTAAGGACGCACTTAAATAATTATAATCTTAATAAGTTAAAATTACAAGATTTTAAATTTTAATTACTTAAAAAATGAAACGAATTATAACTGAGAATAGTCCACTTATATTTGAAAAATATTTGCCACATAATTTTTTAGCCGAAAAAATGATATTAAGTTGTTTACTTATAAACTCTGAAGCAATTGAAATCACTTTGAAAACTCTTTCAATTGAAGCATTTTATTTTAAAAATCATCAAGAAATTTATAAAGCTATTATTTTTATGTATAAAAATAAAATTCCAATTGATATTCTTACTTTAATTACATTTTTACAAGATAATGGATTATTACAAAAGATTGGTGGCATGAAAGTTTTAATAGAACTTATAAGTCAAATTCCAAATTTAGTTTACTTTGAAGAATATATTCGTTTAGTACAAGATAAATTTTTACGACGTTCATTGATAAAATTAGGATATAAAGTAATTAATTCGGGCTATATTACAAATATTTCATTGGAAAACATTTTAAATGATTTTGAGAATCAATTACTTAACTTAACAAATGAAATTAAATCACAAAAACTTTTTAGTAGTGCAGAATTACTAAATAATATTTTTTCTGAATTAAAAGATAAATCTTTAAATCCTACATTAGCCGGATTAGCATCTGGATTTTATGATTTAGATTCTTTAACTCAAGGATTTCAAAAATCGGATTTAATAATAGTTGCAGGTAGACCTTCAACGGGAAAAACTGCTTTAGGTTTAACCATTACTTTAAATGTAATTAAGACCTCAAAGTTACCTGTTCTCTTTTTTAGTTTAGAAATGTCTAAAGAACAAATAATGTATCGATTATTGTCAATGGAAGCTAATATTAATCAAATACGGATAAAAAATGGACAATTGTCTAGAAATGATTGGATTAAATTAAATAAAATAATCAAAATTATATCTAAATTACCACTTTTTATTGATGATACACCAGATTTATCCATACAGGATATCCGATCTAAAATCAAAACAATAATTTTTGAACAAGCTCAAATTGGATTAATCATAATTGATTATCTTCAATTAATGAAAAGTTCAAAATTGAAAAGCGAAACTCGAGTTGAAGAACTTTCTCAAATTACACGTTCATTAAAAAATACGGCCAGAGAATTTAATATCCCAATTATTGCGTTATCTCAATTAAGTAGAAATGTTGAAAATCGAATTGATAAAAAACCTATTTTGTCAGATTTAAGAGAAAGTGGTTCGATTGAACAAGATGCTGATCTAGTTTTAATGTTATATCGAAATAAAGTTTCAAACTCAGTACCAAATATCGATGAAATATCTAGTTCCACTGAACTAATCATAGCAAAACAACGTAATGGACCAACTGGGACAATACAATTGATGTTTGCTCCAAAACGAACAAAATTCTTTAATTATTAATTCTTATTTTAAAAATTCACGTTAAACTGCCCAGAACCAGATTCGAACTGGTGACACGAGGATCTTCAATCCACTGCTCTACCAACTGAGCTATCCGGGCTTATTTTTAAATATAACATAATCATGTCAAAATGACAATACAAATTTAATATTAATTAAATATTGCTTATTTGATAAAATTTTAGTATAATAGAGGTGGATATAGGATTTAATATGATTTTTTAATATATTAACCATGTCAGGATCGTAAGATAGCAGCAAAAATATAAATTAAAAGTTAGTATTAAAACTATATCTAAAAGATTTTTTCGTTTTGTTTTTAGGTTTAAATTATAATTTATTCTAAGAGAATTTTTAATTATTAAAGTCTAATATTAGTTATGTTTTTTTTATAAAAGCTGATACAATATTTATTGTAGTCAATCTTACTATTTTTAAACTTTATTATTTAGGATAACAGGAAATTATAAATGACACCTTCATTAGCAAATTTTATATCTAGTTTAGTAGCAGGCGCTATTGTTGTACTTGTTATTGGTATTGCTTTAATTGTTATTAGTAAAAGTGATCGAGTTACACGAGTTTAATATGATTTTATCCTTACTTCGTGTTATTTCTAGTTAATCTGCCATATAATATAGTAACATACGTAATATAGTATATTAAAACTAAATAGCGTATGGTAAATGTTAGTTTTAGCCTAAATATTTTTTTAGGAATTATTGTAAATTCTGGGGTAATAATACTGTATTTACTTAGAAATATTAAACCGGAAGTCGCGAGAGATGAAGATGTCTTTTTTGCAACGATAGGTTTACTTTATAGTTGTATATTAATGGTACATGGTTGGAGATTAGATCCAATTTTATTATTTAGCCAAGTTCTTATTATTCTGACAGTTTTAGTTGCTGGATGGGAAAATATTAGATTACGAGGGTTAATTGGTAATATAGCAAAGTTAAAAAAGAAAACAGAAAGTTATTACTTAACTTCACATTCTAAACAATCTTGGTTTCAAGTTCGTAAATAATTTTTTTTAAATTATGCTTAAAAAGTATTCACAACTTTTTTCTATATTATTCTTCTGCATTTTTGCTATTTCTGTTACAGCTGCATCAGCTATAGACTTAGACGAAGCAACACGCACAGTTGTTAAAGACTCATCTGGAAAAACAGTTGTATTAACACCAGAACAAGTTAAACGTGGTAAACGATTATTTAACGCAACTTGTGGTGCATGTCATCTAGGTGGAATTACAAAAACAAACCCAAACGTTGGCTTAGATCCTGAAGCATTAAGTTTAGCAACACCACGTCGTGATAATATTGATGCCTTAATTGATTTCTTAAAAAATCCAACATCATATGATGGTTTAGAATCAATTGCAGAAACACATCCGAGTATTAAAAGTGCTGATATATATCCACGTATGCGCTCGGTTACAGATGAAGATTTATACGCAATTTCTGGTCACATTTTATTACAACCAAAAATTGTTACAGAAAAATGGGGTGGCGGAAAAATTTATTTTTAACTCCAATTAATAATTAGGGTACTTCCGAAAGTACGAAAGATTTTTTTCCTTTCGGAAGTATTTTAATTTAAAAGACTAATTTTTGTTTTACGAATTATAATTGACTTTTAATTCTTTAAAAATTAATTTAAAGGTTGAGTAACATATTCTTTAAGATTAAATCATTATTCTTTCACTGAAAGCATGTAGCTCAGTGGATAGAGCATCAGATTCCGATTCTGAAAGTCAAGGGTTCGATTCCCTTCATGCTTATGGATTTTTTTAATAATTTGGGGCTGCTTTGGTTTCGACATTTAAAATTGGATAAGGTATGATTCAGGTCGAAGCTTGTATTCTTCGTAAAAACCTGCAAATCAAAAATAAATGCTAATAATATAATCCGTTTTTTAATTAAAAAAATAAGTTTTAAAAATCAAGTAAATACATTTGCACTTTGTTAATTAAAAATATAAGAATTTGTTCTCTATAACTAGACGTTTTTGTCTTAAATAGTTTAGAATATTTCTAGAAAAAATTTGTTCTATTGAACTATACCTGTGAATGAGTACATTAAACAATTTTAGATGGACGTGGGTTCAATTCCCATCAGCTCCACATTTGCATTCGTGGCCGAGTGGTTGAAGGCACCGGACTCATAATCCGTTTTCCTTTGGAACGTCACTGGTTCGAACCCAGTCGAATGCATATTAAATATTTTTATATTGTTTTTTTTAAGATCTAGTTGTAAAATTGCTCATAATAAATAATTACATCTAATAATTAGAACTCATGTTTAAATTAAAGACTCAAAAAACAATTAATAATTTAGAAAATAATTTTACAAAAAAAGATCTTCCAGTCCTTAAAATTGGTGATAATGTTAAAATTGGTGTTAAAATTATTGAAGGTAATAAAGAAAGGGTTCAATTTTATCAAGGTACAATTATTGCAAAAAAAAATAGTTCAATTAATACAACTATAACTGTTAGAAAAATATTACAAGGAATAGGTGTTGAGCGAATTTTTTTAGTTCATTCTCCAAAAGTTGACTCTATTACTGTATTACGTTCATCAAAAGTACGACGTGCAAAACTTTATTATCTAAGAAATTTAAGAGGAAAAGCTAGTCGTTTAAAACAAGTAATTTAATAAAAAATTTTTTATTTGTAATAAATTTCCGTAGTATAATATACTTTAGTAAAGTACTATTAGAATATTCTTTTCAAATTTTACTTTATAATTATTTACAATAAGGAGTTATATGGTTACTTATAAAGTGACATTAATAAGTGAAGAGCATGATATCAATACAACAATTGACTGTAATGATGATGTATTTGTTTTAGATGCAGCGGAAGAGCAAGGAATTGAATTACCTTATTCTTGTCGAGCAGGAGCTTGTTCAACTTGTGCAGGAAAAGTAACAGACGGGACAATTGATCAATCAGAACAAACATTTTTAGATGATTCTCAAATTGAATCTGGATTTGTTTTAACTTGTATTGCATATCCAAAATCAGATTGTACTATTTTAGTACATCAAGAAGATGAATTATATTAAATTGATTAATTAAAAAAATAAAAATAAAAAGCTAAGGAATGACTTACATCTTAAGTCATTCCTTGTTAATTTTTTCAAATTAGAAATTAAGCTCTGCAGCTTGAACTTTTTCAAATTGTTTTTTCTTTAATACTAAAAAGATTTGAGTTAATAAAACACAGAAACAGAAAGCAAGATAACCAATAATTCGTATAGGATTCTGCAATACAATCTCAGATTCTTCCTGACCAAAACCACCTACATTTGGGTCAATGTTTAATGGTTGATCTGTTTTTACAATATCACCTTTTTTAACAATTAAACTTAATCCTGCAGGGATAATTTGTGAAGTTTGTGTTCCATTTGGACTAACGATTTGAACTGTTGATTCACCTTTTTCTGATATTTGAATTTCTGTAATTTGTCCTGGTTGTGTAGCGCCAAAGATATTAACATTACTTTTTTCACCTGTTGGATAAAGTTGACCTCGTCCACGATTTCCACCCGCATAAATAGGATAAGTTAAATATTTAATCTCTGAATTTTTTTCAGGATCCGGTGCAACTACAGGAAAAATTAACTCTTGATGTGTTTTTCCAGCAATAGGACCAACAACTAAAATATTATCTAATTCAGTACTATAAGGTGAAATAAAAACGCCTTTGTTTTTGATCTTAACTTCTTCTGGTATTTGGTTTTTTGCAGCTAATTTAAATCCTTTTGGCAACATTAAAATACCACCTACATTGAGATCTGCTAATTTACCATTTGCCCCAAGTTGCTTCTTAGTAGTATCGTATGGTACTTTTATTTCTATTTCAAAAACAGAATTTGGAAGAACAGCTTGTGGTGCTTCAATTTCAATTGCTTTTTGGTTTAAATGACAATTTGCACAAGCTAGTTTTCCATTAGCTGCACGTGGATTTGAATAAGCTTGTTGGGCAAAAACGGGATATGCTGATGACTCTTGAACACCAAAACCAGCTAAATTTATAGCAATTGTTAAAGCAAATAAAAGACTTTTAAAAAACTTGTTCGTTGCCATGATTTAAATACTTTTTTAAGTATAAATATTTTATTATATAAATTAATTCTTTATTAAAAACAAGATACCTAATCCTGAGAAATATAACAGTAATATTGCTAAAGAAAGTAATAATTGTGTTAACGGATCAGTTGAAGGTGTTAAAATTGCTCCAAGAATTGTTGATATTAATATAATATATTTCCATGCTCCTAACATCTGTTTGGCAGAGATAATATTTAATAACCCAACTAAAATTTGAAGAATTGGAATTTGGAAAGCTAAACCTGTACTATAAAATAACACAAGAAGGAATTCAAAATATTGATCAAAAGACCAAAAAGGTTCAAGTACTTCTTCACTATAATTTAAAAAAAAATTTAAAGCGGCTGGTATCAAAGTGTAGTACGAAAAAGCTAATCCTAATCCAAACAGAATTAATGAACTTAATAATAAAGGTAAAATAATTTTTGTTTCTTTTTTTGTTAATCCAGGTAATAGAAATAATATCAACTGTCCAATTATAAATGGACTTGAAAAAAGTAATCCGGTATAAAAAGATATTTTAATAGTGGATATAAAATATTCACCTGGGGCTATTTGAAAGAATTTTACATTATTAACTGGAAGTTCTAAAATTTTAACTAGACTTTTGACTTCAAAAAATGCTCCACATGTTAACAATAGAATTATCAAAACTAATAGAAAAATTCGTTGACGTAATTCTTCTATATGTTCTGAAAAAGGTAATTCTAGTGTAATAATTGTATTATCTGTAAAATTAAAATTAGAATTAGTTACCATAAAATAAAACTATAACCCTATTCTTTGAGTAAGTTGGCTCTAAAAAAATAAAACTTACACTTAGTTATTTGTGTAAGTTTTAAGCTAAGTAAACCCATTCAAAGTGTGATTTACTTTTAAGATAAATAATTTATAGCTTCCAAACGTGCGGTTGCTTTTTTTAGCTCAACAGAAGCATCAAGCCGATCTTTACTTGTTTCTGCATTCTCGACAGCTAAAGTTGCTTTTTCTAACTCTTTAGTAGCTTCACTTAATTCAACATTAGTAAGTTCTTCTACATCATTTACTAATACGGTTACTCGATTTCGATCAATTTCAGCTAAACCCCCACATAAAATAATAGGTGTCCATTTATCATTTAATTTTATTCGTAGTAATCCTGTATCTAAAGCTGTAATTAATGCTGCATGACCATCTAATACTCCTACTTGACCCGTTAGACCAGGTAATACAACCTCATCGGCTGTTGTTGAACAGATAACCCTGTCTGGGGTAAGAACGCGAATATTCATAACCATATATATTTTACTCCTTATTTTAGAGTTTCTGCTTTTGCAATTGCTTCATCAATATTACCAACAAGATAAAAGGCTTGTTCTGGTAAATCATCAAGTTCACCATTTAATACCATTGAAAAACCTTTTATTGTTTCTTCTAAACTTACGTATTTACCAGGTGAACCTGTAAAGACCTCAGCTACAAAGAATGGTTGTGATAAGAATCGTTCAACTTTACGTGCACGTGCAACTGTTAAACGATCTTCTTCTGATAATTCATCAATACCTAAAATTGCAATAATATCTTGTAATTCTTTATAACGTTGTAAGGTTTCTTTTACATTTTCTGCAATTTCATAATGTTCCTCACTCACAATGCCAGGTTGTAACATCGTTGAAGTTGAATCTAAAGGATCTACAGCAGGATAAATACCTTTTGCTGCTAATCCACGAGATAATACTGTTGTTGCATCTAAGTGCGCAAAAGTTGTAGCTGGAGCTGGATCTGTTAAATCATCAGCAGGCACATACACAGCTTGTATTGATGTAATTGATCCTTGTGTTGTTGATGTAATACGTTCTTGTAATGCTCCCATTTCAGTAGCTAGAGTAGGTTGGTATCCTACAGCTGATGGCATACGTCCTAATAAAGCAGATACTTCAGACCCTGCTTGCGTAAACCGGAAAATATTATCAATGAATAGTAATACATCTTGTTTATTTACATCGCGGAAATATTCAGCCATTGTTAATGCTGTTAAACCAACACGCATACGTGCTCCTGGCGGTTCATTCATTTGACCATATACTAATGCTACTTTTGATTCTGAGAAATTATTTTCATTAATTACACCAGACTCTTTCATTTCTTGGTATAAATCGTTTCCTTCACGTGTACGTTCACCTACACCTCCAAAAACAGATACTCCACCATGAGCTTTTGCAATGTTATTAATTAGTTCCATGATTAAAACTGTTTTCCCTACACCAGCTCCACCAAATAAACCAATTTTACCCCCTCGTCTATATGGTGCTAGTAAATCAACTACTTTGATACCAGTTTCAAAAATTGATGGTTTTGTTTCTAATTCAGTAAATGCTGGAGCATCACGATGAATCGGTAAAGTTTCATCATATGAAACATCACCTTGTTCATCTACAGGTTCACCAATTACATTGAAAATCCGACCTAATGTTGGTGTTCCAACAGGTACACTAATTGGAGTTCCTAAGTCTACTGCTTCAACACCACGTTTTAAACCATCTGTTGAGCGCATTGAGACTGCTCGTACTTTATTGTCTCCTAATAATTGTTGAACTTCAACAATAGTTTGACTTCCATCTTCTAATGTGATTTTAATTGCACTATAAATAACTGGTAAGTTTCCTTCAGGGAATTCAATATCTAGTACAGGACCAATAATTTGACTAACGTAACCTTTATTTAAATTAGTTTTTACCATTTCGATTTAACATATTAAAATACTTAAAAATAAATATACTTTCACGATTTTATAAAGTTATAAAGTATTAACAAATTTGAAATTTACTAATTAATTACCATTGTACAACAAAATTAAATGAATTCTTGAAGATAATCATATTTCAAAAACCACAAGTAAATTACTAGACTAATTATTCTCGTTTAATCGCCCTGTTACCTTTAACCAATTACGTGCTCCAGGGTAATTATCAGGGGCTAATTTAAGTGCTTGAATCCAATATTCTGCTGCTTTATCAAATAATTCTTTTGAAAGGTCTAAATATTCATCTTCTTGTAAACTCTGTGCTCTAAGAGCTTGTGAATGATAAATAACAGCAATATTATTTAAGGCTTGTGGTAAATTTGGATTTAGTGCGAGAGCCTGATGATAAAACTCTAACGCTTGAGTATATTTTCCAGTATTTCCATAAATTAATCCAATATTGTATAATGTATAACTTCGATCATAAGGATCCTCCTCTACTTGAAGAGCTTCATAATAATTTTGTAAGGCTTCAGCATAACGACCTTTAGCTTGAGCGGCCATTCCAGCACGATAATATGAAAATGCTTGTTTTTCTTGTTTACTAGCAGGCAACACTTTTAAAAGAATATCAGCAATTACTGTAAATGTTTTATCGATAAAATTACCCATAAAATTTTCCTTCTAAACTAACATAAATTAAAGACTTAGAGTTATTATATATTAATAATATAATAATAATAACTCTAAAAGTTTTTAAACAGAATTAGATGCAATAAACGGAAATAGTGACAAAATTCGTGCACGTTTTATTGCTTTTGCTAACTTTCGTTGCTGTTGAATAGTTAACCCTGTAGCTCGACGTGGAAGAATTTTCCCTTGTTCTGTTACAAATAACGTTAACAAGTCAATATCTTTATAATCAATTGTTTGGTTTATACTAATTGGTGATATTTTTTGATTTTTTGATATCATAATTTACTTTATTTCTTTATGTATCGTTGATTTATTACAATGTGGACAATATTTTTTTAATTCTAATCTCTCTGGATTATTTCGGCGATTCTTTTGTGTTGAATAGCGTGAAACGCCTGGTGAACGTTTATTTAAATTCGAACGACATTGAGTACATTCTAAAGTGATTAAAATTCGAGCCCCTTTATTTTTTGCCATAAAAACTTAAAAAATAATTTTAGTTATATATTGCCTAAAAATTTAGATCTTATCAAGGTTTAAGATATATTAATGTGATAAAAATTTTTGCTTCAAAAACTTTTAATTTTTTGTTAAATAGACTATATTACAGTAACCTTTAATTTTTAAAAATAATCTTTAAATATAATAATATAATATGGCCAATAATAAGTCTGCAGAAAAACGTATTGAAATTACTAAACGAAATCGTTTGCAAAATCGCTTCTACAAGAATTCAGTAAAAACATTAACAAAAGATTTTTTTAGAGATTTAGAAGTTTACAAAGCTTCACAAAATTCTGAAAATAAAGAGAAAGTAACAAAAATTTTGAGTTCGGTTTATAGTATGATTGATAAAGCTACAAAAAGAAATGTGTTTCATAAAAATTCGGCTGCAAGGAAAAAAGCAAAATTAGCTGGGCTTTTAAAAGGAGTATAAATTATAAATTCAATTATTCTAATTACTAATTAAATCAACAATAATATCTTTAACCCTTATTTCGTTAAGAAAATTAAAAATTTTCTTAACATTATTTACTTGAAAAAGACTAATAAATCACAACTATAAAATTAATTAATTGTTTAATTTATTAATGACTAACAAATATTATGAAGCAAGATATGAATTATATAACGGCTCTTCCAGACTTCTTATCAATGCAACGAATAAGTTTTTGTTGGTTTATTACTCAAGGGCTAAATGAAGAATTAGCCTTATTTTCTCAAATTCATGATTTTAATCAAAATACTGAGTATATTCTGTTCGGGGATGAATATAGTTTAATTAAACCACCATACAGTTTATTAATTGCAAGAAAATATAGTGGAAATTATCGAGCACAATTAGTTATTCCCATAGAAGTCAGAAATAAAGTAGTTAATATTATCCGTTACCATAATCAGTTTCCGATTATTACTTTACCTCTAATGACTACATATACAACATTTATTATAAATGGGTGTGAACGTGTTATTGTAAGTCAAATTATTCGAAGTCCCGGAGTTTATTTTGAAAAAAACAAAAATCAAAAGTCATTAAAACAATTTAAGCGAAAATTATCAACAGATATAAATAAATTACGTTCGTTTTTACCATCTGGAGAGGCTTTTATTTCCGAATTTGATTTATTTTTTCCTATTCCTAAAACAACTTATGATCCGATTAAAAAGAGAAAAAAAATTGTACCCCATTGGAAAAATAATTCCATTTGTTATTATTCTATTCAGTATTTAAACCAAACAGAAAAAAATTCTTCGTTTTATTTTTTACAATGCTTTAAATTATATCGAATAATATCAAAAACTTTTAAGTATCAATTAAAAATTGAATTAACCCAACTGTTTTTAAAATGGTTAAAATTAAAAAAAGATCAATTAAATCTAGAAAAAAATAATATTACTTATTTATTAAAGTATTTTAATTTTTTATTAAAAATTTTAATAAAATATGAAATTTTTTGTATTCAATTTCTTTCAAGTAAAGGAAAAATACGTCTAAACAAAAAAGGTGAGTTAGAGAAACACTGGTTAGAAGAATTATTAAAAAGAAATAGAAATCAATTTCAATTTAATAATTTAGACTTTTCTACGACACAAGTTTTAAAATTATATAATACATATGACAATATTATAGTTAATTCTCAAAAGTTAGCCCATATTAAATTGAATTCTAAGATAATTTTAATTACAAAAAAATCCAAAGATTGGATGGACAAAATGTTCAATTTTTCTTTCCTAAAACAACATGTGAACCAAATAATACCAAATATAACTGATATTAAACAACTGACTAACTTTACTAATTTGCGGCCAACAATTTATTTTTCAATAAGTTTGAAAGAACAGTTGAAATATATTTTTGGAAAAAATAAATTATTATATAAACCAGAGCGACATAAATATCTTAAAACTAAAACGCAACTTCTTCTTTATAGAAAAGATCATGAAATTCAAACTAATTATCATAAAAAGTATAATGAAAAAGACTTATATACAGTAACTTTAATTCCAGAATATGGTTCATGGATTCGTTTTAGTTTTCAAAAAGATACAAAAATTAATCCTTATAAATATCCAATAAAAAACCAAGAGGATGAAATTGTTATTCAATTGGATAAAATTAATCAAAAACCTGTTCTTTCTTTGTTAAAAGAGATGGGATTCACTGATTTAGAAATTTCTCAAAATTTACAACATTCTGATTTTTTCTATTTTAATAACCCATTATTAATTAATTCAAAATTATCTGACCAGCCAATACCAAGATTTAATCTAAATTTAAATTATTTCAAAAATATTTCAGAGTTTTCTCGAATTTTTGATCCTACTTATTATAGGTTAGGAAAAATTGGTAGATTAAAAATAAATAATCGGTTAAATTTAAAAATTAGCGAACGACTTCAAACAATAACATATGAAGATATATTTGCAATTCTAGACAAATTAATTATCTTAACTATTTCTAAAACTGTTCAAGATGATATAGATCATTTAAAAAATAGACGAGTTCGTTCAGTTGGAGAATTGCTCCAAAATTTATTTCGTATAGGATTTCAAAGATTAATTCGAAAACTTCGAAATCAAACAAATAAAATTGACTCAGGCCATCTCTTAAATTTTAATATTATAAATGTAACAGTTAGAGAATTTTTTGGTTCAAGTCAACTATCACAATATCTCGATCAAACCAATCCTTTATCATCTCTTACTCATAGGCGTAGAATTAGTGGATTAGGTCCAGGTGGATTTGATCGTGATAGAATTAGTTTTGCAGTGCGCGATATTCATCCTAGTCATTATGGTCGAATTTGTCCTATTGAAACACCTGAAGGGCAAAATGTCGGCTTAATTGCATCTTTAACAACATGTGCCCGAGTAAATAAGTTTGGTTTTTTAGAAACACCTTTCTGGCGAGTTGTAAATGGAAAGGTTATAAAAACGGGAATTCCAATTTATTTAACAGCAGAAATTGAAGATTTTTATAAAATTGCTCCAGCAGATATTGCAACAAATAAAGAAAATTATTTAATACAAAATGTAATTCCAGTTAGATATAAACAAGATTTTATAAATGTCACACCATCTGAAGTTGATTTTATTGCAATTTCTCCAGTTCAAGTCGTTTCAGTTGCTGCTTCATTAATTCCGTTTTTCGAACATGATGATGCCAATCGTGCATTAATGGGGTCAAATATGCAACGGCAATCTGTTCCCTTGATATTTCCTCAAAAACCAATTGTTGGAACTGGTTTAGAAAATCAAATTGCCATTGATTCAGGGATGACATTAAATGCAAAAAGTTCAGGAATTATTGATTCTGTTACTGCCAATAAAATTTTTATTAAAGATAAAAATGGTAAAAAATTAAGTTATAAGTTACAAAAATATTTACGTTCAAACCAACAAACATGTATTAATCATAGACCTACTGTTTGGAAAGGAGAACACGTGAAATCTGGTCAAGTGATTACAGATGGACCAGCAATAATTGGTAGTGAATTAGCTTTAGGTCAAAATGTTTTAGTAAGTTACATGCCATGGCAAGGTTATAATTTTGAAGATGCTATCTTAATAAATGAACGATTAGTATATGATGATGTTTTTACTTCAATTCACATTGAAAGATATAAGATTGAAATTGATAGAAATTCAGATCTATCTGAACAAACAACAAAAAATATTCCAAATTTAAGTTTATCAGAAATTAAACATTTGAATGACGATGGAATTGTTAAAGTTGGTACATTTATAAAACCAAATGATATTTTAGTTGGAAAAATTATTTCCAATAACACTTCTGAACAATTACCTGAATCAAAATTGCTTCGTGCAATTTTTGGAGCAAAAGCAAAAGGTGTAAAAGATAGTTCATATCGAATGCCTGATGGTGAATATGGTCGAGTAATTGAAACAGTAACATTTAATAGGAAAACAAAATTATCTTATAAATTTGAAAAAATTTATGTATTTATTGCGCAAATTCGAAAAATTCAAGTTGGAGATAAAATTGCTGGCCGTCATGGAAATAAAGGTATTATATCACGAATTTTATCCAGACAAGATATGCCATTTTTACCAGATGGAACACCTATTGATATAATATTAAATCCATTAGGAGTACCTTCAAGGATGAATGTTGGACAATTATATGAATGTTTATTGGGATTAGCAGGTGATAAACTGAATTCACGATTTAAAATTTTACCATTTGATGAAATGTATGGGTTAGAAATGTCTCGAATTTTAATAAATAAAAAATTACGAAACGCTTCAATTCTCAAAAATGAAAGTTGGTTATTTAATCCTTATGCCCCAGGAAAAATTATTTTAATAGACGGACAAACAGGCAAAGAATTTGAAAATCCAATTACTGTAGGAAACGCTTATATGTTAAAACTTATTCATCTTGTTGATGATAAAATGCATGCACGCGCTACGGGGCCATATTCTCTTATTACGCAACAACCATTACGTGGAAAAGCTCAACATGGAGGACAGCGGTTTGGAGAAATGGAAGTTTGGGCTTTAGAAGGATTTGGAGCTGCTTTTACATTAAAAGAACTTTTAACTATAAAATCTGATGATATGCAAGGACGTAATGAAACCTTGAATGCAATTGTAAAAGGTCAACAAATCCCTAAATTTGGTATTCCTGAATCCTTTAAGGTTTTATTGCAAGAATTACGTTCAATCGGTTTAGATATGAGTACTTATAAAATTGAAAGGTTTAGTTCATTTAGTTCAACTAAAAAATATGAAGTCGAAGTAAATTTAATTGAAAAATATAATGCGTTATCAAAAACATTTTCTCCGACTTCAAATATAAATGATATTTCATTTTAAAAACGATGATACAATTTGTAAAAGAATTTGATTATATAAAAATTAAATTAGCCTCTCCATTTAGAATACTCCAATGGGCAAATCGAAAATTACCGAATGGTCAATTTGTTGGTGAAGTACAAAAATCTGAAACCATAAATTACCGAACTTTTAAACCTGAAATGGATGGTTTATTTTGTGAAAGAATTTTTGGACCAATTAAGAGTTTAGAATGTGCTTGTGGAAAATATAAACGTGTTAGGTATGAAGGGTTAATTTGCGAACGATGCGGAGTTGAGTTAACAGAATCACGCGTTCGAAGACATCGACTTGGGTATATTAATTTGATTTATCCAGTTACTCATGTTTGGTATATAAATAGTCGTCCAAATTTTATGTCAGTACTATTAGAAGTTGAAGAATGTGAAAAACAGTTAGATACTACTTATACTGCTCATTCAGAAAAATGTAAAAAATGTGAAGGTTTAAAATTAACAACTTCAAGTATTGTTGATTTATGGGATGAGCGAATTAAACGTATAAAATTAGCTTCTTTGGCTTATTTCATTGCAGAAGATGAGGTTTCATTTTATGGTTTACATTGGGATTTGCAGCAGTATCGAAGAAGTAGAGAGTTAGGTTATAGTGGCTATCCTTTGAAGCCATATCCAAAACCTCAGAACCGTCGCTATAATACTCCGAAATACTTGTTACGTGCAACACCAAATTTTTTAATTGGTACACCTTTAATTAAACAAGAATTAGAAAAACTTAATTTAAAATCAGAAATTTTTAAAACACGATGTTTTATTTTAGTTTGTACTAAAGTTTTAAATAAAGAAAACCCTTTATATGATGAATCAAAATGGTTTAGGAAATGGGAACAACAAAGAATATATAAAATACGTGAACAAGCAATAAAAAGAATTCGAATTTTGGAAAATTTAATTGGAACTGGTTCTAATCCTTCTTGGATGATTTTAACAATTTTACCTGTTATTCCTCCTGCTTTAAGACCAATGATTCAATTAGAAGGTGGACGTTTTGCTACGTCAGATTTAAATGAGCTTTACCGTCGAATTATTACAAGAAATAATAGATTACTTCGTTTATTAGAGATTGATGCACCACAATTAATTATTCGTAATGAAAAAAGGTTATTACAAGAAGCTGTTGATACCTTAATTGATAATGGAAAACGAGGAAAAATTGCTTTAAGTGCTAATAATCGGCCATTAAAGTCTTTATCCGATATAATTAAAGGAAAACATGGCCGTTTTCGACAAAATTTATTAGGAAAAAGGGTTGATTATTCTGGTCGTTCAGTTATTGTTGTAGGACCAAGTTTAAAATTAAATCAATGTGGTTTACCATACGAAATGGCAATTGAACTTTTTCAACCTTTTATTATCCGAGAATTGATTAATCAAGGCTTGGCCAGTAACATGAAAATTGCAAAAAATTTAATTCAACAAAGTGAACCTATTCTCGATCCTGTTTTGGAAAAAGTTTTAATAAATCACCCGATTTTATTGAATAGAGCTCCAACTTTACACCGTTTAGGAATTCAAGCCTTTGAACCAATTTTAGTTCAAGGTCGTGCTATTAAATTACATCCCTTAGTTTGTTCAGCGTTTAATGCTGATTTTGACGGTGATCAAATGGCCGTTCATATTCCATTATCAACTGAAGCACAAACAGAATGTTATATGTTAATGTTAGCACCTTATAATTTTTTATCACCAGCGAATGGGGAACCTATTATTATGCCAAGTCAAGATATGGTTTTAGGTTGTTATTATTTAACAATAAATAATATCAAAGGATTGTTAGGATCAAGTCATTATTTCTCAAATCTAGAGGATGTTATTTTAGCCTATAATCAAAATAAAATTGAAATTCACAGCTCTATTTGGGTTAGATGTAATTATGTTAATGTTAATGCAATAACATCAGATTTGAGAAAAAAAGTTGAATTGAATGATAACACTATTATCGAATATTATAAAAATATTCAACTTCGAAAGACAAAAAACGGTCCTATAATTGTCCAATATCTTCAAACAACAACAGGTCGTGTTATTTTAAATTATACAATTCAGAAAACTTTAACTTTTTTATAGCAACTATAATTAAATATTAAAGAAATTTTATGAGAAATTATACTTATCAAAATAATTTAATAGGAAAACGACAATTAAGACAACTCTTAGCTTGGAGTTTTACTAATTATGATTCTATGCAAGCTTGTGCGTTAGCTGACGAATTAAAATATTTAGGATTTAAATATGCTAGTCAAGCTGGAATTTCAATTAGTGTTGAAGACTTAAAAATTCCCTTTGTTAAAAATGTAATGCTTAAAAAAGCTAATCAAGAGATTGTAAATGCTGAAAAAATTTATGTCAAAGGAAAAATTACAGAAGTCGAACGATTCCAAAAGATAATTGATACTTGGAGTCTTACAAGTGAATTTTTAAAAGAACAGGTTATTTATTATTTTAAAAATTATGATCCTTTAAATTCTATATATATTATGGCATTTTCTGGTGCTAGAGGAAATTTATCGCAAGTCCGTCAACTAGTTGGGATGAGAGGATTAATGTCTGACCCAAGTGGTCAAATTATGAACTTACCGATAAAAAAAAATTTTCGAGAAGGTTTAACTATAACTGATTATTTAATGTCTGGTTATGGAGCTAGAAAAGGTATTGTAGATACTGCTTTAAAAACTGCAAATTCAGGTTATTTGACACGTCGTTTAATTGATGTAGCACAAGACATCTTAATAAGAGAGAAAGATTGTTTAACACCTCATTCATTTCTAGTTTCGACATCTAAAATTAATAGAAAAACAAATCATTTAATTTATGACAAATTATTAGGTCGTGTTCTTAATAAACCTATTTTTCATCCAGTAACAGAAACTTTGATTGCACAGAAAAATACTCAAATAACACCTAAATTAATTGAGAAATTTAAAGAAAATCAAATTGAAGATTTTTATATTCGATCACCTTTAACATGTAATTTATATCGTGCTGTTTGTCAAAAATGTTATGGATGGGATTTAGCAACTGAAAATAGAGTGGATATTGGTGAAGCTGTTGGAATTTTAGCAGGTCAATCTATTGGAGAACCTGGGACGCAACTTACTATGAGGACTTTTCATACTGGTGGAATTTTTACATCAGAAATCAGAAAACAGATTATTAGTCCATTAAATGGTATCATACGGTTTGATAAAATTTTAAATACAATAATATTACGAACTAATCGAGGTGAAGATGTTCTTGTTACTAAAAATTCTGGATTACTAATTTTAATTCCTGATGATAATAAACATGAATTAGTTCAAATTGAGGTTCTACAAAATACAATTCTGTTCCCTAAAAATAATCAGTATATTTTAAAAGATACTGTTATTGGTGAATTAATTAATACTAACAGACAAATTAAAACAGAAATAAAACCAATTTTAAGCAATTCATCTGGTGAAATTTTTATACCTCAGCTAAAAAAGAAAATTAATTTACTCAATAATAATAAATTAATTTGGATCTTATCAGGCCAACTTTATAATAGTCCAAGTAATTCTTTTATAAATTTTTATCCAGATTATAAACTTAACAAACAAAGTTATATTTTCAGAACTAAAATAATAAATCATTTTAATGGGTTTGTTAAATTTCTTAATAATAAACAAAATTTATACCAACGAGTCGTTAAGATTATCAATAATAAATATTCATTAACAAAATCTAATTTAAAAAAAATTGAATTTAATCTTAATAATAAAAATTATTTATTAACTATAAAAGATAAAAATTATCTTATAAACGCAAAAAAAAAAGATTCTACTATTTATCTTCAAATGACACGAAATGAAAAATTTGGAACTCTTGTTACAAATTCATTTAAAACATTAACAGGTGGTACTTTATATTATGATCATCTAGGATTACTTACCCTTAGTCGACTCAATGATATTATATGTTATTATAATCGAAGTTATTTGTTTAAAAATTATAAATCTCTTGCTTCTTATCGAACAATTATATGGCTTGGTGAAGAAATTCATAAAGTTAATTGTGAACAAAATATTTTGCTTGTTGAAAATGGTGACTTTATTTCAAAAGGATTTGAACTTCTACCGGGTATTTCTTCAAAAACGTCTGGAATTGTTGTTTTACGTCAAAAAAATAATTTAATTCAAACAATTTCAATCAAATCTGGTTTAGTGTATGAAGGAAAAAAATTTAAAAATACAGCTAAGAAAATTTATTATCCTGGAGAAATTATTTTTTCAAATATTACTATTAAAAAACTATCTTTTTGTGAAAATATAATTGGAAAAAAGACAGATCAGCTATTAATTCGTCCTATTGAATTATACGAATTCCCTTATTCGAATTTTTCACAAACTAATTTTCAAAAAAAGTTTAATATTAAAAATTCATTTGAATATAAAGTTGAAAATAAATTATTATATTTATATAAATCCAATCAATTTATTAAAGGTACAAAAAATTTAGAGTTAATTTCAAACTTTTTAACATTAAAGACCAATAAATTACTTACTAATAATTTAAGTATTAACTTAGTAAATAATATAAAATTGCATTCTGTCAATTTTTTCATTAACGAAAAACTTCAATTAAATAATTATATTCCACCTTATTTTAAATATAAAAATATCGCTTCATCTTTTCTTCTTCAGCAAAACCAATTTATTGATAGTTATGCTGCTATAGGGTATTTAGAAGCGATAACGTTAAATTCATTAGAAATTGTTAAATTTAAAATTAAAAAACATGATGGCAAACAGATTCTTTTAATATCAAATAATGATTGTTTAGTTATTAAGAAAGATGACATTTCAAAGAAATTTAAAAACAATTTTATTCTAAACAGTACTAATATAAATGAGATTGGTAAAATTATTATTGAAAATAATGAATTTTTAACTATTCAGAAAGGAAGACCATATTTTTTTCCAAATTGTAAAAATGAAGATTTGCCAAATAAAACGAATGTACAATATAAAGTAGTTTCTCCGTGTCGCATCCAAAATGATCTAAAAACTAACCGAGTTATTTCTTTGAATTATTATAATCTATTAAAAATCTCTGCAAAAAACCATTATGATTTAAATATTAATCTAAAACAGGGTATTAGTATTAAATCAGAATTTACAAAACTTTTTTCAAAAAAGAATGGAAAACTGTATAGTTGTCTAATCCCACAGTTTTTCAAAAAATTTACCATTGAAAGCAAAGGTTTTAATTTAAATTTTGATCATATTTTTAAAGGTAATCAGTCTAATAGATCTATTTTGAATAAAATAAATCGGACTTTATTGATGCAAAGTTCGGAAATTACAAAAAGTGACTATAAAAAATCTGAAGAATCTCAACATAAATTAACAATTGTCAAATTTTTAGAACATTCTTTTGCAAAAGCGACAAAGGCAATAGGACTTTATTCTATAACCGAAGATTATTTTGAACAAGATGCTAATAGTGTATTTTGTAAAAATAATGAATTTATAGAAGAAGGTGAAACAATTGGGCTTTTAAATCTTGAAAAAGAAATTACTGGAGATATTGTTCAAGGTTTGCCACGAATTGAAGAAATATTAGAAGCACGGAAAAAAAATGTGGTTATGAAGCGAATTCCAACAAGTCAAAAGAAAGGCCTAGTCATACAAAAAACTAATTTAGATCCTAATTTTGAATTTAAAAGATTAGGTACTTCAATTAAAGAGAATGAAAAGATTAATCCCCATAAATTATTAAAAGTATATTTTAATTATTACGGTTTAATAAAATTCTTTTCGTGTGATCAAACAAAAGTTGTTAAATTTAATCGTTTAATTGAGAACTACGAAGGTAGTTATAAAAGTTTTAAAAAAGTTCAAGCGTTTATTTTAAATTCAGTCCAATCTGTATATCAGTCACAAGGTGTTTCTATTAATAATAAACATTTAGAGGTTATTATTAAACAAATGACAACAAAAGTTTTAATCACCTATGAAGGTAATACTCCTTTATTACGACGAGAAGTTATTGATTTATACCATATAAATCATATTAATGAAATTATAACTAATCAAGGAAAAAAACCAGCTTATTATATACCATTGTTACTTGGAATTACTAAAGCAGCATTAAATAACCCAAGTTTTATCTCTGCAGCAAGTTTTCAAGAAACTACTAGAGTTCTTACAAAAGCTGCAATTGAAGGAAGAATAGATTGGTTACGTGGATTGAAAGAAAATATTATTATTGGACATTTAATTCCAGCTGGAACAGGTTCTCAGACTTATAAAAATTGTTTTAAGAAATCTTTTTCAACCAATGCATCCGTTAAAACTACATTTGAAAAGATTAGCAATATTCAACAAAAAAGCTAGACAACTCTTTTAATGTTTGTTAGGATTTGACTTATAAAGTTATACATATGGTTAAGTAATTTAAAATTTTTATGTCTGATATAAGTTTATCTCAATTATTAGAAGCTGGAGTTCATTTTGGTCATAAAGCTTATCGTTGGAATCCAAAAATGTTCCCCTATATTTATAGTGAAGTAAATAATATTCATATTTTAGATTTAGTCCAATCAGCAACATTATTGAAAAAAGCCAACAATTATTTAAAATCCGAAGCAAGTCAAGAAAAAAAATTTCTATTCGTGGGTACAAAACGTCAAGCAAGTACATTAGTTGCTCAAGAAGCAAAACGGTGTGATTCATTTTATGTTAACCATCGTTGGTTAGGAGGAATGTTAACTAATTGGTCCACTATTAAAGAACGGATTGAACGGTTAAAAAATCTTGAGCAACAAGAAGCAGAAAATACTTTTAGTTTATTGACGAAGAAAGAAGCAGCTTTACGTCAAAAAGAGTTACAAAAGCTCCGTAAACATTTAGAAGGTATTAAAGAAATGACAAACTTACCTGATATCGCTATTATTATTGATCAAAAGCGAGAAATGACAGCAATTAAAGAATGTCGAAAATTAGGTATTCCAATTATTTCTATTTTAGATACAAACTGCGATCCAGATTTAATTGATATTCCAATTCCAGGTAATGATGATGCTGTACGATCAATAAAATTAATTTTGAAATCGTTAACAGATAGTATTATTGCTGGGAAATCATAATCTAAATAAAAATGAAACATAAATTAATGTTCAAATAGGTAAAAAACTTCATGAAGAAAGAAGTGGAAAAATGACGAATTGTAAAAAAGTTTTAGAAAAGAATGAGAGTCATTATTAAAAGCAGTTGAATCCTTAAAATTAAAAGGAATGGCAACAGCTGATAAACCATTAAATCAGAATATTAATGAAGAATGGATTCATTTCTATATTTATACTGAGAATAAATTAGGTATTCTTGTTAAAATTAATTAAAAAACTGATTTTGTTGCTTGTCATTATGAATTTTCGTATTTAACAAAAAATATAGCAATATAAATTACTTCAAATTCTGAAATTGAATTTGTTTCATATTTAGATATCAAATAATCAGTCAACGATGATTTATGGAGATTTGAAAATGTAAAAAAAGAGTTTTAAAATAAACCTAAATAAATTCGTAATAAAATCGTTGAAGGGGAAGTTGAAAAATAATTAAAAAAACAAGTTTTGCGGGAGTCGAGTTGTTAGATTTACTCTATCCATTCTAGAAGAAACAGATATTTAAATAATAGAATTGCATTCATCTTTCATACTTTAAACCAGATAAAAGATGAATGCACTTATAAAAATTTTATTGTTTAGGTTTTAACAAGTAATTAAATTTCTTTAAATATTTTCAAATTAAAAATAAAAAATATTATAACTATAAAACTAGAAAATTTAATAAAATTTAATAAATTTTATTAAATTTTCTATTAATGTTATTAATGGTTTTTCATTAAATTAATAACGACCACCTTCTGGATTAGATTGAACACTATAACTCTTAATAGTGTAATGAATTTGACGGCCAGGGCCTTCGCCACGCTCTAAGTAGAAACCTGGTTCATTAGCTGGACGGTTTACGATGAAAGACATAACACAACTTTCAGTTCCGTAACCTGCATCAAATGCGTTAATACGAATATAACCAGAAGCACATGATTTACGAGCTTCTTTTAATTCAAACATTACAGAACCAGTATCTTTAATGTCGAATAATGGTAAACCCCATAATTCCCAATAGTTATTACGTGGATGTGGATCATCTGTCCATTCAATATTAACTGCCCAACCTTTTCTAATACAGTAAGCAATTTGTTTTTCAATTTGTTCATCAGTTAAATCTGGTAAGAACGAGAAACAACCTTGTGTAAGTCTCACTATTCAAATACTCCTTTAATTTTTTTTTTAAAAGTAACTTAACCTATTAAATGTTTGCTGTAGGTGTTTCAGCGAAATCAGCTGTATCTGTAGATGTATAGTTGAAACTAATATCTTTCCATAAATCTAAAGCTGTTTGTAATGGACCACATGTTTTAGCAGCTTCGCGTAAAATACGAGGACCAACTTCACTGTTAAAGTAATCAATACCTTCGTTACGAGCTAAAACCATTGCTTCTAAAGCAACTCGGTTAGCTGTAGCACCTGCTTGAATACCATCTGGGTGACCAATTGTACCACCACCAAATTGTAATACTACGTCATCACCTAAATAATGAACTAACTGATGCATTTGACCACAGTGAATACCACCAGACGCAACAGGCATACATTTACGTAAACTAGCCCATGGCATTTCAAAGAAAATACCATAAGGTAAGTTAACTTCTAATGTCGTTAAACGTAATGTATCATAGAAACCTTTAATCATTAAAGGGTCACCTTCCAATTTACCAACAACTGTACCAGCGTGGATATGATCTACACCAGACATACGCATCCATTTACAGATAACACGGAAGTTAATACCATGATTTTTTTGACGAGCATATGTAGAATTACCCGCACGGTGTAAGTGTAAAAGCATGTCATTTTCACGTGCCCAAATTGCAGCGCTCTGAATAGCTGTATAACCTAATACTAAGTCAACCATAACAATTATAGAACCAACTGCTTTAGCATAGTCGCCACGTTTATAAACTTCTTCCATAGTCGCAGCAGTGATGTTTAAGTAAGAACCTTTAACTTCACCTGTAGCAGATGATGCACGGTTAATACCTTCCATACAGTTTAAGAAACGTTCTCTCCAACGCATAAATGGTTGAGAGTTGATGTTTTCATCATCTTTTAAAAAGTCTAAACCACCTTTTAAACCTTCGAATACAACACGACCATAGTTTTTACCAGATAAACCTAATTTCGGTTTTACTGTAGCGCCTAATAACGGAATACCATATTTATTTAAACGCTCACGTTCTACAATGATACCTGTTGCTGGACCTTGAAATGTTTTTAAGTATGAGTGAGGAATACGCATATCTTCTAAACGCAAAGCAGATACTGCTTTGAATCCAAACACGTTACCAATAATAGATGCTGTTAAGTTAGCTAAAGAACCTTCTTCAAATAAATCACCTTCATATGCGATGAAAGCAAAATATTGATCAGTTGTATTTGGAACTGGATCTACACGGTAAGCTTTAGCACGATAACGATCACAAGCTGTTAATAAATCTGTCCATACAACTGTCCATGTTGCAGTAGAAGACTCACCTGCTACAGCAGCTGATGCTTCTACCGGATCCACACCTGGTTGTGGTGTAATACGGAATAATGCAAGAACATCAGTAGTTTTTACTGCATATGAAGCATCCCAGTAACCCATTTTAGCGTAAGGAATTACACCAGATTCGTAACGGTCACTTTTAATTCGAGTCCGTTCTGATACAGATTGAGACATTGATTTCTCCTTA
>JAAUYD010155987.1_pt1 | contig 40930 bp, 27 predicted proteins | sample 7278101 | NCBI WGS metagenome assembly JAAUYD01 (sample SAMN14350128, study PRJNA611818) | marine sediment metagenome | isolation source: surface marine sediment (0.6m) | place: French Polynesia: Moorea | collected 2018-08
CTGCTGCCGTCCTGGCCCGCGCTTTCCCATACTACTATAAAGTGACCACCTGATGCCATGGCTACTGCTGGCCACTTCTGATCATATAACGTGTAGGTATTGACCTGAAACTCATCCCCTTCTGGATTTCCAGCTGCATCATAGCGCTGACCAAATATGCCCCACCTGTTGCCATCCTGTTCATTGCTTTGCCACACTGCGACAAATCGACCATCTGGCGCCATTGCAACCGCTGCCTGCTTTTGCTCACCTTGCGTATAGGTATTGACCTGAAACTCATCCCCTTCTGGATTTCCAGCTGCATCATAGCGCTGACCAAAGACTCCCCAACTACTGCCATCCTGCTCGCTGCTTTCCCATATTGCAACGAAACGGCCATCCGGCGTCATCGCCACAACTGGTCGTAGCTGGGAATCGATCGCGTATGTATTGACCTGAAACTCGCCTCCTAGTGGGTTTCCTTCAACGTCATAGCGCTGACCAAAGACTCCCCAACTACTGCCATCCTGCTCGCTGCTTTCCCATATTGAGACGAAACGGCCATCCGGCGTCATCGCCACAACTGGTCGTAGCTGGGAACCGATCGCGTATGTATTGACCTGAAACTCTGCTCCAGATGGATTTCCATCTGTGTCATAGCGCTGGCCGAATATTGAGGAGATGCTGCCGTCCTGGTTCATACTTTCCCATACCACTACAAATCGACCGTCTGAGGCCATTGCAAGTGTGGGTAGGGTTTGCAAGCTATCTGTAAATGTGTTGACATGGAACTCAACAACACTGCACTCATTACATCCATCCCATTGTACTTCGTTCAAGTCTTCGCATTCCTCGCCCGGTGTAACAAATCCGTTGCCACACACTTCACCGCAATTTTGATTGGCGTCCCATCCTTCTGGACAGATGTCGCAGTCATCTCCGGTCCAGCCGTTGCGGCATACACCGCAATCCTTCTCAACATCCCAATTTTCAGGGCATGTCTCACAATCAAAACCAGTCCAGTGGTTCCTGCAGACAACGCAGTCCTTGGCAGCGTCCCAATTGCCAGGACACTCAGAGCAGTACTCACCGGTCCAGTGATTGAGACATTGGCATGCTGCATCTCTCGAATACGACGGTGATAGCGCCACGCAAATACCGTTCGGCATGTTACATTTCTCATAAATATCACCATAGATTTCGCCACAGGAATCAAAAACATACACGTTGCCATCAGGCCCGCAACCCTTGTAGGACCATGTTTTGATAGGCGTACACATAAAAAAATCTTCTATCTTGGTACATTTTTCACAGGAGCGACACTGGCTGCACGGATTGCCGTCCTTTGAAAAGTCCACCTTTTCGTAACACCCCCCAGAGATGATCACACACAAAACAATAAAGATATGCCCATACCAAGTTGCCCAAGAATGATGTTTCATATTCATTGATATAGTCCCTTGCGCAGTGTCACTTACAATTTTAACTGGCCCGGCTCTGAAGCATTACCAAGGCAACAGGCCAAGGGGCATGCCGTCCGCGCCATAGCGCTGGGCAAAAATACCCAGGTCATCACCATCTTGACCATCGCTCTCCCATACGGCGACCAACCGGCCATCTGATCCCAATGCCACTGCAGGAGAACTCCGAACAGAATCCGTATAGGTGTTTACCTGAAATTCATCTCCAACAGGATTGCCAGCTGGATCGAAACGCTGACCAAGTATGCCATGATGGCTGCCGTTCTGAAAACGACTTTCCCAAATGACCGCAAAGGTTCCATCTGCGGCCATTGCCACCGCTGGGCGCTCTTGAGCATTGACCGTATAGGTGTTTACCTGAAACTCATCTCCCTCCGGATTCCCATTTGACCCATAGCGTTGACCAAATATGCCATAGGAACTGCCATCCTGATCGAAGCCTTCCCATACGACTACAAATCGACCGTCTTGTGCCATTGCCACATCTGGTTGCTTTTGTGAATAATTCGTACAGGTGTTTACCTGAAACTCATCTCCTTCTGGATTCCCATTTGACTCATAGCGTTGACCAAATATGCCATAGGAACTGCCATCCTGATCATAACTTTGCCAAACAATTATGAACGGCCCGTCCGCCGCCATTGCCACGGCAGGCGCTTCTTGGACATTGTCCGTATAAGTATTGACCTGAAACTCCTTACCAAGTGGATTCCCATTCGCATCATAGCGCTGTCCAAATACCCCCTCCTGGTTACCATCCTGGCTTTCGCTTTGCCACACTGATACGAATCGACCGTCACTTGCCATCGCCACTGCCGGGCGTTCTTGAGAATTCGCTGTGTAGGTGTTGTTCTGAAACTCGACACCTAGTGGATTCCCCGCTACATCATAGCGCTGGCCAAACACACCATTGCCGCTGCCGTCCTGGCCATAACTCTGCCAAACCACAACAAACCGTCCATCCGGCGCCATTGCCACCGTCGGATCTATTTGGGCACGATGTGTATAGGTATTTATCTGAAACTCACCCTCCGCGGGCTTGCCGTCATTTTTATAGTACTCACCGAATATTCCGCCTTCGGCACCATCCTGGCCGCGGCTTTGCCAAACCACAACAAAGCGACTATCTGATGCCATTGCAACTGCAGGTCCCGCTTGGTCATTATGACTATATGTATTGACTTGAAACTCAGCAATGCGGCACGCATTACAGCCATCCCATTGCACGTCATTCAAGTCCTCGCATTGCTCGCTAGGGGTAATAAATCCGTTGCCACATACCTCGATACAATCTTGATCCGCTGCCCACCCCTCTGGACAGATATTGCAGTTATCTCCTATCCAGCCGTTTTGGCAGGCAGCGCAATCCTGGGCCTCATCCCAATTTCCAATACATACATTGCATTCTCGTGATGGATCCCAATTTCCCGGACAAGTTTCACAATCCTGCCCCGTCCAATGGTACTTGCATGCATCGCAATCCTGGTCAGCGTCCCAATTATCCGGACACACATCGCAATCTTCACCTACCCAATGGTTGACACATCGGCATTCAGCCTTTGAGTGCCACAGCTCTACGCAAATACTGTTGTTGGAGGTACATTCTTCAGCCATGTAAGGGGTGATCTCGTCGCAGGAATTGAAATAATGCACGTTGCCGTCATCACCGCATCCCTTGTAGGCGTATTCTTCTCGAGGCTCGCACTCATAAGCATCGCCAGTATAGATACATCTATCGCAATCGCGACATTTGCCGCACGGATGGGCATTCCTTGAAAAATCCACCTCTTGGTGGCATCCCCAAGAGGGGATTAGCCACAAGACGATCAAGATAGGCCGATATCGCGCTGTTTTAGATCCCCGGTTCATATATTTTTATGCACCTCTACGCATTCCTTCATCAAATAGCAGGTCACAAGGCGATACTTTAATGCTGTTCGAGTTGTGGAACACAGTGCCCGCCTTTTGTGCATAGCTCCTTTTCCCCGCACGGAGGATCGCAGTGACCAGCGCAGTCATCGTCCATGCAGGGTTGGTCTTCATGGCCAGTCATCTCTTCGGTTTCATCGATGCCCGAGTCCAAGGTCGACGTTTCCCCTTGTTTTACCTTTATACCTGACACAGGCAGCCGGGGAATCAGGGTTTTTTGTTCGTTGATGCGTGCCTGTTTGCGTACGACAAACGCGCCGCTAATATCCTGCATATCGCTTTGGACCAATGTGTTTTCGAGACACGCTATCTCTTCGCGGTCCATATCCGGACTCCTCACTTGGAATTTTTTTATCCAGACCGCTTCATGTCTTTGTTTTGATCCCCGATTTGACACGATGGTGTTATATTTACCTATTTTAAGTCTTATCGTATCCTTGATCTCTGCACAAAGCAGGGTCGCCGTTCTCGCATCCTGGGGTAATGCATCGGGTAGCTCCAGGGATAGACGCCCGATAAAGTCACGAAAAATCCCGCGCCCCTCTTCAAAGTCCTCCTTAAAGCTCGAATGCACACCTATTAGCAGCACTGGGAACGCACTGGTACTTTGGTCGGATTCCCAAAGGAAGTCCGTTCGAATCATCACGATCTCCATGTATTCACGCGGGCTGTCATCAGACAGTTCAACCCTGGAAAGATTTGCTACCTCGACAACAGCTATGTACGCGGGATATCCAAAGACAACGGCCTCATCTGCGCTCACAATGCGCGTTGCATAGCGCTGTTTTCCTGACGTGCACTGTTTTCTCTCGACGCACGTGGCCTTGTGGCCCATCCGGGAGAAATCATCGACGAACCGGCGCATTACCACACTGAATTTGGCCTGATCTGCTGCGATCGAATATGGCAGTGCCCTGAGCCAGATGGTCGAATCATTATCAGTATTTAGAAACCGAGCTACGTACAGGGGATATTCGAGGACCTGCCCCTCTTTTCCATCACCATCAACATCAAGCCAGATGATGCCCTGTTCATCAGGATCAAACTTTAGTTCAGCGGGCTTGCCGTGTTCGTCGAGCTGATAGTTCTCGAGCCGCCACCCCTCAGGCATCAATGCGCCATTATCGAGTGGCAGGATCCTGGCGAAATACGCCTCAGTGTAGGCGAGGTTTCTTTGGCGTGAACGCTCTTGATGCGCTACAGTATGGATACAAGCCACAGGCAGCATTGCCATTATCATCATCGCAACATGGGTTACAGCACGTTTCAAAATCAACAGCTTGGATTGCACGTTAAAACCTCCCGCCAATGCTCATACCGACAGACCGACCATCCCAAGCTGGTATGATGCGAATCACCGACTTCTGTTGCCGTGATCTCCTTGCCAGTAGCGTGGGTGCTTCTGGCATTTCCGGCATGATGTAAAGCAGTACCACCCCTGTGGCCAATGCCGCGCCTCCCAAAGATGCAGAGACAATACCCAGGGCGTTTTTCAGATTCCGCTCATCCTGGGCGTCTGCTCCCTTGGCGCGGTATGCTTCCAATTCTTCCATGTTCGTGGTGTCCATCCAAAGGTCATGGTACTTTTCCATTTCCCCATTGGCGTCCGATGCCTGTTTAAATAGGATGCCACTCACCACACCTAACACAACAGCCCCACTAATGGATGCTACACTTGGAATAATATACGGCCGCCGCCTATGCTTTATCTCATCTACGTTGAGTTGCCACGATGCAAGTTCAGCCTGATAATCAAGCCGAAGTTTCTTTTGTCGCGCTTCTTTTTCTGTCTGTTTCTTGTTTTCCAATACTTTGCGCTCTTGGTCAGTCATGGGAATGACGAACGTTGCCTCTATTTTATAGGTCTCCCCAGCAACGACTGAAAATCGGCCACTTTGATAAATGGCACCTGCCCGTTTGACAGTGACCTCATAGGCAGTCGGCGGCAGGTCATCGCGATACGGCGTCGTGCCAACGTTGACACCGTTGAGGTAAACATCCGCTGCTATGGATGTCGGCGGGTCGTCTTCACGCCCCTCGTGCGTGGCAAGCGCAGTGACATGGAGTTGGCCGTATGTTCCTTCGGGGTCGCTCTGGGACAATTCGGTTTGATCGCTTGAAGTTACCGGCTTGTCTACTTCTGCGGGCGCATCTTCAGTCGCATTCGCTACATTTACTTTATAGGCAAACAAGATCAGCAACATCACAAGGAAGAAAAGCGTATGTTTCCACATGGGGCAACCTCTTTGGTTTACATATCATCTTTGCTGAGATATTATATTTTTGCCAAGATATTAAAATTATCCACGAGTGTCCAACATAAAATTTGTCTATTTCTGGACTCCTACCTTCTCAGGAGTGATGTACATTACCCCTTCTCCAACACCCCCGAAAAAAGCAATCCATTACTGCGACATATATCCCTTAAATGAATGCAACATGAATGCAACATGATGACTATAAACCAGTATCAGTCAGGAATGCATCACCCATTTGAGGTATACGGCAGCATTTCTTCTTATTTATTTATTTAGTTCCCGACACTACTCGTGTCTGTGAATAAAAGGATAATTTATTCCAGATGGTCGAAAAACTCCCAAATCATGCCGGGAACCCACCTCGGTGGGTTGTGATACCGCGGGTCGCGATGGTTCCAGTGGTCGATGAAAACCAAGGGATAGCCTGCATCGCAGTTGAGATATTGGCGCAGTTCTGGCGCCTTGTCGTCGTCTTCGGTCACTTCAATTTCAACACTGGTTTGATAGGGTTCCTGTGCGGTTTGAACGCACTCGTCCTCTGGATCGTCAACAGCCTCTACCCAGTGGCATCCACATGCGGGATCCTGGTTGCAACTGTTTGCTTTGATCCAGACGTTGCACCCGGTCATGCCGCTGCTATACGAGGTCGCCGTGTCTTTGGGGCTATGAAACATGATCGCCGCTATTTGCCCGGTGCAGGAGGAATTCCATATAAAGGGCCCACATCCCGCTACGGGCGCTATCGCCCGGATTTCATTCCCCCGATAACACCCCACGGAATTTGACATGCATCCGCCAAAGCTATGACCGGTAGCAAAGATCCTGTCGGTATTGATACACAGCTCGCCAGTATATTTTTCAATCAAGGCGTCCACAAAGAGAAGATCGTCGCTGTCCTCACCCAGATCCCATCCCGTGTCTTTGTACTCGTCGAGGCCACTCGGATATAAAAATATGGCCTGGCCATTGGCCGGTCTCTCGACATTCATGTACATTCGCAGCTGATCCATATCTCCATTCCGGCCGTGAAAGCCAAATATCAGTGGATAGGGGGTGTCAGGGTCGTAATCCCGGGGCACCACCAAGAGATACTCCCGCTCGACACCCGCTATCTCCATGGTTCGATGGGCCAGCTGCTGATCGTCGTCGACCTCCACATCTTCTGGATCCCAGGGTTGACCACATCCGTCTGAATCGCTGTCAGTATCCGTGTCTGTGTCGGTGTCTGAATCACTGTCGCTGTCAGTATCGGTATCCGTATCCGAGTCCGTGTCCGCGTCAGTATCACTGTCTGCGTCGGTATCTGCATCACTGTCTGTATCTGAATCACCATCGCTATCGCTGTCACTGTCACTGTCCCCGGATGCATCGCCGTTGCCATTCCGTTCATCACTGCAACCCGCGATAATGGATAAAACCCAGACGAGACATACCCCAACGATCCAGTTTTCGAGATGCATCGCTTCACCTCCAAGGTCTTTTTGGAATTATATAGAAAAAAGAATTTATTTGGAATTGAAACTTGAAAACCCCGCCGTAGGCCTGGCAAAGGCGGGCGAGACGTTTGGATGCTCGAAGTAATCATTGAATGTTGTTATCATCACTTTAGGAGTGATAGAAACGACAACTATGGAACCACGATATCAACGATGCTCTCTCACCTGGATCACTTGCTTGCTCTGTTGTATTTCCGCATGTGGAGATGGGGAAAAGCGCCAGCCACCACACGAGGTGGCACACACTGCTCCTGACACTCGGGCATCTAAGACCGGCTCAAAGCCGTCAAAGCAACTTCACGCGGATGCCGGAGCCAATAAAGAACGGTTAACGGCCACGGACGCGTACTTTGGTCGGACATCTTTTAAATCCTTTAAAGATCAGACACAGATTGAGCCGCTTAAAAAGGGCTCGGTTGTATTGCTCGTCTTTGACGCGCTCAACGTCAAGCACCTCAGTGTTTACGGCTATCACCGCCAGACCAGTCCCAATATCGATGCGGTGGCCAGGGACGGATTACTCCTTCGGAATTACATTTCCAACTCCTCGTGGACACGACCCAGCTTCACCACCATCATCACGGGTCTGCCGAAGCGCGAGCACGGGGTGGAGCTCAGGGGCGGGTGGCGCTTGGAACCCCACATCAAAACCCTGGCCGAACGGTTTCGCGCTGCAGGATATCGGACCGCTGGATATACCGGGAATCCACTTGTGCGCAAGGCCTGGGGGTTTGACCAGGGATTTCAGGTATTTGAGGACCCGATCACCTTGGGGCTGAAGGCGTTCCCACGGGATCGCATTCTCGTGGATAAGGCATTGCAATGGCTGACTCGCGTCAAGGACAAGCCCTTCTTTTTGGTCATGTTCCTGACCGCTTCCCATCCACCGTACCGGCCGCCGCTCAAACCAAGGCAGTTTCTGTCTGAGCTGCCGCCAGGAGAAATCATCGAGCATCCGTTCAAAGAGTATAAAAAACCTCTACCTAAGCTCGACCATCAGCGGATCGTCGCTGCCTACGACGATGAAATCGCCTACATGGACGACCAGGTCGGACGGCTCATCGCCCATCTCAAGTCCTCGGGCAAACAAGAGCGAACCATCATCGCCATGACAGCGGATCACGGTGAGGTTTTCGGAGATCACAACTGCTATCTCCACGCCTATCATATGTGGGAGCCTGCACTGCGCGTGCCGTTCATATTGAACGCACCGAACCTCTCTCTGGCCGGCGTCTATGACGACCGACCATTCACGCACGTGGACATTGCCCCAACACTGCTCGATTTGGTGGGCATAAAATACAAAGCAGATGATCTGCCCGGCATTTCTATCGTCAAAGCCCTTGCAGATGTATCGATGCATCGAGAACGCATCCTATTCAGCCAATACAATGCCCATGGCGTGCGCAGACAGGCCATTCGAAACGGCCAATGGAAATTGGTCCATCACCATAAGGTCGATAAACGGGCTGCCAAAGAGCTGGACGAGCTTCACCCAGGGGTGGCACAACCCAATCCCAGGGATCTGCCAACCTTGGCGTGGGATAGAGAGCGCTATGAATTCTACAACCTCCTCCAAGATCCAAAAGAAAAAGAGAATATAATTTCCAAATACATGAACAACCCCGAATTGTTAGGGCTGATGGATGCCCTTGCGCCACATATTGACGATCGCAAGCCAAAGGGCCAACTCACCAAAGAGATGATCAAGGCCCTACAGAACGCAGGGTATTTAAGTACTACAGGCGCTCCAGGGACTGATTGATATCTGAAAAAATATCATCAACCGCTTCGATGCCGACAGACATTCGCACCAGGCCTTCACTGATGTCGAGTTTCGATCGATCCAGCGGGCTCAACCCTCGGTGAGAGGAATGGGCCGGATACAACACCAACGTTGTCACATCGCCCAGTGTGGTTGCTGGCACGCACAGCTCCAGCCCCTCAAAGAACTGAAAGACCTCTGTTTGCCCAGCCCCTTTTATTTCGAACGCCACCATGCCGCCGTATCTCTGGCCGTCAAACACGCGCGTCGCAAGGTCGTGTTGCGGATGGGAAGGCAGTCCTGGATAGATAACCCGCTCAATCCTGGGATGATGCGTCAGGCGCGTTGCCACGGTAAGCGCATTTTGACAGTGGGCCTCCATTCTCAAAGCAAGTGTCCGCAGCCCCCGGAGCAATAGCCACGCCTCGTGGGGACCCAGGTTCGCACCCAAGGCCTTCATGATCCTCTGGAGCTCTTGCTTGTGTGCCGCACTGGTGACCACCACACCTCCCAAGACATCGCCATGACCACCCAGGTACTTGGTAGCGCTGTGGATGACCATATCTGCCCCAGACGACAGGGGACGAGATAGTATGGGCGTGGCAAACGTCGCATCGACGAGCAAACATGCGCCATGGGATTTGACGATCTTGGCCAGCGATGCAATGTCAGTCACTTTTAACAGTGGATTTGAAATGCTTTCCACCAAAACCGCTGCGGGGCGATGCGCAGCACATGCAGCTGCAACCGCATCCACATCCGTTGCGTCCACAAAATGCACGTCAATGCCCTGGGATCGCATGAGTTGATCCAAGAGAACATAGGTCGCGCCGTAGAGATCGCGCCCTGCAACAACAGAGCGCGGAGATTGATAAACGCCGGCTGCGATCAATGCTGCGTGAATTGCAGCCATACCAGATGCAAAGGCAAGCCCGGTTTCCCCTCCTTCTAGCTCGGTAACGGCCTCTTCAAAGGCCACGACCGTTGGATTGCCGTACCTGGTGTAGCAATATCCAGACCGCGTTTCCCCAAAAACGCCGTCCAAATCAGACATCTTCGGATAATAGAACGACGCGGACTGATAGATCGGCGGGACGGTCGAGATCACATCATTTGTCGAGATGCGACTGCCCGCGTGGACTGCCCGCGTTGCCGGTCGAAATTTGGGATCGTCGGTCATGGTTTTTCCTTTGATTTCATTCGATAAAAGGCGATGAGGACAGTGGCCGCGCCAGCACACAGTAACATGCCGGCGTACAGCGCAATTGGCGCTTTGAACACCGCAATATTCGCAAAGGAAGCCCCGCGCGAGATGCAGACGAAGACAGCCGTACCCAAAAGGGTCAGAGGAACCATTGTCAGCGCAAAATGGCCAAACATGGCATTTTCTAACTGGAAAAAGATCCCAATCGCAATAATGGTGGCAACCAGGGCACCTACCAGAGCGATAGCACCACCATAGGGCAGTGTTGCATCGCTTGCCACCATGGGCACCAGCAGTACCAAAATACCAAAAACCAGGCCCAAGCTCGCTTTGGTAGTCTCGCGGAAAGGGGCAATCAGCAGGGCGAGAACCAACGCACCAAAAAATGGCTGCGCCAGTAGCGCCAACAGTTCCAGACCTTGAGCCTCACCCAAAAGATGCATCGGAAAGACAGGGTCAATGCTCCAAACATCGGGTACAAACCACAGCAACATCAGCAGTCCCGATGAAATGCCCATGCTAGTAGAAAGCCGGGGACCGACATCCCCATGCCTCATCCGCGTGCCAGACAATCCCTTCCTATCTGGCGCCCATAGGTCCTGGTGCGGGATCTTGGCCTGGGGCAATGGTTCGGCCTTGGGCGATGGAGATGCCACTGGTATTGGCGCACTCCACTGCTGGGTCTGGACAGCTGAGGCTAGGTCAGGCAGGTCTGCGCCATCTGCTTTAGGGTGTTTCGACTGGGGGGTGTGTTGGGGGCCAGGTTTAGTCGCGCCGTTGGCGCCAGCGGGCGTAACGCCGCCGATGAGTGTGGCCCCTTGCTTTGATGGCGCGCGCACCTCCTTGTCTTTATCTTTACCCTTGTCCTGGTACAGGACATTTCTCGGCAGCTTAGATTCGCGCAGCACATGGAGGACCTTTGTGGGCTGGGGGATCTTGTCCTTGTCCGTCGTGGTTACATCGATAGTTGTCTTTTTCTTCGATGCAGACCCCTGCTTACCCACCTGCTTATCCCCCAGTGCAATGCCAGAGAACGTCCACCTGTCTTTTCCTAAATACTCGGCGTTCTGTCCCTGCCTTGCAGCGCGCGACACGTGGGGTGTGCCGCAAACAGCACATGTGTCCCGATCCTCTTCAAGCACTGCGTTGCAGTTTACGCAGCGTTTCATCGCCTATGCGTCTCCACGCTAATATGAAAGCTTTGGCTCATTCGTCTTCGAAAAAGATAGGCGGATATTTTACCATGAACTGATTGATGGCGTCGCGGTCATTTTTTGGCAGGTCTTCGAATTGAATGCCCATTCCCGGTTCCATTTCCGGCGTAATCTCGTTGTATTCTCTCACCCATCGCACCATACCGTCCAGGGACAGCACGGGTCCGTCAGGCAAATTGAAATTCACGGTGAGCTTCGTGCCAATGGCCAGGGTATCAAAGGTCGCCACAAACAGACCCCCAGAAGAAATGTCCTGGGAAAAGCCAGTGAAGAAGTTCGTACTCGAGTGAATGCCGATATCAACGGCGATGGAACGTCGCTCACTTGATCGGCGATTTTCTTCAATGTCCGATGCAGGGCGCGATGGCCGCCCAGGTCGGCTGGGAACCAAGGGAATCGGTGCATCAGACGTCGGTGGCGTTGACTTTCTCGGGGTCAATGGAATGGGGAGCTCAGATGCCGAGGCGCGGGCCTCAGCCATTTTTTCCATTAATTTGGAAATTGGGTAGAGCAGCGCCAAAATGCGTGCCACAGTACTCGTAACCAGCACGAGGGCAGGATTGTCGCTCTGAACATCCTGCAATGCCTTGAGGGTGTCGCGAAGATGGTCCATGGCACTGGTGATTTCTATAAAACTCTGGGGATCTCTGATGCCGGAAGACTGAATGGTAAAAATACTTTTGACAGCACCGGCGAGTGACGCGCTGACCTCGGTCACATCCAGTCCTGTGTTATCGATATCCTGGGTTTGCCCCAGCGCTTCCCCGAGGGCAGCTCTCGCGCGGTCGAGCTGGGCCGTAGCTTCGAGTTGTTCACCGGTAAAAGACATATTTTTTTGCCCTATTTTTTTTCATCCACCACGTGTTCTCTTAAAAGAGATAGCAGATTCGCCTCCCAGATGGAAGTGGCCCGGGTCTATCTCGATCAGCGGTCTGAATAAGCGTTTGCCAAACTCGAAAAAATGCAAGCACCTAGAGCCTGTTATTTGCCCAAATGCAGTCGTATGACACGATTTTTATTGGGCTCCAACGCGCAATGTGGCAAACTTCGTCACCAATAAAATGAATACGCTGCACCAGATGATAAAGAGAATGGAAAGTAAAGACACAAGGGGCGCTCAACCAGGATTGGTAAAAGCAGGCGCACGCCGATTGATCGCTATTTTTCGCGAAAAAGACTCGCCCCATAAGATCGCCAAGGGCATGGCGCTCGGCATCTTCGTAGGTATCTTGCCCATCATGGGTATCCAGATGGCCGTGGTGACCATCCTCGCCCTGCCCATGCGCGGCAACCTCAAAGCTGCCATTGCCGGCGTGTGGATCTCAAATCCGATCACCTTTATTCCCATGTACTGGGGGTATTACAAATTCGGACTGCTCTTTTTTCCAGCCAAGCAAATCAGCTGGGAAAAATTCAACGCCATTGTCTCAACCGCATCTGAATGGAATTGGAGAGAAATTTGGCAGAGCATCTCGCGGATCATCGATCTGGGCGCTGATATCCTCATTCCAATGTGGACCGGTGCTGTCATCCTAGCAGTCGTTTTTTGTATCCCCACATATTTCTTTACGAAACAGGCAGTCGTGAGGTACCGGGCGAGACAGACCCGAACGCGCTAGTTTGGATGTGTCCGTGTCCGCCTCCGCCAGGCCTACGGCGGGATCTTCGACGTCCGAATTTGGGTTAATTGAAGACGAAGGTCGATGATCCCGCCGGATTCCGAGGAGGCGGACACGTCATTCAATTTGGGTCTCTTGAACTCAAAATTTGTGTTAATTGAAGACGAAGGTCGATGATCCCGCCGGATTCCGAGGAGGCGGACGCGTCATTCAATTTGGGTCTCTTGAACTCAAAAGTCGACCATCCTGGACGTGCCCCCCTCCACCAACCCTACGGCGGGATCTTGGTTCCTCGAAATGTGCCGTTGCCCCCCTGGGAAAAAGAACGGGGCAACTGGAGGGATGGATCGTATCTATTGATAAAATGTAGGTTTTGGTAGTTGATGGTAAAGTGGGCCATAATCGGGGCGGATAAATCTCCTGCAAGCCAAAACAGCCCGCCAAATGCAAATCCCATGGCCACCGCTTGAAACGGCCAGGGAATGAATTTCCGCCCTGGCGCGATGTGAAGTACACCAAAAGCGATGCTGGAAAGAACCACGCCGAGCATCGGCTGTAACGCGCCTCTAAAGAACAGCTCCTCAGCCACAGAGGAGAAGATGGCAAAAGCGATAATGTCGGTATTGCGCAGGGGGCCGAGCAACCCGCGGAACTCAATGTGCAGCACGCGGGACCACTCGAAGCGATACACGGTAAAGCGGGTCAGCCAGGATATCCCAAGGCCGAACGCCACGCCTGCAGCACCGCCGAGAAGTATCCTGCCGTAGAGGGGAACAGAGGCGCTGAGCAACCCATCCGGGTGATGGTAGATGTCCAAATTGCCGCGCCAGTATCCGACGACAAATGCCACAGCGGCCAAAGCGCCGTAGACAATAGCGGCAGTTCTGATGCGGATAGCTGTCAATGGCTTTTGTTATACGAAATTAAAACATGGCGACGGCATCGAGGAGGAAGGTCCAGAGCAGGGTCTTCTGGGCCCGAAACCGATTGCCCGGCTTGTCCAGCTCTGGCCGATACCCCCAGTTATAGATTTCGCAAATGTCATCGTCACCCATATTCTCAGACCGGCACTGATCGGTCTTGGTGATAAAGTGTTCGGTCTCGTGGCCCAAGAGGAAGCCGATATGGAATTTCACGTACTTGGCCGGCTGGGCCATGATCATGAGTTTGCCGACAAACGCAGCGTAGTTCTCCACGTCGGTCATGCCGGACCAGGTTTCTTCCGCATCGCGAGCGAGTAAATCGATAGTGCCATCATTGTTGAAATCGTAATCCAGCGCATTGTTGGTAAAATGATTCTCAGTGCCCAGAATGTCGAACATGGGCGTATAATCCCGCCCTTCTGAGTGGTACTTGCCCTGGGCGCCCAGGATGGCCGCTATCTTGACGTCCCTTTCGGGGAGCTCCCAGGGAATGATCTCAATGCCAAAGTCCAAGGTCCCCACCACTGGGGGCATCTTGTTGAGCTGCCCGTCTTTGTTGCCTTCGATCAGGTAGTCGGTCCCTGTTTTGGCCCAGCCGATCAGGGCTTCGATGCCAAAGTAAGGGTCTAGGATGCCATATCTGCGCGATAATCGGGTGCCAAAGCAAAGCTCATTCACGCCCCTGCTGATGCCGCCCCGCTCTTCGTCGGCCTCACTCGCCTTTAACGTGGCGCCCACGCTGAACCGGCCCTCTGCATAGAGGGTCCAGTTGGGCTTGGTATCGTCCCGTCCCTGGTCCAGGATGCCCCACCACAGACCAAACGCCAGGTAGTCCACGCCGCTGCGTTCAGGGGAGCTAAACGAGCTTGGGAGCAGGGGGGGAGCAGCGATGGATTCGCCATTCTCATCGATCCACTCCGATCCATCCCAATCGCTGTGCTTGGTGAGCTCTCGGGTATCGTTTAAAACCAGCGGCAGTCGAAACTTGAAGGACAAATCGCGAAAGACGCCAACCTCCAGCTCCATGTTGAGGATGTGGCTGACCCGCTTGTATTTATACATTTTTTTGTAATTGTAATACTCCCAGTTGGGCGGGTCATCATCAAACCATTCCCGAGCAATGGTGGCAGACCGTTGAAATCGCTCGTAGCCCACGAGCAGGTTGATATCAAACGGATCTTGAATCTCGTGGTCAAACGCGTCAATGACATCGGTAAACTCATTGGCAAGGGCAAGACCCGAGAATCCGACCAGCGCAACCGACAATAATAGGCCATGAGTAATTCTCTTCATCTACAACTCCCCATCGATGTGGCATGCACCGATGTCCGTATCCCAATTCAAAATTGTCCCGAAGGAGAATATCAGCGGCTAAAAACCAGTGTCAAGGTACCGTCGATTTAAACCTAGATTTGATACGTCAGTTGTTCTGAAATTCGTCCGGGGAGATGGGAGGAGGGGCGCAGATGCGCGGTTGATCCGTATCGATCATCGGGGCGATCCGCTCACTGGTAGCCAAGAGAAAGGCAATTTGATCGTCTGATAGTTCCTTTGATGTGCCAATTTCAGCGATGCCCCTTATTTCTCCGTCGACGACAAATGGCGCGACAGACACTGCGCGCACGTCCGAGGTCAGTGACGCCATCGTTGGATACGTACCGCTGAGGCGCAACCTACCTACCCCATCTTTCAAATAGAACAGGCCCATTTGGGCCCCCAAGGATTTCGTAAGGTAGGTAATAAGGGCCTCGGCAGTGGTCCCTCTCCCCTGCCCTGGGGTCGACATGGGCATATCTGTCGACGTGTCAGCATCTGTCTTTAGCCAAAGATTCATGGCTCCCTCCATCTGTAGCTTTGGGCCGTGTTTCAAGGCCCGGCCTAGGCCCAACAAATCCCAAACTAATGGATGATATCGGTATGCGACAGGTTCACTTAATATCCAGCGGAAAAAAATGTGGGCAACAGGCGATAGCTCACCGTTTGCCCGACTGCCTGGCAAGCACAACCAGGATCGCCCGCAGATTCGTCTGAAACCTCCTGGCCGTCTGAATCACTCCCACTGTCCGTATCGATGCCAGTATCGGTGTCGGTAAAGCCACACCCCCCACACGATGCCTCGCAGATCTGGACGCAGGTGATATTCCAAGCAATATCTTCGCAGTAACTGTCGAGCTCAAAGACGCACGCTTCGCAGTCGCATCCCTCGCACCCGGGTGTGGTAAAGGTGGGGCATTTGCACAACCCGCTTGCCTGGTCGCACTTAAAGCCCAGATCGCACTCACCGCACGTGGCTCCGCAACCATCTGGCCCGCATTCCCGTCCCTCGCAGTCGGGCGGACAGGGGATGGTCTCGAATTCATAGAGCGATCCGCCATTGTCGTCGGTGGCGCTGTTTTGCACCTCATCCACTGAGGTGACCTTAAATTTGTACACAGTCGATGCGGAGAGGTCCTCGAGTTGCAGGGCGTGGGATGTGACCAATGCGGTTGACGCGACGACCTCTGTCAGCTCAGATGCGGCACCAAACGCCACCAGAGATCCTGCCCGCACATTGGTGGTCCAGTTCACCACGGCTGAATGCCACGAAATATCACTGACATTGACATCGGAAATAGCCGGTGGTGCACACTGGGCAGTGAGGCGCGCGACAACAGTCTCTGCCTGGCCCTGGCAGTCCGCATCCTCGTAAGTGAGGGCAATGGTATCCCCATGTTGGAGATCGACTTCGCTATTGGATGGAGTAGAAGAGAATACAACAGACCCGTCAAAAAAAACGTCATCTGCGGTTTTCTCGGTCAGGTGTGCCAGGGGGATATTGGCGTCGTTCACAGTGAGTTGGATTTGTACATGCTCGACCGTATCTGGGGCCTGATTGAGATCTTCATCGATAAGCGAAATAGAGAGCACCTGGTCGCAAGAGACAACCCCGTGGTTGGAGAGGGCAAATGCCCCACATCCAGGTGGTGAGACCGCCACTTCATCTTGAAACGGCACCGCATCGCGCCCAGTAACGGTTAGGGTGAAGGCATCCAGTGCCTCCAGGGTCGGTAGATCCAACACGACCCGGCCCTCTGGGTCAGACAGGCCAGAAGCGAGAACCCTGCCATCGGCTGCCCCTGCCACCCGCGCAGCTGCTACGCCACTGCCGCCGGTGGCGACGGTCACTTGAAACGGACCACCCGCAATGCTCGCCACTTCGGCAAAGTCAACATCGAGGGCCACAGGGGGCTTTGACCTTATTTCGAGCAAGGGGTCGCCAAAGAGGACATATTTTTTCAGTTCGTCCTCGGCTTCGGCCTCTCCTGAGGTGGCCACCATTTGGGCCACGCCGGCAAGTGCAGCCTCGCCAAAGCGAAAATAGCCAGCCTCTGCAAATGATCTGTGGATGCCCTTGGACCACTCTGCCGGCGGTACCCATCCAGCACTGGCGGTTGCCGACAACATGGCCACGGCCCCCCCTGCGGACTTGTTCATCCAAGCTTCAACAAAACTCTCTGTGTTCTCCTGGAACTGCCCGTTAGAACACGCCACATCCCAAATCACAGGCAACCTGCGGTCATTGGCAAGCCCATTCACAGCAGCAATATCAAATGCTGGATCGGTCAACCACGACGTGCCAGACCCGTGGCCCATATAGGCGATCCAAGTAACGCCCGCGTTAATAACCGGCTTGATATCAGCTGGATCCCAACCAGTGCTCTGAAAAAATGTGTGGATGCCAGTGTAACCGTAGGTGTTGAATATCTCGACGAGCTCCCCTATCCGCTCCTCATCCGAAGGGTAGCCCTCGTTCGAGCCCATGAACAGGGCATCGTCATACCATCCAGCTGCCGCGCCTGTATCGGGATTGGTCTCATAACCCACAATCTTGTCGACCTGGGTTGCAGTGTCACTTGTAACCGGGGCGACCAAACGACCCATCATCACATCTGGGTAGATATCATCCCCTGACAGGAGCGAATACACGTAATCCGAAGCCAAGGTATCCCCATATGGCGTCAACCCGAGGTCGAATGGGGGGACTGCGGTTTCATCTCCCACAAACAGCACTGCTGTGGGTGGGGACGCCCATTCATCGTAGGCGGCTTGAATAAATGCCTTGATCTCCTCGGGGGTGCGCCCGGCATCTGCTACGTCGGTGATGGTCACCTGGGTTCCTTGCTGAGTTCGCCACAATGCAAGGGGCTGGATCTCGTCTAGATGCGAGGAGGGGCCGATGATCAGTGTGTGCTCTGGAGCTGGCACACCAGGCTTTTCTTGGGCGCCCCGTAGATCGAGATGGGCCTGCCCATAAACAGTCCGTACACCGCCTGTCACTCGGTTGAAAGATCGTCTTGACCAAGCAGCGGCATCGCGCGTGGCTATGTCGACTTCGACGATAATTCTGGATTTCAGAATCACTTGCCCTGACCCGGTATCGTAGGTTAGGGGCCGAATCACGAGGCGGGCCAGGCGAATATCCCGCATCCAGCCGTGGGAATCCATCGCAATGGTTGCCTCGCTGGGATAAATCCGATTCGGAGCATAGGCTGAGGGATCGACGATAAACCGGATGGCCCGCTTTGATCCACACCGACACAGCCGTTCTTGGAAGGGGGCAATGGTAAATTCCCCGAGCACCTCGCGCTGTGACACCCGCTCTTTTACGCGAATTTTTCTTCCCTCAGGCAGGACGAGTAAAAAGCCGACCGCTGGTAGTGCGGGCCCACCCACGGGGCCTATCACATCAAACCCCGGCACAACGAGGCTTTCGAAATCGATGCCATTTTTTTGGACAACCCTGGACCAAACGCCGGGAATTTCTATTTCCACGAAGGCTTTTTCAGCACTTTTCTCGACCAACCGCAGGACCGGCGCCGCTCCCCTCTTGCCCTTGCCAAGCCAGGTATCTGCAGATGATCGGATCGGCACAAAAATTAGTGAACAGACAAAAAGTGCGCTCGCGGTCCGCATCCACCTGGTTGGCATCTTCTCTCCTCTTCCTCAAGGTCAAAGGGAGGTCTCTATTGAAGTATAATATCATTAAAGATAGGGATGCTTAGAGGTTTTTCTAGCTCTCAATGAGCTTTACACTGCCATTAACAGTGCTGAATTTGATCTTAGCACCACCAGATCCAAGCGTTGTCCGTGCATGCTTACCCACACTGCCTTGGATCATGACCGGAAACCCAAAATCAACTGCACCGTTAACAGTCTTGGTCTCGAGCTCCGCAGAGTAGTTTTTCGGCATTTGTATCTTCAGGCTGCCGTTGGTCGTGCTGACAGCCAGGCCACTGCCGCGCCACCTGTCGCCTTTTAGGGCAACAGACACGGATCCGTTTACGGACTTGACGCTGACATCCCCGCTCAGCCCGACGAGCTTCACACCGCCGTTTACAGCGCGGGCATCGATGTTGCCGCTAACAGTATCGATACCGATCTGACCGTTGAGCGCTTTTAATCGCAGGTTGGCTGCCTTGGGTACCTGAATATCGAAGTCCACTGAAAAGCCGCGACCGTTTCCGCTAATCCTTGGGCCGTGGGCCTGAATCACCTGGTCTTTGGCCAGTATCTCGATTTGGTTTAGGAGTTCCTTTGCACTGGCTGGGTCACTGTCCCAAACGCGTATCCGCGCAACGACTTGGATGTGGTCTTTGTCCCACCCCTCTACATGGATACTGCCATTGAGGTGGGCATTCACGCCGATGACATCCCACTTCTCTTTGATTGTAAAAGTGCGCTCTTCACAGGTAGATTTGCTAGCATCTCCAGCATTCCGAGTACAGGGTACAGCTTGATCTGCGGCCTTGTATTTATCCGCGGTTAAGCCGGGTCGGGTATGGCAGGCGATAATCGCCAAGCCGATAACTGCCAAGCCGATGTTTCTTTTTACCTCCATAGAGAACCTCCGTGTTTGTTGTCTCCCCCATAGACGACAGAGGCGGAAAAAGCGTTGCCTATAAAATTCAGGTTAGTTAGCGGTGCCTATTTGGTTCATTAAGGAGTCGAGCGCTTTGCGGGTTTCTACCAATTTTTCCATGTTGTCTAACACGGTATCTGCCGAAGCGCTCAGGTAGTCTGCAGCTGCTTTGAGTTGGTCCACTGCCACGGCCACCTCGTGCACTGTGGCTTTTTGCTTTTGAGAGGCGTCCGCGATAACGTCCACCTGCCGAGATGTCTCTCCAAATGTTCCAGAGATGTTGCCAATAGCTGTTTCAACGCTGCGCAGCTGATCCACCTGATGCCCAATAAGGCGGGTGGTTTCCCGGGTGTTCACTGTGCTGCCCTGGGCTTTGCGGCGAATATCCGCTAGCAGTCCATGGCTGTGCGTCAGATACGAATCAATGCTGTGAATCATCGAGCGCAGCTCACTCGCAATCACCCGAAATCCCCTGCCCCGTTTGCCCGCATGCACTGCCTGAATAGCCGCGTTGATGGCGAGAATATTGATTTGCTGGGCGATTTCCCGAATAAAGACGAGTATTTCCTCGGTATTGCTTATCTTTGTCGATAGATCGCCGATTTCAACTTCCAGTTGCTCGATCATCGGCATGGTCTGGGAAAAGCCCTTGGTCACTTGGTTCAGATTCTTTGCGCTCGCAATGGCAGCGGCGTCTGTTTTGGCTGAGATATCCCTGCTTTGAAGCGCCGCAATGGTCATCTCATCTGCGGTCTGCTTGACGCTTTCGATGGACAGGCCAACCCTTTTCGCGGTTATCGCATGCTCAGAAGCCTGATCGGCAACGCTCTGGGAGACCTCGGACAGATCAGCCACCACGTGCTGGATTTGGGGCTGAATCCCCTTAATGGTCTCAAGGAGCGCTGCCTGCTGCTTGCCCGTGGCCTCGGTGGCTCTGAATGTGATATTAACGAGATCTGCCATACCAAACGCCATTAGCACTGAATGGGCTAATGAGCCGATTTGGAACCCCCATTCTGAGATGAACATGCTCGGGAATAAGCCAAGTGCTTTAAATCCATAAAAGCATCCCAGAAACTGTATCGCTGTCCAGGACAGTAAATAGAACCGCGCGCCTTGGAAACCATTTCGATAAGAAATAATCCCAACGAGCCACATCAGAAGCGCTGCACCCATTGTTACAACAACCGCTATTACTATCATGTAGTAGTATTTGAAAAAAAGAGAAAGGACGGCAATGGCAAGGATCGCAACGATAACTATGTTCGTTAATTTGACAAAACGCCGTGCGTTTTTTCTGATATTTAAGAACACTTTTGCAAATTGCATAGCAAAAACAAGGCCTATTGTTTCAAAAAATGCAATTGAATCCCTTGCCCACCAAAGTGAATCTTGATTGATATACGCGTGCGAAAAGCCATTTAGGGAAAATTGGAACAAGAAGTGTAGAAAGAACAGTGTCACAACATAATAGAGATGCGTGAGATCTCTAGTTGACAGATATATAAACAAGTAAAAGATAATCATAGAAAAAATAAAACCGTAATAAATACCGAGAAAGAGCTGGTTTGTATGTTTCTTTTTAGCAAATCGCTTGGGCGATAGAATTGACAGAATCACAGCTAAAGAATCTTCACTTTCCACACGAAGATAGTACATATGTTCTGAATCAGCAGGAATATCCAAATGAAAGGCAAAACTCCTGTAATCTTCATCTTTAGCTGAAAATGGCAGGAATCTCCCACCGTGTTTGAAGCGCTTATTTCCATATAAGCTAGGAATATAGATTTGTATATCATCTGTTAAGGGATAGTCATTTAACAGTATCCATCTTTTTGTGTTATTATCGCTCGCCTTAAGTTTAAATCTCAACCAATATGCAGAAGACGTATATCCAAAATTCAGGTATTTTTGGTCACTGGGAATAAATTTTTTATTGAGTTCAGGAGAAATGACCTCGTCAATAGTAAGATCCTTATTTTTATCTTCGAGGTACTCGATATACTCTCCTATAATATATTCACCCTGGCCTTCACTTAACACAATCGGGGTTAACGCGAGAAGCGGCGGCGTATAGATCAATATAATGAGAGAGAAAACGGATGCCGTAAATGATGCTTTTCTAACAATTGTCTTGCTCAATATAGTTTCCCTAAATCCTTTGGCGGGTATTTGTTTTAGTAGCACAAAAATCTGAATTCGGCCTTTACAGCTGACCTCTTGTTGCTGATTCCAGCTTATCCTGAAAAGTAAAACTCGATCAAGAAACAAACTGATCGTTGTTGCCGCAAAGCGGCGAAAGAATAAAGCCTGGCGGCTTTAGCCCCAGGGCACGTCGAGCAGAAATAAATTCTCCACGCTGAAGGCGCGGAGGAACTCTTGCATGCCAAATGGCAGCGCCCCTTCAGGGCACGTGTTTTCCTTTTGGGGGTTTACCCTGAGATTGGAAACCTTTACCCCGGGGGTCCGGTGTAGGTAGAGCCCTCCCCCTTGAAAAAGGGGGCCGGGGGGATTTCCATAAATGAAAGAAAGAGTAGACCCTGATAAAAAAGGACAATTGGACGTTTAAAAAGCCCCCTACCCCCCTTCGTCGAAGGGGGAATAGCGGCTCTTGCTCCCACTAATCACTGGCGTAGCCATTGTTCATACCACTGGCATGCCAGTGGTTTTCTCCTTCGAATCAGCAAGTCGGTGCTCAGGAAAATCAACAACAGAGGATAGCACTGAGCAAGTAATCTAAAGGAAACAACAAGAATTTAGTCTATAGGGCATTTCCTACAATCTTCGCGAGCAGATTTGCAGCCCAACGTTCCAGCATAGTATCACATTCGATGCGCTTAGAATCTCTTAATCGCTCGTATTGCGGGTAGAGTCGGTCAGCGAACATTGTGTACTCGAACTCGGCGACTTCCCTTAAGAACTCGATGTAGGAAGAAGGCTTCGAACGGTTTAGCCTGACACGTTCAGCGATGATTGCTCCCCAAAATTGCAGAGTATCTGCCCAGTACCTTCTCCCCAGGCCAGGCTTTACATCAATGTTCCAGTCCATTAATGACTTCTGATCCTGTCGGCTGAGGTATCGTGCAACGAGATAGCGGTGTACACGTTCATGGGAGAACTTATACGACAGATTGTCGCCCTTTTGGCGAGGTGTGAGAAGCCCGCTATCCACTGCTGGAAGGCAAATTTCTTCATCAGGTAACGCGTCGGACGGATTGAATTGATCTTGATTATCGCAGAATCGCTTCCATGCCTCCTCCTCAAGATTTAGTAATTTCGGATTACTGGCAATGGGCGTGCAAAGGTCCTCGTATATATCAAGGGGGGATGGCGGCAACTCACCGTTTCTTTCAATGTATTTAGCGAGCAGTTTTGAAGATTGCGGTAGTTGGCTGAGGTCTGTCAGATGCTCTGCCTTTAACACGACTTCAAGCCAGTTCTCCGGCAAGATTTTCTTGAGCTGGTCTCGGCCGAATGGTTCCAGCGTAATGGGCATCAAGTCGATGTTGTCCCAGTTCGGCTTGAATTGCGATGTGACAACTATCACGTTTCGCCTTGCCATCTTACGAACAAATTCTCTGGTGACATTGGGCGTTGAGTCTTCGTTGACTGCGTCAAGCAGAATCAGAAATCTACCGCGGCTAAGCAGATCCCCAGCCCTCTCCATGTCGCTAGATTTATCCGATGAAAGCGGCACGTCGCCATACTGATTCAACATCGAAGTCGCCTCGCTTGCCGGCGATAGTTCACTACCCAGGCGAATGAGGAATGGAGACCAGCCTTTCTCAAGTGCTACTCGAGCCCAGTTCTCCACTAACGCAGTCTTCCCAAGACCCGATGGACCTTGGACGAGCCATACACCTCCATTGCGATGAGATAGTACCGTGTCAAGGGTACGAACCCAAAGAAGCTCCCCAATATCACTTCCAGATTCAAACTCGATTCGATCTTTTTCAGAATCGATTATCCGGATTGTTGGCGGAACGTAGGCGCTAGCTCGCCACTTGCGCAAGCCTGGAGAGTCTGCCAAGTTTCTACGGTAGTCGCGCAATAGCGCGTTTCGAATCGGTCGAACCAAGAAAATGAGTGCATCAATAATCAGGTACTTACCGACAACTAGTCCGAGGATCTGTGATCCCACTCGATGTAGAATTACTGAGCGGGCCCAGCCAAATTTTGTAGCGAGTAGCACAGAAAGCAGGTTTAGAAGTAAAAATCCGCCAATTAGTATGATGCCCCACTGCGTCTTCGGCGTTACTTGATTTCTGATCTCGAACGGTGTATCGAAATCGACGTTCACTCCTGAATCAGATCGCCCCATATTGGCAGTAACACGCAATCGATACTCGCCCTCTGGAAGGCTCAGAAGAGCGATTTTATCTGTGAAACTGAACTCGAAAACACTATCCGAATCGTTATACTGATCAACTTCGTAATAAGTAGGATTCAAATATGTATTCCCTGCACTATCAACAATGTTAATGCCGCGGATATTGTTAACACGCTGTTGGAACTTAACTCCAAATGTTCCGTTCAATTGAGACAACTGACCTTGTTTAATTGCAAATAGAACAGCTGATTTGATGGGAACTTCCACTACCTTGATAGAGACTCCTCTGCTCACTACCCAACCCTGTGTAGCCTTGTTGTTAAGCCAAAGGGCCCAGAGGTCGACGTCGGATACGCTACTGGCTTTTTCATCTAATTCCCAACCGTTTTCGAGCATGTAACGTATAACCGTACCGTTCTCGCCCACAGCCCAGCCCAATGTACCCTCAGTGTTGAGGCAAAGGGCTCTGAGATCGACGTAGGATACGCCACTGGCTTTTTCATCTAATTCCCAGCCGTTCTCGTGGGTGTATCGTAGCACACTACCGTGATCACCCACTGCCCAGCCTTGCGTAGTCTCTTTATTGAGCCAAAGGGCCCAGAGATCGGCGTCAATGAAACTATTGGCTTTTCTATTTACTGTCCAACCGTTTTCGGCCGTGTATCGTAGAATCGTACCGCTCTCACCTACCGCCCAACCCTGCGTGCCCCCATCATTGAACCAAAGAGCCGTAAGGTCAGCGTAGGATACGCTACTGGCTTTCTCATCAAATCTCCAACCGTTTTCGAACGTATATCGTAGAATCGCACCTCTCTCACCTACAGCCCAACCCTGCGTTGCCTCGTTGTTAAGCCAGAGTCCCAAAAGATCTTCATCTTTTATGATACTAGCATTTTCATCTAGTTCCCAACCGTTTTCGAGTGTATATCGAACAACCGCACCATCAATACCTACAGCCCAACCCTGCGTTGCCTCGTCATTAAGCCAAAGAGCAAGAAGGTAGGCGTTGGGTACCTCGCTGGCTTTTTCATCTAACTTCCAGCCGTCCTCGAAGGTGTATCGTAGAATCGCACCGTCAATACCTACAGCCCAACCCTGCGTTGCCTCGTCATTGAGCCAAAGGGCCGTAATGTTGCTGCTGGATACTCCACTCGCTGTAGCGTCACGTTGCCAACCGTTCTCGAGCGTATATCGAATAATCTCCCCATCAACACCCACAGCCCAACCTTGTGTACTCTTTTCGTTGAGCCAAAGAGCAAAAAGGTGGGAGCTCGATACGCGGTTGTTTTCTTTATCTAATTTCCAGTCGTTCTCGAGCGTATATCGAACGACTGTACCGTCAAGACCGACCGCCCAACCCTGCGTTGCCTCGTTGTTGAACCAAAGGGCCCAGAGGCTGGAGTCGGTCACTCTGCTGGCTACTACGTCATATTTCCAGCCGTTTTCGAGTGTGTATTGTAGAATTGCACCGTCAATACCTGCCGCCCAACCCTGCGTTGCCTCGTTGTTGAACCAAAGAGTCGTAATGTTGTTGCGGGATAGACTGCTGGCTATTTCATCTAATGCCCAGCCGTTTTCGAGTGTGTATTGTAGAACCGTACCGTACTCGCCCACCGCCCAACCCCGCGTGCCCTCGTCATTGAGCCAAAGGGCAAGCAGGTGAGAGTTGGATACATTGCTGGCTATTTCATCTAATGCCCAGCCGTTTTCGAGTGTGTATTGTAGAACCGTACCGTACTCGCCCACCGCCCAACCCCGCGTGCCCTCGTCATTGAGCCAAAGGGCCCTGAGGTCGGCGTCAGTGGCACTGTTGGATTTTTCATCTAATTTCCAACCGTTCTCGGACGTGTATCGTAGAACCGTACCGTACTCGCCCACTGCCCAACCCTGCGTGCCCCCGTTATTGAGCCAAAGGCCCCAAAGGTCGGCCTCTGATGCGCTAGTGGTTTTTTTATCTTTTTTCCAGCCGTTTTCTAACGCATATCGTAGAATCTCACCTTTCTCACCGACCGCCCAACCCTGCGTGCCCTCGTTATCGAGCCAAAGGGCCCTGAGATGGGCGTCGGTGACACCGCTGGTCTTCTCATCACGTTGCCATTCGATAAGGTGATTTGGACTATCAACTGCTACGCTGAGTACCAGGTCCTTCGCATCTGTAGCCTGCGGATATTCCCTGCATGCAATGGTGAGAATTGATAACAGCCCGAGAAGCCCCTTAGCCATGTGGAGGTAATTCAAACGCCCCCTCGCTTTCGCCTGAAAACCCAAGATTCCGACCAATTCCATTATTCATTCCGTCGATTTTCAGTGAACACCGACCTCAAGTCAATGCATTCGACCATTCGAACTCCACGCTCGGTCCGTCTTGGTCGGAACTCTGCACCAAGTCTAGAATGATGGACGTACTTATCCGCAGAGCCTTTCCAGCTCTGCCTTTTCTCTTGGCCTAATTTGCGTCGCCGCGTGAAAGCTGAATCCTCTGCATGCGAAACACAATGGTCCAGTCTGCACCGCTTCGGCGGGATCCGACAGCACTCCCAGAACTCGTCGACCCACCCTGTCCCCCGTGGACACCAGGCCCAATCGCTACAGACGATGATTGGTATCGCCGGAATCCGTGATCGGCTTCAATCGAATCGATTTCCGGTACTTTCTCGCAGCTCGTTTCGCCAAAGCAGTGGCCTTCTCTAGTGCATGTTCCGCATCCACTTCTACGTCGGGCTTGACACCGATACCCTCCCAGTTGGTCTTCGTAACTGGATTGATGGCTTTGCCGGTCGAGACAAAGATGCCCAAATGAGGAGAGATGTCGAATACTTCTCCAGGGTTCGCACCACCACCGGTCGTCTCTCCGACGATTGTCGCTCGCTTGCGAGTCTGGAGGTTATAGGTAAACTCCTCCGCGCCGGAGAAGGTCCGATCTGAGGTGAGCACGAATACTGGGACGTCGGGGCGTTTTTTTCCATCGATCTCATCGAGCGTCCAGAACTCTTCAGTACGATCACCCGCGCGCCAGTACAGGCTATGATGGCGTCTACCTTGGTGATTATCTTGAGCCGTTGTTCCCCGGTTAGTGCTTCGGGATCAAGGTCCGCGAGGGCGGGATCTGGCGGGCCATTAGTGGGTCTGAACAAGATACCGTTGAACTTGTGAGGGGGTACTGCCTCAACGCTTAGGGAGAGCCGCAACCACTCCTGGTTGGCGGACGATTGCAGATACAGTTCGGCCTCAAAATTCGTCTTGGCAGATGCATGGCGGAGAACGAGTGCAGGGAGATTGTTCCAGATACCCGTAATAACCTGGGTATGGACATCCATGAGAGCCATATCACGGAACGACTCTTCGAAGTTCGTGGAAACGAAGGCTTCAATAGTACGCTCATCCGCCTTGTTGAGAAACGCGACGAACTCCTGACCCCGTCGCCCGACTGGGTTGTCAGGAAAGGCGACTGCCTCTTCCTCCTGTGCCCCGTTCTTTTCCTGTTCTGTGGTGACTACCAGTTCCTCTGGCTTCCGCGTTGGTTCGGGTTTGTATTTTCCTCATCCGCTGCCTATTACGAATAGGAGTGTGAGAAGCAGTTCTACAGATGGGCCGGACATACGGCGACTACTTTTCCAGAAGAGAGCATGTTCGCTCATTGTTTACCTTTCGTAATATCTCGTGCGATGGCCTAAAGACTTCAAAAATTTAATGTCCAGTTGCCGTTTAGAGATACAACGACAACCGACACCATTTGTTCAACAAATGCCTATCTATTCAGGGGAAATACAACTATTTGTTGGAATTGGACTGGGGAAGAAGTGATTTCCTCGAAGCAACTGTGGTGCGGTTTGACGTCCAAATTCACGGATTCGCACTGATGTCGAATCACTATCACCTAATGTTGGAGTCATTACCCCGCACCAGGGAAATGCGGATAAAGAATAAGGCCTGGTGGCATTATCTCCTTACCGCTTCGCGCGAGTATCTAGGGTTAATTCCAGGCTTTATCCCTTCGGCTCTGAGTGCGGGTAGGAGGACAAAGGTACTCAAAGCACTGAGCAACATGGTTATTGCCACGAGCAGGCCAAACCTTTGCATTGGCACCATGTCCGATAGGGTCATGACCGCAAAACCTGCTGCCACCTGCACGGCATTCGAAGCCACCGAGGGACCGACATCGGCTGTGGTTTGGGCCAAGCTCATGCCCCTTCGCCGACGGCGCCAGAGGAAGTGGATGGAATAGTCAACCCCCACACCTAAACCGATGGCCGCTATCATGCTGGTGGTCATGTCGAGCGGTATGGACGCTGCACCCATTACACCGACCGCTATCGAAAGCACAAACAAGGGCGGTATCAAGGCCTTGAGCCCTGCGAGCGCAGATTTGAACGTCATCGCCAACACGCAGAGCAGCATTACAAACGCCACTGCCAGGGATCGGAGCTGGTTGCGGATCGTACTGTTGCAAAACGCCACGTTGACCACGGGTTGCCCAGTGACCGCAGCCATTACCGGACTGGCCCGATCAGTGTGATCTGGGAAGCCAAATACGGGCGTCCCCAAATCAGTCATGGCCCAGGCGACCCGATCTTTGAGCACATCAGGCGCGGTTTTGATACCAATTGACGCCAGCACAGAAGCAACCTCGCGTTGGGCGCGAACAGCACTGCCGATGGCGTTTAATCGGGCTGTAATGGCGTCCACTGCAATGGCTAACCCTTCGGGATCCCGAGCAGCCGTGCACGGCAAGCCAGCAGTCAAAACTGCCCGCACGTCACTGGATTGGAGCATTTGGCCGGCAATGGGCGCCAACGCAGCCACTGCCAGCTCGGCTCGCCTATCCCACTCTGCGAGCACCGGTCCTTCTGTCTGGTCCAGTGCTTCAAAAGGCGCGGCTTCGCCGACAATAAACTCGTCGACCATTTCTTTTATCGCCCGTGTAAGATCCGAGCCAGGCAAAAGGGGGGTGCGCCAATCGATTGTCAACAAGGTAGCTGCTATAGCGGACTTGGTGGCATAGCGGGTCTCGACTTGAGGGGCAAGGATGTTGACCAACCGGACGATACGCTTTGACACCTCGTTGATCCGCTTTCGCTCAAACAGCGTTTGTTCGTCAGGCGCCAGGGTATGGATCGCAATGTCGCGAATACCGGTTGGGATTTCCCTTTCAACAAATTCATGAAGGGTCTTTACCACTTGGTGCACGCGCTCCGGCCCAATGTCCTTTAAGCGAATTTGAACCAGGCCAGCATCCTTGTTAGGGGACACAATCTGGTCGATAGCTGCCGTGCCGTCCAAAAATGGATACAGGGATGTCACCCGTTCGCGACTCTCGGGCAGGTCAGCCCGCCCGCCCATGGCCTCGGACATCATCACGAGCGGGTCGATGATCGAGCTCACCTGGACCACCTCTGGCATGCCGCGGGCAACTTCGACCACCTTTCTTAGCTCGGCCAGTACAAACGGCGACCGTAGGTCTCCCTCAAAGTAGATTTGCAGATAAACCGACCCGCCAAAGTGTCTTGTCAGGAACGCGTTCGCCCGATCAGGTTCGGATTCTTTGTGAAAAAACGTCTTTAAGGTTGTATCTGGGGCAATCCGCGCCACACCGACCAGGCCCACACAGGCGACAAGCACAGCACCTATCAGCACGATGCGACGATGCCCGGACGCCCATTTTGCAACACAGCCAAGAGAAAGCGGCAGGCGCTTCCTATCCACACGGGGGGGAACGCGGTCAAAGAAACAGAGCACCGACGGTATGACGACCAAGGCCTGAACGCCGGCAAACGCCACCCCCAGCGCTGCAAAGGCCCCGAATTCCCGAAGCGGGGCCACGTCCATTGCCAGAAACGACAAAAACCCAACACACGTGGTGACCGTAGATGCCAATACGGGCGAGCCAACGCGCTTGAGTGCCTGAATAACCCGGCTGCGAACGCTCGTTGCATCGCTGCTAAAATAGGCCACCAGAATATGAATCCCATAGGCCCCACCAATGGCGACGAGCACGGTGGGCAAGGCAGATCCCACGACCGTAACCCCCTTGCTCCGAAGTGCGAGCGCCCCCATGAGCCAGGTCACTGAAATGCCCACCGCGCCCAGGCTTAAAAGCACGCCCATCGGCCTTCTAAAGATAAAAAAGGTCACCACCATGACCACCAGGGCCACCACAGGTGTTAAACGGACCAGGTCCTCTTTTGTGCCGCCGGCAATGTGCAGGCGAATGAACGGCGCGCCACCATAGTAAATATTGCTGTCAGGCCACAGGGCCGCGGCGACCTCCTTTATGTCTGCCGCGATGTGGATGGGCGGGCGGTTGCCACCTAAAAAACAAAGTATCATGGCAGCCCGACCGTCATTGGAGATCAGGTTTCCCACTGCTGTCTCATTGGCCAGCACCCGGGCCTTGAGTGCTTCGAGTTCGTTCTCACTTGCGGGGATCTGATCGACCAGGGGCGCAATCACCAATCCAAACGGGCTCGGCCTCGGATCTGGTGCTTCAGTAAACGATAGGACATCGAACACACCGTCGATCTCCCCCAATTGACGCGTGAGCTGCCGGATGTGGCGCAATCTCTCGGCCGTAAAGAGGGTCTCGGTCTCCAGGCCGACAATGGCCACATCGAGCCCGCCAAAACGGTCATTGACGCGTCTGAATAGCTGGACCTTGGGGTCATTATCCGGCAGAAACTGCATGACATCGTCGTCTGCGTAAAGGCGGGGAAGGGCCGTGCCCAGGGCAATGGTCACTGCAATGGCAATAATAAAAATAGGGATGTGACAGCGAATCAACCAGCGGGCGTATTTTTCCATCTCATCGCCCTGTTGCAGCGGTCTGAATATCGCTCGCCAGTGGGTCCTGCCCGCTGGCAACAGCACCGATCACGGACAGGATAAGGGCCTTGCTTTGGGCCAGCCGGTGGTCGTCGTGTATCAGTACCAGCCGACTGGACCGGGAGCGAACAGCCAGTGCAATGACATCATCTGCGCAAACCACATCGTCTTCAATGCCGTGAATAAGGGTCGCTGCTATCGTTTCAGGTATTGATAGCTGTTCCATTCTAAGCGCTTCGGCGAGCAACCCGGGTCTCGTCTGCTCAGCTGCTTGGAATGCCCCTTTGTTCCGCCATGCGCTTACTGCAGGCGCCAAGAGCACCAAGTGGGCAATGTGACCTGTTGGAACACGCACTGCAGCACCCAACGCGGCCAGGCCGCCCAGGCTTGATCCCACCAGAATGCAAGGCTGGTGTTGATGGGCCAGCGCCGCGAGGGTATCTGCTTGGGCTGCGAGTCCCAAGTCGCGCAAGGGTGGCGTTACAGTGCCGAACCGCTCTCTGAGATAGCTGGCTTTTGTGCCGCCCGGGCTACTATCGAGCCCATGGGCAAAGATGACCGCGTGCATAGGGGCTGCTACTCCTGTTCCTTTGCCAAATATCTAAACAGTAGTAGGGCCATTGCAGCAGCAACACCTATCCCTGCGAAGTAATACCAAATATGGTGGGCCTGTGCGTAATGGGCCGCGCGTTCTGCCTCAGAAAGACCTGCTGCAAGTGTACTTGGATCCGGGCAATAGGTGTCCAATAGAAATCCAGACATAACAAAGCCGATCACGGCTGAGAAAAAGGAGTGTAGGTGACCGAACCCCAGGTAAAGCCCCTCCTCACCCTTTGGGGCATATCGCGAGAAATACTCAAGAAATCGGGGGGATATGAAACACTCGGCAAGCCCCTGGAGGGCAATGCCCACCACCATCATCACGGTCAGTGGATGGAGTGCAAACATCCCTAAAATAGACACTGCATCGCCGGTCACTGCCTCAAGAGATTGGCTATAGGCCATGGCAAGGGCAGAGAACGGCATGATCATCATCCCAATGAACATGGACGTCACTGCCTTGCGCTTTCGCAACAGTTGCGTGAGCGGGACCACACATATGACCACGACCAGTGGGTTGACATTGGCCAGCCATTCGGGTCGCGCAGCATTGCCGAGCAGGCGTATGACGTACTTGGGCATCGTAGCGTAGAGCTGGGCTTGGATAATCCAGAACCCCGCGATAATCAGTGTCAACGCAACCAGCCGTGGATAGGTAAATATGCGGACAAGGGCCCGCCCCACATCCCGGGCTGACTTTCCCTCGTGATCGCCCCCCTCTGGGTCGCCAAAGAGGAAAACAGCCGTGAGCAATGCCAAAAAGGCCATGCCAGCCGAGAAGAAATTGACATAGCTAAGCCCAATACCGAGCCGTATCTCCGGCACCACGGTCTTGCCAAAAAACGACCCAATGTTAACGACCCAATAAAACAAGGAATAGCCCCTGGCCCGATTGGCTTCGGTCGTGGTTTTGGCAACCGTTCCGGTGATCAGCGGTTTGATAAAGGCACCGCCAACCATGACCACGGCTAAGAACGCGATAACCACTGGCTTTGTCCTGAACACGCCGAGGAAAAAATACCCGACCGTGAGCAGGCCAAAGGCCAGCATCAGCCCTTTTTTAAACCCGATCTTATCGGCAATCGCCCCCAAAAACGGTGGCAGCAGATACAACCCACCGTAAAAAAGCCCTGCCACCACCCCGGTTTCTTTATCGGTAAATCCAACAATGTCGGTCAGATAGAGCGTGAGAACAATGAAAAATCCATAATATGCCCCGCGCTCCATCAGCTCCATGGCGTTTGCAAGCCAGAAATACTTTGGAAATCGCCAAGAAGTGGCTTTTGAACTTAAATCGTTACTCGTCTCCATTTGGGTCCTCGCTTGCCGGCTTTATATCAAAGCCCACTATGCAGGTAAAAATCGATTTATGGAACCTAGCAGAAGATAGAACACCTGATCGGCCATTTATTTGAATCCGAAAGCGCGCCTTGTGCCATCCATTTCAGGGCAGCTATTTTGGGATGGATAAAAATTTATCTTCAAACAGGGTTGGCGTATAATTCAATTAAGGTGGCAAATAATAAGCTGCAAGAAAAGATGTATAATTTAGAAGATGGATAAAAAACAGAAAGCAAAAATAGTAACCATGCTATTCAAATGTAAAGTACGCGATCTAATATTAGCAGTGGGTGTCTTGATAGTGCTTGCCGTTCAGTGTGCACGGGTTGACCCAACGAATGGTGGCGGGGATATGCCTAGCGATGCTGACAGTGACAGCGCATCAACCTCAGATTCGGATTCAGATGCGGATTCAGATGCGGACACTGACGCAGATACGGACACTGACACGGACACGGACACTGACACAGACACCGATACGGACACTGACACAGACGCGGACACAGATACAGACACGGACACAGACACGGACACGGACACCGACACGGACACAGACACAGACACAGACACGGACACAGATACAGACACCGACACTGATACGGACACAGACACAGATACCGACACGGATACTGACACCGATACGGACACTGATACCGATACGGACACTGATACCGATACGGACACTGATACCGATACGGACACTGATACGGATACGGACACTGATACGGATACGGACACGGACACAGATACGGGCACGGACACATGCGAGGGCGTTACAGGTGATTACTGGTGTGACGACACGTGTAACGGCTGGGATCCAGATGCGCCCGTATCTTCTTCTCCAGACTGCAAAGACATATCCTACGAGGGGTGCTGCGCAACGAGCGACAAAGTCATCTGGTGCGATAGCGATCTTTTATATTGCCTTGATTGCTCGGGCAATAGCAACAGTCCGGTCTGCGGCTGGGATACGGACAAGGACATCTACAACTGCGAAGCGACAAGCAATCCAGACCCGAGCGGGACACACCCCATTGATTGCCCGAATTAGTTATTGTCGCTGTCTTATAGGGTGTACTCAGTGCAAATGGGAAAAGTGCAGCAAATCTCCGGGACAAATTGTTTTTTGGCTACATAATTCATATCGGAAAGAAATAGGGCTTTTGGTAAAATGAAAAAAATCGAATCCATACGTACTACCTCATCATCAGACTACCAACCGCATCATCATCAAATGGTCCTCACCCGTCTCATCGAGGTGGTAAACAAGCTGATTTCCAATGCAGGCGACGCGCCTTCCTTTATAAAGCAGCTGTGCGATGAATTGGTGGATGAGGCCGGTGCATTGGGCGCATGGGCGATTTTATGCGATGAAACACTGGAAGTATGCGCAGATGTGGCATCTGGCATGGGCCTCGACGATCCAGATGCAACCGGCCCAGAGGGTCCACCCCATTGTCTCAGAACGTTGCTTGAGGACGAAGGCGCGCCGAATTGCGAATGCACAGATCCGACGAACCCGATCTGCCACCGCGCCGCGACCTGCAATAAAATGAACATCTACTGCGGTCGCCTGGGCCTGGGCGATAAATTATTCGGCGCCCTTGCTTTGGCCCTGCCTTCAGAAGAAATCGCGTCGAGCGAATGGTTTACGGCTGTCTCCTGTCAGGCCTCGGTAGCGCTTCACGCCCTCACTGCGCACCAGACCAGGATCGCGGCTGAACAGGAGCGCCATGACAGCGAGCAACGCCTAGAGCTGGCCCTCAAAGGCGCAAATCTCGGGTTATGGGATTGGCAACTCGAGACCGGGGAAGTGGTGTTTGACGGGTATTGGTCCAGCCTGATTGGATTTGATCGATCAAGAGCCAGTGATGAAAGAGAAATCCACTCCTGGGAAACGCTTATCCACAGCGATGACGCTGTCAATGTTTCCGAAGTATTCAGTGCCCACTTGGCTGGAAGAACACCGTTCTTCGAGAGCGAACACCGCCTGCGCCTAAAGTCAGGCCAATGGATTTGGGTCATGGATCGGGGATGCATTATCGAGCGATCACCCGACGGCACCCCGTTGCGAGCGGCCGGCACCATATTGGACATCACCGCTCGAAAGAAATCCGATGAGGAACGGGAGAAACTGGCCGATCAATTGCGCCAGATTCAAAAGATCGAATCCATCGGCCGCCTGGCTGGGGGTATTGCCCATGACCTCAATAATCTCTTGTCTCCCATCATCGGATACTCTGAAATGGCCCTGATCGATCTCCAGCCAGAGGATACGCTTTACGAGGAGCTCTCCCAAATCCGCTTTGCAGCAGAACGGGCAAAGGATCTGACCCACCAGCTGCTGGCGTTCAGCCGCAAACAGGTCCTTAAAATGCAGGCCCTCAACATCAACGACATTGTCAACGAATCCAAAATAATGCTGCGGCGGCTGATTCGAGAGGATATTGAAATCTCCTATCGCCTGGCACCTGATCTGGGCACGACAAAGGCTGACTCGTCCCAAATACAACAAATCCTGATGAATTTGGCGCTAAATGCGGCTGATTCAATGCCCAATGGCGGTAAAATGGCCGTTGAGACGCGAGATGTCGAACTGGACCAAGCGTACATCGCCTGCCGCCCCATTGCAAAGATGGGCAAGTACGTCGTGCTGCTGGTGAGCGATACGGGCGTGGGCATGGATAGCGAGACCCTGGGCGTGATATTCGAGCCATTTTTTACAACAAAAGAAAAAGGGCAAGGCACAGGACTCGGGCTATCCACTGTCTACGGCATTGTCAAACAGCACGGCGGCTATGTCTGGGCCTACAGCGAGCCAGGCTACGGCACGACGTTTAAGATCTATTTGCCGCGCATCGATGCTGCTGCCCAAACCAACGGCCTCTTTTCAAGGGAGCCGGAAACCGCCTACGGCACAGAGACGGTGTTGGTGGTCGAAGACGAGGAAGCCGTGCGCCGATTGATATGTAAGATACTGGACAAACAGGGATATCAGGTCATCGAGGCAGATACCACTGATGATGCCGTGGTACTCGCCGCGCACCATCCTTCCAGAATTCACCTCTTGCTGACAGACATTGTCATGCCGGGCATGAACGGCAAGGAACTCTACGAAAGAGTCGCCACCCTGCGCCCGGACATTAAAGTGCTTTACATGTCGGGATACACGGATGATGTGATCGCGCACCACGGTATTTTGGACGATGGGGTCAGGTTCGTGCAAAAGCCGTTTTCAGTCGAGGGGCTTACCAAAAAGGTCAGGAATGCACTGGATGAGTGAGATTGGCCTAATATTCGGTTAAATAAAATCTACTTTAATCAAAAAATCCGAAAAACAGGGTTAAGAAAGCCGGATATCAGCCGTTACTATCGGGGTATGGATCGCATTTAAATCACCATGGCTGGAGGGGGATGTCGTGGTACAGGTTGGGGGTAAAATGCAACCAAACACCGCAACACACATCCATGAAACACCCGATCGCGACCAGTGCAAAGGGCCCATCAGACCCAGAGAGCTACGGGGTGGCCTCAGGTCGACGCGCCCCATTGAACCTGCATCATCCAATGCCAGCAAGGCCATCCTGTTGATTGATGACGAGGCAATGGTGGCAAAAATGAGCAAGAAAACCCTATCCCAGCTGGGATACGATGTCACGGCGCTAACAGATGCGGCAGAGGCGATGATGCTCTTCGCATCAGATCCCAACCGATTTGACGTGGTCATCACTGACGAGAGCATGCCAGAGATATCAGGCACCATGCTCGCCAAGCGATTTCTCGAAATACGATCCGATATCCCGATAGTCCTCGCCAGCGGCTACAATGACGAAGTGGATGAAGACGCCATTAAATCCATCGGGATTCGCGCATATGCCAAGAAACCCATTAGCATTCAAGCACTGGCCGATCTCATCGAAGAAGTTGCGCAGCCCGAAGAATAGGCCTGCTCGACCGTCCCCTGAAACCGCCCTTGATCATAGGTCTGTTCGATAAATTTGGTCTTGCCGTCAGTCGAAACGAGTACAACGCTGGAAGTTCGCGTGCCGTATATCGGACTTGTAATAAAGATGGGAGATAGCACCCGCTCCCACGCTTTACCCACACCCGTCTCTGGCAACGCACTATCAGGGGGCACTTCCCGATCAGCCAGTATGGAAAACAAGCTCGAAATGAGCTCGGGCGCTGCAGTGGAGAGGGCCTGCTTAAATTGCCGCTTGCCCTTGCCAACCTTGGGCCAAGGTGTGTCCAACAAGTGATTGCTGAGCCCATAGATGCCTGGTGAGAGTGTTTGAGCCAGAGGACTGCGGTTGCTAAAGTAGACCAGACGCACGCCATCCCAGGCGAGCAGATTGAATCCATTGTAGGCAGCAGCGCGCGCTTCCAGATCTGAAACAAACCTCTCAGCCGGCGTCTTTTCGATGAGAAAATCCTTGACGATGCGTCCCCTTGAGGGCGCGTCTGACAGCAATCGGGTTGGATCGCGATAGTTCGTAATAGCCGCAAATCTGCGGGTTGACGTACTGCCCATCCAAGTGCCGCTGCTTTTCACATCCTGGCCAGCCCAAACATCGGGATGGTCCTCCCAGTTCTTAAGCGCGGCTGCAGGACGGTCATAGAACTCATCCCGATTTGCCGCCACCACCAGTTCATACTGTGGATGTGCTTTCCAGGCCACCAATATCAAACACATAACGCACCCATGACGCACCCTGACGAACCCAACCCGGGTCAATAACCCAGACCCACAGTAGCGTGATTTGAAAATGGATACAATCAGACGCCCTGTCTCTTGATTCGACCGAGGAAAAGTGAATAATCGATGCTTACACAATGTGCTGCCTGCGGGTCGCTTAATGGGCGATGCAGACAATGAGGCTTATTAATGTCCTTGAAGATTTCAATACAACATCCCATATTCAAAGCGTTTTTTGGACCAAGAGAATCAACACCCGGCAATGGATTACAGGCGCCAGGATGGGTCCTCATGTTGATCACTTTGGCAGTATCTGGTTGCTCAGGTGAATCACCAAAAAAACAGACCCCCATGGCTGACCCACCCTCATCTACCATCAAAGAACAAAAACAGGAAATCCCCCCTCCTCCGGCACCTCTTGAGAGCCCCGCGTCCAACGGCGTGGTTCTCATTATTGTCGACACACTCCGCGCTGACAGGCTCGGCTGCTACGGCCACAAAGGAGAACTCCCAATAACCCCGGCGATGGATGGCTTGGCTGCCGAGGGCATTGTGTTTGAAAGATTTCACGCAGCATCCCCGTGGACAGGGGCGTCGTTCGGATCCATCCTCACTGGGGTCCCGCCCACGGTTCACGGCGGTGGCAAACGCCTCCACGGCAAGGGAAACGAAAAGGACAAGATTCTGGGGATTCGCGTTACCGGCCTATCCAAAGAAGTGCCGACGCTTCCTGAAATGCTAACAGGGGTCGCCTCTGGGGCCATTGTTACCAACTCCTTTATCCATCCCTCACTGGGGTTTGGTCGGGGATTTGACCATTACGATCACGAAAACGCCCATCTCTCTAGATCGCGGCGGGCAACTGCCACCACAGCAGCAGCACTGAAATGGCTGTCTCAAGTAGATGTTACCCAGCCGTTTTTCCTAATGGTCCACTATTTTGACCCCCATATTAGCTACGACCCACCACAGCCGTACCTGAAACAATTTGCCAAGGGACCGCGTGGACGCATTCGGGTGCCGTTTGCCGACCACGACGCTGCCAGAAAGGGAACACTCAATCCCACTCAACAGGAAAAGGCATTTATTCGTGGGCTATACAACGGAGAGGTCCGCTTTGTAGACGACCAGATCAAGATACTCCTCGACGCGATGAAGGCCCAAGGCCTACTCGACGCCTCTTGGATCCTGCTCACTTCGGATCACGGGGAAGAACAGTTTGATCACAACAGCTTTGATCACGGTCACCGCTACGAAGAAGAGGTCACGCGCGTACCTCTGATCATCCGAGCACCCAAAGGACAATGGCATGCGGGCAAGCGCATCCCATACTCGGCGAGACACATCGATATCGCCCCCACTGTATTGGAAATCTTCAACATCCCCGTGCCCGGTGACATATTGGGTAAGAGCCTGATCCCGCTTATCACCGGCCAAGAAACAAGCCATCGCCCAGCGTATATGGAGTTCAACATATACTGGACCAGACGAGACGCCCTCTTTGACGGACGCTACAAGATTATCCACGACACCGAAGGCGACTATGGCTGGTTTTACGACCTCGCTGAAGATCCTGCTGAAAAAGAAAAACTCAAAAAAGGAAACCTCAAATTTGAAGTGCTCAAACGCCAGTTACTGGCTGTTCGCAAACAGATGGCAGCACAAGCAAAAGCCGTGGGAAAAGCCGAGGCAGTTCAGTTGGACCCGGAAGCTGAAGCTGCGCTACGCTCCTTGGGATACATTGACTAGCGCGGTGGCCATGCACACTCCCCATTGCCAAATCGGCGACTATCAGCCATGCTGGCTATGATAGAATCTCCTGAGCCAAAAGGAGGCCCAATGTTAGTAAAACCGCTTATCGCAATACTGATGACGGCATTCCTCATGCTCTCTTGCGGTCCGAGCATGAGGCGAACATTTCAAAGTGATAACGCATTTTATCGGTGCTTTGATATGGATTACAATCCAAGCACCACTGGGGAACAGAAGACAGCATGCTGGACCATCTGGCGCGACAAATATATTTATAACCAGCCCCCAGATAAAATAGCCTACGCTGACCTACGCCTGGAGGAGCTCAGTAGGGGCATTTCCATTCCCGGCCCCCCAGGACCGCCAGGTGCATTTCACAAGCGCCCAGCGCCAGTCCCAGAGGACAGCGAAAAAGCAACGGCGTCGCCGCCGCCTACCTCTGACGCAACGAAACCACCTACACCTCCCCCTGCTTCAGGCACCACCACACCTCCTCCGCCAGCACCCCCTGCTTCAGGCACCACCACACCTCCTCCGCCAGCACCTCCTGTTTCAGACGTCACCACGCCGCCCCCTCCCCCACCACAGGTGACACCAGCACCAGCGAATGCACCGGCGGATTCGGCAAGTGTCCCAAAACAGGATTGCGAGCAGCAATGCAAGGTATCCCAGTCCTCGTGTGAAGCATCTTGCCGATCAGAGAACCGCCTGTTGGATACGTGTACGCCCAACTGCGCCACATCGTATAAAACCTGCATCAAGCACTGCGTTGATTGAAGCTGCGCGTGCATCCAAAATATCGTACACCGATAAACGAACGCATCTATCTCTTTTGCGTGGGAATGGAATGTCGATTACATTGAAACTGAATGATGATGGCTAAACAACAAACGGTTATATTTGATTTTGACGGTACTTTGGTCGACTCTTTTTGGCCTGGTTTTCGGATATGCAATCAAATCGCTGAAGAATTCGGCTTTCGACGTGTCGCCGAGGATGAGATCGATAAATGCCGCGATATGTCGACCCGGGAGCTCCTAAAATTTGTCGGCGTACCCCTGTACAAACTGCCGCTGATAGTCAAGCGCATGCGCCAAGACATCAAAGCGGAAATCCCAAAAATCAAGATCGTTTCCGGCATTGAGACCTGCCTCAAGGGGCTCCGGGACGCGGGGAGCGTGCTCGGGATCGTCACCACCAACGACAAGAACAACGTTGCGACGTGTCTTAGCAATAACAGGGTCTTTTCCTACTTCGATTTTCTCCACACCTCCATCAACCTCTTTGGCAAACATCGAATCCTTCGCCGGACGATCCGAGTCAGGGGTATCGATAGCGATAGAGCGATATACGTGGGGGACGAAAATCGGGATATCGAGGCTGCGAAAAAATGCAAAATAAAAGGCGTGGCTGTGGGCTGGGGGTTTCAATCCAGAAAGAAATTATTGAGCACGAAGCCGGATTTCTTTGCATCCACACCGATGGAAATCGTCAATTACGTGGCTGGCCTGGCTAAGAACCTATCTCAGTAGGCACTCCCGTCGTATGGCGCCCGATCCACTTCGCATTGCTGCGTTACTCCTCCGCGCCTTGCCACCAGCAAGACTTGTCGTCCTGCCTTGCAC
>JAAUYD010041856.1_pt1 | contig 40831 bp, 29 predicted proteins | sample 7278101 | NCBI WGS metagenome assembly JAAUYD01 (sample SAMN14350128, study PRJNA611818) | marine sediment metagenome | isolation source: surface marine sediment (0.6m) | place: French Polynesia: Moorea | collected 2018-08
ATGACTCTTTCGACCATGGTGCGGGCCTGATCAATATCTCCTTGATTGAAGGCCAGGGCCTTGGCCTGTTCGAGGAGGCTGAGCTCCCCTGGGGGTTGCGTTGTGGTTAGGGAATTTTTTGAGTTCGCCACCGGGTTTAGAGATGCATCGCGACTGTCGTCTTTGGCATGAAAGGGGGGCTGTTTGCAACCCACGGTCAATACAAAGAAAAGCAGCGGAGTGTACACCGCGTACTGTAACAACAGCTCATTTTTTTTTCGGAACATATTTTACCTCCTCGGGTTAAATGACCTACCATAAAGCTTAAACGCGGTATTTCATTGTTCTTTCATATTAAGGTAGTCATTTCATGACAACTCTCAGGATTGAAACATGTACCCTACGCCGCGGATTGTCTTGATGTAGATGGGTTGCTCTGGTACTGGCTCAATTTTCAGCCGGAGGTTTCGAATAAAATTATCCACGGTTCTGGTGGTGCCGAAATAGCCGTGTCCCCATACGCCGTCTATTATCTGATCGCGCGTGACCACTCGTCCTTCCCTCTCAGATAGATATTTCAGCACGAACAGCTCGGTGGTGGTCACCGGTTGCTCGATTTCATCTACATATAGTTTGTGACATTCAAAATCGACGCGTACATTGGAGAACGACAATTGTCGCGTCTGTCCATAAAAGGACTGGGAGCGCCTGAGGTGAGCCTGTATGCGGGAGAGCAATTCGTTGATTGAGAACGGCTTGACCACGTAATCGTCAGCGCCGAGGTCGAGTCCCAGGCAGCGATCAAATTCCTCTCCCTTGGCTGTCAGCATGATAACGGGACAGGTGACGTTACGCTTGCGCAGTATTTTGATGACCTCGTATCCGTTCTTTCTAGGCAACATGATATCCAGGAGGATGAGATTGGGATGCCAGTTCAACGCCGCGTCTATCCCCAGCTGTCCATCAGCCTCACAGCGCGTCTTGTAACCATCGAATTTGAGATTATCCATTAGACCGTCTGCAATGATGGGATCGTCTTCTATCAATAGTATTTTACTCGGCGTCGCCGTATTCCCGGTCATCGTTCTGACTCCTTTTTGGCAGCATCATCGTAACTGTGACACCACGGGGAGGGTTGTCCGATATTTTGCATGTGCCGTCGTGTGCGTCGACGATATGTTTTACAATTGACAAGCCGAGACCAGATCCGATCACTCGCTGATTAAGGGCATCGTTGATTCGATAGTATCGGCGAAATACGTGCTTTCGGTAGGCACGCGGTATCCCTGGGCCATTGTCTGAAACGGCAATGACTATATGAGTGCTCGTCTCTGTCAACCGAACGACGACATATCCGTTTTCGTCGGTGTACTTGACAGCGTTTTCGATCAAATTGTCACAGGCATCTGATATACTGTCCCGGTCGCCAACGTACCTAGAAATTGGGGATTGGAATGCTCTTGTCAACTTCACGATGGAATCCCGAGCACAGATCTGGCTCTCACCTCGATCACAACACTCATTGACGACACTCTCTATATCAAAAGATGCGCGGTGGAATCGGTATTTGTTCTGCTCCAGCCGAACTGAATTGAGCAAGCGGTGGGTGGTTTGACCCAGTCGAGCGGCTTCCGTGGCTATGGTTTGTAAGTAGTGGCGGGCTCGCTCAGGCGCGAGCTCACGATTTATGAGGGTTTGGGCGTATAGTTGAATGCTGGTAAGGGGAGTGCGAAACTGATGAGAGATGCGGCCGATAAATTCAGCGCGTAGCCGGTCGGTGCGACTCAGGTTTTTTATTCGGCGGTAATCGAAATAAACCAACAAAATTATCATCAGCAAGGCAACTGATAGCATTGTCCCAACCAGGATCCTATGGCGCTGAGCAAGGGCGTTGAGCTGCTTTTGGGGTGTTTTGGCGACCAACCAGATGTGTTGATCCGGCCACAGGCGATGAGACAGTGACCCACTGGCCGTGGCCTCTCGCAATGTCCAGGAGACAAGGGGAATGATATCCTCGAATTCTGTCAAGGCGCTTTCACGCATTAGTTTTTTGACATTGACCGCAGCTCCCCAAAGAAAGTTTTGACGATCCCTACCGATAAGAAACAAGTATGGCTTCACGACGACCATCGGTCTCGCTAGATCCGGAGAGAATTGTCTCATATACTTGGCGATGGTTTTGTCCAACCATTGATGTGCCGTTGACACGCGGGGCTTCAGCATTGCGATGACCCGCTCCACTTCCTTTTGCTGCGCCGCTTCTAAGTGGGGAAGAAGTATCTTCAATCTCGTCCGCAGAAATTGTTTTTGAGATGGGGTCAGCTCGTGATTTTTTAAAAGACGTCGCCACCACATCGTCCACCGCGTATCGGAGCAATGACGATGTTCACCATAGCGAACGAGTTCTTCTGCTTGCAGACAATGATCATCGACGATCATCGGCGAGGGACATGTATTAAAGAGTATTTCTCGAATGCGGTTTTTATCATTCGGCGTTGATGCGCTTTGAGTGCGGCGCAATAATCCGAAACAAAAATCATGCCGGCTCAATACCCCCCTCGGCGGATTTCTGCCCTCAATGTACCAGGTCGGTGCGCTCATAACAGCATTCGATGCAGCTCCTTTTTCCTCTCCACAGTTAGGTGAAAATTCAATTGAATATGTCGTGCCAACGCGATATCCGACCCGTTCAACAAAGGAATACGGCTCGAAGCGTTTCCCCGATATCGCATTTTCGGCTGATGCCAGCAATGCTCGAATGGATGCTGCCAAGTGCCCAAGTCGGTGTTGCATCTGAATATCGATGGCTTGTTTGGCAAATTGCCCGTCCCGACGTAGACTGAAGCTCGTCAATATCGAGAGACACACGATGACGATAGCAGCAATGACGAGAGGCCATCGATATGATGCCTGCGACGCTTCGTTCAATCCCTCGGGTCGTGTCATAGGTACTCTCGCGGCCCCGCATGACGCTTAATGCGCGAGGTCTGTTAAGGGAAATCTCAGTACCACACCGAGTCCAGGACACAGTATAGTATAAAAAAACACTATCATGTGGACATCATGTCTTTGTCACGAAATCATGACAGTTCATGCGTCTGTTCTACCGATAATGGTCAATATGAGAGACATGCGCCGCTGGAGAGGTATCTCCGTCAGATAACCGTGTCATGAAAATATTACTTCATTATGACCGTTGGGTTAAACGGCCTTGTAAAACTGAATAGTGACAAATCGACATCGTTACTTGGCGGGTACCTGACCCACTGGGATTGGTTCTATCATGAAAACTGTATGGCTATTTACTTTAATCACGATAAATATTGCGACGCTTACTTGTAGCGTTAGAGCAGACACAATCAAACCGAGCGTTGCAACCGCCTTTCGCGACGCGCCATCTCTTATTGATGGCGTTCTCGATGATTCGGTTTGGCAGGAAGTGACCTGGGTTACTAACTTTGTTCAGCGAAAACCCATCTTTGGAGCAACGCCCGCTGCGCAGACGTCTTTTGCGGTAATCTACGACGAAGAAAACATGTACATCGGGGTGCGCTGTGCCATCAACGACGACGCGCCACTGACGACGCGATTGACCAGAAGAGATCGCGAGGAGGACTTCGACACAGTGAGTATCACCCTAGCGCCTCGCGGCGATGGTAAGACAGGTTACACGTTCTGGTTTAATCCCGATGGCGTGCAAGGCGACGGGGTTTGGCGTGACGACACGCACTGGGACGCAACCTGGGACGGCGTGTGGCGAGTTGAAACCAGGATCGGGAAAGACGAGTGGACCGCGGAAGTGGTCATCCCATTTGATCAAATCCGCTATCCCGAGGGCCGTAAGACGTGGGGCCTGCAGGTACAGCGCTGGATTTCCGCTCGGAAAGAAGAGAGCGTCTTCCAGCAAATTCCGCAGCAGGGTGCGGGATTTATATCCACTGTTGGGAAGCTGGAAAATGTCGCGTCGATTCGAGCTCGCCGGCCGTTGCAGTTTCGACCCGAGATCAGTTTTTCGTATCGGGAAAAAAGCACTGATTGGCGTGGCTATGCGCCCGAAGGCTTCCACTATGGCATTGGCGGTTATGGGAAAATTGGGCTCGCAGCTGACTGGGTGGTGGATCTGGCTTTGACGCCAGACTTTGGTCAGGTGGAACAGGATCAAGCCATTCTCAATCTAAGCGCCTATGAAACCCAATTTCCAGAAAAGAGACCGTTTTTTCTCGAAAGCGCAGGGATGTTCGAGACCCCCATTCAACTTTTCTACTCGCGCAGATTGGGTGCGGCTCCGCCGAGCATTACCCTCAATGAGGGAGAGAAGATGGTTGCTGGCCCTGCTGCTACATCCATCTTGTCCGCCACCAAACTCACGGGCCGAACGGAGAAAGGGATTTATGTCGGCGTAATCGACGCGGTGCTCATGCCGACCGAGTTCCGCGTCAAGTCCGTCAACGGGCAAGATATATTCGTCCGTGAAGGAAGCCCGTGGACTAACGCTGCCGTATTGCGTCTCAGTTACGAACCATGCCCCCAGCTCAAGGTCGGCGTTCTGGGTACTGCCCTCAATCCCGAACAAAGTAAAGGCGCTTATTCAGTTGGGGCGGATTGGCAAGTGGCGACACCGGATCTGATGTACTCGTTTGGCGGCCAAGTCGCCGCGACGACGCGATTAGAGGCGGTTGGAAGCAGCAATGCGCACGATTTTTTCGGAACGACCCTGCGCCTGGCCCGGGATGGTGGGAAGTATTTTCGCGCCAATGGCACGTACGAGTACTATGGAAACAGCTTCGATCCCAATGACTTGGGCTATCTGCAGCGAAATAAACTTCATCGATACAGTGCTTATTTGGGGCTGCGCAAACCAGAGCGATGGGGACCCTTCGATATTGCCATCGCAAGTCTGACGTTGCGTGGTTCGCTCAACCTGGATGGCGTCGACCTCGGCCACTGGCTGACCGGAGAAATCGCCGCGATGTTCGGTGGTGGTTGGGTATCGAACGTCGTCATAGATATCAGCAATGCGCACTATGACGACATGGAAACCAGGGGTGGTCCGCTATTGTATCTTCCAAGGCATCTGGATGGGTGGGTTTATCTGACCACACCCATGCACTGGAAGGTTGGTGCGAATATGACTTTCCTGGTGACCCGCCTACCCTATGGATATGGTATCGAGACACAAGTCTCGGGTATACTGCGACTGGGTCGATTAGAACTAAGCGTGACCCCTAAACTGTCCCACATGGAAGGGCAGAAGGCGTATGTTGACACGGTAGTCGACGACCTCGGCACCGATAGAACAATTATCGGCAAGCGAACCGTTGATCAGTTCGATCTCAACTTTGGCGGCACCCTGGTGCTGAGGCGCGATCTGACTTTCCAAGTGCAAGCGCAACTTCTGTCTTATGCGGCAGATTATTCTGACTATCATTGGCTGCAAAACAAGCATACCACGTCTCCCATCGATTATGCCGACGAAGCAGCCGACATGGGCGGCACTCAGCTCAATATGCAAACCCTACTGCGCTGGGAATACCGCCCCGGCAGCGTCCTCTATGTCCTATACACCCATGGCGGATTCGCGGATGTCCCTGGAAGCAGCCCCTCACTGCGGAAAAGCCTCTCTTATCTCGACAAAGAAGAACGAGAACAGATCTTCATGATCAAGGTCAGCCACCTGTTTGACTGATGCTGATTCAATAATCTAGTTCCGAATTATGATTTCGCACATGCTTCTGAGTCCGGGATCACAATCTCGGACGACTCTGCATACCCTTTCCCGCGCGGGTAATTCATACTTTTTATTCAAAGACCTGCTCCTCGATGCAATCTTAGACGACTTGCTCGAACATCGGCAGGCTGAGCAAAATCATTGAGGTAAAGCTTCTAAAAGTGTTTTTATTCTACTTATGTTTTCGCCATACCATTTATTCTTTTTCGGCAAGATGAAAGATATCGGGGATGGTTTTTGCCGGGTAACGGGGAGGCGTTCTATGATGTTTTGGCGGTGTTGCTTTACAATATTTATCGGATGTTTGCTCGGGTGCGGGGAGTCAAGTCGTGGCGAACCCCTACCGTCTTGCTGTCACGATTTGGGGAGTTGCTTGCCCAGCAGCTTGGTACCGGACGAAAACGTTGCGTTTCTCAATCGAGATAGCTGCGATGTGGACTACTTGTGTCTTCCGACCGAATTTGTCGCGTTCGATAGTTATGTGCCCGCGTCTTGTCGTTCAACGCTGGATGCCGAAGGCCGCTGTCTGCCGAGTTGCCTGCCCGATATTGCTGAGCAGGAGGACCTGCTTCCTCAGGATCAGTGTCCGGAACATTACCTCTGCGCCCCTTGTTACGATCCATTTGACGGAAACACGACCGAGCTGTGCGATTTGGGCAATGACACAGGGCCGGCTGAGCCAGCCGTGACCTTTGACAAATGTTGCCATGAACAGGGATGGTGTATCCCAACCGAGCTGGTCCCAGCCGAGCATCAATCTCGCCTTGGGGTGGATACCTGTGACGGTGATGGGCCGATGCTCTGCATGCCAGAAGAATTTCGACAGGATGATTTCGTGCTCGCCTCCTGTCGTTCAACGCAGAGGGCTGAGGGACGATGTGTGCCCATTTGTCTGCCGGAAGTGGCGGATCAGATGGACGGCCTGCCGCAGGATGTCTGTCCGGCCTACTACCGCTGTGCTCCTTGCTACGATCCGTTCGATGGCGAATCCACCGGCCTGTGCGAGCTGGGGGGTGATCCAGGGCCTTTGATGGAGCCGGTACTTTTCGAGACGTGCTGTGACGACTTGGGCAGCTGTGTGCCCCTGTCATTGATTCCCCAAAATCAGCAGGAGCATCTAGGTATCGACATGTGTCCGGAAAACCAGGGCCTGCTCTGCGTGCCTGACGACTTTATAGAAACGGGATTCATTCCGACCACTTGTCACGGGGTCCTTGGCGCTGAGGGGCGCTGCGTACCCGAATGCCTTCCTGAGATGGCAAAAAATAAGGATCTATTGTACCAAGATATATGCCCTGAAAAATACCTGTGTGCGCCGTGCTATGATCCCTTTTCCGGCGACCTCACCGGGCTCTGCGAGATGGGCGAGGATACTGGCCCGACTGAACCGGCAGTGACGTTCGATACCTGTTGCAATGGGGGGGGTAGCTGCATTCCAGCAGGCTTGATATCCGAAAATGAGCTGGATCATCTCGGCCCGGATACCTGCGAAGGGGATGAAGCGCTGCTTTGCGCTCCCGACGATTTTTTCGAGGAAGATTTTGTGCTGGATATGTGCCGGTCCACCTTGGGTGCAGAAGGTCGCTGTGTCCCGATCTGCCTGCCGGATGTGGCAGGCCAACAGGACGATCTCCCCCAGGACATCTGTCCTGCAAACTATCGCTGTGCGCCCTGTTATGATCCCACGGACGGGATATCGACGGGGCTTTGTGAGTTGGGGGGCGATCCCGGTCCGACCTTGGAACCAGTGGTGTTTGAGGCCTGTTGCAATGGTTTGGGAAGTTGTGTGCCCGAATGGCTGATTTCAGGTGATCAACAGTCCCACCTCGGCCTCGACGCGTGTACAGCCAATCAGGGATTGCTCTGCGTGCCCCACGATTTCATGGAGGACGGCTTTGTCCCCACCACTTGCCACGGCGTACTAGAGGCCGAGGGCCGCTGCATATCGACCTGTCTGCCGGAAATCGCCGAGGAACAGGATTCCCTCTATCAAGATATTTGCCCTGCGCACCACCTGTGTGCACCTTGCTATGACCCATTCACAGGAGATGCCACCGGACTTTGCGAGCTCGGGGATGATCCAGGACCTACAGAGCCTGCCGTGGTGTTCGATGCCTGCTGCGGGGAGCTTGGCACCTGCATCCCCAAGGACCTCATTCCCCAACAGGACCTGGAGAGCCTGGGCTCTGATACCTGTACTGGGGATGAGACCCTGCGCTGTGTACCGGACGCGTTTTTGGAAGCGGACTTTGTGCTTGAGATGTGTCGGTTGCCCTATGGCGGTGAGGGCCGGTGTGCACCGATTTGCCTGCCGGAAATTGCAGCGCAGCAAGACGACCTGCCACAGGATTTGTGCCCGCCGTTTTATCGGTGTGCACCGTGTTACGATCCAATTACCGGCGAGGACACAGGGGTATGCCGCATGGGCGGAGATCCGGGACCTGCCCTGGAGCCGGTAGTCTTCGAGGCATGCTGCGATGAGGCAGGTACCTGCGTGCCCCAAGCGATGATCCCCGAGGATCAACACCCCCATCTTGGCCTGGATGTCTGCACCAGTGGCTATGGTCTCTTGTGTGTTCCCGATGATTTTCTAGTGGACGACTTTATTCCGACCACTTGTCACGGAATTTTGGCTGCCGAGGGACGCTGTGTAGCCAAGTGCTTGCCCGCCGCTGCTGGACAGGCCTTTTTGGTACAGGATGTCTGTGAAGCAGGTGAGCGCTGCGCACCGTGCTACGATCCATTTTCAGGAGACAATACGGAGATCTGCGAGATGGGCAGTGATCCCGGTCCGACAGAACCGGCTGTGATCTTTGACCGCTGCTGTGAGGGATTGGGCCGTTGTGTGCCAGATACACTGGTTTCGGTCGATCAGCAGGCACAGCTCAGTGAGCATACCTGTGCGCAGGGGCAGGACCTGCTCTGTGCACCGGATTTTATCGTCGAGGAGACAGCACCGTCGCACTGCTATTCCATCATCGATGCCGAAGGGCGCTGTTTGCCAGAGTGCCTCCCGGCCATTGCCGAACAGGCAGGATGGTTGCCCCAGGATATCTGTCCTGAGTATCATTTGTGCGCTCCCTGCTACGATCTCTATACCGGTATTGCCACTGGTGCTTGCGAATTCCCCGGGGATTCAGGGCCGGTCCGCCCGCCAGTGGTGTTTGAAACCTGTTGTGACAGTGAGGGACGCTGCCTGCCTAAGGCGCTCATCTCAGCAGAGCAACAGACCATGCTTGGCGATGATGTGTGTTCGCCAGACCAGGGATTGCTCTGTGTCCCAGACGATTTCCAGGATGATGGTTTCATTCCGACGACGTGCACCTCTTTTGCCGATCTAGAAGGACGTTGCCTGCCCGACTGCCTACCTTGGGTGGCGACTCAAGGGGCTCTGTTACCGGAAACTGGATGCCCGGAGAACAGCCGTTGTTCCCCTTGTTTCGATCCGTTTACCGGTGAGGCAACCGGCGCGTGTCATCTCCCTGGGGATCCGGGGCCGCAGCATCTGCCGGTGGTGTTTGACAAGTGCTGTGAAGAGGAAGGGGTCCAGATCGGTACCTGTGTGCCCAGTGAACTTATTCCCGCCGAATTAGGCGATCAGGTGGTCCAGGATAGTTGCACTCAGGAAAACCACCTCTGTGCGCCGAATTCGATCATTTTGGATCCAGCTGTCAATGGATTTCCAACTTGTACGGCAGGCGGCGTTGCCGCTGGTGATCCTGGCGCGTGCGTTCCGGGATGCTACCTCGACACGCTGGAGAAACTGTTGTTTACGAGGACGACATGTAACTTGGGTGAACACTGTGTGCCATGTGAATTCAGCGGCGAATCTACAGGTGTATGCACGTGATCAGACATCATGCAGTAGCGCACGACGAGGAGTGATATCATAGTGTCAACCGATCCGTATTCTGCTCCGCAGAATCCCTTTTTCAGACGCTGGGGGGAATGCGTGCTTCGCTTTCGCTGGATTTTTCTGGTGCTCAACTTCACCATCACCGGCTTTATGGGGTACCAGGCCTGGGACAAGCTGACCATCGACAATTCCACCGAGGCCTTCATGGGGGACAAAGCTGACGAAATCATCGTTCTCGACGAGCTGTACGATGACTTCGGCCAGGACAACATTTACCAGATACTCGTGGAAGGCGATGTCTTTTCCATGTCTTATCTGGAGCGGTTGAAAGCGCTTCACGACGATTTAGCAGTGATCGATCTGCAGCTCAACAGCCTGGGGCAACGACGGCGAGGCAAAAGTGCCAAGCAAGTGGACGATCCGTTTCGTGCAAGCCCTGTTGATGACGGGTCAGATGCCGTTGGTGCTGCTACTGCAAATGATCCGGCTGGTTTCGAGGGATTTGACGGGGATGAAGGTTGGGGAGATGAGGGCGGCAGCACCATTGTCGAAGAGATCATCTCATTGATCAATGTTCGCCGGACAGCATGGAAGGGCGGGGGGCTCGAGGTGGCCGGTCTGCTGGACGAATGGCCCACCAAAGCGGATCTGCCCGCGTTGAAGCAGCGCGTGTTGAACGACGAGGTCCTAGTAGGGCAGGTGGTAGGGGCTGAGGGGCGGCACTCGGTGGTCATCGTCAGAACCGATTTTCTAGATGAGAGAGATTTGGATCGCGTCTTCCGCGAGGTTGTGGCGATTACAGATAAACACCATCACGACGGATTTCACATCTCCGTGGCTGGATTGCCCGCCTTCAATGCATCTCTAAACGAGATGATGTTGCAGGATTTCTATCGCCTGACCCTGATTGCACTGGCGGTAATGACCTTGGTGCTGGCGCTGATTTTCCGTCATCCCCTCGGCATTATCGGGCCGGTGTTGGTGGTCTGGCAGTCAGCGGGGTGGACCCTCGGCGCGATGGCCATATCCGGCGTGCCGATGACCATGCTGACCAATGTCTTGCCCGCATTCTTGGCCTGCGTCGGCGTGGGGGGCTCGGTTCATATTCAGTCGGTGTATCGAGATGGGCGCGGTCGGGGAATCCCCAATCAGCAGGCGATCATCTACGCCATATCCACAACCGGTGTTCCGGTGTTTTACACCACGTTAACGACGGCAGTGGGGCTGATTAGCTTTCGCTTTGCAACCCTGGGGGCGATCATCGATATGGGGACATTTGGTGCACTGGGTATTGCCGTGACGCTGATCCACTCGCTGGTTTTCCTCCCGGTGATGCTCTCGTTCAACAACAAGAGTCTGTTGGGTGTCAAGCCAGGTGAGACTCGCCGTGACCTGCTCAATCGATTTTTGAATTTTTGTAACTATCTGTCACGTCCAAGTGCGGGACAGGGGGCGAATCAGCATCTGCGCAGGCGAATGACGCTTTGGGTCTCAGCAGGCTTTACCTTGATTGTTGCCGCTGGGGCCACAACCCTGGTGGTGCACCATGATGCCCTGAGCTGGATTCCCGAGGATCGGGATATTCGTCAGGCCATGGACGAGATGGATCGACATGTGGGTGGGACGGCAAATGTGGCGTTGCTGATCAGTGCCAAAGAAGATCAAAATCTCAAGGATCGCGATCTGCTGATACAACTTGAAAAACTAGAAAACCACATCAGCGCTTATCAGGATCCAAAGAGTACGCAACCCATTGTGGGTACGACCACCAGTCTGCTCGACGTGATCCGCGAGAGCTGGAGAGCGGTTAACGAGTCGAATCAGGCCTTTTATCGGATTCCAGATACAGAACGCGGTGTGGTCGATATGTTTACCCTCTTTGAAAATGCAGCTCCAGATCAACTGAAAAGACTGACAACCGTCGACTTTGTGAAGAGTTTGATGACCATCCGCGTCAATTGGATGGACGCTTGGTCTTACAAGCCATTGACCGCACATATTGCCAAGGGGGTTGAGGAGTTTATTGGTGACAGAGCCATCATTAAGACAACCGGTTCAGTGTTTTGCGTGTCTACGGTGGTCAGCGCGTTAATATCGGATCTGATCCGAAGCTTTGGGGTTGCTTTTATAGCCATTACGATTGTGATGGTTTTATTGCTGCGAGACATTAAGCTGGGGTTGATTTCGATGGTACCCAACCTGCTACCCGTGGTTTCAGTTATGGGGATCATGGGCTTTGCCTCGATTCCCCTGGATACGGCCAATCTGATTATTGCTTCAATCGTCATCGGTATTGCCGTGGATGACACCATCCACTTTCTCCATCAATTCAGGGTTCATTATGCGGACTACGGCGATGTGGATGCGGCTATTGATCACGCCTTTTCCCATACCGGGCGCGCCATGACCAGCACTAGCATCATTTTGGTCATGGGTTTCTTGGTGTTTCTGGCAGCAACCATGTATCCCCTGGCGCGGTTCGGTGCGCTGGCCGGGTTGGCCATTATTTTTGCGCTTCTCTTCGATCTCATTGTCGGACCGGCCTTGCTGAGGTTGGCCTACCGATCCAAACCGAGAGAAAAGCGTTTGTAGAAAGGAATATCGAATGAAACAAAGTTATGGATTTACTGCTCTCTTGTTTAGATGTGGATTGACAGTGGCCTTGGTCACCATGAGCACAGAGGCGCGAGCCCTAGATCCCAATACATCTGATCCGCGCAAGATTGCGCAGGCGATGGAGGATCGGGATGATGGGGACAAGGTGCTCTCCAAAGTGTCGATGACCCTGATCGACAGCTCGGGTCGCAAACGAGAACGCGTCCTCTACTCGAAATCGCTTGAATTCAACGGCGGACGAAAGATGTTGATGCTGTTCGAGAGCCCTCCTGATATGCGCAATACCGGACTGTTGTCTATCGACTATGATGAGGGGGCCAAGGACGACGATCAGTGGCTCTATCTACCCAGTCTGCGCAAATCGACTCGTATCTCTACTTCTGACAAGTCGGGTGCCTTTCTGGGCACTGATATCTCTTACTCGGATATGACGAAAAAGGACATAGATGCCTATGACTACAAGATGATCGAGCAGTCCATGAAGGTCGACAATGAAGATTGCTGGTTGATCGAGGCCAGACCCAAAACAGCCAAAGAGCAGAAGGAGACCGGTTATCTTAAGTCCCACTATTGGATCAGCAAGTCCAAGCTGATGCCGATTCAAGCCAAGATATGGGTCAAGGAAGGGCGGAAACTCAAGTACATGAAATTCGACGACATTCGAAAAGTAGACGACATCTGGACAGCCCATAGACTAACCGTGCGAACCTTGAAAAATGGAAAAGTCGAATCGACCACGGTGATGATGTACCATTCCCTGAAATACAATCAGGCATCTGTAACCGACGCGGAGTTCACCGAGCGGCGACTGGAGAAAGGGCTCTAGCACTGCCTTTCACCATCACAGATAGAAATCACGCCCGGACCCTGTGCTGCGCCGTGCTTCTTGCCGAGTTACTCTCTCCGGGGCTGATTTGTGCTGACAATAGTCTAACTGCAGAGGATTCCTCCTCGGAGGACGACTGGGGTGACGGGGAAGGGTGGGGCGAAGACGCGGACAGTGCGGGCTTTGCCGATGTGTCCGCCGACGTCATGGCCGGAATCGAAGAGAGCGCAGGCGGGGAAAACCCATCACGCTGGCGTTTGGGTGGCTTTTTCAGGACCGAATGGGCACTGTGGACCGAGCGGTTCGAGGACAATCCCTTTGCCAAGGGGCGCCAGAACCTCGATCTGGTCTTGCGGTACAAAGGGGAGATCTTGCGCCTGGTTGTTTCAGGCCATGGGGAGTACGACGTTGCCTACCTCTACCAGCGGGACAGCTACGATCAACCCACCCTCGATGCTTATGAGTGGTTATTAGATGTGCGGGAGTCATACCTGGCCGTGACCTTTGGTGAGGTGGAGTTGAGCATAGGGCGCCAAATTGTGGTTTGGGGAGAAGGGGACATGGTCAGTTTAGTAGATGTGGCCAGCCCGCGTGATTTGCGGGAACCAGGGCTAGCCGATCTCGACGACTTACGCCTGCCGGTTCTCTCCACCCGTATCGGGTTGTTTGTCGGCTATCATCGCATCGAGGCGCTGGTGATCCACGAATCGAACTTTGGCTACCGACCGCCGCCATTTGGCCTGTTCAGCCCGCTGCCGGCCTTTCTACCCGACGATGTAGTGGAGTTTCTCTCCACCACTCCGGTTTGGTACAAACACAAACAGGCCCTGTTCAGCCTGAACACCCAGCAGGTACTCTTGCGCTGGGGTTACAAAGGACCGGGCATCGACCTGGCCCTCTACGTTGCCTCGGTACTCGATCAGCAGGGGGTGATCGAGTTGGACTACCAGGCGCTCCTCTCGGGCATCATCATCGATCGCAGCACGGACATCGTACTCAACCATCACCGCTACATCATGGTCGGCCATTCGGGTGCCTGGCCTGTAGACAGCTGGTTGTTCAAGTGGGAAATCAGTGCCGAAAAGGATAGAAACTACAACACCGGTGATCAGGAAGCGGTTCAACCCGAGCTCTCCGACGAACAAGCCGCCTCCATCGGCGGCTTGCTAGGCATCACCTACTCAGGCCTTAAGGACACCATGCTCTTTCTCGAAATCAAGAAGAGCTGGCTCTTGGAAGATCTGCCCGACGTCCTATTCCCAGTGGAAGAGCCATCGATCGCCCTGCGCTACACCCACGACGTGCTCGACGGCGACATGACCCTGGCGTTAGCTGGAATCCTCTTCGGCTGGAACGCCCAGCACGGTTGGTTGGCCCGCGCCACGGTCAGCTACACCATCCTCGACGGCCTCAAGGCCGGCCTGGGCTTTATTACATACCAGCCCGGCATCGAGGTCGGCATGCTCTCCGGTGCCAAGCGACACGATAGGGTTTGGGCCAAGCTCAGGTGGGATTTCAATATACTTTAAGAATCCCGCTGTATTCCAGAACATCATCACCGTCGCAATCCTTACAATATTTGCATCAGTCCAGGTCAAATAAATCTGCGTCTTGCTCCCAGCGATGGTTTAGATTTGGCCAGAGCAGCCAGCGCTCTGGGGTCTTCATAATAACCCGGCTGAGATCCCGAAGCATGGCCGCAGCCAGTGTTCCAGGTACCATGTTGGCTGTTGCAGGGTAATCAACAACCTCTGGTTCACTGTTGTTCCCTGGTACGAGCAGGCCCATACCGAGAGACATGCGCGAGGCCAGCGCAAACAAGCCCATGGGCGTGGCGCAAGGCAAACCGAGAAAAGGGATGGGCGCATTACTGGTTGTTGGGAAGGCATGGTCGATCATCGCCACAATGGATCGCCCCTTTTGGACAGCCTGCGTCACTGCGCTCAAGGCCCCTTTTTCATGCACGGATTGCAGCCATCCATCGCCCATCCAAGTAGCCCGGCGACTGATCAGGACACAAGCGCCGCGTTCCCTAAACGCGCGCATGTAAAGCGGATAGCTGGGGAAGTGGGCTGTACAGACAATGGGAGGGAGGCCCCTCTCCAAGGGGCTACCGTCACCCTCGCGCGCCTGGGCCGCAGCCAGGTAGAAGTCACAAAAAGCCCTAAAATATCCCTTCAGAAAGGTCTGCTCGTCGATGAGGGGAGCTCCTGAAGCGCGCGCTGCAACCCCATAACACCACCAGGCTTTGGCGTGCACGGCTGGATCAAAGGAGTCCACGCTTGCGGCTTCGGGCAGGTCAGTGATGCATGTGGAATCCAGTGGAAGAGAGGCTGCAATGCGGTCGATGAGCGTGTCGGCTGCGTTACCCATCAAACCACTGGGTTCTGCCGCTGTCGCGCTTTTGAGTGCCGGCGATAGTATTGGTACAAGGCGCCCTCTGGTTCGCTGGCATAGGCCTCGAGCAAGATGGGGTACAGGTGCTTGTTGAGCGCGCACTCCACGGGATAGACGGCGTTTTCGTCCGTAGCGCATCCAAGGGCCTTGGCCGCGCAGGTGCCTCCACACAAGTGTATCCACGGGCAGTCAGCACAGGGGCCATGTGATACCAGCCAGGCGTGTCGGTCGACCACCCGTCTTCTCGACGGCGCGTCCAGTGCCTGCTCCAGCGTACACTTATGATCTCCTAAAATAAAGGCGTCGTGGATGATGCAATCACAGGCACGAAAACTGCCGTCCGCGTCGAGCACGAGGAACTCACCGCCCGCGCCGCAGGGACCCTTTTGACAGAAATTGGGTGGGTCAAAGCAGGCCAGGTTGTCCATGTAGGCCAATAAATTTTGTATTTTGAGGTCGGTGATACGCTCGGCTCGGACGAGTTGCAGCCAGGCATCGTACAGCCCTGTAATCTCTTGGGGCCCGATACTCTGATTCAGATCTTTTGCCCGGCCCGTGGGGTCCAGGACAGTTGTGGAGAGGCCGCGGATTCCGTGGTCCTGGAGCCACAGGGCAAAGTCAGGCAGCGCGCGCACGTTGGCCTGGGAGATGACCGAGAGCGCACCACAGCGCTTCTCCATAAAAGCGGGGTACTGCTCGAGTAGCCTGCAGAAGTGGTCCAATGCCTTGGGGCCCCGATGGTGGTTGGTGTCTGGTGTTGATCCGTCCAGGGAGATGCCCACGCTAAAGTCATGACGATCGAGAAATTCGACTGTTGTGTCGTCCAGCAAAGCGCCGTTGGTTTGTATGGCAAAGCGAATGGCTTTGTCAGCATGGCGCTCGGCACAGTGGTCGACAATGCGTGAAATCGCGCTGAACCGCAGCAGGGGCTCACCGCCGTGGAACGTGATATTGAGCTTACCGGTCTGATCGAGAATGGGATCTATCGTGGTTACAATCCTGGCTACATCCACATCCTGTTTGCGTCTGGATTCTGAGTGATCGTAACAGTAATCGCAGTTGTAGTTGCAGTGCCCTGTCATTTTAATGAGCAGGCTCTCGGGAAAAGCCGGCATGGACGGCGTGAGGTGTTCTGCTAGCTTACCATCACACAGCGCGAGTCCGAGGCGGTACAGGCGCTCTGCGATCTGGCGACTCTCTGTGTCTAGCTTAGCAGATGTATGTTCGTCGAAGAAATCAACGAGGCTTTGGTAGTCACCCGGGGATAGTAGCACCCAACCCCGGGAAAGGCGTGAGATCATGACGCGATGATCTCCCACCGTCAGGACCGCGTGAGGGGCGAGCGTGTAGCCCATCTGGCCCTGGATTTGCTGCACAGCTATTTCCATATTCGCGCTGGCTGTCAGCAGCAGGCCTTTTCCCAGAGCTTGCCCTGGTATCCGCTGGCTGCCCCGCTCTCAATGACCAGCTCTTCCTGCAGGGCGCGCAGCCGTACGTTGCCGATCTCCTTGCCAAAGGTCTGTTTAAGGGTTTCGACCTTTAGATTTGACGCGAGTTTGCGAAGCGGCGCGACCATCTCTTCGGCAATGGCGTCCAGGCGTTTCTCCGCCACATCCTCCTCCACCTCAAACCTGAAGACAAGGGAATAGCTCTTGCGTTCCGTCATCACACACCTCCTTTAGGATTTTGGCCATGCTAGGTGCAATCAAAACATTTGTCAATTCTTCCTCTCTTCCTCGCGCTAGGGTTTTTTAACACTTGGTTGCGGTTTTGCCGTCTGTTATAGAAATCACTAAGTTAAGCGTTGAGCGAAGTATGATGACGAGAGAAACCAAAGAACAACATGTCGAATTAACTGTCGATGGGCTAAAGACCCAGGCCCGGTTGCACGAGCCCCTGATCGATGTGGCGAGCCGACTCGGCCTTGAGATCCCCTCCCTGTGCCATCACGAGGCACTTGAACCCTTGGGCGCGTGTCGCCTATGCCTCGTCCAGGTAGCAGTGAACGGCCGCAAAAAGCTGGTTACCTCCTGCAATTACCCGGCCCAGGCAGACATTGTCGTGTTCACTGCCACTGAGGAGGTCTTGCGCCACAGGCAAATGGTCGTAAAGATGCTGCTGGCCAGATGCCCTGAGGTGCCGGCGATCCAAGCCCTGGCCACATCCATGGGGGTGGGGGACACCCAATTCCCTGCCACAGATGAAACCTGCATTCTGTGCGGCCTGTGTACCCGGGTCTGCGATACTTATGCCACCAGTGCCATTGCCCGCATGCATCGCGGGGAGAAAAAAACGGTTGGAACCCCAGCTGACGATCCGCCTGAGGCATGTATCGGATGCGGTGCTTGCGCGAAGATCTGTCCCACCGGCCATATCAAGTCCACCCGAACCCCGGGGCAGCTGTCGATTTGGGACCGAACATTTCCCCAAGCCATCTGTACGGTGAACCCCTTGCGATGCATCGCCTGTGGGGTGTGCGAGACAGCTTGCCCATTTTCCGTGGCCCGGGTTGTTCTGCAACAAGACGGTCGATCCAGAGCAGTGATAGATCCCAAGGCTTGCCGCGGCTGTGGGGTTTGCTCGGCAGCATGTCCTTGTGGGGCCATCGATCAACCCCGGGTAGCGCCTGCCCAGTTGCCGCCCATCCCGGTGGAGGATACGGGCCGGGTCCTCGCAGTGGCATGTCCGCGCAGCGCCCTTAAGGCGCCGACATCGCCCCGGCTGCCCCATGGCGTCGATATCCTCGAGCTGCCGTGTGCTGGCGGGATCCGGCCGGCTGTGTTGTTGGGTGCATTGGCACGGGGGTATGCCGGTGTCCTCGTTCTGGGCCGTCACGAACCCACCTGCGGGTTGGCCGGTGCTGAAGCCCATGCGCGGCAGGTCGTGGAACGGGTTGAGCAAGTAGCGCGCGCGGTCGGGCTAGGCCCGGGTCGGGTCGCGTTTGCAGAGCCAGCGCCTGGCCGGGAAGGGCCGGTTTCCAGTATCCGCGCTTTTCAGCAGAAAATAACACAGCAACAACCGACCGTCCTGGTGCATCGACTTCCCCAAGACGTGCCCATGGCCATGCCAGGAGATGCGGCCACCATTGCGGGGTGGCTGCTCGAACAGGAAGCGCTCGCCGCGCATCGAGATACCACATGGGGCGACCCCCATTTCGATGTCGGGGTACCGTTTTTGCCCACCTACCGCACCACCGCATCTCAGAAATACGCGTCTTTCAGACAATCAAAGACGTCCGATAAAACCGACACACCGGCTGTGGGGGAGCGGCGCATCACATCCCATCCGATTTTGACACCGCCGGCCAGTGATCCCATATCATTTACATTTGAAGGTGAGACACTGCCGGCTCAGAAGGGCGAGATGATCGCGTCGGCCCTGTTTGCAGCTGGTATTTCTGTTTTTGGCCACCACCACCGGGACGGGGGTGCCCAGGGTATCTTCTGCGCCAATGGTCAGTGTTCCCAGTGCTCAGTGATGGCCAACGGCCGCATGGTCAAATCCTGCATGGTGCCTGTGGAACCTGGCATGACAGTTGAGCGCTGTGACGGCCTGCCACCACTTCCCCCTGCAAGCGGGCCAGAGAAAATGGGATTTCCAAAAGAAATATCCGTGCCCGTGCTCGTGCTAGGGGGCGGTCCGGCCGGTCTTTCTGCTGCCATTGAGCTCGGGCGGGTGGGGATCGAGGTGCTCGTGGTCGATGACAAGCCCGAGCTCGGGGGCAAGCTCACCCTCCAGACCCATGGGTTTTTCGGATCCGCAGCTGATTGCTACGCCGGCATCCGCGGCATTGATATTGGCAGAAACCTGGCCGACGACGTGGCTGCCTTGCCCAGTGTGCGCGTATGGACCCGGGCCACGGCCCTGGGATTGTTTGGAGACGGCAAAGTGGGCATTTCAACGCCCCAGGGTTATCGACTGGTTACCCCCGAGACGTTGATCGTCGCCCTGGGGGCCCGGGAAAAGGCCCTGTCGTTCCCAGGGTGCGACCTGCCGGGGATCTACGGTGCCGGTGCATTCCAGACCCTGGTCAATCGGGATTTGATCTCGACCTCGAAGAAGCTCTTTGTCCTGGGCGGCGGCAATGTGGGGCTTATCGGCGCCTATCACGCCCTGCAGGCAGGTATCGATGTGGTGGGCCTGGTCGAAGCCTTGCCGGAATGCGGTGGGTACAAGGTCCATGCGGACAAGATCAAGCGCCTCGGCGTGCCCATATGGACCCGGCACTCGGTCATCAAGGCCTCTGGGAACGGGCGGCTGGAGCGGGTTACCATTGCTGAAATCGATGAAACAGGCAGGCCCATTTCAGGTACTGAGCAGACCTTTGAAGCTGACACGTTGCTCATTGCCGTGGGCCTTGCGCCAGTGGATGAGATCTTAACCAAGGCCCGGGAATACGGTCTCAACGTGGTTGCTGCTGGCGATTCAGACGAGGTGGCCGAGGCCTCGGCTGCCATTTTTTCCGGGCGCATGGTTGGCCGCAGGCTGGCCCGGGACCGCGGCGTGCCCATTGATATTCCAGAACATTGGGAATCCCTGGCTGCAGTGCTGCGCAGTCGGCCTGGCAAGACCACAGCGTGGCGTGTGCCCAAGGGGGGCGAACCCATCTTTCCGGTCATTCGCTGCGTACAGGAAATTCCATGCGACCCCTGCGTTGCCGCGTGTCCCCACGGCCTGATCTCCATGCCGGGCGGCATCATGGGCTTGCCCGAGTACTCGGGCGGCTGCTTGGGGTGCGGCAGTTGCGTGGTTCGCTGCCCAGGCTTGGCCATCGTCCTGGTGGCAGAGGACTACGACAAAGAAAAAAACCTGGCCCTGGTCTCCCTGCCGGTTGAGTTTGGCAATGAGAAAATAAACCTGGGCACAGACGTGCTGACGACCGATATCGATGGCCTGCCCCTGGGCAAGGGTCAGCTCGTCGCCGTGCGGGAGCGGGAGGATCAGGATCGCCGCAAGTTGGCACTGGTGGCAGTGCCGTTTGAAGATCGCCTCAACGTTGCCGGCTTTAGTATTCGGGGTCCCTCGGTACCCCTTGCAACAGAGAAGCTCGACGACGATGAAGATCCGATTGTCTGCCGCTGCGAGCGGATTCGAAAGAGCGAAATTGTACGGGAGATCCGGGCTGGCGTGCGGGACTTGAATCAACTCAAATCCCTGGCCCGGCCCAGCATGGGGGGCTGCGGTGGCAAGACCTGCACTGCGCTCGTGCAGCGCATCTTTCGCGAAGAGGGGGTCTTGCCAAAAGAGGTCACGCCCGGGACCATTCGACCGCTCATTGCCGAGACCCCCCTCTACGCCTTTATCCAAACGGAGGATCGGGATGACGACATCATTTGACGCCATTGTCGTTGGGGGCGGCAGCGTGGGTGTGCCTGCGGCCTACAACCTGGCCCAGCAGGGACTCCGCGTGCTGGTCATCGATCGCCGCGCTGCCGTGGGTCAGGGGGATAACAAGGCTGCCATTGGCGGCATTCGAGCGACCCATTCGGATCCGGCAAAGATCATCCTCTGCAGTCGCAGCCTCGAGCAGATGTCCTCGTGGAAAGAGACCCACGGCGTGGATGTGGGGTGGAAGCCAGGCGGGTATGCCTTCCCGGTCTATGACGCCGGGTTCGAAAAGACGCTCAAGGCACTGCTGCCCATACAAAAGAGCTACCAGCTCGACATCGATTGGGTGGACGCAGATACCATGGCAGACATCATCCCGGGCATTACCCGAGAAGGCTTGCGCGGCGGTACCTTCTCGCCCAATGACGGCCAGCTGTCACCGCTCAAAGTGCCGACCGCCTTTATGCGGGCGGCCATGGCATGTGGCGCTCAGTTTCGCTTTAACGAAAGGGTGGTGGCGTACGAGCAACAAGGTGGCCGGATACGGGCAGTGGTCACGGATCAGGGTCGATACGAGACAGCCCACGTGGTCATCGCCACTGGTTCAGATGCTGCAGAGGACGGGGAGGCCCTGGGGATTCAGATACCAGTGGTACCAGAGGCCCACGAGGGGGGCATTACCGCGCCAGTGGCCCATTTTCTAAACCCGCTGGTGGTGGACATGCGCCCTGGCCCAGAGGGAAAGACCGCGAATTTCTATTTTGGCCAGAACGCGGAGGGGCAAATCATCTTCTGCTACACGCCCAAGGAGTTATTCATCGGCCAGGATCGCGAGAGCTCATCCGAATTTCTCCCAATCTTGGCCCAGCGGATGATCTCATTGATACCAAAGATGCAGAACCTGCTCGTGAGGCGCGTCTGGCGCGGCTGTTATCCCATGACCCCGGATGGGGTGCCGATTGTCGACAACGTCCTGGAAATCGAGGGGTTGACCCTGGCCGTGGGGATGTGCGGTCAGGGCTTCATGCTCGGCCCAGGGGTAGGCGAGGAAGTCGCGTCATTGGTCCTCAACGGTCAGACGTCCCTTTCAGAAGAGGCCCACCAAAGGATTCGCTACAACCGGGATTACGACACATCCTCAGTCGAAGCGCTCAAATAATAGCAACAGGTGTCACTGCCGATTGCCCGTTTCATCAACGTTTCATCATCGCATCCAGCAGTTTCCAGGGCAGCATCAACTTCATGGGATGCCCTGGCAAGCCTTCGAAATCATAGTGCTGATAAAAGCGCTTTGCCTCCTTGGTTGCGCAATCCAATAGCACTGCAACAAACGGCATCACCTGACCGGTGCGATGACAATCGGCAAGCGCTTGCGCTAATATCCTGCCTCCGAGACCACTGCCTTGATATCTTTGATCTATGCCCAGCCACGCCAGGGTGATGATCGGCAGCAAGGTGCCTGGAAGCTTGCGAACGATTTCGAGAGGCAATTCGTCAAAGCTCACCTGCCCCATGGCAAGCGTATAATAGCCGGCAATTGTGTCTGGTTCTTCAATCAGTACGCGGGTAACGGAGAGTCGTTTCTCCTGGGCCTGTCGTGCGCTCTTTTTCAGCCACTGGTCTACGGCATCGACGCCACTTTTAAAGCACTTGCGCTGATGATGTTTTTCCAGCTGTTCAATGGCGTAGCCCTCTGGCCAGCTGACGGATCTCAAGCTTTCCCTCGCATGATGTTACCGAGCCTGCGTTGCGCTTTGGTTGGTTTTGCCGGAGCCTGGAGTGCTTGCCAGAATCGTTCCTGTTCTTCGGCGGTCATTTGCAGCACCTGCTGTTTGGCTTGCGCCACTTCCCGCTTTGCAGTGGGAACCAGGACCAGCCGAATGTAGTCAGACAAGCCCACATGGCGGAGTTTTGCTGCATCTTCAACCGCGCGCTTGCTCTTAGGATCGAGCCTGGCTTGAAGTGTTGTCGTTGCATTTTCAGCCATTGTTCACCTCTTTTGATAATGTAGTGCATTTTGCATGCAGCGTCAACAATGCCTCCGGACGGGTGTCGATTGTCGATAACGTCCTTGAAATCGAGGGGTTTACTCTATTGCCTACACATATGGGATGACCAATTACCGGTTATCGGTTACGGATAGAGCAATGAAGGGCATCCACATCAGGCAAGCGGGGATCGCCGGCGTGGCCGAGGGCACGCGCCCTGACCTGCTTCGCAACGCTGCGCTGTGCTGGGCCGTGGACATCGACCGGTTTGGTCCCTGGTCGGCTGTCACCTGCCAAACTGATAACGAACGCCACAGTTGCTGGACCGCTGCGCAGCCCCATGACCATGCATGTGTGATCACAGGGCCGTGCACGTCCTCACTCGATGTAGCCTGGCATTTCCTACAGAGCAGAACCCTTTCGCACTGGGACTCGGTACTGACTCTTTCCCAGCGGGCTGGACGCGGGCAGCTGGGTCGCGACTGGTACTCTCCACCGGGCAATATCTACGGCGCATGGCACCTGCCCGCACCGCCCGCACCGCTCGACGAAATGCTATCTCTGTTGGTGGGCTTCGCCATGTCCACCGCGCTTGCGGACCTGGGTTTGACCTGCAGGCTGAAATGGCCCAACGACCTCCTCATCGACGACAAAAAAGTGGGGGGCATCCTCGTCGAGAAAAAGAATGAACACACCATCGCCGGCATTGGTCTCAACCTGGCCACTGCCCCTGGGCCGGATAGACTCCGGGAGCCCCACGCCATGCCCGCTGGATGCCTCGACGACAGTGGCGGTCAACATACTCCCCTGGCACTGTGGCTGGCGTTGACATCGCGCGGGGGGAAACAGCTGGTAGACCTCTTCGAGCAGGATGCCGACCCAAGCGTCGTGCAGCGACTAACCGCATCGATGGCCTACCTGGGAACGCCGGTGACAGTGCTGGACTATCAGGGCGGACCTTTTGAAGGAACCATCGTCGGGCTCACTGAAAAAGGGTGGTTAAAGGTACTGACAGACGGCCGCGAACGGCACATCCGATCGGGAAGTATTATCCCCCTGGACGGGCGGTCTCGTTGAATTCGTTTATGAATTCCCAGTTTTCCTGCTGATTTGCCCCCCGGGCGAGTGGTCTCGTTGAAATTGTTTATGGATTTCTATGTTTTTCTGCTAATTTCCCCCTGGGCGAGCGAGCGGTCTCGCTAGCTGGAGAAAAAAAAATAATGAAGAAAAAATCGTTTCTTGAGGTTGTAGAGGAAATACGCGGCAAGAGAATACTGGTGGCCAACCGCGGCATTCCAGCTCGGCGCATCGTGCGCTCGATCCGCGAGTTCCCCGAGGCGGTCTCGGTGGTAACCGCCACGGACATCGACAAAACAGCGCCTTTTATCTCAGGCGCGCAGGAGTTGATCCTGATCGGGGACAACCCCCGTGCCTATCTCGACGTGGATCGCATCATCCACCTGGCCAAGACCCGCAACATCGCCGCGATCCACCCGGCCTGGGGCTTTGCGTCAGAAGACGCGACCTTTCCTGAAAAATGCCAGCAGGCGGGAATTGTGTTCATCGGTCCCGACGCCAGGACCATGCGACTGCTGGGCAACAAGGTCCAAGTGCGTCGCGTTGCCCGGGAGCTGGATATCCCGACGGTCCCGGGCTCAGAAGGTGCCGTGGATATTGCCGAGGCCAAAGCAATCGCCAGACAGATCGGCTTTCCGATTATGCTTAAAGCAGAAGGAGGCGGTGGCGGCAGGGGCATCTACGAAATTTACCGCGAAGAGGAGCTCGACGACGCATTTGAAAAGGCTTCGGCCCTGGCCCAGTCCTCATTTGGCAATCCGCGATTGTTCGTGGAAAAACTGCTCACCTCGGTGAGACACATCGAGATTCAGGTGGTGGCGGACCATTACGGCAACGTGTTTGCCTTTGATGAGCGCGATTGCTCGATTCAGCGCAACCACCAGAAATTGATCGAAATCACCCCCTCTCCCTGGCTAGGCATGACGTCCACGCTGCGGTCAAAGCTGAAGCAGTACGCGAGAGAGTTGATCCGGCACGTGGGCTACGTGTCCCTGGCCACAGTTGAGTTTCTGATCGATGCCGACGCCAATCCCTACCTTATTGAGGTCAACACGCGATTGCAGGTGGAACACGGCATTACCGAATGTCGCTATGGCATCGATCTGGTCGAAGAGCAAATCGCTATCGCCTTTGGCGCCCGGTTGCGGTTCAACGAGGAATCCCTGACCCCCCTGCACTACGCCATGCAAACACGGATCAACTGCGAAGATCCACAAGTCGATTTTTCGCCCAACAGCGGCCGCATCTCGCGCTACATCTCGCCGGGAGGCCCTGGCATCCGGCTGGACTCCTGCATTTCGTCCGGCTACCAATTTCCAGCGCAATACGACTCTGCCGCAGCACTGTTGATCGCCTACGGCCGATCCTGGCCCAAAGTGATGGGCATCCTGGCCCGGGCACTCACCGAGTACCTCGTCGGTGGCATCAAGACGACCATCCCCTTCCACCGCCAAATTTTCAAAAGCCCGGCTTTTCGCAGCGGCGAGTTCGACACCCGGTTCATTCAACACAACCCGCAGTTCGTCCTTTACAAGGACCACGAACCCGAGGCGCTGCGCCTCAGCCGGCTGGTGGCGGTGATTTCAGCCAAGGGTTACAACCCCTTTGTGGCGCTGGGCCAGTACCGCGGCCGCGGCGACCATCGGCTCGGCCGGCTCGAGCCGGTCGTTCCAGCGTTGAAACCAAACAATGCCACGCTCGCGCTGCCCAGAAAGGACCGCACCGCCCTGCTGGACCGGGTGCGCGATTCAGGAAAGGTCCATTTCACTGATACGACCACCCGGGATGTGACCCAGTCCAACAGCGGTAACCGCTTTCGCCTGGCCGAGGACACGGTGATCGGTCCCTATCTGGACCACTGCGGGCTCTTCTCAATCGAGAACGGCGGCGGCGCCCACTTCCACGTGGCCATGCTGGCCAATAAGACCTACCCGTTCAATGAGGCTGCCCAGTGGAACCGGTTTGCACCGCAGACGCCAAAACAGATTCTCGTGCGCTCGACCAACCTACTCGGCTACAAACCCCAGCCCAGAAATCTGATGGCGCTGACCGGGGAGATGATTTGCAAACACTACGATGTGATCCGCTGCTTTGATTTTTTAAACCACATTGAAAACATGCGACCCCTGGCCGAAGTCGTGCTCAGCTCGGACAAAAATGTATTTGAGCCGGCCATATCCCTCTCCTGGGCCAAGGGATTTGATGTGCCGCACTACCTCTCCGTGCTCGAGGAGATCGTCAAGTTAGTCGTCGATGTCAGTGGATTAAGCCGGAAGAAAGCCACTGAGATATTCATTTTGGGCCTCAAGGATATGGCCGGCGTCTGTCCGCCCCAGTTCATCGCCGAGCTGATTCGAGCGATCCGCAAAAAGTATCCCCGGCTGATCATCCACTACCACCGCCACTACACCGATGGGTTGTTTATCCCCTCTGTCGGCGCCGCGGCCAAGGCCGGGGCACACATCGTCGATGTCGCCATGGGGGCTGCGGTGCGCTGGTACGGACAGGGCGATGTGCTAGCGACGGCCGCCTATATCGAGGACACACTGGGGCTCGAGACCGCAATCGACAAAGAAATGGTGGAACAGTGTAATTTCATCCTCAAACAGATCATGCCGTACTACGATCGCTACACAGCACCCTATTTTCAGGGAACCGATTACTGCGTGGTCAAGCACGGGATGCCCGGTGGCGCCACCTCATCGTGCCAGGAAGGTGCGATGAAACAGGGCTACATCCAGCTGTTGCCCGACATGCTTCGATTTTTGACTGGCACCCGCCAAATCGTGCGCTACCACGACGTGACCCCTGGCTCTCAGATCACCTGGAACACGGCGTTCTTAGGGGTGACCAGCGCTTTCAAACAAGGGGGCGAGCGGCAGGTCAGGCATTTCCTCGATATTCTCGAAGCCGTTGTTGACACACCTGAAGATGAATTGAGTGACAAGCTGAAAAAGGAACGACTGACACTGTACCGAGAGAGCAATGACTCGTTCAGGGATTTGTTACTCGGACGCTTTGGCCGATTGCCCCTGGGGTTTCCGCCGGATTGGGTTTACGAGAGTGCGTTTGGTCCCGAATACCGGCAGGCGATTGCCCAACGAGCCGAGGACTCTCCCCTCATCGAGCTCACTGACATCGATATTGCCCAGGAGCGCGATGAGCTGCGCACCCAACTGGGGCGCGAACCATTGGAAGAGGAGCTGGTGATGTACCTCAACCATCCCACCGACGCCCTGGGGACGATGAAATTCCGTCAGGAATTCGGCAATCCGAACCGGATCCCGCTGGATATCTGGTTCGAGGGACTGGAGCCAAAACAGGAACTACAGTTCAACGACAGTCAGGGCAAGCCCCACCTGATCACCATTCTCGACATTTCCGATCCGGACGAGCAGGGCGCGAGCACTGTGCGCTACGTGCTGGACGACGAGTCGTTCACTTACGATGTCAAGGTCGCCGAGGCCTCCTCGACGAAGGTGGACGCGATCGAGATGGCTGAACCGGATAATCCGCTGCACGTGGCCTGTCCCAGCAACGGCGACCTGTGGATCGTCTACGTCCAGCCCGGTGACATGGTCAAGCAGGGCGACGAGATTTTCAACATCTCGATCATGAAGCAGGAGAAGGCGATCCTCGCTCCTACAGACGGTATGGTCAAACGCGTGCTCAAGTCAGCCAATTTCAAGGAGGACAAACGCATGGTGCCGGTAAGAGAAGGAGAGCTGATCGTCGAGCTCGGACCGGTTCGAAACAGTTGTACCGCTTGTGGCGCGCCGATCAGTGGGGAGGACTTCAGCTTCTGTCCGAGCTGCGGCGCTGAGCTACCCCGCAATGATGCATAGCGTGTTAGGCAAATAGCTTTTGGACGCGAGATTCGATTTCCTTTTCTATTTGCCCCTTCAACATTTTTGCCATCATGCCCAGGGTGAGTTCGACGGACACATCGTTCGGCGTCAGCTTGAGGGTGCCGGACTTGAGAAAGTTCCCAGAGAGATGACAGGTATCCCCATCCCATTCAGCTTTGATACCGAATTTCTTGGTCATTTCATCGGCGAGGTCTCTAAGTCGGGGACGGAGAACCTCGACATCCATGCTGTGGGTTTGATTTTTGCTAATATCGGCCATGAATAACTCCTTGGTTTCACAGGTTCGTTAAACGTTAGCTAAATACACCATATTTGCGTCAAAGTGAATGATCAAAACCATTAATACCTGGCAGTTTTACATCGGCTGCAGTTTCAATCTGAATTGTGCTGCCATTGGAAATCGCTCGGATGCCGCCATGCAGCGCAGTGCGATAGAGCCCAATACCCCGCGTGCGCATTTGTTGAACGATGGTTGGATGGGGCAACCTGTGCCGGTTAAACCGGCCCGCGCTCACAATGGCAATGCGCGGGCTAGCGGCGTTGAGAAAGCTTGGGCCCGAGGAAGTACTGCTGCCGTGGTGGGCGAGTTTCAATAGGGTGACCGGTTGGATACTGCGCTGTTCGACGAGATACTGCTCAGTCCCTCGCCCGATATCGCCTGGAAGCAATAGTGAGACCGATCCGTGCTGGATGAACAGGACCAGAGAATTATCGTTTGGTGAGCGGCCAGGATCATAGCTGCTCCCCGCTTGACAAGGGTGAAGCACAGATACAGCAACGGACCCGATCTTTCGGGTACCGCAGATATCCGGAGGCTGCCGAATGGGTATGCGGCGAGATCGGGCGGTTTCGAGGAGCGCATGGTAGCGTTCATCTGCGCCTTCTATCTCCCCTTGGCCATTATCCCAAATTTCAGTGACCGGGAACGCATCGATCACAGCTGGCATGCCGCCCACGTGATCCACATCTGGATGGCTCACCACAGCCACGTCGAGCTGGCGCACATCTAGCCCTCGAAGTACTGGCGCCACAATGCGTTCCCCTGCATCGAACTGGCCGCGCCATGCCCCACCCGCATCCACGAGCCAGTGCTGCCCGTTGGGATAGGTAATAAGGGTAGCGTCCCCCTGTCCCACATCGAGAAAATCAATGGTTAAGCGGCCCTTTTGAAACCGGGCGCTGTCTAACCACAGGCTCAAAACAGCGAGCATCAGGCCAACAGCCATCGCCGCTGCGGCCATTTGTTTTTTCCCACCGAGGTAGATCAGGGCAGCCAGGCACACTGCTAGGAGCCCTAGGGAGAGTATCGGTCCTGGGTTGTCGATTGTGCACGGCAATGTCGAGATATAACCGAGGGCCCTATCGAGTGAATTGAGAAGAATGCCTGTGATCTCCGCGATAGGTGTGGCAATTGCAGGACAGATCACGGACATAAAACTCGACATGAGCAATCCCGGGAGGATCACAAAACCTGTGAGGGGCACTGCGAGGAGATTCACCGGTACTGCCACGACTGATACATAGCCGAAGTGATAGAGCAACAGGGGGGTGGTCGCGGCCGTTGCAGCTGTTGTGGCGCTGAGGAGATGCAACACAGCAGCGAACCCTTGCCGTGCCCATTTTTGCCCAAAGGATTGGGGCGCTATTGCGTCCAGTGGATCCGGTTTCCATTTGGTTCGGTGACGAGAGGAAACAGCGAAAAACCCTAGGACTGCTGCAAAAGACAGCTGAAATCCAGGCGTGGAAAGCGCTCTGGGCTCGATGAGCAAAAGGAATACACCGGCCAGGGTCAGTGCTTCCATCGCGCCTTTTCCCCGACCGAAAACGCGCGCGAACAGGGCGCTTATTACCATGACACAGGCCCGGACAACCGGCACCCGGGCCCCACTCAGGTATGTGAATCCAATGGCTGCTGGAATGGAGAGGGCAGCTGCAATGCGGCCCACATCCAAACGCCTGGTAAGGTAGGGGATCCGCTTCAGCGCGAACATTAGCAAAATAAATGCAAACAGCACCGAAAGTCCCAAATGAAGCCCGGAAACCGAAAGCAGGTGGGCAGTGCCGGTGCGTCGAAACCGCTCTTTTTGGGCATAGCTGAGCACGTGGGATTCGCCGAGAATGAGCGCCCGAGCCAATGACGCCGTGTCTGGGGCAAGGGCCTGCATCCAAAAGGCTGAAAGAGATCGCCTCAGGGCACTGAACATGGGTCCCAACCCGGGCATACCCGTCTCAACGATAGCGATATCGCTTGGATCGCCGACCACTGACACAAACAGTTCTCCTGTTGTTTTCTTTAATGTTTGGCCGCGATTCCGGGGTAATTGCAGTGCTTTGACCCTGGCGCGAAATCGAATCCGATCACCCGGATGGATATGTATCTGCCCAGGGGCGGCGATGGTCAGCAAGAGGCGCCCAGATGTTTGTTTAAGCGGCGATAGCCGAGGTCCATCCAGACAATCGGTCTGTTGCTCAAGGTCGATCATTAACCTGGACCTGTCTTTGAAGAGGGTGGGCCATGACTGAACGCTACCTTGTACCAGGCGCACGCAGGGTCTGTGTACCGATGCCTCAGGAGTTCGATGGCAAATGGGCTCGGGTCTCGACCAGCCAATGAGAAATGTCATTGTTATTGTCCACAGCGCCACTGATCGGCCCGAGACGATGCTCCATAAAACGACGATCCCTGAGAGCCCGAGCATCAACGCTGCAATCCACCCTGGGAGGGGCAGCATCGTGCCCAGCGCGATACCTGACGCAAAAGAGAGAGAAAGAATAACAACGACACTCACGGAGAGGGGATCGTATCAAGACCCGTGCCACTGGCAGCAATTCCAATTAGCCCAAGGGCACTTCAAAGTGGCTTTAGTCGTAGGGCCTGGGTTTATCCCAGGCCGAAATCGGCGTCCCAACTCGATATTGGCTGGGGATAAACCCCAGCCCTACATTTTGGACCGCCCTTTTAGACACCCTCTGAAGCCCACAGCGACTGAAGACGAGTCAGGGATAAGACGCCCTCCACCGGCGGTGTCGCGCGGCGTACCGCCCTGGTAGATGAATTGTCGCCGTTTTATTTAGAGACGGAGAAGAATAATGAGCCCTAGAATCCGGATTTCTGACGCGCCTGCTTTCGCCGGCGTCTGGCTGCTTCGCGGCTTTTGATGCGCTTGAGTTCGCTGGGTTTGAAGTAGTGGCGCCGATTTTTAAGCTCGCGCAATACGCCTTCGCGGGCCATGCGGTTTTTGAGCTGTCGGATTGCCTGTTCGACCCGGTCGTCGCGCACAACGACTTCGAGCGGCCGGCAAAATACCGGTTCCCCTAAGCCACGAGATTTTCGACGTTTTTTTCGGTCTGCATCCACATCTGAGTTGAAATCGCTTCCGCGCTGCGCTGGGGCATGCTCGCGGTTTTCAGCCGGAACCTGGACTGCAGGTGTTGTGCGTTGCGTTTCCTGTGATGCCTCGGGCCCAGTTGCTGTCGTATTCAGCACCTCTTCTTCGCTCATCCTTTTCCTCCAAACAGACGCAGCCAAGCCGCTGGCTGCACGTCTTGCGGCACGTGTAAGCGTAGGGACCATACTGCTCTGATGCGGGGTTGGCAAGTGGAATTATTCTATTTTTTCTCAGGTGGTGCGGCAAAATGACCCATGAGCGCGTCCCTGAGGTGAGCGGCCGCATCCGGGGCGATCTCATTGTCGATCATCCACCTTAGATAATCCGGCTCCTCTCGCGCCAGATATTTTAATGTCCGCCCCTTGTGGCGACCAAAGGAGATGGAGATTTCGCCGTCCATCCATTTAAGCTTTCCCTCCCGGTCCACTGATTCGGGGTGGCGAAGGGATGTGTCGAGTTCAGCTGGTGAGCGTGGCAGATCCGCATACTTGTCCAGCTGGGCATTCAAAACAGCGACAGTCGCCTGAACATCGCCGAGTGCGCTGTGGGCGTCGGTGTGGGATTCACCGCAGTAGTACCGAACCGCCGCGCCGAGATCTCTGGGTTCCTTGGTCGTGAAGATGCGATAGGCGTCTACTACATAAATATCTGAAATGTCTAGATTTTCTCCAGCGCGTACCAATTCTGCTTTGAGCATTGGGATATCGAAATAAATAATGTTGAATCCGGCCAGGTCGCACCCTTTGAAAAAGTCCCCAATACCCCCTGGTCCCCTCGCATACCTGGCAAAGGGAAGCTCGTTTTTTACGTCTGCATCGGTGATGCCGTGGATCGCGGTCGCTTCTTTTGGAATGGGGATGAGCGGATTGAACCGCCGGCATTTTTCCTCTTCTCTACCGTCGGGCCAGTGTTTAACAGCGGCCAGCTCGATGATGCGATCTTTTTGAGGGTCAAGGCCGGTGGTCTCCACGTCGAAATAAATGATCGGCCGTTTGAGTGCTAACCCCATATCCTTACGGTATGCAAAGGTATGGGGTCTGGTCAACGCCTTTTGTCTGCCGCAATGGGATTTGACTGGCGCGATTATCGCGCTTTACTCAATTATATGGATGTTTCAAGGCGAAAATGGTGGATCAAAAACGGGAATGAAGAACAGGGCCCGATCGACGAAGAGACATTCCAAGCCCGGCTTCGCGCTGGCGAGTTCTCCCTCAAGGTGCTTGTAAAAAGCGACGCCATGGAGGACTGGGAGCCGCTCTTGTCGGTCGTGACAACAGACGCCACGTTCCTTCGGCCGTCCAAGTTGCCGCCGCCAGCGACCGAGCAGTCCTGAAGCGACCTTTAGAGCAGATCTGTGCGGCCTCTTGCTTTCAGTGCATCGACCACGGCCTTCACTGCTTGGGCCTTGGTGCGATGGCAGACGAGGAGGCTATCTCCGGTGTCCACAACCACGAGATCCCTGACCCCCACAAGGGCGACTAACTTGTCCTTTGGCGCGCGCATCAGGCAATCCTTGGCGTCGATCACAATGGCGTCCCCCTCCACGGCATTGCCGTTTTCGTCTTTGGAGGACAAGTCGTGGGCCGCTGTCCACGAGCCCAGATCGGACCAGCCGAAATCCACTGGTACGCACAGGATATTCTCAGCGCCCTCCATAATGCCGTAATCAATGGATTGGGCCGGCAGGGTGGGGTAGATGTGCCGCACTGTTTCGGCTTCGGATCCCGCGTCCATTGCAGCGTCTATCGCGGCCAGCCCCGAATGCAGGTCGGGCATTTGGCGATGTATCTCTCCCAAAATACGAGTCGCGGTGAAGAAGAACATCCCTGAATTCCAGGTGAAATTACCCGCTTCCAGGTACTGCATCGCTTGGGGCAGGTCTGGTTTTTCGACAAATCTCAAAACCGCTTGAACCCCAGGGGCCACGGGATCGCCCATTTCGATGTACCCAAACCCGGTCTCGGGCCTATCTGGCTTGATGCCAAAGGTAACCAGGGCACCCTTGGATGCTGCTTCTACGGCCCGCTCAGCTGATGCAAAAAACGCGGCCCTGTCCGCTACCAGGTGATCCGACGGCAGGACCGCCAACACGCCGTTTTCGTCCTTGCGCTTCACATGGACAGCGGCCCATCCGATACAGGGAGCGGTATTGCGACCTTTTGGTTCGGACAGGATGTTTTCCAGAGGCAGATCCGGCAGGGCTTTGGCCACTGCGTCTTTTGTAATATCCCCTGTTACGACAATCACCCGCTCAGGCGGTATTTCCGGGACGAGCCTGTCCACGGTGGCAGCGATCATGGTTTGGCCGCTACGGGTCAAGTCCAGGAGTTGCTTGGGGGTTTTCGCTCGACTCGCTGGCCAGAAGCGGGAGCCAACGCCGCCGGCCATAATGACAGCATAAACGTGGTTCATTCGGCTTCTCCTTATTCCTCGGTTGTAGGGGAGTTGGACTTGTTGCGTCGCTCTATCATGGCTTTATGAATCAGTTCGGCATCGTTCCACCTTGCCTGTTCCTCGGGCGATGTCACGTTTAGCTTGGGAATTGCTAAAGGTTTGCTATCCGGACCGACAGCGACCATAAAAAGGATGCCCCGGCAGCAGGGTCGACGCTGCCAAGCGCTCTTGGTGAGTGCGAATACCTGTACGTCCACGCCACACGTATGGGTGGACGTGTAGACCACTTGGGCCACGATCTCTGCAATCTCTCCTTGCTGAACAGACGCGCGAAATTCCAGGGCATCAAGGGATGCGGTGACCACGTTACAACGGGCGAACCGCGCTGCTGCCAGTCCAGCAGCGCGATCCATGAGGGCGAGAATTTTGCCACCAAACGCCGTGCCATACGCATTGGTATCGCCAGGAAAGATCTCTTCAAACAGGGAGAGCGGCGTTTTGACCAGTTCTTTGAGATCCATATACCCATCATGGCGCAGGTATTGCCAAACAGCAAGTGAGGGGCCTTGAGACAAGGGATGCAAGAGATTTCCCAGCTCAGCAGGGCACCTACTTGAGACATCCTCGGGCTTCTGTATACTTCTCGCGAGCGAAGCAAGTGCAGTGAGAAGCAAGGCAGCATTACGAAAGGGTGAGTGATGAAAATCGAGATGAAAACCCCATTGGTAGAGATCGACGGCGACGAAATGACCCGGATCATCTGGGCAATGACCAAAGAGCGGCTCCTCGAGCCATTTATCGACCTCAACCTCGAGTACTACGACCTTAGTCTATCCAGTCGAGATGAGACAGACGATGGCGTCACGCTGGCAGCGGCCAAAGCGATCAAGAAGCACGGCGTGGGCGTGAAGTGCGCGACCATTACGCCGGACGAGGCGAGCGTGAAGGAAAAGGGACTGAAAAAAGCGTGGCCCAGCCCCAACGGCACCATTCGGGCCTATCTCGATGGGACCATCTTTCGAACGCCGATTCTGGTGCGCAATGTCCCGCCCATGATGCGCCCCTGGAAGAAGCCAATAACCATCGCCCGTCACGCATACGGCGATATTTTTACAAATGTAGAGAAAGTGGTCAGCGAACCCGGCAAAGTAACGCTCGTCTATACGCCCACCGCTGGTGGTCAGCCCGAGACCCTGTTCGTTCACGAATTTAACGAGCCAGGTGTGGTGATGGCAGTGCACAACCTCGAATCCTCGATCCGATCCTTTGCCCGTGTGTGCATTGCCTTTTCCCTGGAGCAGGGCACGAACCTGTGGTTGGGTGTCAAGGATACGATCAGCAAGACCTATCACGGCCGGTTTCGGGAGATCTTTCGCCAAGAGGTCGAGCGCCGCAAAGAGGCGTTCGAGGCAGCGGGGATTGCCTACGAGTCGCTGCTCATCGACGATGCCGTGGCCCGATCGGTTCGGGACGAAGGTGGATTTCTGTGGGCGTGCATGAATTACGAAGGCGACCTGATGAGCGATATGGTCGCGAGCGGTTTTGGCAGCTTGGGGCTTATGACGTCGGTACTCGTATCGCCAGATGGCAAGTACGAGTTCGAGGCGGCCCACGGCACAGTGACGCGCCACTACCTGCGGCATCTCAAAGGAGAGAAGACATCGACCAATCCGACCGCTACTCTATTTGCCTGGACCGGTGGGCTCAAAAAGCGCGGCGAGTTGGACGACAACCCCGCATTGGTTCAGTTCGCAGTTGCGCTCGAAGCTGCAGTGATCGAGACCATAGAATCGGGCGTGGCCACGGGCGACCTGGCTGCGGTGAGCGATCCGCCAATTGAACGGGCGTCGACCCTCGATGAAATCATGGACGCCATCGAGCAGCGACTAAAGGAAAAAATCAGCTAGCGCCATTCCTAATTGGCTCCTTACTCGTTGGCGTCGGGCCCGCCGTCGATGTCGGTCGTATCCGTGCTTGAGTCCGTATCAGGCACGACATTGGCGAGAAAGTGATTGAGGGCCGTTTCAAGGTCACCCCAACTATCGAGCTTAATGCCGCAGATCCAGACCGAAGGCGTACCCGTGAGCCCCAGGTTCCTGGCTTGCTCTTTTTCAGACTCTATGAATGTCTGGGTTGCTTCTGCAGTGCGGTCTGCGTTGAAGAGGGTCATATCGAGTGCGAGCTGGGTCTGGGCATAGGCGACAACATCTGCGATGGTCATCGGCGTCCCTGCCTCTGCCCGGTTGAATATCTCGTCGTGGAGCGGCCAGAATTTGTCGAACCCCTGATTTGCAGTAGCAACAGCAGCAGCGTGGATCTCTTCGGTTCCATCATGTAGCGACTCTATGGGATAGTGGTGATAGTATAGACGGGCGTAGTCCCGGATATTGGGTTTTTCCCATAGTTCCATGGCCCATAAGGCGAACTGTCGACAAAAGGGGCACCTGAAATCCGTTGACACACTGACTTCTACTTTTACTTCCTTTGCGCTGCCCATGTACGGGCTATTGGTGTTGTCAAACCCATCCCAGCTACCTACTGGGCATCCACCACCTGGCGCAGGATCAGGAAGATTCAGAGGGCCCGTGTCTATCAAGTCATCATCCCAGTTAATGCGACACCCTGAGACGAACATAAGCACTCCGATTAAAAAAATGATGCCTGTTTTCCGATCTGAGCTCATTGTTTCTCTCCAAAGTTAAATACACACCAATTGGGGAGTATACTGCGGAGTTGGGATTTTTTGTAGGGGGGTTAGTTTGCCTGCTTGCGCATGGGGTCGACGGGTACAATTCTGTTTTTTTCGTAAGCATAGTCTGTGATTTCCAACAGCATGTGGGTTGTGGCGCGATAAGCATCCAGAACCTTTTTATGTGCGGTCGATATATCTCTTTCTTGGAAAACGTCTGTGGCTTCAAAGAGCATTGGGGGGGCGCCTTTGGGGAAATATGCGGAAAAATCTGCTGTTTCGTACAATGCAGTCCCGTCCCGCACAGCCACTGCCGATGATGTGGCTGGACTTTGCTTGAGAAGGGAGTGTCCCATGAAGCTGTTCTCCGGGCAGATACCCGCCAGATCCAAGACCGTGGGTGCGAGATCCACATGACTCGCTGCGCTTGGCTGGGCTCCGCTTGGCAGTGCCGGGTGGGCGCCATGAAGAATGAGTGGGACCCAGGTCGATTCTCGGCGCAGATTTTCGTGGCCCATGACCCATCCCCTATCGCCGAGATCATACCCGTGATCCCCGGTTATGATGAGCACTGTGCGCTCGAACCAGGGTTCCTCGCGGATCGCTTCGTAAAATTCCCGCACCACGTCGTCTGTATACCGCATTGTGTTGTGCAGGCGGTCGAAGATGGTCTTGCCATCTGTGATGTTGAGCTCTGGCTCCGGTGACCTAAAGGGGATGTGATTGCTAATCGAGACGATGCTGACAAAGAAGGGCTTGCCTGTCTTTCCTATTTTTTTGAGGTATTGGGCAGCTTCTTGAAACAAGGGGCGATCTATCTCTTTATACGCCGGGTTATACACCACGTGGTCATACCACTGGTTTAGCCAGAAGCGCTCGTTATCCCAATCCGGATCCGGCCCGGAGAAAAACGCAGTGTGGTAGCCGTTCCTGCGCAGCATTTCTGGAAATCCTTCCATTGCCATATGGGTGAACGCCGTTGCAACGCGCTGTTCAGAATGGGGCATAAGGCCCGTGTGCATGGCCATAAAAGCAACCACGGTCGGCAGTCCATTGCAGAAGCACCTGGGCCAGTAGGCGCTTTTAGGATCGCGGCCCAGGGCATCGATAAACGGCGTGGGTTGGACAGACAGGTGTGGATTGAACAGCTGCATATCCTTGGCGCGGAATGTCTCGAGCTGCAGCAAGATAAATCGCCATGGCGTCCCTTGGGGTGTGGGACAGCGGCTCGTGTTTTGCTTTCTCAAGGGATAGGCATTTGAAGTAAAAACCCACGTGTTTGAATCGGCTTTCCGGTGCCACCAGTTGCGATATTTCGAGATGGTGTCGTTGATGTTCTTAAATTCTCTGGGTGTTGGAAACAGTCCATTGATTTCGTCGTAAACCAAAATTGCAGGCGGCCGAACCCGATTGAAAATTCGGTCCTCATCAGGGGCGGCATACCAGGAGATCGCTGGAGCGATATAGAACAGCAGAGCACTGCAAAGAAGCGCGGGACGGCGGATTTTCTCCCCGAGGCGGAACCGAAATCGGCCTGTTAACAGCACGGCACACGCGAGAAAAACAATGGGTATGGCAATCAGCAGGTATGCGCTGTATGCGCCGCCGGCATCGTCGGCAATGGCATGGCCGATAGCTGCCGGGGTCTTGCCGATACTGCCGTAGGTCTGAAGGTAATTGATAGAGATGTGGATACCCATGAACCGCTGGATCTCATGATCCGCATGGCCGATGATAAGAGAGGCAAAACATAAAAAAATTTGAATTCCCCCCAAAGGTCTTGGCAGAGGTCGGTTGCGCCTGTCAGCGAGGTGGGATGCAATAAAAAAAGGCAGGCAAATGAGGGCCAGGCCAAAGCCTTCGTAAAACAGGGAGATAAAGAGCTCGCTGACCCGATTCAGGACGAACGGCACCCCATAGGGGCCCGGACGCAAATAAAGGGAGGCCTTTAGCAGCGCCCCACTTAGGAGCGCGAGTGCGAAGATAAAAATAGCGCGATCCTGGTGGGTCGGTCGCTTTGTGGCAGTATCGGGCATTACTCCTTATGCATCCCAGGTACCATCTATCCCGATTTGACTTCAAGATGTTGATCTATGGTTCGAGAGGGTTGTCCAACCATTTTTCCGCTTCTTCGTGGCTGGCGAATTTCCGCGTAATGCTCCCGATGCCGGATCGCTCTGCCGCGAATTCGATTGCCATGGAGCCGATATGCGAACCGGGGACAACCTCTGCCCTCTTGTGGATGCCGGCCTCAATGGATAGACGTTGGACTTCGGATATCAGGGCGAGAACTTTTTGCGGCGGTGTCATGAACTCAGAAGCGTCTATCAGTATTGAAAACCCGGGGCTGACGTGCTTCAGAATCTCACGCCAGTGGTTGATGAAATCGGGCTCGTCCTCTGGTTGCTGCCAGAAACCGAATATTTTCCCAAAGACTCGGTTTTTGGCTTTGTCGAATTCCATGATGTAGTGATCAGACTCGAATCGCATTTCAACACCTCTGCAGTAATTAGTATTTGCGACACAGGATGGCTGGTCAATGCTTGGGAAGAGAATATCCAGGATTACCGCTCACCGCCGACCTATTGCTTCAGGGATGGGCATCGTAGGAAACGAAGCTTGCCAAGGTCGGATCGGCACGGTAAAAAAAACACTCACTCGGTTGACATTCAATGCAGTTCATCACCGGCACCGATTCCCCATGCGCCGGTCCATACGAGGAGGGTCCATGGCATTGGCTGTTGGATGGATCATCCATTGACCGATCCGCGACAGTTTTATCGTTCACCGAATCCCCTGGAAAAGTACTACCAGGCCTTCAGGGTAGGGGAGCGTCTGCTCCTGACCGGGCACTCCCACCAAGCTTGGCCTGATTGTGCCAGGGAGGGGATGGAACGAGCCTGGCACGATGCTGCCGAAGCAGTGGACGAAAAGTGGGAAAGGGCGTTTGAACAGGCGCGATTGGTGCGCGAGGGATATGCCTGCTTGTTGAATGATCCAGCAGAGAATCTGGTTCTGGCAGCCAGCACGCACGATCTGCTGGTTCGTTTTTTATCCGCTGTGGATTGGCGACGCCGGCGAATCGTAACCACGGACAGCGAATTTCACACGGCGCGCCGCCAGCTCAACAGGCTGGTGGAAGAAGGCGTGGCGTTGATCCGCGTAGAGGCAAATCCACCAGAGCACACCACTGAACGGTTAATCGGCGAGATTAATGAACAGACCACCGTAGTGATTATATCAGCGGTGTTCTTCAACAGTGGACTTCGGCTGGAGGGTATCCCGGATATCGCAGCGACCTGTCGCCGTCATGGGGTACCGCTTCTGGTGGATGCATACCACGCCGTCAATGTGGCTCCATTTGATATCCCGGCGCTGGATCTGACCGATGCGTTTGTGGTAGGCGGCGGCTACAAATACTGCCAGCTGGGCGAGGGGAACTGCTTCATGCGGGTTCCCCCGGGTGTGGTGTGGCGACCGGTCATTACGGGCTGGTTTGCGGAGTTCGATCTGCTGAGCAAGGGGCGGCACTGGGATACGATAGCTTACGGTGTCGGAGGTGCGCGGTTTGCCGGATCGACCTATGATCCTGTCAGTCACTATAGAGCTGCGCGGGTGTTCTCGTTTTTCAGAGAGCGCGGACTGACCAAAGAGCTCTTAAGAAGTATTAGTCAACACCAGATGCAGCTACTAATAGAACGATTCGACGGATTCGACGCAGATCCCAGTCTGATAGTTCGCGACACAAGCGCTGGACTGGCGCAGCACGGCGGCTTTCTGGTTCTCCGAAGCGTCCGCGCAGCTGAGATCCATGAGCGGCTACGGGCGGCTGGGGTTCATACTGATTACCGCGATCAGGCCCTGCGCCTTGGCCCCGCACCCTATCTCAGCGATCAGCAACTGCACGAGGCGATGGATATCCTCCGAGATATACTGGCGGCGATCTAAGGATACGTCCCCTTTTCTCTGGACAACCCACGCGAATTGACAGAATTTGGGGATTAATTGGATGAAGTGATCAGCGAGTGGCTCATCGATAAGAAACGAGGATTGGAGGCTAGAATAATGAAAAAATTGCCGTACATTTTGCTTGCATTCCAGATGAGCTTGAGCCTTGCAAGTTGTTCCTCCGACGCCAACGGAGCCCAATCCACTACCGGGCCTGAATTCAGTACGAGCGATTTGCAGGGGAATTGGACCGCCACAGAAATTCATTTTTCTTATTCCGAAGTTGATGATCTCCCCATCCCCGATCACGCAAACATCGTTGGAGACGGTGGTAGTGGTTTTATGACCATCGAAGCCAATGGGCGGTTTACCCTGACCATCGCCCCTGCGGATCGGGATGACTTTACGGTCGGAGGTCTCATGTTCTTCGAGGACGGGGAGTTCTTTGCCATCCAGTTTGATGATGAACCGGATGATTACGAATATTTTGAAGCGACACTCACCGGAAATACCTTTCGCATCAATGGCGGACCCAACACAGCGGCGTACGACCTGGATCTAGACGGGGAGGATGATCCCTGCAGAGTATCCATGGAATTTGTACGGTCTTAGGCAAACGACAACAAAGGGAACCAGAAGGAACCAGGGACGGAGGCGAACAGTTTTAGAAGATTCGCCTAATCTGCATCGGCGATGAGGAACCAGGGACGGAGGCGAACAGTTTTAGAAGATTCGCCTAATCTGCAT
>JAAUYD010062155.1_pt1 | contig 40824 bp, 37 predicted proteins | sample 7278101 | NCBI WGS metagenome assembly JAAUYD01 (sample SAMN14350128, study PRJNA611818) | marine sediment metagenome | isolation source: surface marine sediment (0.6m) | place: French Polynesia: Moorea | collected 2018-08
CAGGAGTATAAATGTTTCCTGAACGCTTTATGGGCATCATCTTCTCGAACATGACAATCCACGACCCATCCCCAACGGCACAGCACCGAAGTTGTATCAATACTGCCCTTCTTCAGTAAGCGGAAGCGAACCTGGATCGTCGCCGGCAACAGCGTCTCTTATGTACTGTGGAAGCATCGCGACTCCCACAAAGTGGCACACAACAAATTGATTTGTCTCTCCGCAGCAACTGCCCAGACCACTAATAGCTGGTGCCGCAGCACTCCAAACACCTCTACCTGCCGGTATGGATAGCGGGTGGTGGCAGTGGCCATCGTCAATGCGCCATGCAGACATGTCGTCGCCAATGATGTGCCGTCGGTGATTCATCAGCATGTGCGCACAGCTGTTAATGCATTGCATCATCCTATTTTAACCGGGAAGGAGGTTCAATGGAAGCCATGAGTAAACTCGCTGCAAGCCTTTGTAAGCGTTCACTGCACAAGCTATTAAAGGAGAGAATTACAATGAAACGACGATTATCCATTGTTCTCGCCTTGGTGACATTCTCATTCGTCGCCTTGCTGATCGGCTGCCAATTGCGTCCCAATGGCTGGAAGACATCGACTCAGGAAGAAGACATATTCATTTCCGGAGACAAGAAAATACAGGTCACTATTCCACTCGACCAGATAGGGGTCCTTGCATTTGGCGAACTCGGCAAAGTGGCATTAAAAAGGATTGAGGATGATGTCCAAGGGCGTCTCAAGCAAAGCCACTCGGGTAATATATTGATTTTCGTACGCAACCAACCAATGACCCGCAAGGAATTGGCCAAATTAGCCGTCAGACTCACCGCCATGCATCCGGACCTCATTAAAAAGGCAGGCCTTGTGGTGATACCGGATGGTGCCCAGGCCCCCATGATCCTCACTGATGAACTGGTGGTCCAGTTCAGGCCCGACATCGGCGAGGATAAGATCATGGGTCTGTTCACTGAACATGCGACAAGGATCGTGAGACGCAGCCCACTCGTCAAGTCGCGCTTCGTCTTGAGCGTGACCGAGCGGTCCGGCCATGGCGCTCTTGAGATATCCCGGCGTTTTGCAGAAAGTGAATGGGTCAAGTTCGCTCATCCGAACTTCATTCCCGTCGTGATATACCGCGAAACCATCCCCAATGATCCACTCTTCGGGGATCAATGGCACCACCGCAACACGGGAGCAGGCGGGGCAACGGATGATGCGGATGTTGACACATCACATGCCTGGGATTTTTCTATTGGAGATCCGGATGTCCTGATCGCCGTCATTGACGCCGGCGCGGATCAGACGCATCCAGACCTTACACCCAATTATTGGACAAACCCGGGTGAAGTTGCGGACAATGGTATCGATGATGATGGGAACGCCTATATTGATGACATAAACGGTTGGGATTTTTTCGACAATGATGGGGACCTTGGCCCACACCATCATGGCGTCGGTGTGGCAGGGTGCGCAGCCGGCCGTGGCGACAATACGCTGGGGATCAGCGGATCTTGCCCCAATTGCAGCCTTATGGTGATAACGCTGGGCTCGGATTATGCGGCCCAGGCAGAGGCCATCGATTATGCACGTGTCATGGGAGCGGACATTGTCACGAACAGTTGGGGCTATGGTATCGGTTTACCAACGACTGCCGTAGTGGAGACCGCGGTTAATGATGCAGCTACATTGGGCCGGGGCGGGCTAGGATGCATTGTCTTCTTTGCCATGACCAATGGTGATGGGAACAATTGCACAGGTGCCAACCCGGACATATCGTCCATTGCCAACGTCATTGCCGTAAGTCGGTCCACAGACCTGGATGAGTTCAACCCGGGTGGGTGGGGCAATTGCATGGATGTGCTGGGCCCGTCGCGCGGTGGGACCCATGGCATTGTAACCACGGACGTGCAAGGGGCTGACGGCATGGATCCCGGTGACTACAACATGAATTTCGGAGGCACCTCTGCAGCAACGCCGATTGTCGCCGGCATATCAGGACTATTGCTGGACCGCCGACCAGCCCTTACCCGTCTTCAGATTCAAAGGCTTCTTCAAGACACCGCTGACAAGATCGAAGATTCAGCCGGCGGCTACCGCATGGTCGATGGATTCAGCAGTCCCGCAGGGGCCGACGCCACACACGGGTATGGCCGTGCGAACGGGCTCGAGGCGGTGCGTATCCTGGCAGAGGCGGCCGATGGTGGACGAAATGGTGTTGACATCATGTTGCGCGACAACCGTCTCGACTGGGGCAATACGGAGCAGCGCAGCAATGTGCTGTTCGAGACACCACGCGGGTTTATCCCTCATTGGGAAAGCGTTGATATCAAGGTGGATGCTCCCCCCCTGGAAGCCTTTCCACCGACCACGTCCGCTGAATTCGAGGCGTTTACTCACGAGAATCCGATTGAGAGTTCATTGAACCGAGTCTATGTGAGGGTTAGGAATAGAGGCCCATTTGATGCCGATGAAGTATTGGTAAAACTGCATTGGACCTTCGCCGGTACAGCCTTGCCTGCGTTGCCGGTGGACTTCTGGCATGAGTTCCCAGAAGACTCTGCAGACACCTCCATCTGGCATCCTCTTGGGACCCAGATTATAGATGACTTGGGTTATTCCGGCGCGTCAGTCGCTGGGACCTTCAGTGATAACGCTCGTATCGTCCAGTTCGATTTTCCCACGCCAGCCATTGATCCCACCAATCCCAATCCCAGGCATCACTGTCTGCTCGCCGTTATCGACACGCCGGAGGATCCAGTATCGGATGCATCCAAAGCGAGCCTTGTTGTCGATTGGATCACGCCGCGCGACAACAACGTGACCCATAAAAACGTTCAGATGCAGGATTCGGATCGTGACGATGAGTTTCGTTCCTCCTTCTATATCGGCAATCCTTTTGAAGAAGATATCGAGACTTGGCTTACCGCCACGGGGCCGAAGGACTGGAAGGTTGAGGTCGACAAAGATGGCTTAGATAGGCGTTTTCGACTTAAACCTGGTGAACGCGTCTTGGTGAATGTCAAGGTCTGGGCGCCGCGGCCTCATGTGCAAGGGGATTTTACCTTCATGCAAATGCGAGCCAAGGACAACGAGACCATGGTCATAGGCGGCGTCACTCTAGCTGTTCGCAGCGCCAAGAAAAAGGATCAGTAGGGTGAGAAACGAAACATAAGTAACAATACTCACCCGGCCTCAAGTGCTTCGAAAGCCGTAGGCTGGGTGAGTATGGCATCAAACAAGTGAGCATTCATCTCGATGATGTTCCGTACCAGGGTGGACTTATCTGACTTAAATCCTGGAATAGATGGCGGCCAATTGAACTCCCATGTGGCAAATGACTATTGTTTATCATAAATTTACAAAGGATCCCCAATTCCGATTTGACATCAACTGTCTGCGCCATGATCTTGGCCTGCCATGAAAATAGGTCTCTGCTGCCTCGTCGCTCGAAATAGGTTTTGCCGGTCCTTATTCCGATTCTTACTTCCCTGATATTCACACCTTAATTTCGTTTTTGGGCGCCAGACTTATGAGTAAGCCGATGAGCCAGTTGGGCGATGAGAAATACCAAGAAACGGCAGAATACATTTACTGGCACACGGACATACTCGCGAAAGGTCGCCCTGCACCTTGCGTAAAACTCGGGCGAGCCCACCCACTATTAAACAGGCCCGAATGTCATTCCTTGGCGTGTAGGGAAATTCCCTAGCCCATCCCCCGACATCGACCCACACCAGCGTCGGTCCGCCGGCCGACGCCAAAATCAGTTCGCCGCCGATTGTTTCAGATCGCTTTCTTCACTAAACCGAATTCACTAACTGCCAAATCTTCAAAGACTCGGGGCGTGCTTCAGCGGCATTTCCCCCGAACCGTATCGCAACCGGTGTCAGCGCACTCGCCGGAACGAGCAAGGAGGCGTGTCAGCCGCGGGGCGTGTCAGATGTCCTGGTAGATCCATTCAACTAATTTTTACCGATGTGATGGAAAAGGGAAAAGCGAGGGGAAAGAGCATGACGCAAGCGCACAACATGACAGATTACGATCAGGAATACGCCAACTTCCAATGGGAGGTACCGGAGTACTTCAACTTTGCCGGAGAAATCATCGACAAATGGGCCGAAGACCCGCAGAAGCTGGCCATGCTGTGGGTGGACGACGGCGGCAATGAGGTCAGAAAGACCTTCCGCGAGCTCAGCATCGCCTCCCAGCAATTGGCCAATGTGCTGCGCAGCCAGGGAGTCGAACAGGGGGATGTGGTGATCGTCATTCTGCCCCGCAACGTTGAGTGGTGGGAAGTACTCACGGCCTGCATCCGCATGGGGGCGGTGGTGTCGCCGGGGACGACCCAGCTCACCAGCAAGGATATTGAATACCGCACCAACACGGCTGGCGCCAAGTGCATCATCACCAATCCGGAGATCGCCGCCCGCTTTGATGCCGTGGCGGACAATTGCCCTACGGTGACCAGCAAGATTGTCATCAGCGAGCCGGTCAATTCCTGGATTTTCTATGACGAGGCCGTGGCCTCGGCCTCGCCGGAGTTCCCCACCGCCAAGACCCGCAGCGACGACAACTGCATGGTCTACTTCACCTCGGGCACCACCGGCTTCCCCAAGATGGCCATGCACACCCACGCCTCCTACCCCATCGGCCATCGGATCACGGGCAAATACTGGCTTGACCTCAATACCGCGGATATGCATTGGAACGTCAGCGACACGGGCTGGGCCAAGGCCGCCTGGAGCAGTTACTTCGGCCCCTGGAATCAGGGCGCGGCCCAGTTCATCCACCACACGGACCGCTTCGATCCCATCAAGACGCTGGAACTGCTCAGCCAGTATCCCATCACCACCATGTGCGGCGCGCCGACCATCTACCGCATGCTGGTGCTGCAGGACCTGAGCCAGTTCACCTTTCCCACCCTGCGCCACTGCGTGGGCGCCGGCGAGCCCCTCAACCCCGAAATCATCGAAGTGTGGCAGAAAGCCACTGGGTGCACCATCCGGGATGGATACGGTCAGACGGAGACCGTCTGCCTCTGCGGCAGCTTCCCCTGTATCGAACCGCGTTTCGGCTCCATGGGCAAACCCACTCCGGGCATCGATTTGAACGTCATCGACGACGCGGGCAACGTCCTGCCCCCCAACACCGAGGGGGATATCGCCATTCGGGTCAAACCGGAACGTCCGGTGGGCCTCTTCAAGGAGTATTGGAAGGAGCCTGAACGCACCGCCTCAACCTTCCGCGGCGATTGGTATCTCACCGGCGACCGGGCCACCGTGGATGAGGACGGTTACTTCTGGTTCGTGGGCCGCAGCGATGACGTGATCCTCACCTCGGGCTATCGCATCGGCCCCTTCGAGGTGGAGAGCGCCCTCATCGAGCATCCGGCCGTGGCCGAGTCGGCCGTGGTCTCCAGCCCCGACGAAACCCGCGGGGAAGTGGTCAAGGCCTTCATCATCCTGACCCCGGGCTACGAGGCGTCCGACGAGCTGTCCAAAGCGCTGCAGAAGCACGTCAAGCAGGTTACCGCCCCGTACAAGTATCCGCGCAAGATCGAATTCGTCGACGCCCTGCCCAAGACGGTCAGCGGCAAGATTCGACGGGTGGAGCTGCGCGACAAGGAGTGGCAGCGCAATTAAGGCGCCGATAACTGCCATCGGGTGAGATAACCGTCACCACGGGATGCCATCGACATCCGGTGGTGACGCCCATCTTCCGCCAAGTAAAAAGGAGTTTGAGGTTGAAAGAAAAATTATATCGCAAAGAGATACTGCTGACTGTCGTATTCTCCGCCCTGCTGATGCTCTTCGGGCATTCCGCCACCATCTTCGTCCTCTTTCCCGGGTTGCAGACCGGCACCCTGTGGGGGTTTCCCACCCAGTACATCGTGCCCATCCTGCTGGGGTGGTTCGGCATGGCCGCGGTCTGCCTGGTGATGACCCTGGTGTGCAACAAGTTCGATGACGAAATGGACGCCTACGTCAAGTCTCAGGAGAAGCAGAACGTTCACGTGACGGAGTAAGGAGGGGGAGCATTATGCCGCAAGAATACGCACTGAGCAATATATGGGTCGGCGTCGGCGTCGTGATGGCGCTGTTCGCCATTTTCTACTATGTTGGTTGGGTCGCCAGCCGGAAAACCGCCAGTGACGCCGATTTCTACGCCGCCGGCTTCTCCATCGGTCCGGTGACCAATGGTCTCGGTATGGCCGCCACCTGGGCCAGTTTGGCCACCTTTCTGGGCGTGATCGCCCTCATCCAGAAGCTGCAGGTGCCCTTTGTCTACCTGTGGATCCAATGGGCCATCTCCATCCCCCTGCTGACCCTGCTTTACGGTACCAGCCTGCGGCGCATGAAGGCCTTCACACCGGCCACTTTCATCAAGGCGCGGTATGGGAATACCGCCACCATCGTCATCGTTTGCTGGATGATGCTGATCATGGTGATGTACGCCTTGGGGCAGATGATCGGACTGGGTCGCGCCTTCGAACTGCTCTTCGGTGTGCCCTACAACACCGCCCTGATCGTGGCCGGTCTGGCCACCGTGGGCTTCATCACCCTGGGCGGTATGTACGGCGCCTCCTACAACGCCGCCTTCCAGATGGTGGTCATGACCGTCGCCATGATCGTTCCCATGGGCGCCATCATGAAGGCCATGGGCTCTTCGGGCTGGTGGTTCCCACCCCTCGCCTATGGCGACATGGTGCCGAGCATGCTGGAGAAGATCCCCACCTTTTTCGACATGAAGTACGACTTCCGCTGGTACTTCGCCCTCATTCCGGCCTTCACCCTGGGACCCGTGGCCCTGCCCCATCTGGCCATGCGCGTCTTCACCTCCTCCAGCGTCAAGAATGCCCGCTGGGCGGTGGTCTGGTTCGCCCTCTTCCTGGGGCTGCTCTTCACCGGGACCTATGTGGCCGGCTTCGCCGGTAATTACTTCGCCGCCACCACGGGGCGTGAGATCGTTAAGCCCGACCAGACGGTGCTGATCCTCAACGTTTTTTACAACCCGACCCTGGTGGCCGCCTTCGTCATGGGCGGCGCCCTGGCCGCCGGTCTCTCGACCATCGGCGGCAACCTGATGGCCATCGCCGGCCTGGTGGGCAACGACCTGCTGGGCGTGATCGCACCGGAGATGGAGACCCGTCGAAAGGTTCGCCTGGGCTATGTGGCCCTCGCTGCCGGCGGCATCATCGCCATCCTGCTGGCCTTCAAGCCGCCCAAGTTCCTGGTCACCAGTATCCTCTGGGCCTTTGGACTGCTGGCCACCACCGCCACCCCGGCGATCTTGCTGGGCGTCTGGTGGAAGGAGGCCAACAAGCTGGCCATGATGATCTCCTCCATCGTGTGCGGCATCCTCTTCATCATCATCAGCCCCCATGTGCTGCCCAGCATCGTGGTGGGCAAGGGGCTCGTGGCGGCGCTCGGCATGAGCGGTGGAATGGTGACCATCCCCTTGAGCTTCGCTAGCTTTATCCTGCTGTCGTTGGCCTTCAACCGCATCGATGCCTTGAGCGCCTATCGTCCCACGCTGGAAGACAAGCAGGTGATCGACCGTATCCATGGCTGGGGATTGGCGTACGAGGAGAAACGGTACAACGGCGTCCTCTGGCCGCTGGTGATTGTCGGCCTCTGTGTGGCAGTGTTCTTCTGGGGGCTGCAGCCCTGGTAAGTATTCAATGTGTTGCGGCCGGCGGTTTCACTGGCGGCCGGGTAAACCCAAGCAGACGGCCTCCGTTCCCGCGGAGGCCGTCCCAACGCCAGCGCAAGCGCCGCTGGGACGATGCGCACTATAGGGAGGGGTCAAATGCACGACAATGCCATCGCTTCATCGCCGGCCCGGCGCCCGCTGAATACAGCTAATGCCAGCATGAATTACTTCCATGCCATGTGGCAGGTGCTCACCTGGCGGCAGGACGGCTACCGCCGAATAGCCGCCGCCAACCGATCCCTGCGATACTGCGTCGTCAATGTCAGCCTGCTGGGCATCGCCTACGGCATTGGTGCTCTGTTCTTCAGCGACATCGTCGTGTCGCAGGGTGCCGGGCCCATTCAGTTCAACCCCCTGATGATCCTTATGGCCGGCATGTCGGTGGCCTTTTTGATGCACGGCGGGGCAGCCCTCTTTTGCTGGGTCTTCTCACGCGGCATCGGCGGCAATCCGCAGTTCATGCCCGTCTACCTCAACCTGGGTATCGCCGCGTTGGCGCTGCTCCCCTTGGCGCCGGCCTTGGCCGCGTTTCAGGCGGGATTGCAGGGCAGCCTGCTGCTGCTCTTCACGGTGGCCGTGGGGGGATATGCCATCGGTCCGCTCTACCTGGCTATGCGGGCAGCGGCTGGCCTGGCCCATTGGAAGATGGTCTTGGCCGCTCTTGCAGCGGTGGTCTACATCGGCTGTTTTCTCTACCTGTGGCTGTAGCGAACGGGATCCATGCCAACGGAACTCAAACGCCGCCTGCGGCTCTTCATGCAGGTCAGCAAAGCGATTCACAGCGGCACCGGCACCCGCGAGATTCTGGACATCATCGTTGCGCAGGTGGCCGCGTTGCTGGACGCCATGGGGGCGATCTTCTGGATCGTCGATACGGCCGCCGGGGTTATCCGCTCCAAGGTCGCCTGGGGTTTCACCTACCGGAGTCTCATGGCCGTGGACTACGCTCTTCTGGCCGACATCTTCGCCCTGCCACGATGCGGCCCCATCCATATCGACGATGCCCGCAGCGACCCGCGCCTGCCCAATCTCGAACGTTTGGGAAAGAAACGGGTTGCGACGATCCACGCGCAGCCGGTACCCATTGTCGACGAGGTGATGGGCGTGCTGGCGCTGTACTTCAATCGGCACCGCCGGCTCTCTACGGACGACTGCGATCTGGTGGCCGGGCTGGCGGACCAGGGGGCCATCGCCCTGCAGAAGGCCCTGCGGTTCGATGACGCGCAGTTGGAAATCTTCCGACAAACGGTCGCTGGGCTGGTGTTGGCCCTGGAAGCCAAAGATCCGGTGACCCACGGCCACTCCCGCCGGGTGGCCCGCTTTGCCCGCGAAACGGCCCGGGCGCTTGCACTGGAAGAGACCGAATGCGATTCGATCTTCCAGGCCGCTTTACTGCACGACATCGGCAAAATCGGGTTGACGGACCACATTCTCGGCCGTCAGGGCAAATTGACGGCCGGGGAGATGCACCGCCTACGGCAGCATCCCGCGGTGGGCGTCCGCATTCTGCAGCCGCTGCGGATGTTCAACGACCTTTTGCCCCTCGTTCGTCACCACCACGAGCGCTTCGACGGCACCGGCTACCCGGACGGGCTGCGCGGTGGCGAGATCCCTTTGGGAGCCCGCGTCTTGGCTGTCTGTGATGTCTTCGAGACCATGCTTTCCGGGCGCGCGCATATCGAAGCGCGCTCCCTTGCCCAGGCCCTCGCCCAGCTGGGGCAGGGTAGCGGCAGCCAGTTCGACCCTGCTGTCGTGTGCGCGCTGCGCGCGACCATTGAGCGCCATCCCGAGATCCTCTCCGACTGGGAGATTGATGACGATTTCATTGTCGCTTTGCTCACCGAAGGTCCGCCATCGTCCGCCCCCCGCGCGTCCGAGGCGGTGTTGGCGCACCGCTTCCCCACCGCTTTCTAAGCCGGCCCCTTCTCTCATGGGGTGATCTTCTCGGCCCACAGAGATTTGTAATCGAACCGCGGGCTCCCCACAATGTTGTACTTGATGATGTCGAAATTGGGACTCAGATCGAAATCTCGGGGGGTGATGTGGGTGTAGTGACGCATGCGCAGGCCAGCGCCGTAGGGATTATCGGTCGCCGACGTCTGCCGGTCCCGCGGCAGCAGCGCCGGTACGATGGGGTAGCCCACGCTCTGGAACGCCTGGGCAATCATGCCGGAGCAGATCACCTGGTAGTCGTTGCAATTGCCCAGGCAGGCGCGGATCGAGCGCCGGCCACCGGTATGCCAGATGGACGCCAGGGCCATGAGTGCAATGGCGACGATGTTCTGATCGTCGTACCGCATCCCCAGCTTGGCGACGACCTGGTCCACCACCCGCCGGCGGTCCGCGTCGCCGATGCCGTAGGGTCGGCAGATGCGGATATTGTAATCCTCGTAGTTGCGGAGGGGCGCGGCAATGACGCCCTGGCCCGAGAAGGCCTCCACCAGCAGGTGGTCACCGTGGGGTGCCATGTGGGGCTGCTGCTGCCTGTCGGCCAAGAATGCCGACGCCCGACGGGACGGTCCCACGTAAAGGGCCGCATGGCTCCAATGGCTGCTGGTGAACAGGCTGATGATGCGGCTCATTTCAGAGCGCCCCTCCACCAGCACCACATCCCCCGGCCGGATCACCTTGTACAGCTTGTCCAGATTGTTGTAGGCCCGCTGCTGGTAGTGGCGTTTGGGGCGCTCCAGCCGCTCGAGCACCCATCGTCGTAACCGATCCATCAAGACCCTCCATGGGCCCTCCGTCTTACGCCCGCAAGCGCTGCAGCCGCACCTTATCCGGCATATCCAACGGGCATGATCAACAGCGGCTCGTGGGCGGCGGGCAGATGTAGGGTCTGGCCCAGGGTACCATCTTGAAAGGCGCCCACCATGCCGGTTTTAAGGCCCATGGCCTCGGCCTGGAGGTAGAGATTCTGGCCGATGGCCCCCGCCTCGATCATGGCGTAGCGCACACCCCGCTGATGGTATTTCCCGGTGATGCGGGCATACTCGGCCGTGATCACCAGGTTGAGCGGTGCCCGGGACATCCACCGTTGGCCCAGGGCTGCCCCGGCCGCTGCCGCGCGCAGGTCACCGGTGGCGATGCGGGCCAGACCGTGTTCCGCCGGCCGGTAGTGATAGATTCCCGCCGCCAGATCGCCAACGCCCGCCTCGCCGATAAGGGCATATAGGTCCATGGGGTAGAGGGCCCCGGCCGACGGGGCGGCCCGTTTATGGCGGCGGCCCGTAATCCCCTGGCCGGCCCAGAGCAGTTGGGTGAGTTGGGCCAGGGTGAGGGGCTGCGCAGCGTAGCGGCGCACCGTTCGGCGCTGGTTGATGGCGGCTGCCACTGAAAGGGTGTCCTCCAGGCTGGGGTGGGGCAGTTTCATGGCGGTCTCCTGTCCCGCTGGCCGCGGGGCTGCTGACGTCTGTCGGGCTTGGCGCAGAAAGGGCAGGCCCAATGCCATTAGCCAGCCCATACTGATGCGGCACAATGCCCTGCGCTCTTGGTCCGGTGTCGCCCGATGCGGTCGCACAGGGCGCTTGGTCTCTTTATGGTCCATCTGCCACCTTCATGCCAATTCCCTATGTGGAAAAACCACGCACCGTTGGCGGTCGCTCCAAGAATACGCCCTGGGCGAACGCCCCACCGCATGTTTAGCACTCGCGCCGGTCGGTTTCAAATGGGGCCCCATCGCGTGCTGCTGCTTCACCACACGGCCCACCCTCGACAATACCGACATGCGGCAATACTGCTGCGCGGATGGTGAGCAACGGGAAGTCTTCCAGCTGTACCGCGGCGGATCCATTGGATGACCATATGCGCGCTGCACGCCGGCGCCCGCTCACTCACGCTTTTTTTTCGGTCAGATAGGGCCAATAGCGACGCGGCAGCTGCTGCCGATGCAGCTTTGGATTGTTGCGGGCGGCGATGTTGACGGCGGCGTAGTAGCGCTGCCAGAGCTGCTGGCAGCGCCGTTCGTCGGAGGGGCAGGCGGTCTCGTGTTCGGCCGGGTCGATGGGCTCTAGGCGAACGTCGCGGGTTCGCCATCCGTCGTAGAGCAGCCCGTAGCGGCGACCGGTGTCGTAGATGAGCCAGCGCTGGTCGGCAAAGCGCCGCTCGAAATGGTGCCGGATCAAGGGCAGCACGTCGTAGCGTGGCGCGATCAGGGCCTGGTAGCTGCCGTCGGCGTTCTGTGCGAAGCGCACCAACCCCTTCATGCGATGCGCTTCGCGGCCCACCTTGCGGGCCAATTGGCGGATGGTGAGACGGTTGCCCAGATCGCCGCGCCGCGGTTCGTCGGCCAGGGCGTCCCGTACAAAGCGGTAGATGGCCGTCTCCACGCCGGGATCGCGGGACAGATACGCCAGGTGGAGTCGTCGGCGTCCCTTACGGCCGAGGGTTGATTTCAAGCCGCGCCACACCCGCACGGCCGACGCGCGGTCCGTGGCAATCTCCTTGCGCCGTTCGAACAGTTCCGGCTGCGACCGCCCCAGCGGTACGATGGCGTCCGGCATCCGCGATGCGGAGCGCGCCCTGAGCCGGTAGGCCGCGAAGATGGCACTCAGCAGGCCATCGAAACTGTCCTCGCACACCAGCACCAGGGGCGCCTCCGGGGGGGTGACGGGCGGTGCGTCCCCCGTGCGATGGAAGAGATCGCCCTGCGCCAGGGCGGCGCCCCGCCACCCCGGTTCGGGCAGGCCGTCACAGCGGATGAAGGGCAGGGCGCGTTTGAGCACCACCCCCATCTGGCGCAGATGCTCCAGCCGGATGCGCCCCTGACGGCGCAGGGCGACAATGCGGCGGGCCGACCGCAGACCGATGCCCGGCACTCTCAGAATCACTTCCCGCTCGGCCGTGTTGATGTCCACCGGGAAAAGGCTCGGATTGCGCAGGGCAAACGCGTGTTTGGGATCCATCTCCAGATCCAGAAAGGGCCTGTCGGACTGGATCACCTCCTCCAGGGCGAACCCATAACAGCGAATCAGCCAATCGGCCTGGTAGAGGCGGTTCTCACGCCGCAAGGGCGGCGTTTCCAACTGGGGGAGGGCGCCGTTGCGCTTGCCCACGGGCACGTAGGCCGCGTAATAGACCCGTTTGAGCGCCTGCGCCTGGTAGAGTCCGCCGGCCAGGTGCAGAATCTCATGGTCCGACTCCGGACTGGCGCCCACGATCAATTGGGTGCTCTGGCCGGCCGGCGCAAAGGCCGGCACATGGCGCAGCCGACCGTGATCGGCCTTTCGCTCGGCGATGGTGCTCCGGATAACGTCCATGGGCGCCAGTGCCGCGGCGTGGGACTTGGCCTGGGTGAGCCGCCGCAGACTTTCGTCGGAGGGCAATTCGATGTTCACACTGAGGCGGTCGGCGTGCCGACCGGCCGCTTGGATCAGGAGCGGATCGGCGTTGGGCACGCACTTGAGGTGGATATAGCCGTTGAAACCGGCGCTGCGCAGCGCGCTCACGACGCGCACGAGGCGCTCCATGGTGGCGTTGGGGCTCTGCAGGATGCCGGAGCTCAGAAAGAGCCCCTCGATATAGTTGCGACGATAGAAATCGAGGGTCAGGGAGACCACCTCGCCGGGGTCGAAGCTGGCCCGGGGCACGTCATTGCTGGATCGATTGACGCAGTAGGCGCAGTCGTAGATGCAGATGTTGGTCAGGAGGATTTTCAAGAGGGAGACGCAGCGCCCATCCTCGGTGTAGGTGTGACAGATGCCGCTGGCGGCGGCATTGCCCAGTTGGCCTTTGCGGGGCCGGCGGCGGCTGCCGCTGGAGGCGCAGGAGGCGTCGTATTTGGCGGCGTCGGCCAGGATGGCCAGCTTTTTCTCGATCTGCATGATGGACCCTATCTCAGCTCGCCTCGATGGTGGTGGGCAGTATAGCCTGATCCGGACGGCACCGCAATCCGGCAGCTTGCAAAGCGGATCTGCCGGCGCCAGACTCGCCAATCGGCGTGGACAATCGGCCGGATAGGGCTAACGTTAGAGACATTCACTCCCTTATCGGTTTCCTTCTTCAGTGGAGCTGGTGCGGGCCAATCAGGCGCTGCGGAAGCAGGGGCCTTTGGGTGAAGCGAAGAGGACGCGGGTACGGCCGATCGGGGCGCACCTAATTGGCGCCAAATCTCAACGATCCTCATGAAACCAATGGAGGCAGCCATGCGATCAACGGATGAAAACCCAAATGCGGATGCGTTGAAATGCCCAGAGTGTCGGGCCGTGCTCAAGCGGCGTCGGTCCCGCAAGGCCGACGCCTGTGAGATGGTCTGCGGCGGCTGTGGTCAGATCTTCGATGTGTGTGACACGGAGACGCTCTCGGAGCTGAAGGAGACATCCCCCTGAAGCCTCAAATGATGCCTCAAGTGAGGCATCAATTGACGGGTCTACAGCGGGGGCGATTGGATCATCGATGGGCGTGCCGCAGCGCTGCCGTTGACGGCGTCGGCCGCGATCCGTCCGCCCCTTCGCTTCAGGAGAGCGCTAACGGGCGGTCCCTGTTTGTCCGGCAGGGGCCGCGCTGTATCGGTCACCGGCCGATGTCAGGCCTCGGGTGGTAGGCAGGCCTGTTCCATCTGAAACACCTGCATCATGATGGCGTGGTCGATCATGCTGACGCCCTGGGCCAGCGCGTCGATGATGTCGCGATCCTCGTAGCCCAGGTCGCGCAGCCCCTCAATCTCTGCGGGGGCGACCTCGGCGGGGGATTTCACTGCCTTGACCACGAAGCACAGCATGGCGGCCTCGTCGGTCTCCAGCAAAGAGGCCGCCGGGTCCGCCTCCAGTCGGCCGATATCCTCATCGCTGAGGCCCTGCTTCTTGAGGATCATCCGATTGAAGTCGGTGCAGTAGGGGTAGTCCAGGTCGCGGGCCACCAGGTAGCGGATGTGGGCCAGCAGGGCGTAGCTGAGCTTGGGGTGCTGGGCGAGGTACTGGACCCGGCGCAGCTGGAGTTCGAAAAGGGCGGGGCTGGCGCTCATCATCTCCATGGGTTTGGGGATCAATCCGATGTTCTGCTGGAACATCTCGTAGGCCTCTTTGATGGTACCCTCGGCCTGCTCCGGCGGGACAGTGGTGATCAACGGCATGGGCATCTCCCTTCGGTTGGGGTTGGTGGGTTCCTTGCCAAATAGCCGAAAAATGTGTATAAGTAAAATTAATTAATTTTATAAAAGCGATTGGTTTATCTTATTTGAATATGGGGCTTCTCGAGATCAAGCACCTGCGCATGCTCACGGCGCTCGCTGAAAGTGAAAACATGACCCGGGCGGCCCGGCGGCTGTGTATCAGCCAGTCCGCCCTCAGCCAGCAGCTCAAGGACATCGAAACCAAGCTCGACGTGGCCCTCTTCTTCCGGACGCCGAAGAAGATGGTCCTCACCCCGGTGGGCAGACGGCTGCTGGAGCGCGCGGGCGGTGTCATTGAAACGGTGGAGGCGGCCGAGATGGCGATCGTGGCGGCTGGCTCGGCAGCGGCGGGCACCCTGAAGGTCGGAACCCAATGCATCTTCTGCTACAAGTGGCTCCCCCACGTCCTGCGGACCTTCCATCAGCGCTTTCCCGCCATCGAAATCGAGATCGGCAACGCCCAGGATCCCAAGGCGGAACTGGCCGACGGCCGGTTCGACATTGTCGTCACGGCGGTGCCGGGCAGCGACGATGCCTGTGTCTACATGCCCCTCTTCGAGGATCAGCTGGTCTGCATCATGCCCCCTGGCCACGAACTCAACAGTGCGCCGTTTGTGCCGTTGGCAGCCTTTCGTCGGGAGAAGCTCATCTCCCATGCGGAGCGGGAACGGACCAAGTTTTATCGCTATGTGCTCCGGCCAAAGGGGATCGAGCCCGCCGGGTTGATGACCGTGGGCGCCCCCAATGCCATCGTGGCCATGGTGGCGGCCGGGTTCGGCCTGAGCGTATTTCCGGACTGGGCGATTCGATCAGCGGTCACCGCAGGGACCGTCAGCGCCCGCCCCATCACCCGGGGCGGCTTGCCCCTCACCTGGCGGGCGGTGTATCTGACGGAGAGCCGCTCGCCGACCTATCAGCAGGCCTTCATTCAGATCATTACCCATTTGCATCTGGCCGGTATCCGGGCCCTGCCCGATGACCCGGCCACCGCCGCCTGATGGTCAATGATCGGTCCGAGGCGACCGCTCTTGGTGGGGCGGATGTGCCTCAGGGCTTGCGCGCCGTGACCACCAGGCGATGGTTCATGCAACCCGCGTCGATCGTGGCGGATAGGGCGGTGGCGTCGGTGTAGACCTCGACCTCTTCGAAGCCGGCCGCCGTGGCCAGGGTCGTCAGCTGGGTCCCGTCATAGAGGCGGATGCAATAGGTCCGGTCGCGAATCAACCCATCGGCTTTGCTCATCACGATTTCCCGCGCGCACACCCGATCGTGGTTGATCTCCCGTTGGCGGCAGACCACCACCTCGTCACCGATCTCATGCCAGGCCTGGGGCGATATTTGGCCGCGGACGGCGGCGCCGTCGGTGACATCCAGCACCAGTCCCCCGCCAGGTTTGAGCAGCCGCGCGCTCTCCTGGAGGATGTGGAGATCGGCGTCGGTGTCGTCGATATACCCCAGGGAGTTGCCCAGCAGAAGGACATGGTCGAAGCTGCCATCGGCCCAGGCTGTCCGGCGGGCGTCACCCTGGACGAATTCGACGGGCAAGCGCTCCGCTGCCGCCGTCCGCTTGCCGACGTCGAGCAGGGCCTGGGCGTAGTCCAACACGGTACAATACTTGAACCCGCGTCGACACAGTTCCAGGGCGTGGCGGCCGTGGCCGCCGCACATGTCGAGGATGTGGTCCTCGCTGCCGAAGGGCGCCAGCGCCAGGTAGATATCGATCTCCTGACGGGTGACCGCTGCGTCGTTGACACTGCGGGCATCGGTAAGCAGGTAAACCTCATCAAAAAGGGTCTTCCACCATTCGGGATCCACGTCGATGGTCATGTCGCCTCCAGGGGTGCACCAAATCCAAACAGGCCGTCCGCGGCAAAGATCGCCGGGCCGCCTTTCCAGGGTTGCAGTCGGGCGATCGCCAACTCTTCCGGTTCGATATCGATGTAGTCATCCAGTTCGCCGGCGAACCACATCTCTTCCAACTGGATGCTGTCGGCCCACATGGCACGGCAATAGGTTTCCAGATCGGCGAGCTGCTGGGCGGTGATGATGCGGGGGCGCAGGGCGATGCGAATCGGTCCCAGCAGGTAGGTGAATTTCGCGGCCAACGCCAGCCTGTTCTGCTCCTCCTCGATCTCCAGAAGATCCCCGTAGGCCATCTCAGCCACGGCGGCGTTGATGCGCTTGACCGCCTCCCCCACACCCATCTCGGATCTGAGAATCGCCAGGGGCTGCACCCCGCCGCCGCTGCCCACGTTGGTGGGGACGTCGCCGAAGCGGCACAGAAATCCGAACACTTGATCTGGGCCGATGAGGCAGCGGAAGTCGGTCTGACGGTTCACCAGATCGATGGTCCGTCGGTCACGGTTGAGCTCCGGCATCACCTCTCCCCACACCGCCAAATCGACCTTCTCCTGCACGATATACCCGCCTTGGGCGAGGGCCGCGGTGATGGCCGCCTCGCCATCCAGATCGACGCCGCCCACTTTCACGCCGATACCCGAATAACCGCGCTCCGGTTTCAGCACCAGATCGGACCAATTTGCACGGCTCCACGCCACCAGGTCGTCGATGGGTTCTCCCCGCGGACCGCTGGTGCGGCGCTCGAAAAAACGGCGTGTCCAAGGGGTACGCGCCACGGTTTCCGGATGGAAGCGGTCACCGTCGGGGCTGGTGATCACCTCGAACATGCTTTTGACGTTGATGGGCTCGGTGCCGCGTGGATTGAGGACCCGGTTCTCGCGGATAGCCTGGAGGAGGGGCGTCAGGTCGTGCCGCCGGTGCAGTTTGAGGAGGACGTCGTTGTTGAAATCCATGAAGATCAGCGAGACCGGTCGCCCCTCGTGGCAGACGCGGCCCTGGCGCAGCTCAAAGGTGTGGGGGGCGGCCAGGATGCCGGTGATGCCATCTTCCTGGTCGAGCCGTTCGGCGAAATTGATGTTCTCGGTGACCTCGGTGAGGGTGTCCGCCTCGGCCACCACCGCCAGGAGGCCGGGATTGGCACCGTTGCGTTGACGGTGAACGGCCAGCATCATTTCGGCGAAGCCCACCACCGGGTAGAGATGGGGGTGGTCGAAGTCCAGGTCGACGCCGGTGGGCGAAATGGCGTTGATCTTCCGCCAGACCACCTTGGCGATCTCCTGGGTCATGCGCTGATAGTCCCATCCGCCGGGACTACCGAGGTTCCACTCCGAATGATAGCCTGAGAAACTGGACACATTAACCTCCCTTTTTCAATCGGTGCGCAAGATGATCAAAATCGATCTCCCCCAGTGCCAGCACCCGCTGGGCAAACTCGATCGGGTCCCTGCGTTGGGCACACCAGTTGTCGTATAGGCGCCGAAAATGGCGGCGGCCCACGGCATAGGCCAGCTGATAGCCGGGCTTGAGCGCATAGCGCTGCACCATGGCCTGCGCCCGTGCTGCGGAAAGACCCTCTGCGATCAACCCGTTGGCGGCCTCGTCGAGGGATTTGGCCCGCGTGTGGATCTCCAGGTCGGTGCGGCCGCGCAGGGCCCGCCAGAAACGCCGCTTGGCCATGAGGAGCGCCTCTACCGGGCCGCCGAAAAAGCCCGTGTCGAAGAGGAGCTCTTCGGAGAAACTGGCCCACCCCTCGTAGAAGATGGGAAACTCGATCTGGCGCCGCACCGGACGCGGGTGGCGCCAACGGCAGGTGTCCAGCAGGTGGTGGCCGGGATAGGTCTCGTGGGCCGTCAGCAATCGAAGGTCGGCCGGTAATTGGTGGGCGCTTCCCATCAGGGCCGTATAAAAGGTGCCGCCGCGGGGCGGGTGGCCCGGCGCCATGCTGTAGGCGGCCGTACTGCGCACCGGCGCCATGTAGTCGGGAATGGCCGCCACCCGCACCGGGCTTTGCGCCATGAGGTCCGAAGCGGCGAGGCCCACCGCCTCGCAATGGGACGCCAATTGATCGATGACGGCCCGATAGGGAGCCTCCGGATCCGCTGCGGGGACCGGCGGCCGCGGCAAATTCGCCACGATCGCCTGCCAGGAGCGGCCCGGGGCGATGGCGGCGGCGCCTTGTTCCAGCAGCGCGCGCGTTTCGGAGATCTCCGCATCCAGCGCCGCGCCAATCGCTTCGAGGGAGAGCCCGCAGCCCATGTGGTCCCGGGCGATCTCGGCATAGAGATCGACCGTCGGCAGGCAGGTCTGGGCGCTATCCTGCTGCGCCAGGTGGTCGGCCAGACGTCGGTACGCCTTCCGGATGGGCCGGTGGTGGCGGTCGGACTGCGGCAGGGCGCCCAGCCAGGCCAGCTGTCGATGGAGCATGGCGACCCCCAGATCGCGAAAAAGGCGGGGGACCTGCACGAGATTGCGGACGGCCTGGTCCAGGAAGGCGGGGAGCCCTTCCAATCGGGCTGCCAGGGCCGGCGGGCCGGCCTCGATCGCTTCCGCCAGTCCAATGCCGACGATGGTGAGATAGAGGGTCGGCTGGCGCTCATGGGGACGCAAGTTGGCGAACTGGCCATGCAGGGTGCGGACAACTCGCAGCAGCATGGCGGCGTCCAGGCCGTCGGCTGTGGGCGGATCGGGGGTCGCCGATGGGGGATCGGTGAAGGGCGCGAGGTGTTTTTCCCAGTCGCGGAAATGATTGAGGATCCCGGTGACGGCGGGTTCTGAGAAGTCATCCCAGCGGTGCCACTGTCGCTCTCCGGGCTGGACCTGGGGAAAGTAGTGAAATTCATCGCTGGACAAGCACACGGGGAACTGCGCAGCCAAGATGCGAAAGATCGACTCGGCGAGAGTGGCAAGATCTGGATCGGATCTGGTAACCGGATCTGGGGGTGGCATAACGTCCGTCGCGCGTGGCTGCGGATCTGTTGGCGGATATCTATCTGTACCAGCAACCATAGTGCTTGTCCATGGCGGGTGCCTGCCTCAGCGGCCGAAGGCGAGTCGGCCGATGCGGTCCCAGCCGCCGGACGGCCGCAGTTGCAGCAACACCCCTTCGCCCGATGAGACTGACGTACCCGTCACAGCGGCGATGGTCACGAAATGGGTGACGAGGATGACCAGCCCGCCGTCGGCCGGCAGGCCGGCCAGAAAATGGTTCAACGCCTTCAGGTTGGGTTCCCGTGCTTCGGGCCGTTGGAAGAAGGAGTTGAGGGCCGGCAGGGGCACCACCGGGCCCAGATCGAGGGCCGTCGCGGTGTCGCGGCAACGGCACCACTGGCTGGAGAAGATGCGGGCCTGCTGGACGCCCTGTCGGCGAAGCCACTGGCCGATCTGCCGGGCCTGCTCACGCCCGGCTTCACTGAGATTGCGCTGGGTGCTGCAATCGTCGAGCTGAAAGTTCGCCGGGTCCCCACCGCCCGGGGCAAGGGCATGTCGCAGCAGGAGCACCCGGCCGCCCGCTGTGAGGGCTGACCCAGAGATCTGGCCAGCGGCGGCGGATGTCACCAAGGGGGGGCACCAGATCAGCAGACAGGCCAGGATGCTGGCAAGCGTGCGGGTCATCGGCTTGCCTCATGCGGAGGTGCGATAGCGTTCACAGCACTCCTCCCCGGTGGAGAACTGGCAGCGGGCACAGACATGGGCGTCCTCGGCCGGCATCTGCCGGCGCTCATCGACCAGGTAGGGGGCCAGCAACGACTCGGCATGGTTCAATTGATCGCAGTCCACCGCCACCGGTGCCCCCGCAGCCGCCAGGGCGTTCACCACCGCCTGGGTGGCGACATTGCCCGCGGCGCCGGGTGCGTAGGGACAACCGCCCAGTCCGCCGACGCTGGCGTCGAAGATGGTGATTCCATAGCGCTTTGCGGCCAGCACGTTGTCCACCCCATGGCCGTAGGTGTCGTGAAAGTGCAGGGCGATGCGGTCGACCGGCAGGCGTGCGAGGAGCAGGTCCAGCAAGTGTTCGACCTCATCGGGGGTCGCCTTGCCGATGGTGTCGGAGACAGCCACTTCATCCACGCCCAACGCCACCAGCCGCTCGGCGAGATCCACCACACGTTGGGGGGGGATCGCTCCCTCAAAGGCGCACCAGAAAGCGGTGGACAGGTAGCCGCGCACCGGCAGTCCGGCCGCTCGTGCCGTTGTCACAACGGGGGCGATGCGGTGCAAGGATCCGTCGATGGAGGTGTTGATGTTCTTCTGGTTAAAGGTTTCGCTGGCGGCCGTAAAAACGGAGACCTTGTCGACCCCGACCTTGAGGGCCCGCGCCAACCCCTTCTGGTTGGGTACCAGGGCCGAATAGATCACCCCATCCCTGCGGGCGATCCCCTGGAAGACGGCATCGGCGTCGGCCAGTTGGGGAACCCAGTCGGGAGAGACAAAGGCGCTGACCTCGACCTCGGCGACACCTGCCGCGGCGAGGTCGTTCACCAAAGCGATCTTGATCGCGGTGGGCACATGGGCACTTTCGTTCTGCAGTCCGTCGCGGGGACCGACTTCAACAATCTGCATGCGGATCGGCTCCTTTGGTTCAATCGCTGGCACTGACGACGATGGTGAATGGGCGGGTCGAACCCCAATGAAGAGTATGATAAGCATTATCCGGGGAGGCCGCCACCGTCCGGGTCCGGGGTGCACAGCATCCAATGGCGGCGCCGCCCCATCTGCGTCACGCAACACGTCCGCGACCCATCTGGAGGTGCCGCCCAGTGCGCTACGAAGGTCCCATCTATCGGCCGCCCAGTGAAGCGGGGAGCCTATTGATCCAGGCGACGGTGGGCTGCCCTCACAACAAGTGCAGCTTTTGTATGATCTACAAAAAGGGGCCGCCCTACCGCGTGCGGCCGGTGGCCGAGATCTGCGCCGATATCGACGATGCCCATGCGCGCTACGGCAATCGCGTGCGAACGCTCTTCTTCCCGGCCGGTAACACCATCGCCATGCCCACCGCTGACCTGGCCGCCATCTGCCGCCACGCCAGAGAGCGCTTCCCGGCCCTGGAGCGCATTACGGTCTATGGGTCATCGGCCGCCATCGCGAAGAAGGGCGCGACCGACCTCGCCACCCTGCGGTCGGCGGGTCTCAGCCGGATCCATGTGGGACTGGAAAGCGGCGATGACACAGTTCTGAGCCGCATCAAGAAGGGAACCACCGCGGCGGAGCAGATCCTAGCGGGCCAGCTGGTCAAGGCCGCCGGCATTGAACTCAGCGAATACGTCATTCTGGGGATCGGCGGTGCGGCGCTGTCACAGGCCCATGCGGTGAACACCGCCAAAGCGCTCGCGGCCATCGCGCCAGACGTCGTGCGCCTGCGTACCCTGGTGCCCAAGATCAATACCCTTCTGCTGCACCAGATCCGCAAGGGCCGCTTCCAGCTGCTCTCGCCCCACGAGATTCTTCGCGAAGCACGATGGCTGCTCACCCATCTCGACAGCCCCACCCGCCTGACCAGCGACCACTACTCCAACTACATCAACCTCGCCGGGCAGCTGCCCGAAGACCGGGCGCGGCTCCTGGCACAGATCGAGGACGCCTTGACCTGGGATGAAAGCCGCTTTCGTCCTATTCGCATCGGTACGCAATAAGTCGTCCCGTCCGGCGCTCTGGGTGAGCGGCGGACACCCGCCGGTCTTGATTCTCTTACCGATATGTCAAACTATAGTGGCACAGGCTCCATACCTTCAACTCCGATGCCGTCCACTCAAGGAGGATCCCATGGCCACTTTATCCCCTGGCGATGCCGCGCCGGCTTTCGAGGCGTCCGACCAGAACGACCAGCCGCACACCTTGACCGATTTCAGCGGCCGCAAATTGTTTCTCTTCTTCTACCCCAAGGCCAACACCAGCGGGTGAACGAACCAGGCCAAGGCGGTGCGGGACGCACTGCCCGACTTGCAGGCCAATGGGGTCGCCGTGATGGGTATCAGCCCCGACACACCACGCCAGCAGAAGAAATTTGATGACAAATACGACCTGGGGTTTCCCCTACTCAGCGACGAAGATCACACGATCGCGGAAGCATTCGGGGTGTGGGGCGAGAAGAAGATGTACGGCAAGACCTTCATGGGGATCGTGCGCTCGGCCTTTCTGATCGATGAGGACGGGCAGCTGTCGGCCTGTTGGTACAAGATCAGTCCCAAAGACACGGTCCCCAAACTGATGGCGGCATTGTAAGCGCTGTCGACCGGACCGCCGCCCAAGCGCCGGTGGTCGGCGATGGCGGCGTGGCCGTTAGCGGGTCGCTAGCCAACGCGCCAGCGGCCCCATCGGATCATCGGGCCGCCAGCCGGCCGTGTTGAAATGATCGGATAGAAACGTGCCCGGTGGAACGAGGCCGTCGCACCAGGTCAGATCCGCTTCGCTCAGGCGGATCCGCGGGGCGGCGAGGAGGGTTTCCAGATGTGCGGGCGTCCGCGGTCCGATGATGACGGAGGTGACGGCGGGCTGATGCAGCACCCATGCGACGGCCAGCGCCGCCGCCGAGGTTGCCAGCGCATCGGCTCTGTCGGCGAGCGCTTGACCCACCTGAATACCGGCCTCGGTGATGCGCTCAGCATAGATTGGCTTCTGGCCGCCGCGGCTGTCAGCGGGAATGGGGGCGGCGCTGCGGTACCTTCCCGCCAGCACCCCTTGGGCCAGCGGCGACCAGGTGATGAGGCCCAGGTCGTAGGCGCCGCACATGGGGATGATCTCGTTTTCTACCCGGCGGTCCAGCAGATTGTACGGCGGCTGCTCGCAGATGAATTTGGGGTATCCCATGCGGTCGGCGATGTGCAGGGCTTCCACCGTGCGCCAGGCGGGATGGGTGGAGCAGGCGGCATATCGAATGTGGCCGTTTTGCACCAGGTAGTGAAGTGCGCTGAGGGTCTCTTCCTGGGGAACGCGCCAATCGGTGCGATGCAGAAAGAAGATGTCGATGACATCGGTCCGCAGCCGCTTGAGGCTGGTCATGCAGCTGTCGATGAGGTGATGTCGGCTGTTGCCGCAATCGTTGGGACCGCTGCCGGTGGGCAGACAGGCCTTGGTAGTGACCAGGACCTTTGCGCGTTTGGCACCGGACTGCATCGCCTTGCCGACGATCTCTTCGCTGCGCCCTTCGGCATATACATCGGCGCAGTCGAGCAGGTTGACACCGGCGTCTATGGCGGCATCGACTATCCGCAGCGCCGTTGCCGCGTCGGTGGGACCGCCGAAGTTCATGGTGCCCAGGGTCAGTTCGCTGATCTGTAGGCCGGATCGGCCAAGCCGTCGGTATTGCATCGCCCTCCTCCTTAATCATACCAGCCGCAGTTCGGCTGCATTTCGGCGCGCGTTCACTCTCAGGGCCTGTCCGGCGTGCTCCGCATCGGGCCTCGTGGCCCCGCTGCCGACAGCGGCGCCGCTCCCCATCTCTTAAGCGGCTTCGGCCGCTATTGCAAGCGGGGGCCGTTCATGGCAGTCTGGCCATCACCCGCCGCATCGCATGGTCGCTGCGCCGCTGTTAACCTGCCAAGGCACCTGCGTGTCGATTTCACCAACGGAAGGAGTGATGACCATGGATTTCTGGCAGTTGCTGATGGAGATTCTGATCTTGCTGGCGGCCGCCTTTGTGTTGGGAGCGGTCGCCCAGCGCCTGAAGCAAAGCGCCATCGTTGGATACTTGCTGGCCGGCACGCTGGTCGGCCCCTTGCTCTTCAACGCCCGGGCGGTCATTGATGTGGCCGAACTTGGGGTGGCCCTGCTGCTGTTCTCCATCGGCCTGGAGTTTTCCTTCGGTCGACTCAAACGCCTGGGCCGGATCGCCTTGGGGGGCGGGACCCTTCAGGTGACGGCCACGCTGGGAATCTTCGCCCTGGTGACGGCGGTCTTTGTGTCGCTGGCCCAGGCGCTGACCCTCGGCGCCATCGTCGCCCTGAGTTCCACCGCGGTGGTGCTGCGGGTTCTGGTGGACCGCGCTGAGGTGGACGCTGTCCACGGTCGGGCGGCGCTGGGGATCCTGCTATTGCAGGATATCGCCGTGGTACCCCTGGTGCTCATGCTCACCGTCATGGCCAGCGGTGGGACCGCTCGCGAAGTGGCCATCAGTATTTTCTACACCCTGGCGGCGGCCGGGGGGCTGGTGGTTGTCTTCTACCTGGTCTTCTACTGGCTGATGCCGCGGGTGCTCACCAGCAGCGGCCTGTACGCCAATCGCGAGTTGGTCGTGCTGCTGGCGATATTGGCGGGCGTGGGATCGACCTGGGCCTCGCATGCCGTTGGCCTGTCGCCCGCCCTGGGCGCCTTCCTCGCCGGCATGCTGCTGGGGGAGTCCCCCTTCGCCGCGCAAATCCGTTCAGACGTGGGCTCGATTCGGACCCTCTTCGTCACCCTTTTCTTTACCTCCATCGGCCTGCTCATGGATCCGGCCTGGCTCCTCCACTACGGTCTGGCCGCATTGGCCTTCCTCGTTCTGATCATCTGCCTGAAGAGTCTGGTGCTCTATATCATCGGACGCGCCTTCCAGCTGGAGCGGCGCTATGCCCTGGCCACGGGGCTGACACTCTCCCAGATCGGCGAATTCTCCTTCGTGTTGGCCACCACCGCCCGCCAAGGCGGTCTGATCACAGAGCCCTTGTTCGCCCTGGTGGTCACTACCAACATCTTCTCGCTTTTTGCCGCGCCCTACCTGGTCACCTATGCGCTTCCCCTTGCCGACGCCTTCCTGCGGCGCCTGGGCCGCGATGCCGGTCTCGCCGGACCCCGGCGGGAGGCGGATGGGGCAACCGCCCATGCCCCCGTTCTGGTGATCGGATACGGTCCCGCCGGTCGGGAAGTGAGCAGCGCATTGCAGAACAATGGACTCGCAACGGGCATTCTCGAGCTCAACCCGGCCGCCATTGAGCGGGCCCAGGCGGCGGGCCTGCCCATCCACATCGGCGATGCGACCAGCACCGAGGTGCTGCGTCATGCCGGCGTTGATCACGCCAAGGCGGTGGTGATCACCGTGCCCGATCCTCGAACAGCGCGGGACATCACGGCCGCCGTGCGGGGCCTGGTGCCCCAGGCCCAGTTGCTGGTGCGCAGCCGCTATCAGCGCAGTTGCCCGGAAATCACCGCCGCTGGGGCCGATATGGTGGTCGATGAGGAGTCAACGGTGGGGCGCCTGCTGGCCAAGGAGGTGCTCACTTCCCTGGAATTGGGCCAGGAGGCGGCGCTGGCCTGTGCCCTCAGCGGGCGTGTACCGAGCGGGACGGCGGCGGAGCGGGAAGGGATTTGAGCTTGGACAAATCCTAAGCTTCAATCATGAGACAGCAGCCATTACACGCAACAGCAATGACCAAATCACCGAAAGTGTCCACGACTACGACAGAGATTCACCACCGCTATCGAGCTACCCGATAATCTCTCTGAAAATGATGCCATGCAACGGAGCGTACCCATTCTTAATCAGCTTCACCTTTCTTGCCATTAAACATCAATAGTTCAGATGTACAGCACCATCACCGTCATCTCCACTTGAAGCTCTTCCGGCGCCACCTCGGCATGCCGGCGGGAAGTTACGCCCCCGTGAGCGGACTGCTCCGTCACCGCGAAGACGGGATCGCCATTAACAGCGTACGAATGATGATGGGCGCTGACCTCACCAGAATCGAATCGCCGCCATCGCGCTGAGCAGCCGCTGTATATCGTCGGGTTCGACAGCGCCGATGTGCCCGATGCGGAAGGTGTCCAGGTCGGTGACCTTGCCGGGGTAGATGACGAAGCCGCGCTCTTTCAGCGCCTGATAGAAGCGGTTGAAGTCATATTCGGAGGCGCTGGGACTTCGAAAGGCCGTGATTATGGGGGACTACAGCGTCGTGGTCTCGCAGTGCACGACGGCCACATGGGTGATGTCTTCATCTTCCCTCAGGCGGGCCGCCAGACGGTTCAGATCGGGCGGCTGCCGTTCCCCGCTGTCCTCCAGAAGATAATCGATCCGGTTCCGGCCGGCGATTCCGCCCATCCGCCGGCCATAGGTCCCATTGGCCAATACTAGCAGGCGTCCGATCGCCGGGACCACCGAGGAGAGGGTGGCCTCCACGCTGAAGGTGCCGCTGCCCTGCATGAGGACGGCGGTGCACCCTTCCGCGGCGTCGGCCAGTGCAACCAGCTGGCGCCGGATTCGCTGCACGATGCGGTTGTAGTCGCCGTCCCAGGTACACCAATCCCGCAGTATGACGCTCTTCCCGCTTTTGGTGGTGTGGGGTGGGTCGGGTGTGAGGAGCAGGTAGAATGTTCGGGGAGGTTCGTTGTTTCTATGATGGGCGCGATCCCTATCGGGGGGAAGTTTTGGTCAGGTCCTCATAAATCCAACCAAGGTTTCTTATGGTTCCTCTAGAAAAACCCAATAGAGAAGAGAATAAAAAGCCCGGCGCCGAGCGCCGGGCTATGGGAGGAAGGTGGGCAACCCGTCAGGGAGTGACCGGCGGCCCTTGCACAGCAGGGAGAATCACTATGGCCCGCTATCGAACGCAGCAGGAGATGTCTGCAATATAGGCGGTTTCCGATAAGGCCATGTTAGCGGACCGTTAGAAATGGGTTAGGGTGCTTGCAATGGCCGCCCGACCGCTGACGATACCGTCGCAGGCGAGCGGTGAGAGCGGTCAGGCAACCACCAGCCACTGGTAGAGATATCCGGCCACGATGGACCCGGTAAGGCCCATGGCGAGGTAGATGGCGAAGACGCTGCGCCGGACCAAGGCGAAGACTGCCAGAGCGGCCGGTAAGGAGGACACCGCCCCCGCCGTTGCAAAGGCGAGGGCCGCTCCGGGCAGCATGCCCAGCTCCATCAAACCGGAGATGAGCGGGATGGCTGCATATCCGTTCATATAGGCCGGTATGCCGACAATGGCCGCCAGCGGAATGGCCAGCGCATTGTCCGGACCGACCCACTGCGCAACCGAATCCGCCGGCAGGTATCGGATCATCAGACTCTCCAGAAGGAAGGCGAGGAGCAGCCATTTTCCGAGAAAGCCGCCATTGTGTAGGAAGTGTTGGCGAAATTGGGCGCGTTTTGCGGCGCTTTGCCAGAACCGCCAATCGATGCGGCTGCGAACCTCTGGCTGGACCTGTCCGCTCGAGGCGTCACACCCGCAGCCCGACGCGAGACCGGCTTTTAGCGGATGGCGGAGGGCGCCGAAGCGTTCCAGAAGCAAGACGGTGGTGCCGGCGGACAGGCCCATGCCGATGGCGGTGATGGTTTTCACCACGGCGAATTCAAGGTGGATACCCGCCATGGTGAGGAGAAACATCTCCGGATCCATGATGGGGGAGGCGATGCAGAAGGCCATCACCGGCGCCAACGGAACGCCGGCAACCAGCATGGCGGCAATCAGGGGAATCACCCCGCAGGAGCAAAAGGGGGAGAGGGCACCGGCGGCGGCGGCGAGGAAGATGGCCACCGACCGATTGCCGGAGAACACACGCGCCACCAGCTGATCCATACCGCTGGCCTTGGCAGTGGCGGCAAAGGCGATGGCGAGCAGAAAGTAAGGCGCCAAGCGGAAAAAGGCGGTCCCCATGAACCGCGCACTCTCCAGGGCCAGGGGCGGGTGCAGCACGGCCAGGACGGTCAGCAGCAGGAGGATAGACAGGACCACCCGGTCCTTCAGCGGCGTTGGGATGGGGACGGGCTGCGGCCACCGTCGGGTTATCGTGTTCATGCGCATAGGCACCTCCTCTTTTCAAATTTTTAGAATTATCGAAATAATACCCCAAAAAAATTTCAGCCCTTTTCCGCCACGCAGCACTCCTCCGTCAGGAATCGGACGATGGCACCGATTTTATCGAAGGCCACAAAGCACCTGAGTACGGTGCTCTCTCGCTGCTGCCATACCAGCCCCACGCTGCGCAGGTGGGCGAGGTGGTGGGAGAGGGTGGAGTTGGGGATTCCCAGCGCTTTCTGGATCTCACCCACCGGCATGCCGCTGTTGCCGGCGCGCACCAGCTGGCGAACAATTCCGAGACGGGTTCGGTTGCCGAGTTGGCCGAGCAGTCTCGCTGCGGTGTCATCATCAAGGATCATGGCCGGTAGGATAACGGGTATGCGCCCATTTGTCAATAATATTTCCAGAAATATAGAAATAATATCGGTGCTGCCGCTCTGCCGCCATTCGCCGATGGCGGTGCGGCCGGCCTCGTTGGTGGGGGCGGCCCGTTAGTTGCCGGCGGCGGTGTCCCGGTTGATGAAGCGACCCAGGCCCGCCGTCAATAGGATCAGCTTCGGGCAAGGGCCCCCCAGTCCACAACCATCACCTTGAGACGGGTCTTAGCCATCCAGGACGGGGCGTTCTGGATGGCCGCAGGGTGGGTGGGCAGCTGGTGGTTCATCTTGTTGTGAACAATGGCGTTGAGGACGGCGAAACTGATGGCGGCCTCCTTGCGGCCGATGGCCTGAAAGAGCAGCGCGCCGCTGCCGTGATAGCGTTTCGTTTTGGCATCCACCGCCTGCAGGAATTGCCACCCCTGCGCCAGGGCGTTGCGCTGATCGTATTGTTGCAAGAGGGCCGCAAAGGTCGCCCGGGCCGAGGAGGAGAGGGCGTCGCGAAACACGAGCAGCTCGCGGTAGCGCGGGTCGGCCAGTTCGCCTTTGAGATTGAGGTAATCGACCTTGATCCCGGTCTCGGCAGCACGGCAGCTGGATAGAGATGCGGGTGCCCTTCGGGCGATTCGCCTGCGACGGCCTGCCCAGCGACAATTCGCTGGACCTTTCTGTCGGGCTTGACACCATCCAAATCCTTCTCTATCATGCAGCATAGTTCGTTAATTAACGAAATATGAGGTAGGTTATGCTGGACTTCATGAACATCACCCGGGCACTTTCCGATGAGAATCGCGTACGCATCGTTGCCGCCCTCCAAGATCGGGAGCTCTGCGTCTGCCAGATCATCGACATGCTCCAGCTCTCGCCCTCGACAGTCTCCAAGCACCTGTCCATTTTGCGAAATGCCCGTCTGCTGATCGGCCGCAAAGAGGGGCGCTGGATGCATTACCGTCTCTGCGACGACGATGGGCGGCCCATGGTGTCCGACGCCATCGCCTGGGTGCTGCGGTCCATCGCGGCAGACCCGCAAATCCAAAGGGATCGCGACTATCTCAAGACCGTGCCCACCGATCCGGCGGCAATGCGGTGCGGCTAGCGAGGGCGTTTAAGTTCCGCTGCCCGTACCCCGTGCGAATACCCAGGAGCACATAATGCCACAAACACCGAAATTTCTCTTTATTTGTCAGCATAACGGCGGTCGCAGCCAGATTGCCGCCGCCTATCTGCAGCAGATGGCCGGTGATCGCCTGCACGTGGAAAGCGCCGGCATGCGGCCTACGGAGCGCGTCAACCCCCTGATGGCCGAGGTGATGCGGGAGGAGGGGATCGATATCTCGGCCAACAAGCCGCAAAGTGTTTTTGAGCTGTTCAAGGAGAGCCGATTGTTCGGCCATGTGATCACCGTCTGCCATGACGGTGAATCGGAATGCCCCATTTTTCCGGGCATCACCACCCGTTGGCATATGCCGTTCGAGGATCCGGCCAAGACCATTGGCAGCGAGGGGGAGCGGTTGGCGCAAGTCCGCCGCATTCGGGATCAGATCAAAGCGTGGCTCGAACATCCACCCCCGGATGGCTTTTCCTATCGGGCCATCATCGCATCTGAAACTTGATCTTTTCGTCACACAACCAGCGTCAGGGCGGGTATCCGCGCCTCTTCAGCAACCCTAAATAATAAGGTCAACCCTATGCGTGCCAGTGCAACCAAACAACTCTCTTTTCTAGATCGTTTCCTAACCCTCTGGATCTTTCTGGCCATGCTGGTGGGGGTTATGGGCGGCTATCTGTTTCCCGGCATCCGCAACGTGATCAACCATTTTCAGGTGGGGACCACCAACATCCCCATCGCCATCGGGCTGATCCTGATGATGTATCCCCCGCTGGCCAAGGTCAAGTATGAGCAGCTGCCGCAGGTGTTCCGGGACGTCAGGGTCCTGGGGCTCTCCCTGGTGCAGAACTGGGTGATCGGACCGGTGCTCATGTTTCTACTGGCCATCGCCTTTCTCTCCGGTCACCAGGAGTATATGGTGGGCCTCATCCTCATCGGGCTGGCCCGCTGCATCGCTATGGTTATCGTCTGGAACGACTTGGCATCCGGCGATCGGGAGTATTGCGCCGGCCTGGTGGCCTTCAATTCTATTTTCCAGGTTCTTTTCTTCTCGCTCTACGCCTATGTCTTCATCACCCTGATTCCCAATTGGCTTGGGCTGGAGGGGATGGTGGTGGAGATCTCCATCGGCCAGATCGCCGAGAGCGTTTTCATTTACTTGGGCATTCCCTTCATCGGCGGGATGGTGTCCCGTTTCGTTGGCCTGAAACTCAAGGGTGCGGATTGGTACGAGCAGGTGTTCATCCCCAAAATCAGTCCCCTGACCCTGGTCGCGCTGCTCTTCACCATTCTGGTGATGTTCTCGCTCAAAGGGGAGTATATCGTTCAACTGCCCTTTGACGTGGTGCGGATCGCGGTCCCCCTGTGTATCTATTTCGTGGTGATGTTTCTGGCCTCTTTCTTCCTCTCCATGAAAGTTGGCGCCACCTACGAACAGTCCACCACCCTGAGTTTCACGGCCGCATCCAATAATTTCGAGCTGGCCATCGCCGTGGCCGTAGCGGTCTTCGGGATCGACTCGGGCCAGGCCTTCGCCGCCGTCATCGGTCCCCTGGTGGAGGTGCCGGTGCTGATCGCCTTGGTGAATGTGGCCTTTTGGTTCAAACGCAAATACTTCCCCTACCAGGTGAAAACCGTGGTGGGCGTCTGTCATGTGCGGCACCAACCGGGCGGCATGGCATCTGGCGCCTGAGAAAGGGAGCCTGCAATGCAGATTGAGGTGAACCCGCCGCTGGCGGCGGTTCGGCGCCTCCTCGCAGCGGCCGACCTGCCGACGGCGGACATTACCGCTCATCAGCTGGCGCATTTTCTGTTCTGCCGGTCGGCGGGGGAGATCATCGGCATCGTCGGTATCGAGCCCTATGGTTCGATCGGGATGCTACGCTCACTGGCGGTGGCCGACAGCTGGCGCGGCAGAGGCCATGGGACCGCGCTTGTGGCGGCGGCCGAGGCCCGCGCCCTGCAGACGGGGATCGACACCCTCTATCTGCTGACCCTGACGGCGGAAACCTTTTTCAGGCGCCACGGGTACGCGACACTGCCCCGCCAGCAAGCGCCGGCTGCCATTCAAAAAACCCCTGAATTTACCGGCCTCTGTCCGGCAACCGCCGTGTTGATGGGCAAACGGCTGAGCGGCTGAAGGAGGGCCGTCATCATGAAACCGATCGATTCGAGCGAGAAGAACCCACCCAACCCAGAAATGCAAGCGCACCACACGGCGGACGAGGTGCGCCAATTGGTCCGTGGTCGCTATGCCCAGGCGGCCCAGGCGAGCGGTTGCTGCGGACCGTCTGCGACCAGCAGCTGCTGTGGGGGCAAATCCGCCGCACCCGAGGAGATGGCCCGTATCATGGGTTACGACGAAACGGCGTTGCGCGGCGCCATCGGGGACGCCAACCTGGGCCTCGGTTGTGGCAATCCCACCGCACTCGGCAAGCTGAAGGCCGGTGAAACAGTGCTCGATCTGGGCAGTGGCGGCGGCATCGACTGCTTTCTGGCGGCCCGCATGGTGGGTCCGACCGGGCGGGTGATCGGGGTCGACATGACGCCCGAAATGCTGGCCAAGGCGCGGGCCAACGCCGTTAAGATGGACGCCGCCAACGTCAGCTTCCGCCTGGGGGAGATCGAGCATCTGCCTGTGGCCGACAACAGCGTGGATGTTATCCTCTCCAACTGCGTCATCAACCTGTCACCAGAGAAGGCGCAGGTGTTCCGCGAGGCCTTCCGGGTGCTCAAACCCGGGGGGCGTCTGGCCATCAGCGATGTGGTGGCCACCAGGGAGATGCCCGAGGAAATGCGCAGCCAGGCTGCCTTGCTGACGGGGTGCATCGCGGGCGCCGAGACCATCGATCGGTTGAAAGCATCGATGACGGCGGCGGGTTTCGAGAAGATCGGAATTCAGGTCAAATCATACAGTGACCAGCTCGTCAGCCAGTGGGCGCCGGATGGCGGCGCGGAACAATACGTGGCGTCCGCCGATATCGAGGCGGTGAAACCGGAGTGATCATCTGCAGTCGTGTGACGTGGGATGACGGTGACGGTGCTGAGGGCGTCTGACCGACGCCAGCACGCGGTGGCGCCAGCAGGCGGTGGCACCAGCAAGTGGTGGGTAAGCGAAATCCGGCGGGTCCTTAGGTGCACTCTCTGGTGAAAAAGCTCTCGCCAGTAGACATGTAGTGGAGATGCTCGGCCATATTCTTGATGTGATCGCCGATGCGCTCGCAACTGCGGCCGATGAAGAGCATGGCGGTGTGATCCTGGGAGGCACCGGCATCGGCCGTCATCTGGCGGCTGAGTTCCTCGATCAGTTCGGCAAAGGCCGCATTGATATTTTCATCCTGCTGCCAGATCGGCCCGATGGCGGCGGCATTATTGCGGTCATAGACCTGCATGCAATCCGACAGCATTTGCAGCGCATCCCGGACCATCGACGCGACATGCTGCAGAGGGAGGTCCTTGACCGAATCGGCAACTCGAACGGCGTGGCCGGCGATGTTGGCGGCATAATCGGCGATGCGCTCCAGCTCCGAGGCGATCTTTTGAGAGGCCACGATCACCCGCAGATCGGACGCCAGCGGTTGTCGCTTGGCCAGCATGCCCAGGACCTGTTGATCCGCAGTCTGGTGCAGCGCGTTCATCTCTTCGTCACGGTCCACCACTTTCCTGGCCAACGCTGTGTCCGCGGTGTTCAAGGCGCGCAGGGCCTCTCCGATTTGGGTGTTTGCCAGGCGCCCCATCGCAACAATCGTCTGGTGCAGCGTGTCCAATTCCTCGTCGTAGGACCGGACAATATGCTTCGCTGTGGTCATTTTTTCCGCTCTTCTAGCCAAAACGGCCGGTAATGTAGTCTTCGGTGAGCTGGTGCCCAGGTCTCGTGAAGATTTGATCCGTCGTACCGACTTCGATGAGGTCGCCGAGATGAAAATAGGCCGTTCGTTGGGAGACGCGCGAAGCTTGCTGCATGGAGTGGGTGACGATGGCGATGGTGTACTGCTCCCGCAGTTCATCGATGAGATCTTCGATGACCGAGGTGGCGATGGGATCCAGCGCAGAGCAGGGCTCATCCATGAGGATCACCTCCGGGTTGACGGCGATGGTGCGGGCGATGCATAAGCGCTGCTGCTGACCGCCGGAGAGACCCGTCCCGGGCTGGTCGAGACGATCCTTCACCTCTTCCCACAGACCCGCCTTCTTGAGCGAGGTTTCGACCACCTCGTCCGTTTCCGATTTGGTCGCCACCAGGCCGTGGATCTTCGGACCATAGGCGATATTGTCGTAGATCGATTTTGGGAAGGGATTGGGTTTCTGGAACACCATGCCGATCATTGCCCTCAACGGCACGACATCGACCTCACCGCTGTAGATATTTTGGCCGTCAAGGCGGATCTCTCCCTCGACGCGGCAGATGTCGATGTAGTCGTTCATGCGGTTGAGGCATCTCAGGAAGGTGGATTTGCCACAGCCGGAGGGCCCGATCATGGCGATGACCTCATTGCTGCCGATATCCAAGGTGACGTTGTTGATGGCGCGTTTGTCACCATAGTAGACATCCACATTCCGGCAGGTCATGCGCGGATTTTCCACAAATTGTTGGCCGATGGTCTCACGGTGGCTTCGGTCGACCAGAAGTTGACTGGCCGTGGCCGAGGCAGCGCCGTTAACGGCAGTTTGGCTTGCTTCCATTGCGTTTTTCCACCCTGAACCTTCTACTTCTCATGGATCACTGGGGTTGGCGGTCTTGAAAAAAGCGAACGGAGATACCGGTTCGGATCTCCGTCCGCTGATTGACGGTGCTATTGCAGCATGAGCGGGTTCAGACTGCGGGCATCACTGGCGAACTTCTTGCGTTCTTCGTCGGGCATGGGGATCAGGCCTTTGTCGGACAGGTAGCCGTCTTCGCCCCAGGCTTTCTCAGCGGTGAACTCCTTCAGGTAGGCGTCGATGCCGGGGATGCTGCCCACATGGGCGCCCTTCACGTAGAAGTACAACGGTCGCGAAACCGGGTAATCTCCGGCGGCGATGGCATCGAAGGTCGGTGCAACGCCGTCGACGAACGATCCCTGGATCTTGTCGGCGTTCTGGTCGAGGAAGCTGAAGCCAAAGATGCCCAACGCATCGGGATCCTTCTCAAGCTTCTGGACGATCAGGTTGTCATTTTCGCCAGCCTCCACGTAGGCGCCGTCTTCGCGGATGGTGTGGGCAGTGGCCTTAAACATCTTTTTGTCAAGATTCTTCACATAATCAAATTTTTTGGCGCCACCCTCCATGGCCAGCTCGACAAAGGCGTCACGGGTACCGGAGGTGGGCGGCGGTCCGAGGACCACGATCTTCTTGTCCGGCAAGTCGGGATTCACATCTTTCCAGGTTTTGTAGGGATTGGGAACCAGCTTCTCGGCTCCGGAGGGATCGGGCACGTCCTTGGCAAGCGCCATAAAGATATCCTTGCGGGTGAGCTTCATGGGGGCGCTTTTCTTGCTGTTGGCCATCACGATGCCGTCATAGCCGATCTTTACTTCGATGATATCCTTGACACCGTTCTGCTGGCAGGTATCGAATTCCGACTTCTTGATCCGCCGCGAGGCATTGGTAATATCCGGATGCTCGACGCCAACACCGGCGCAGAAGAGCTTGAGGCCGCCGCCGGAGCCGGTGGATTCGATGGTCGGGGTCTTGAAGCCGGACGTTTTCCCGAATTGCTCGGCCACGACCGTGGCAAAGGGATAGACCGTGGAGGAGCCCACGATGCTGATGTAGTCCCTGGCAGACTGTGCCTGGAGGGCCGAGGTAAAGCCAACCAAGGCAATAAGGGCAATACCGATGACAACCAATTTCTTCATTTCTTCTTCCTCCTTATGGTGTGAACTGCGTTGCGTCCACGGTGATGTAGGTGCCCACGCAATGTGGGCAGTGATGGATAAGAACGGCTACCAGCGTCGTTCAAATCGTTTTCTTAGGAAAACGGCAAGGGCATTCATGGTCATCAGAAAGGCCAGCAGCACCATGATGGCGGCCGAGGTCTTCTCCACAAAGGCCCTTTCCGGACTGTCCGCCCAGAGATAGATCTGAACCGGCAAGACGGTCGAAGGATCGGTGAAACCGCCCGGAATATCCACGATGAAGGCCACCATGCCGATCATCAGCAGCGGCGCGGTCTCCCCCAGGGCCTGGGCCATGCCGATGATGGTTCCCGTCAACATTCCGGGCAGGGCCAGGGGCAACACATGGTGGGTGACCATCTGGGTCTTGGAGGCGCCAATCCCCAGCGCTGCCTCGCGAACAGATGGGGGGACGGCTTTCAGGGCCGCCCGGCTGGCGATGATGATGGTGGGCAGGGTCATCAGGGTCAGCACCAACCCCCCCACGAGGGGGGCCGAGCGCGGCAATCCAAAGAAATTCAGAAACACTGCCAACCCCAATAGACCAAAGACGATGGATGGCACTGCGGCGAGATTGTTGATGTTGACCTCGACCAGGTCGGTCCACGGGTTCTTGGGGGCGAATTCTTCCAGATAGACGGCCGTGGCGACGCCGATCGGGAAGGAGAGCACCAGGGTGATCAGCAGGGTGTAGACGCTGCCCATGACCGCGCCCATGATGCCGGCCAGTTCGGGCTCACGGGAATCCCCCACGGTGAAGAGGATGCGGTTAAAGGTTTTCTGGAGTCTGCCCTCACGCTGCAGCTGATCGATCCAGGCCAGTTGCTTGTCATTCAGCCGACGCTCGTCCTCCGGCACGTCGCGCGGCATATGGCCCTTCATCAGCATGTCGACATCGTCGTCGGCGGGCACCCATAGCTGCACGGTGGATCCGATGCGGTCCGGATTTGCCGTCACCAGGTCCCGGATCTGGAAGGCGGCCCCGGAACTGACGATGCCATTGAGCAGACGGCGATCTTTGCGACCTTGCACATCGGGAAACAGATTGCGGATCGACTTTTTAACCAGGCCCGGATAATCGGCGGTCTGCAGGTTTTCGCCTTGGAGAACCTCCGGGTCCAGATGGACATCAATGCGCACCTTGGTTTGCCAGAACGCGGTGTACCCTTTGGAGATGATGTCCACAAAGAGCAGCGTCAGAAAACAGAGGCTCAGGATGATGGCCGTGACACCATATATGCGGAAGCGCTTCTCGGCGCGGTAACGTTTGGCCAACCCCGCGTTGACCACGTCGATGGTCCGCTTGGACGGCATGGCCGCCAGCGAGGCCGGCGCATTTATTGTTGAATCACTCATACTGCTCCCTATATTTGCGCACGACGTGCAGCGCGATGACATTCAGGCAGAGGGTGACCACAAACAGCAGGAGTCCCAATGCGAAGGCTGCCAGGGTTTTGGGGCTGTCGAACTCCTGGTCGCCCACGAGCAAGGTGACAATTTGAACGGTGACGGTGGTGACCGCCTGGAGCGGATTGGCCGTCAAATTGGCCGACAGGCCGGCGGCCATGACCACGATCATGGTTTCACCGATCGCCCGTGAGACCGCCAGCAGAATCCCTCCCACGATGCCCGGGAGCGCCGCCGGAATCACGATCTGACGAATGGTTTCGGACTGCGTGGCACCCAGGCCGTAGGCACCGTCTCTCAGGGCCTGTGGGACGGCATTGATGACGTCGTCCGACAAGCTGGAGACAAAGGGGATGATCATGATGCCCATGACCAACCCGGCGGCCAGGGCGCTTTCGGAGGAGACGTCGAATCCAAAGATTCCGCCCAGGTTGCGGATAAAGGGCGCCACCGTCAGGGCGGCGAAAAAGCCGTATACCACCGTGGGAACGCCGGCCAGAATCTCCATCAAGGGTTTGGCAAATGCCCGGAATTGGCTGCTGGCGTATTCCGAGAGATAGATGGCCGACATCAGACCGATGGGAACGGAGACGCACATGGCGATGGCCGAAATCATGATGGTGCCCGTCAGCACCGGGACGGCGCCAAAGGCCCCCGATGATCCCACCTGATCCGCGCGGATCGCCATCTGGGGACTCCATTCCAGGCCGAAGAGAAAACCGAAAAAGGGGATCGCCTTGAAAAAGCGAAGCGCCTCATAGAGGACGGAGAGGACGATTCCGATGGTCGTCAGGATGGCGATGGAAGAGCACAGGATGAGCAGATACTGGATAATCCGCTCCACCTGGTTGCGCGCCCGCAAGCCTGGGGCGATGCGGCTTCCTAAAAAGACCATCCCCAGCACCCCGACAGAGATCGCCACCACCGATAAACTCACATTCGATACGGCCTGGAGGTGGCGGTAGCGGTCGGCAGCGCTGCGAATGGCGTCGCTTATTTCTCCGGAGACGATATTGCCGTGCACCAGGTTGCGGACATCGTTCAGCAGGAGATTGAGCTGGTTCTCGGATAGCTGCTGAAATTCCTCGGGTAGCTGCTCCACAACCAGATGGGTGATGATATTCGGCTCCAGAATCAGCCAGCCGGCGAAGATGAAGAGCGCTGGCAGGCCGCACCAAAGGGCGGTCAAGGCGCCGTAATAGGTCGGCCGTGAATGCAGCGAGCTCAGTTTTTTGGGCCCGCCCGCCACGGCAAACGCTCTTCGTCTGCCAAAATAGTACCCGGCGGCGGACAGTCCCAACAGCAACATGAGCAGCAGCGTAGGATTCATAGTGGGTCACTCTTAAATATAGAGGTTCGCGCCCAGTGTCGCGCTTGTTACTGGATTTACCCGCCGCACCAATTGGTCGCCGTATGCAAGCTACCGCCGGATAAAACATGGAGCGATCTTCCCGACCTGGGATGTTGGCGACAACAACCGTCAGCCGCCCCCCTTCTCGGGAGGCAGCATCTTTGGATGGAGCGAATGTCATGGTTGCGCTGTAGGGACCAGGCGGCAGCAGCTTTCCTAGTGCATCAATCTCCAGTTATCCCCACGCGTTTGTATGGTGGCGAACGCTTGTGAAGGGCAGAGAGATATGGTCGGGGTCTGCACTAATACGACAGCGATGTAAGCACTGTACCTATATTTACGTGCGGCTTCCTCCTCATTGAGTCCACGGAAACAACTCAAATTGGGGACATCATAGGGCGGCTAAATTACGATATCATTAGAATGATGTTAGGATTGTGTTAGGTTCCTAATGGGGGGCTATCTTGGTGGAGATGGATGTGAGGAGGGGAGCGATTACTCTATAACTATATCATATTGTTGAAAATTTATACTGATTTGGCCGAATTTTGCTTTCCCCGACGATGCCTCATCGGGAAAGCGATCCCCTGACGGCGTGGGTCCATCACTCATCAAATGCTAACAATTGGTGCCTACAATGGCTCTACCGATCACGCCGGTGACGCCACCGGCCGCCCTCTCCAGCAGGAAGAACGAAAATCATGCAGCGGATCCTTACCATCGCCATGGCAGTGCTCCTGGGGTTGCTCCCGCCAGTGATGGCGAATGCCAGAGATAGAATACAGGTCGTGGGTTCCGCCGCCGTTCTGCCCTTTGTGCAAATGGTTGCAGAAAACTTCGCCATCCATTTCGATCATCCGTCGCCCAGCATGGACGTCACCGGCAGTGGCCGCGGCTTTCAACTGCTCTGTACCGGCATCGGGTACCAGCACCCCGATATCAATGTCACCGCGCGTCCCATGTCGGACGCCGAGTTGGCCAAATGCCGGCAAAATGGGGTCGATGCCGTTGTCGAGATCGTCGTGGGCTTGGATGCACTGACCCTGGTCAACGATGTCAGCGCCGCCCAGCACAACTTTACCACCGCCCAGCTCTTTGCGGCCCTCTCCGCCAATGTTCCGCAGGCAGAGGGCCTTGGCCCGAATCCATACCGGAAGTGGTCCGAGATCGATGCGCGCCTTCCGGACAGCCCGATCCGCGTGATGGGACCATCGCCGACCACCAGCCATTACTACGCTTTTTCCGAACTGGTTCTGGGTCGGGGATGTGACCAGTTCCCTGAATTATCCCGCTTAAGCGGGTCGGAGCGCGCGCTGACTTGTCAGCGACCACGACGCGATGGTCTCTTTATCCCCGGATTGAACAACGCCAGTGCAATCCTCGATTGGCTGCGAAAAAATCCCGACGCCTTCGCCATCGTTTCGCTAGCCCTTCTCGAGCTGTACCCGGACTATCTGCGGGCAAACCGCATTGACGGGTTCGCGCCGGAGACGACGCCCATCGCATCCGGGGCGTACCCCCTATCGCGCCCGATCTATCTATATGTCAAGCAGCGCCATGTCGCTGCCGTTTCAGGACTCCAGGAATTTCTGTATGAGTTCTCTGCAGAGCGCACCATCGGGCCGGATGGCTACCTCACCGGCAACGGGTTCAACAGCCTGAGCAACCGGGGACGCAACACGGCACGGGACCTTGCCTTGAGTCTGGCCCCTTTGGCGCGCTGATCGCCCTTTCGCCTGCGCCCCCCAACCCGTGACCGAAGCGCGATGGCCCACCTGCCGATGATGGCCAACCGTACGGGCCCTTCACAAACGGACCCAGCACCCCAATCGCTACCCATTGCCAGGGGTAAGAACAGGGGGCTGGGCTGCCCTGGAAAAACGCCCGGCGATTATTTAAAATCTCTCAGCGAGAAGCGGTGGGCCTGCTTTCCGATCCCGATCACCTTGCCCGCATCGTCATAGGCTTTTACGGTGATCTCGTAGGTGTGATTCAGCGTTTCGAACGGTGGGTCCGGTCCGGCGTAATTGCCCTTGATACTGCCCCGGGCGATGACGCCGGAGCCGTCGTTGTCCACAAAACCACCGCCATGATCATAACCATTATTGTCCAGGTCCACCAAGCCCACAAAAAACCGCGCGGTACCCGCCGGCACACCGGCCAATCGGATTTCCGGATTGGCATCAGCCCCCCGGTCCATCAACTGCCATTTGAAATCGACCGTCATTGGAGCGGCGTCTTTGAGGTCATTGGTGCAGGCGGGCATCAGCAGCATTGCGATAAGAAGCGGTACACCTAAATAGGG
>JAAUYD010130695.1_pt1 | contig 40691 bp, 35 predicted proteins | sample 7278101 | NCBI WGS metagenome assembly JAAUYD01 (sample SAMN14350128, study PRJNA611818) | marine sediment metagenome | isolation source: surface marine sediment (0.6m) | place: French Polynesia: Moorea | collected 2018-08
CGCTTCACGTTCACCGACTACCTCGACGACGACGGCCAGGGCCAGACCGACATCCCGATCCGCGTTTGCCTCGACGTGTCGGGCGCCGGCGTCGTTGCCGACTTCACCGGTACCGCGGCGCAGGTCGGCGGCAAACGCGGATCGGGATGTCGGTCTGGCCCTGGCCGTCGTCGTCGAGGTAGTCGGTGAACGTGAAGCGTCCGGCCGGGATCTCGGCCAGCGATTCCCGCGCCAGTCGCTCGGCGTAGTCGTTCAGCGCAACCAGACCGTTGTCGAAGGCCGCGGCACCGATGCCGGCGATCAGCTGTACCAGGCGTGCGCCACCGGCGCGATTCGCGGCCAGCTGCGCGGAAAAATCGCCGGCCGATTCGGCACGGTTGCGGGTCGCCGCGGTCACCCGCTGCAGCACGTCGTCACACGGCGCGCCGCCACGCACCAGGTGCACGGGCTCGATGACGAGTCCCTCGTCGTGCAATACCGCCGAGATCGGCATCGAGCCCGGCGACGCCGCGCCGATGTCGGCATGGTGGGCACGGTTGGCGACGAATGCGCGCAGACGACCGGCGTCGAACACCGGCGCGATCAGCGTCACGTCGGGCAGGTGGGTGCCGCCCAGGTAGGGGTCGTTGAGCACGACCTGGTCGCCGGGCGCCCAGTCGATCGTGGCAACGATGTCGCGCATCGCATACGCCATGCTGCCGAGATGCACCGGGATGTGCGCGGCCTGTGCGCACAGCTCGCCATCGGCATCGAACACCGCGCACGAGAAATCCAGGCGGTCGCGGATGTTCGGCGAGAACGCCGCGTTGCGCAGCACCAGGCCCATTTCGTCGCACACGGCATCGAGGCGGCTGGAGAAGATGTTCAGGCTGGCAGGCGTCATTGGCGTTTCCGCGGCTTGGTCCGAGCCCAACCGCCGACTGGCGGCCGACCGCTGACGCCAATATGCGGATTTTTCGACTTCCGCGCCAGCCGCACGGTTGAAAGCGCCGTCGCCACGTCCCTAAAATCCGCGGGCAGGAGACCTGCGGGACCCGGTTCCGCACCCGAAAACGACCAAGGAGTTTTGAGATGGCGCACGAACTACCCGCCCTGCCCTACGAAAAGAACGCCCTCGAGCCGGTAATCTCGCAGGAGACGCTGGAGTTTCACTACGGCAAACACCACAACACCTACGTGACCAACCTGAACAACCTGATCCCGGGCACCGAGTTCGAGAGCCTGTCGCTCGAAGACATCATCATGAAATCGTCGGGCGGCGTGTTCAACAACGCGGCGCAGGTGTGGAACCACACCTTCTACTGGAACTGCCTGAGCCCGAACGGCGGCGGCGAGCCGGGCGGCGCACTCGCCGACGCGATCAACACCGCGTTCGGCTCGTTCGACGCGTTCAAAGAGGCATTCAACAAGTCGGCAGCGACCAACTTCGGTTCCGGCTGGACCTGGCTGGTCAAGAATGCCGACGGCGGCGTCGAGATCGTCAACACATCTAACGCCGGCAACCCGATGACCGACGGCAAGACGCCGCTGCTGACCGTCGACGTCTGGGAGCACGCCTACTACGTCGACTACCGCAATGCGCGCCCGAAGTATCTCGACGAGATCTGGAAGATCATCAACTGGGATTTCGTCGCCGGCAACTTCGGCTGAGCGCCGCATCGGCACCCCTCGAACCCGGCCACGGCCGGGTTTTTTTGTTGGCGCAGACGCACTTGCACGCCATCCCGTCGCTTGATAGGGTTCCGCCTTTGCGGCGCCGCCGGCGCCCAATGGCGGGGTAGTCCGGGCGACTTGGACTGCCTTTTTTGTTTTCAGCGACGGGCGCCGTGGATCGGCGCGGACGCCGTCGACACCTGGCCACCGCGGTGGACCGAAGATCCATGAGTCATTCGCTGATGAACACCTACCGGCGGCTGCCGGTGACCTTCGCCCGCGGCGCCGGGGCACAGCTGTGGGACAGCGACGGCAGGGCCTACCTGGACGCGTTGAGCGGCATCGCGGTGTGCAACCTCGGCCATGCGCACCCGGACGTGACCGAGGCGGTCTGCAAGCAGGCCGGGCAGCTGGTGCACACGTCCAACGTGTACGGTATCGCCGCGCAGGAGACGCTCGGCGACGCGTTGACCGCGCTCGCCGGCATGGACCGCGTTTTCTTCGGCAATTCCGGCGCCGAGGCCAACGAGGCGGCAATCAAGCTGGCGCGCCTGCACGGGCACGCCAACGGCGTCAAGTCGCCGGCCATCGTGGTCATGGAGAACAGCTTTCACGGTCGTACCCTGGCGACACTGACCGCGACCGGCAACCGCAAGGTGCAGGCCGGCTTCGAACCGTTGGTGCAGGGTTTCATCCGCGCGCCGTACGGCGACATCGACGCGCTGCGCACGGTCGCCGACAACCACACCGACGTCGTCGCGGTGCTGGTCGAGCCGGTCCAGGGCGAAGGCGGCATCAACATCCCGCCGGCCGACTACCTGCCGGGCGTACGCGAGCTGTGTGACGAGCACGGCTGGCTGATGATGCTCGACGAGATCCAGACCGGCATGGGCAGAACCGGGCAGCCGTTCGCCTACCAGCACTATGACTTCAAACCGGACGTGATCACGGTGGCCAAGGCGCTCGGCAACGGCGTACCGATCGGCGCCTGCCTGGCCCGTGGCGCCGCCGCGGAGCTGTTCGCGCCCGGCCACCACGGTTCGACCTTCGGCGGCAACCCGCTGGCCTGCGCGGCCGGTCTCGCGGTCTGCGAGGCGCTGCAGGCGCAGCGGCTATGGCAGGCCGCCGGCGACCGCGGGCACCGCATCATCCATCGCTTCCACCGCGCGATCGGCGAACTCGACGGCGTGGTCAAGATCCGCGGCCGCGGCCTGATGATCGGCATCGAGCTGGATCGGCCGTGCGGCGACCTGGTCGCTCGCGCGCTCGCCGCCGGGCTGCTGATCAATGTCACCGCCGACAGCGTGATCCGGCTGCTGCCGCCGCTGGTGATCAGCGAGCCGCAGGCCGATCACCTCGTCGACACGTTGAGCCCGCTGATCCGCGACTTCCTTTCCGAACAGTAAGCCCCGCCGCGGCGCGAGGTCTCTGCATGACTGATTCCAAGCCACTTCGTCACTTCCTGAACCTGCTCGATTTCACGCCGCAAGAACTCAACGGGCTGGTCGCACGCGCGACCGAACTCAAGGCCATGCACCACGCCGGCCAGCGGCATACCCCGCTGACCGGCAAGACCCTGGCAATGATCTTCGAGAAGAGTTCGACGCGCACGCGCGTGTCGTTCGAGGCCGGTATGGCGCAGCTCGGCGGCTCGGCGATGTTCCTGTCGCCGCGTGACACCCAGCTGGGCCGCGGCGAACCGATCGAGGATACCGCGCGGGTGCTGTCGCGGATGGTCGACTGCGTGATGATCCGCACCTTCGAGCACGCCAGCATCGAGACCTTCGCCAAGTACTCGCGGGTGCCGGTGATCAACGGTCTGACCGACCTGTGCCACCCGTGCCAGTTGCTCGCGGACATGCAGACCTACACCGAGCACCGCGGCGAGATCGCCGGCCGGACCGTTGCCTGGGTCGGCGACGGCAACAACATGTGCCATTCGTACATCGCCGCGGCCAAGCAGTTCGACTTCACGCTGCGCGTCGCCTGTCCCGACGGCTACGACCCCGATCCCGATATCGTCGCGCTCGCCGGCGAACGCTGCGAGATCGTGCGCGACCCGCAGGCCGCCGTCGACGCCGCCGACCTGGTCGTCACCGATACCTGGATCAGCATGGGCCAGGAGGAGGAGAAGGCGCGTCGCGAACAGGCCTTCGCCGGCTACCGGGTCGACCGCGCGATGCTGGACCGCGCGGCGCCGCACGCGCTGTTCCTGCACTGCCTGCCCGCCTACCGCGGCAAGGAGGTCACGGCAGACGTGCTCGATGCCGCGGACAGCGTCGTCTGGGACGAGGCCGAGAACCGCATGCACGCACAGAAGGCGCTGCTCGAGTTCCTGCTCGGCTGATACGCTGTCGCCAACCGTATTGCGACGAGCACGAGGATGCCGCTACTCAAGGTCGACAACATCAGTGCCGGTTACGGCGGGGAAACGGTCATCGACGCGTTGTCGTTTCACGTCAACCGCGGCGAGATCGTCAGCCTGCTCGGCCCCAGCGGCTGCGGCAAGACCACTGCGTTACGCGCAGTCGCCGGCTTCGAACCGGTCAGCGACGGACAGATCTTCATCGACCAGAAGCTGGCATCGGCACCGGGCATGACCGTGCCGCCGGAGAAGCGCTCGATTGGCATGGTATTCCAGGACTACGCGCTGTTCCCGCACCTGACGATCGCTGACAACATCGGCTTCGGGCTGCGTGGCAAGCCGGACGTCGACCGCAAGGTCCAGGTCGATCACCTGCTCGACGCGACCGGCCTTGGCGGTATGGGCGGGCGCTACCCGCACGAACTGTCCGGCGGCCAGCAGCAGCGCGTCGCGCTGGCGCGCGCGCTGGCACCGCGCCCGACGCTGCTGCTGATGGACGAGCCGTTCTCCAACCTCGACGTCGAACTGCGCGAGCGCCTCAGCGTCGAGGTCCGCGACCTGCTCAAGTCGGAGGGCATCAGCGGCATCCTGGTCACCCACGACCAGCACGAGGCCTTCGCGGTGTCGGACAAGGTCGGCGTCATGCGCGACGGCCGGATCCTGCAATGGGACACGCCCTACAACCTGTACCACGAGCCGGGCCACCGTTTCGTCGCCGACTTCATCGGCCAGGGCCGCTTCATCCCCGGCGTCGTCAGCAGCGGCGACGCCTACGAGACCGAGCTCGGACTGCTGCGCGGCAAGCGCACCTGTACGCAGCCCACCGGCACCCGCGTCGAGATCCTGATCCGCCCCGACGACATCGTCCCGGACGACAACGGCGACATCGAGGCGACGATCAAGGACAAGGCCTTCAAAGGCGCCGAAATCCTCTACCTACTGGAATTGGCGACCGGAACGCGCCTACTATCGCTGTTCCCTAGTCATCACGACCACCACCTGGGCGACGCGGTGCGCGTGCGCATGGACGCCGAACACCTGATCTGCTTTCCGGCGGCGGCCGAACCCAACAACAGCAGTACGGAATCGATTCAGTGAAGACAATCGCCATCCTCCTCCTGGCCCTGTTCAGCGCCGCCGTCACGGCCCAGACCGCGTACGTCACCGACGAACTCGAGATCACCCTGCGCACCGGCGAGACGACCGGTCACCGCATCCTGCGCATGCTGCCGACCGGCGAGAAACTGACCGTGCTGGGAACCAATCCGCAGAGCGGCTACACCAGGGTGCGCACGGCGGCCGGCGCCGAAGGTTACGTGCTGACGCGGCAGCTGGTCGACAACCCGGTGGCGCGCGACCGGCTGGCCGCGGCCGAGGCCGAGGTGCAGGCGCTGAAGGCCGCGCCCGGCGAACTGAGCAGCCGCCTGGCCAAGCTGCGCGAGGACCACGCGACCCTGCAGCAGGCCCACCAGCAGCTGCAGCAGGCCAAACAGACGGTCGACCAGGAGTTCGCGGCGCTGAAACGCACCGCCAACAACGCCGTGCGCATCGCCAACGAGCGCAACGAGCTGCGCAAGCAGGTCGCGGGCCTGACCCGCGAGGTCGAGGACATCAAGCAGCAGAACCGCGAGCTGGAGAACAAGACCGCGCAGAACTGGTTCGTGATCGGCGCCGGCGTGGTCGTCGGCGGAATCGTGCTCGGCCTTATCCTGCCGCACCTGCGGGTGCGCCGGCGCAAGAGCTCGTGGGGCTCGCTCTAGCCGTAGAGGATCGAGGGTCGAGGGTCGAGGGTCGAGGGTCGAGGGTCGAGGGTCGAGGGTCGAGGGTCGAGGGTCGAGGGTCGACAGATTGTGGCGGGTCGGGACCGGCCGGCACGGGCCAGGTGCTACACCGGGCTATCGGTCGGACACGCGCGATGCGTGCCCGACGGGCCGCTGATCAACCGGCGGCGAGGCCGCTGATCCGGCGCACCTGCCACTCCGTGATGCCGACCATCGGCGTGTCCGCAACCTCGGACTTGACCGGCGTGCGGTAGACGCTGCGCGTACCCGATGCCCAGTCGTAGACGACGCGGGGCGCGCGTGCGCTCTCGACGCTGCACTGCGTGTATGTCGGAACCGTCACGACGGGCTGCTCCAGCGTATCGACCGGTTGTGCGACCGTGCTCGCGAACAGGCCAATGTAGAGTGCTTCGAGGATCGGATGTGCCATGTCTGCATCCTCCTTGGTTGCGGTATCGCGTCGACAGATGCGGATCGACGCCACCGGTGGTGTTTTTAGCCTTCACCTCAAACATAGTTGCCGAGACACGCCGCCACCGGCCCGTTCGAACGAGACGTGACGGCCCACGAGCACAGTTTGCGCGCGTTTTCACAAAGACCCCGCAGATGGGATGGCCATTCGTCGGAAAGTGTTAAGCGCGCCCAGTTGACGCGCCTGCGGCGCGCAGCGCCTGCAGTATCTTGCGTACCAGCTCGGCGGGCTGGAACGGTTTGGCGAGGTAGTCGCTGACCCCGGCATCGATCGCCTCGACGACATGGTCACGCTGGGCATTGGCGGTCAACATGATGAACGGCAATCCCTTGTGGCGTTCGTCGTTGCGCAGCCGCTTGAGCAGCTCGAGGCCGTTCATTTTCGGCATGTCCCAGTCGCAGATGACCAGGTCGACCGCTGCGCCGTCGAGCGACTCGGCGGCCTTCTCGCCGTCCGGGGCCTCGCGCACATCGACCATGCCGACGTCACGCAGCACGGCCTTGATCATCATGCGCATCGACGGCATGTCGTCGACGACCAGGGTCTTGACTTTGCTCAGGTCCATGAACCACCGCGTCCGCTGTTCTCGGTTATCTAGCGGCCGGGCGATGCGGACCCTGAACGCCGGCCGGCAGCTGCCGGACACCGACCCCACACGGACCCGGCCCTGCGCCGCAATCGCTGGCTTCGCTGTCCCGGCATCGCTGCACCGGTCAGAGACTGGCGTGCGGCGCCACTGCGCCAGCCCGGCGCGCGCCGCTGAGTTCACGGCACACGGCGCGGTGCGAGTCGGCATTGGATTCCCGACATCGGACGGCCGTCGGCATGTCGTAGACGATCCGCGGGGCGGCGATCGCCGGCTGGGGTCGCGGCCAATGATCGCGCTATCGCGCCGGCGCAACGTCGGTTGCGCGTCCGTCGGGACGCGCACGGTCGCCAGATGGCGAGTCGGCGTCCGCGCTCAGCCGCCGATCTGCGACAGGTCGCGTACCGCACCGCGTGCCGCCGACGTCGTCAGCGCCGCGTAGGCGCGCAGCGCCTGCGATACCGCGCGCTGGCGGTCGAGCGGCTTCCACGCCCGATCGCCGCGGGCCTCCATGGCCGCGCGGCGCTCGGCGAGCACGGTATCGTCAAGCACGACCCGGATCGAGCGGTTGGGAATGTCGATCTCGATGATGTCGCCTTCCTCGACCAGCCCGATCGCACCGCCCTCGGCGGCCTCCGGCGAGCAGTGGCCGATCGACAGGCCCGACGTGCCGCCGGAGAAACGGCCGTCGGTGACCAGCGCACAGGCCTTGCCGAGCCCCTTGGACTTCAGGTAGCTGGTCGGGTACAGCATCTCCTGCATGCCGGGGCCGCCCTTGGGGCCCTCGTAGCGGATGATGACGACGTCGCCCTCGTTGATCTGGTCGCCGAGGATCGCGTCGACCGCGGCATCCTGGCTCTCGTAGATGCGCGCCGGGCCGACGAAGCCGCGCAGCGTCGAGGTCGGCACGCTGGTCGTGTAGCGCAGCTGCTCGGCGTCGAACATGCTCATGTCGACACCCGCGGTCTTGACGATGCAGCCGTCCTCGGCGATGTTGCCGTACAGCACGGCGAGACCGCCGTCCTTCGAGTAGGCGTGGTCGATGTCGCGGATGCAGCCGCTCTCGCGGTCGAGGTCGAGGCCCGGCCACTGGCTGTCCTGGCTGAACGCGACCTGGGTCGGGATGCCGCCCGGGCCGGCCAGGTAGCGCACGCGCGCCTGCTCTTCCTCGCCGCGGATCACGTCCCAGGCGTCGATCGCGGCACCCATCGTCGCGCTGTGCACGGTGTGGCAGTCGCGGTGGATCAGACCGCCACGGTCGAGCTCGGCGAGGATGCCGATCACACCGCCGGCGCGGTGTACGTCTTCCATGTGGTACTGCTGGGTGGCCGGTGCGACCTTGCACAGGTTGGGCACCTTGCGGCTCATGCGGTCGATATCGGCCATCTTGAAATCGACGCACGCCTCGTGCGCCGCGGCCAGCAGGTGCAGCACGGTGTTGGTCGAGCCACCCATCGCGATGTCCAGCGCGATCGCGTTCTCGAACGCGTCGAAGGTCGCGATGCTGCGCGGCAGGATGCTGTCGTCGTCGCGCTCGTAGTAGCGCTTGGCCAGTTCGACGACCAGCCGACCGGCCTCGAGAAACAGGTTCTTGCGCTCGGCGTGGGTCGCCAGCAGCGAGCCGTTGCCGGGCAACGACATGCCGAGCGCCTCGGTCAGGCAGTTCATCGAGTTCGCCGTGAACATGCCCGAACACGACCCGCAGGTCGGACAGGCCGAGCGCTCGATGGCCGCGACGTCGGCGTCGCTCTCGTTCGGATCGGCGGCCGAGACCATCGCGTCGACGAGGTCGAGCTTGACATCGCCCTTGTTGGCCAGGCTGACCTTGCCGGCCTCCATCGGGCCGCCGGACACGAACACGGTCGGGATGTTGAGGCGCATCGCCGCGTTGAGCATGCCGGGCGTGATCTTGTCGCAGTTCGAGATGCACACCAGCGCGTCGGCGCAGTGGGCGTTGACCATGTACTCGACGCTGTCGGCGATCAGATCGCGCGACGGCAGCGAGTACAGCATGCCGCCATGGCCCATCGCGATGCCGTCGTCGACCGCGATGGTGTTGAACTCCTTGGCGACGCCACCGGCCGTCTCGATCTCGCGCGCGACCAGCTGGCCGAGGTCCTTGAGATGCACGTGTCCGGGCACGAACTGGGTGAATGAATTGGCAATCGCGATGATCGGCTTGTCGAAATCGCCGTCCTTCATGCCGGTCGCGCGCCACAGGGCGCGGGCGCCGGCCATGTTGCGGCCATGGGTCGTGGTGCGCGAGCGATACTGGGGCATCGGGGTCTCCGGGCAGGTTCGCAGCGATAATCGGACATTATGGCGCGTCGTCGATCGCGACGGAACCATCGCGCTCAGGGATTCGTACGCTCATCCGGCAAGCAGCTATACTCAGGGGACATATTAAATAGTACGTCCGTCTAACGGAGTCGACTCATGCCGAAGAAGAGCGAGCGTACACGTCAGCGCATCGTCGAGGCCGCCAACCGCCTCTTCTACCACAAGGGCTACAACCAGACGTCGTTCAGCGACGTCGTCGAGGCCGCCGGCGTGCCGCGGGGCAACATCTACTACTACTTCAAGACCAAGGACGAGATTCTCGAGTCGGCGATCCGCTACCGCCTCGACCGCATCGCGCAGATGCTCGACGCGTGGAACGGCAGCTACCGCACACCGATCGAACGCCTGCACCGCTTCATCGACATCCTCAGCAACAGCAGCGACGCGATCATGCGCTACGGCTGCCCGATGGGGACGCTGAACACCGAGCTGGGCAAGGACCAGGACGCCCTGCAGGAACAGGCCGAGAACCTGTTCAAGATCTTCGAAGACTGGCTGTCCGACCAGTTCGCCGAACTCGGCTACGCCGGCCGGGCGCGCGAACTGGCGCTGCGCCTGATGGCGTTCGGCCAGGGCATCAACGTCATGGCGCACGTGCACAGTGACCCGGCCTTCCTGCGCCGCGAGAAAGAGCATCTCGCGCGCTGGCTCGACCAGCTCGCCGACGGCAACGACGACTGCGCCTGACGCGGCATGATCGTCGCGCGGCGCCGCGTCCGTGTGCCAGGGTCGCCGCCGAGGGCACGCGCACGCCGCGCGCCCGGCCGTACCGGTGGCGTCCTGAACGGCGTCTCGAGGTCCGAACCGGACATCGGCGCCATACCGCTGGACGGCCGCCCCGGCGCGCTCAATACTCTGGCCCATGCACACGCCGACGCTGATCGACATGATGCGCCAGCTGATCGCTTCGCCGTCGGTCAGCAGCGTCAGCCCGGCGTGGGACCAGTCCAACGCCGGGGTCATCGATCACCTCGCCGACTGGTGCGAGAACGCGGGCTTTCGCGTCGAGCGCCTGCCGATCGCCGGCCACCCCGGCAAGTTCAACCTGGTCGCCAGTGCCGGCAGCGGTCCCGACGGCCTGGTGCTGTCCGGGCACACCGACACGGTGCCGTTCGACGAGACGCGCTGGAACAGCGACCCGTTCCGCATCACCGAGCGCGACGACCGCTGGTACGGCCTCGGCACCTGCGACATGAAGGGCTTCTTCGCCGTCGTGCTCGACGCCATCCGCGACCTCGATCTCACGCAGCTGGCGCACCCGCTGATCCTGGTCGCGACCGCCGACGAGGAGAGCAGCATGAGCGGTGCCAAGGCGCTGCTCGACACCCACCGCCGCCTCGGTCGGCATGCCGTGATCGGCGAGCCGACCGGGTTGAGGCCGGTGCGCCTGCACAAGGGCATCGGCATGGAGGCGCTGCGTCTGCGCGGACGCTCCGGCCACTCCAGCGACCCGGCGCTCGGCAACAGCGCGCTGGAAGGCATGCACGAGGCGATCGCCGAACTGCTGGCGTGGCGCGACGAGCTGCAGCGCCGCCAGCGCAACCCGCGGTTCGCGGTCGCGGTGCCGACGGTCAACCTCGGCCACATCCACGGCGGCGACAACCCGAACCGGATCTGCGCGCACTGCGAACTGCACTTCGACATCCGCCCGCTGCCCGGCATGGATCTCGACGATCTGCGCGCCGAGATCGATCGGCGAATCGGCGCGCGACTCGCCGACAGCGGCCTCGCGTTCGAGCGCGTCTCGCTGTTCGAGGGCGTGCCGGCGATGGAGACCGCGGCCGATTCGGCGATCGTCCGCGCCGCCGAGGCGCTGACCGGCCACAGCGCCGGCGCGGTCGCGTTCGCCACCGAGGGCCCGTACCTGAACCGGATGGGCCTGCAGACCGTGATCCTGGGACCTGGCTGCATCGACCAGGCACACCAGCCGGACGAGTTCCTGTCGCTCGCGCAGATCGCGCCGGCGCGGCGCATCATACGCGGGCTCGTCGAGCGCTTCTGCGTGACCGCCTAGCCTGCATCTTGCATGACCCGAGCGGCGCCAAGCCCGCACGTATCTGATGTTGCGGTGGTTTCCGCCGGCTTCTGAATAACACCGGGCATTGCTGTTGGTACCGGGCGCTGGTCGATCCGGATTCCTGCGATCTTTCGCTCGTTGTGGCTCGGCCTTCGCTCAAGGCATAACGATGGCCATGACTCTCGCTCCAAGCCGGTGCCACAACGACTGCGACAGCCGCAGGCGCTCCGAATGCCCATGCAACATGCAGGCTAGCGCCGTTACACGCGACGCGAGACACAGCGACGCAGGCCGTTGTTCGGCCTACAAGGCGCTGCGAGCGCTCCGTACCCGCCGCACAAGGGCGAGCGGCAACGCCGTGCGGCCGCAGAACGCTCGCGTCTCCCAGGGTGGCGCTCCACCTGGTGTGGACAGGCCCCAAAACGCGACCGGTCGTGCGACGCCAACGACCCGGAGCGGCGGCCTCAGGAGGCCGGACGACCCGCGGTCCGTGCGTGACCGAGCGCGCCATCGAGCGGGTGAACGCCGCAACGCCGGCGGCACGTCGACGGCGCTGCGCTGTCGGCGCCCGTCAGTGGGCGTGGCGCGAACCGTTGAATGCACGCTGCAGCGCGAAGAACAGCGTCCAGTAGCTCAGATAGGTGGCCGTGCCGGCCCCGAACAGGCGCAGCAGCGCCGGCGGGTCGACGAACTGTGCGCCGTGGCCGCCAGGCCGTGCATTGACAGACTTGTTGGTGTCCACCGTCGTTAACTCCACGATCCGTGACCGAGTGGCGGACCGCGCTCCCCGGGACCCGGCCGCCCTACTATCCAGAGCGGCCGCGCGGCGCTTTCCCTTTAGCGGCCCGGCCGTGAACCGCTCGGCACCACCGGCCGGTTTGCGCCGCGCCGCGTGGCGTTGCGCTGGCCGCTCCGGCGACGTCTGCGAAAAAGCCTCCTAAACTTGCAATCACCGGTACGCGGTCCGCGGCGATCGCGGCGATCGCGGCGACACGGGGGACCAGTCATGGCGACAACCACCAGGCCGCCGGCGATCGGCGCGCCCAATCCCGACGGTCCGGCACGGATCGGCTACTGGTCGGCGGCACGCCTCGCGCGGCGCAAACGCGTGGTGCTGCCAGGTACGGTGATGCCGACCGACCTCGGCAGCGCGATCTCGGTGACCGGCGCGGCCGTCGTCGAGAACGCCGCCGGGCAACAATTGCTGCTGCAGTTCAGACAGACCGGACAGCGCAGTCACGAGGGCCCCTCGGCGACGATCGCCGAGCACGCGCACGCCGGCCGTATCGCACGCTGCGCCGTCGTCGTCGATGCCAAGCAACCGTTCGGCAGGCTGCTGCCGACACTGCGTCCCACGAAGACCGCCGGACCGCGGCGCGTCGGTCGTGCACAGCTGTCGGTGGTGCTGCAGCTGTCAGGGCGCCGACGCTCGCTGACCACGCCATCGATCGCCGTGAACGCGTACGCGCAGCTGCTGCCCGAGCCGGTGCGCGCGCGCAAGGTCGCGGCGCGCGACGTCCTGATGCTGCCGACGTTCTGGCCGGAGGAATGGTGTTTCAACCCGATCTGCCACCCGCACTGGACCTGGTGGCCCGGCGTGCCGGCGACGACGTCGTGTCATGGCTTCTGCATCTGGCTGTCGTGCCATTGCCCGATCGCCGGCGTGATGCCGCCGGCAACCGGCAAGCTCTGCACCGGGATCACGCTGTGCTGGTGTCAGTGACCTAGCGTCACGGCTGCTGTCAGCACCCGGGCGACACTCAGGCCGGGCCGTCGTCGAGCATCGTGACGATCTGCGGCTCGCCTTCGAGGGTACGGTGCACCGGGCAGCGATCGGCGATCTGCAGCAGACGCTCGCGCTGCGCGGCGCTGAGCCCCCCGCGCAACGTCAGCACACGGCTGATGCGTTCGATCTTGGCGCTGTCCGACTCGCAATCCGCGCAGTCCTCGGCGTGCACGCGCTCGTGGCGCAGTCGGACCTCGATATCCTGCAGGTCCAGCGCCTTGTGATTGGCATACATGCGCAACGTCATCGACGTGCACGCGCCCAACGCCATCAACAGCAGGTCGTACGGCGACGGGCCGAGGTCCTTGCCGCCAAACGACAACGGCTCGTCACTGAGGCCCTGGTGTCTGCTCGTGAACGTGCCGCGCAGGAACTTCTTGTCGAGCTCGGTGATCAGCACCTCGCCGTCGGCGACGTCGGGCGCGGTGCCGTAGTTGCGCTCGAACCCGTGGCGGTCCAGCTCCAGGTAACGGCCGGCCCACGCGACCAGGGTCTCGGCGACGTACTCGGCGTCGTCGCGCCGGCTGAGCAGATGATCGGCATCGTCGAGCGAGATGAAGCTCTTCGGATGCCTGGCGGCCTGGTAGATGCGTGCCGCCTCGTCGATCGACACGATGCGGTCGACCGGGGAGTGGAAGACCAGCAGCGCGCGCCCGAGATCGCGCAGGTGCGACGCGTCGGCGTACTGTTCGAGGTCGGCCAGCAGCTGGCGCTTGATGCGGAAGCTGCGGCTGCCAATCTGCACCTCGGCCTCGCCGGCCGCCTGCAGTTCGCCATGCGCCGTGCTGAACAGGTGCTTGACATGATCGGCGGTCGCCGGCGCGCCGATCGTCGCGACCGCCCTGACCGACGGTAGCTGCGGCGCGGCGGCCAGCACGGCGGCTCCGCCGAGGCTGTGGCCGATCAGCAAAGCCGGTGCCTGGTGTTGCTGTTCGAGGGCGCGTGCCGCGGCCAACAGGTCGGCGACATTGGACGAGAAGTTGGTGTTGGCGAAATCGCCATCGCTGTTGCCCAGCCCGGTGAAATCGAAGCGCAACACGGCGATGCCGCGCGCCGCCATCGCGCGGCTGATCCGCGATGCCGCGGCGATGTCCTTGCCGCAGGTGAAGCAGTGCGCGAACAACGCATAGCGGGCGACCGTGACGCCGGGCGGCGGCATCTCCAGCAGACCGGCGAGTTCGTCGCCGTCGGCATTCGGGAAGACCAGTTTGATTCGCTCCATCGCGAAGGTTCTCCTGTCGGTTGCACCGTCCCACGGCCGGCATCGGGGACTCGTCAGCAAGGACCGCGGCCGACGCGCGGATGTTTCGCGCCCGCCGCCGATACGCGAGCTATCAGTCGGCGAACAGCAGCTCGATGTAGTTGCGGCACTGCACCAGCTGTTCCGAGGCCAGCCTCGGCTCGTTCATGACCTTGGCGAGGATGAACGCGCCCTCGAAGGTCGTCAGCACGTGATCGGCGACCTGGTGGTGTTCGACCGGGATGCGCGGCGGATGCGTCGTGGCCACCGCCGCGACCTTCTGCGTCAGGCGCTCGCGCCAGAAGTGCATCATGCGTTCGACCTGGGCCATCGACTGCGGCGAGATCGCTCCGCTCTGGTAGCAGTACGATGCATACAGGCAACCGGGAAACGGCTCCTCGAGCTGTTCGGTCATTTCGATGAACAGGCCGACGAAGATCAGCAGCTGCTGCAACGGGTCGCGCGCCAGCTGTTCGGCCTTGGCCATCGCATCGGTGAAGTGGTGCTCGTCCTGGTCGGCATAGCGCGCAATCAGCGCCGCGGCGAGGTCGTGCTTGGTCTTGAAATGGTAGAAGAACGTCCCCTTGGTCACACCGGCGCGATCGATGACCTTCTCGACCGACGTGCCGGCGAGTCCGACATCGAGCACCATGTCCTGCGCGACGTCCATGATCCTGTTGCGCGTCAGCGTACCGTCTCGCGGCATGTCAGCGTCACCCGTTTGCCCGACTCCCAAAGGATAGTCGACGCGCGAAACTGTACCGTTGGTCAGAAATACGGGCGCGGCAGCAGGCCGGGGCCCGGGCCCGCCGACCGAAGGCACCGACAACCCGCGCAATTACAACGGCTTGGTTCGCGCACAGCGATTTCTTCGCGTTGCATTGCGCGCCTAGATTCACTGCACCTAGGCTTGGCGCAGGCCTTACCGATTGCGCACCCGGAGGACATGACCATGTGCAACGCCTGTATACCCGCAGCGCCGACCAACGGCGACAGCGACGCGTTCGCCGATCGCCTGCTCGACATGCTCAATCAGGGCGCCCTGGCGCTGATGGTATCGATCGGTCACCGCACCGGCCTGTTCGATACGCTGGCCGATTCGCCGCCGGCCGACGCCGCAACGATTGCCGCACAGGCCGGGCTGGACGCGCGCTACGTGCGCGAGTGGCTGGCGGCGATGGTCAGCGGCGGCATCGTCGACTATGACGCCGCGTCGGACCGATACCGGCTGCCGGCGCCGCGCGCGGCGCTGCTGACGCGCGCCGCGCCGCCCGACAACATCGCCGTGTTCGCGCAGTACATCGGCATGCTCGGCAGCGTCGAGGACCGCATCGTCGACTGCTTTCGCGACGGCGGCGGGGTCGGTTACGAGCACTACCCGCGGTTTCACGAGGTCATGGCCGAGGACAGCGGACAGACCGTGCTCGCGGCACTCGATTCGCACATCCTGCCGCTGGTGCCAGGACTCGAATCCCGGCTCGGCGACGGCATCGACGTGCTCGATGTCGGCTGTGGCCGCGGCCTGGCGTTGCTGCACCTGGCGCAACGTTTCCCGCGTTCGACGTTCGTCGGCTACGACCTGGCGGTCGACGCGCTCACGGCAGCTCGCGCGCACGCGGCCGCGCAGCGCCTCGACAACGTGACCTTCGTGCAACGCGACCTGACCGGGTTCAGCGGCGACGCCGGCAGCTTCGACCTGATCTTGGCGTTCGACGCGGTCCACGACCAGGCCGATCCGCAGGGCGTGCTGGATGGCATCCATGCCGCGCTGGCGCCCGATGGCGTGTTCCTGATGCAGGACATCCGCGCGTCGTCGCGGCTCGAGAACAATCTCGAGCACCCGATCGCGCCACTGCTGTACACGCTGTCGACGATGCACTGCATGACCGTGTCGCTGGCGCAGGGCGGCGCGGGCCTGGGCACGATGTGGGGCGAGGAACTGGCGACCGAGATGCTGCGCCGCGCCGGCTTCGACAACGTCGACGTGCACCGGCTGGCGCACGACTTCCAGAACAATTTCTACGTGATGCACAAGGCGCAGGCGGCCCGCGCCGTTGCCTCGTGAGCCGCGGTCTTCGCCCGCACACCCGGTGCGCAGGCGCGCCGACCCCGTAGCGGCCGCCGGCATGGCGTTGCGCTCGCCGCCGGCCGTCGGGCCGTGCGCGCCCAGCGTCCGGCCGACGGGCTACCGGTTGACGACGACGACCGGGCAACTGGCCTGGTGAACGACGCGATGGCTGACGCTGCCCATCAGCAGCTCCGACATACGCGACAGGCCGCGGCGTCCCATGACGATCATCGGATTGGCCGTGGCGCCGGCATGGGCGACGATCTGCGCGGCCGGCTCACCGGTCAGCAGCGTCTCGTCGATCTGCACGTCGACACCGTCGAGCTGCGCACGGACGCCGTCGAACACGTGGCGCGCACGGCGGTCGCGCACCGCCGTGAAGCGCTCCGGTGAATAGCTGTCGATCTGATTCTCGCCGGCCGTCTCCGGGGGCACACCGAGCAGGTGCAGGGCGTCTTCGGGGAACACGAACAACAGCCGCAGCGGAGCGCCGAGGGCCTGGCACAGCATGGCCGCGTAACGTGCCGCCGCTGCTGCGCTGTCGGAGCCATCGACCGGGGCAAGGATTACGTTCGGTGGTTCATTCATGCTTGGTTTCTCCATCGCTACACTGGCGCGACTACCGCCGCGCGGTCACGCGCGATTCGCACCGGGCACCGGCGGCCGGCTTCACTTGGTCGCGCACGCGATCTATGCTGCGCGCAGACATTCTACCGGGAGCAGCGGTCGCTGGTGAGCACCAACAACGACAAGAACGCAGGCTTCGTCGACTGGTTCAGGCGCTCGTCGCCGTACATACACGCCCACCGCGGCAAGGTGTTCGTGTTGTCGTTCGGCGGCGAGGCGCTGACCGACGACGGCTTCGCCAACCTGATACACGACATCGCGCTGCTCAACGGACTCGGGATCCGCCTGATACTGGTGCCGGGTGCACGGCCGCAGATCGACAACCGCCTGCTCGCACGCGGCGCCGAGATGCAGATCGTCAACGGCCTGCGCGTCACCGACGCCAATGCGCTGGCCTGCGTCAAGGAGGCCAACGGCGCGGTGCGCGTCGAGATCGAGGCGCTGTTGTCGATGGGCCTGGCGAATTCGCCGATGGCCGGGGTGCGCATCCGGGTCGGTTCCGGCAACTACGTGACCGCGAAACCGCTCGGCGTCATCGACGGCATCGACTACCAGCACACCGGCGAGGTGCGGCGGGTCGACGCCGAGGCGCTGTGTGCGCTGCTGGCAAGCGGCAGCATCGCCTTGGTGCCGGCACTCGGGTACTCGCCGACCGGCGAGGCGTTCAACCTAAGCGCCGCCGATGTCGCCGGTGCCGTCGCCAGCGCCGTCGGCGCCGACAAACTGATCTTCCTGACCGAGCACAAGGCCGCCGACCGCCGCGGCAAGGTGATCAGCAGCATGGTGCCGCGCGAGGTCGACCGGCTGCTCGAGCGGCGCAAGCGCCTGCCCGAAGACCTGTCGCGGGTCCTGCACAACGCGGCAGCGGCGTGCCGGGCCGGCGTCAACCGCGTGCACATCCTCGATCGGCATCACGACGGCATCCTGCTGTCGGAGCTGTTCACGCGCGACGGCGCCGGCACGCTGGTCACGGCCGAGCCCTACGAATCGACCCGCACGGCGCGCATCGACGACGTCGGCGGCATCCTCGAACTGATCGCGCCGATGGAGGCCTCGGGCACGCTGGTCCGACGCTCGCGCGAGCTTCTCGAACCGGAGATCGAGCGCTTCACCGTCATCGAACGCGACGGCGCGGTGATTGCGTGCGCGGCGCTGTACCCGTTCATCCGCGAGGGGCTGGCCGAACTGGCCTGCGTCGCCGTGCATCCCGACTATCGCGGCGCCGGGCGCGGCGACGTGCTGCTCGCGCACATCGAGCAGGCGGCGCGCGCCCAGGGCATCGGCGCGCTGTTCGTGCTGTCGACGCGCAGCGCACACTGGTTTCGCGAGCGTGGATTCGACAGCGCCGCGGTCACGCGCCTGCCGAAACGCCGGCGCGACCTGTACAACTGGCAGCGCGGCTCCAAGGTATTCATAAAACCTCTGTAAACTCCGCGTGTACTGGGGCGGCCGGCTGACGGATACTGCACCGTCCTGGCGGGCGAGCAGACCGATATGCACCGGGGTGGTGCGACAATCGGCGGAAATCGCCCGACGGCCCAGGGCACGATACTTGCTGCTACACCATGACCGTCACCCGGGAGGAAGCCTGATGCCACACCGGAAACGTCACGCAAAAGCCGTCACCACGCCTCACCGCGATCATCACCGCCAGATGCTGGCCGCCGTGCTGTACCTGTGCGGGGTGCTGCTGGTCATCAACGCCTGGCTGGTCAGCCAGAACATCGTCTCCTTCTAGCGCTGCCGCGGCTCAGGCCGCCGGCACGCGCTCGCGGATCAGCCTGATGAAGGCCTCGGCTACCGGATTGTCGAGGTTGGCGCGCGTGCGCGCGATCCACAGCGTGCGCATGATGCGCAGGCCCTCGACCCGGATCAGGTGCAGCTCGCCGGCATCGATCGCCCCCTGAACCGCGAACCGCGGCAGGAAGCTGACATGGCGGCCGCGCTCGAGGATCTCGACAATGGTGTCGGTCGAGCCGACCTCCATCGCGATCGGGATGTCGTGGATGCCGATGTCGTGCAGCGTGCGGTCGAGGGTGATGCGCATCGACGACTCGCGTTCGCGCAGCACGTACTGCAGCTGCGGCAGCTCGGCGACCGGCAGCAGTTCGCGCCGCCCCTGCGGGTGGTGGCGCGAGCACACCAGGACCAGTTCGTCGTCGAGCCAACGCTGGACCAGCACATCCGGATGGTCCGGCTGGATCTCGGTCAGCGCGAGGTCGGCGAGGCCGGTCGCCAGGCGGGTATGGATGCTACGGCTGTAGCCGACCCGGCTGTCGATGCGGTAGTCGGGAAAGGCGTCGGCGAACGCCAGCAACAGGTCGGGCAGCAGCTGCTCACCGATCGACTGGGTCACGGCGAGCCGCAGGCGGTCGCCGCCGGCCCGCAGCTGGCGCAGGTCGCCGAGCAGTTCGACCTGGTGCTCGAGCACCAGGCGGGCGAAGCTGTAGACGCGCTCACCGGCGTCGGTCAGGCGCAGGCGCCCGGCCTCGCGGACCATCAGTTCGACACCGAAGCAGCGTTCGAGGCCGCGCAGGCGCTTGGTGACCGCGGGCTGGCCGACATTCAGGACCCGCCCCGCCTCGGCCACGCCGCCGCGCTCGACGATCTCGCGCAGGGTCGCCAGGGCCTTCAGGTCGGGCAGGTTACGATATTCCATAGAGGAATGTTAGCGTTTTACTATTCATTAGCAATAGCCGGGTCGATCACGCACCATCGCTGATGTTTTCAACGCTTTCATGCGCTGCCGGCCGCCGATCACCCGCGGCCGGTGCCGCCGGGGCGTTTTCCCGTTCGGAATTTCACCGCGCCTGCCGCCGAGGTCCACGCCGGGCGGCGCACGGCCGTGGAACCGACGCGGGCCTTGCCACGCCGGACCGCGCCCACGCAGGCGCCGCACCGGTCTACGACGCTTCGAGGTTGTACGCATGAGCAATGCATCCGATCCGGCCACCGCCGCGCCGACCGCCGACACGCCGCCCGCCGAGGCGCCGCACGGCGACGACCAGGCGACGCCGGCCAAACGCCGGCTGCCAGTGAACGGCAAACAGGCCATCGGGGGCGTGCTGTTCGCGCTGCTCGGGCTCTACCTGTCGACGGTGACACCGAGCGTCGAGATCGCCTGGGTGGTCGCGATCCTGCTGCTGACGATCTACCTGTTCGCATTCGAGATCGTCGGTGTCGATGTCGCCGCCGCATCGATCATGGTGCTGCTCGGCCTGACGTCGCTGCTGGCGCCCGTCATGGGGCTGAGCGCCGGGCTGGTCGACAACATGCACCTGTTCGACGGCTTCGCGTCGAACGCGGTGATATCGATAATCGCGGTCATGATCATCGGCGCCGGCCTGGACAAGACCGGCATCATGTCGAGCGTCGCGGCGTTCATCCTCAAGGTCGGCGGCACCACCGAGGCGCGCATCATCCCGATCATCTCCGGCACCGTCGGCGTAATCTCGTCGTTCATGCAGAACGTCGGCGCCGCGGCCCTGTTCCTGCCGGTCGTCGCACGGATCTCGGCGCGTTCCGGACTGCCGATGTCGCGCCTACTGATGCCGATGGGCTTCTGCGCGATCCTCGGCGGCACGATGACCATGGTCGGCTCGAGCCCGCTGATCCTGCTCAACGACCTGATCCTGACATCGAACAAGGCGCTGCCGGCCGAGCAGCAGATGGAGACCTGGGGCCTGTTCTCGGTGACCCCGATCGGCCTCGCGATGATCACGACCGGGATCATCTATTTCGTCGTCGCCGGCCGCTTCGTGCTGCCGGCGAGCAAGGGCACCAAGGGCAAGGACGACGCGATGGCCTACTTCCGCGACATCTACGGTCTCGACTACGAGCTGTTCGAGGTCGAGGTACCGGAGGACAGTGCGCTGATCGGCAAGACCCTCGACGATGTCGAGCACGACGACCGGATCCGCGTGATCGCGTCGGTCAGCGGACGCTCGATGAAGTACGGGCCCGGCGCAATCTCGCGCGACACCGATATCCAGGCCGGCCAGGTGCTCGGCATCATCGCGTCGCCGGCACCGCTGCTGGCTTTCGTCGACAAGTACGGTCTCGACCTGCACAGCAGCATCAACGTGCTGTCCGAGGTCATGACGCCGACCAAGTCCGGCGTCGCCGAGGTCGTCATCCCGCCGGGCTCGACCCTGGTCGGCAAGAGCGCGCGCGACGTGTGGATGCGCAAGCGCTACGGCATCGCGACGATCGCGCTGCATCGCAACGGCGAGACGATGCGCGAGGGCGACAGCATCCGCGACATCCCGTTCAACGCCGGCGACACGCTGATCGTGCATACCCAGTGGGACGCATTGGCGCGGCTGCAGAAAGACCGCAACTTCGTCGTCGTGACGACCGAGTTCCCGCACGAGGAGCTGCGCCCGAAGAAGGTGCTGCACGCCGGCGTGTTCTTCGCGCTGGCGCTGGCGATGGTGCTGTTCAGCGACCTGCGGCTGTCGGTCGCGCTGCTGACCGGTGCGATGGGCATGATCCTGTCGGGCGTGCTGAAGATCGAAGAGGCCTACCAGGCGGTGAGCTGGAAGACCGTGTTCCTGCTCGCATCGCTGATCCCGCTCGGTCTCGCGGTCGAGACCTCGGGCACGGCGAAATGGATCGCCGAGCAGACCCTGAGCGTCGTCGGCACGATGCCGATCTGGGTGATCCAGGCCGCGGTCGCGGTGTTGGCGACCTTCTTCACGCTGGTCATGTCGAATGTCGGCGCGACCGTGCTGCTGGTGCCGCTGGCGGTCAACATCGCGATCGGCGCCGGCGCCAGCCCGGCGGTGTTCGCGCTGACCGTCGCGATCGCGACGTCGAACTCGTTCCTGATCCCGACCCACCAGGTCAATGCGCTGATCATGGGCCCGGCCGGCTACCGCGTCACCGATTTCATGCGCGCCGGCGGCATCATGACGGTGTTGTTCCTGATCGTCATGATGGTGATGCTGAACCTGATGTTCTGAGCCTGAGCGGTCGGTTTCGACGCACGGCACGGGTACGGAGCGCGGTCGTCGCCGAACCGTCCGCCGCTTGATCTGGCTCGGTGCGCATCGCACCAGGGTTGCCGTACCATCGGACCACGGCACTGGCGCGACCATGACGATGACCACGCGATACCTCAAACACCATCCCGACAAGGACGGCTGGTTCGGCGACTACGGCGGTGCGTTCCTGCCGCCGCAGCTCGAGCGGCCGTTCGCCGAGATCGCCGAGGCGTATGCACGCATCTCGCGCTCGGCCGAGTTTCAGAGCGAACTGGCCTACATTCGCCGTCACTTCCAAGGTCGGCCGACGCCCGTGCACTACTGCCGCAACCTGTCGGACGCGCTCGGCGGCGCGCGCATCTATCTGAAGCGCGAAGACCTCAACCACACCGGCGCCCACAAGCTCAATCACTGCATGGCCGAGGCGTTGTTGGCCAAACACATGGGCAAGCGCCGGCTGATCGCCGAGACCGGCGCCGGCCAGCACGGCGTCGCACTGGCCACGGCCGCGGCCTATTTCGGTCTCGACTGCGAGATTCACATGGGCGAGGTCGACATCGACAAGGAACACCCGAATGTCGTGCGCATGAAACTGCTCGGCGCGACCGTGGTCCCGGTAGGCTTCGGCGGACGCACGCTCAAGGAAGCGGTCGACTCGGCGTTTCAGTCCTACCTGAAGGATCCGGAGGGCAGTATCTACGCGATCGGCTCGGTCGTCGGCCCGCACCCGTTCCCGATGATGGTGCGCGATTTCCAGCGCATCGTCGGTCAGGAGGCGCGCGAACAGTTCATCGACATGACCGCCGGCGAACTGCCGGACCACGTCGTCGCCTGCGTCGGCGGCGGATCCAACGCGATGGGCATCTTCCAGGGCTTCATCGACGATGACGACGTCGCCCTGTACGGCATCGAGCCGCTCGGCCGCGGTACCAGGCTCGGCGAACACTCGGCGACCGTGACCTATGGCCACGATGGCGAGATCCACGGCTTCCGCACGCTGGTGCTGACCGACGACGACGGCCAGCCGGCACCCGTGCACTCGATCGCGTCCGGCCTCGACTACCCCGGTGTCGGCCCCGAACACGCCTACCTGCACAAGACCGGCCGGGTGCACTATGCCGCCGTCGACGACGCGCAGACACTGCAGGCGTTCTACCGTCTGTCGCGCGACGAGGGCATCATCCCGGCGCTGGAGAGCGCGCACGCGGTCGCCTACGCGATCCGTGTCGCCCCTGAGCTGCCCGGCGAGACCATCCTCGTCAACCTGTCGGGGCGCGGCGATAAAGACATAGATTTTGTCGCCGACAACTTCGGTTACGGCGACTGACGCCGCGTCGGCCGGCGTGTTATACAGCAGGGCAGCCGCGCGGCTGCCGCGCCCAGGGACGATCAGATGCCGGTGCACGATGCACAGAAACAGCTGTCGATACTGATCCTCTGCGAGGATCGTCCGTTCGGGCATTACGTCAAGAACGCGCTCGAATCGGTCGGCTATCCGCCGGCGGCCGTGTCGAATTCGCCACGCGACGCCCTCGCGCGCTTCGTCCATGACCGCTTCGACCTCGCGGTGATCAGCTCCGCACTACAGGATCCCGACGCGCTCGAGGTCGTACGCGACATCCGCGCCGGGGCCACCTACGCCCCGCGCGACCTGGTCATCCTGATGTTGCAGAGCGGGGAGAGTGCAGACACCGCGGAGCGCATCCACGCCGGGATGCTCGGCATCAACGCATTCCTGCCGTGGCCGGCCTCGATCGATGCATTGCAGCACGCGGTCGCCGAGGCGATCAGCCATCACCACCTGGCGCTCGAAGTCATCGACACGATCGCCGAGGCCGACCAGCCGCCGCGCGGCGATGACGTCGATCGCGGCCAGTTCAGCGCCGAGACCTTCGGCCTGCCGGCCGCGGCACTCGTCGAGGGCATGTACCTGGAAGACAGTGTCACGATCCACGGCCGCGTCCTGATCCCGGCCGGCACGGTACTCAACGAGGCCCATCTGCACGCGCTCGAGAGCCTGGAACTGGTCCTCGAATCGTCGGAAATCCGGGTGCGGTTCGCGCGCCGGGGCTGACGACGCCGGCGCGGACCGTCGGGCGCGCACCGGGCGCGCGCACAGGTAACAGCCGATCAGGCCATTGGTCGGACTGTCGTGGCTATCGACGGCGACAGCGGCGTCGAGTGCGTCGAGGCTGTGCTTGGCTGGCTGCCTGCACAGCTCGACACCCCACCGGTCGAAGGCATGACGCTACACATCGCGCCCTGGCCGAGACCCCAGTGCGCGTAGCGCGCGATCAGCGACGACGGTGAGTAGCGCCCGCCGACTCGGTCCGACATCTCGAACACGTTGTCGTGCGCGATCGCGAACCACACGGACGTACTGACGTTCGCGGTCACCGCGACCAGCTGACGCGGCAGCTGGGACTCGTCTTCGAGCTTGCGCGACTGCCAGGCCCCGCCGTCTCGGCGTTGACCCTCGTGTCCTGGATCGCGAAGCTGCGCGACGCGATGATCCGCAGCGGCGTTTCCGGCTCGAGCGCCTCTACGGTGTCGATGGTGTGGTCCTCGTCGATGTACGACAGGCAATGGATATTCGGAACGTGGATCGCACACGGCCACCATGTCTCGGTCGCCATCGGCGGTCCGGGATTCGACCCGCCGAGGCCGCTGCCGAAGGCATCGGTGATCGCTTGCGTGCCGGCGCCGAGCCACTGCCGCATCCGGACCGTCTCGGCGAGGTGTTGGACGCGTTCGGGCTCGCTGCGCACCTCGCGGATCACATCGACGCCGTCGACGAGCACCGCTTCGTCACCCGGATGGCGCAGCGCAACATGCGGCACCGCACCGGTTCGGGGTGTTAGCTGCCGTCGCCGGCGAACAGGCGTTCATGCGAAGCGTCGACATCGCGCAGGTATGCGCGGTCGAGCAGCGGGCGCACGATCTCGTCGGTGATGCGGTCTTTCGCGAAATCGAACAGGATGTCGGCAAGCTGCAGCGCGCCAAGCGGTAGGCGCGTGGGCGCACCGTTCACTGCACATGCAAATCGCGAATCGCGAATCGCGAATCGCGAATCGCGGCATGGTGGCGCGCCAGCGCGGCCCATGCACTGTCTCTTACGGTCGGCGGACACAGTCCATCGACGCATGGCCGGTTGCTGGGTACGGACTGCAATTCCCGCGCCGCTGTCGGGGCGCGCTCGCCGTCGTGTGACGCACCTCAAGCGTGCAGCGGCGTGCGACAAACCCGGGCAAGATGTGCCAAAGTTGGGCGCGCGCGCCGGGCCGCGGCGCGGCTGCGATCAGGAAACGGCTGCGCGCACGATTTTTGCAGTCAACCGGGGGAGCGCCCACAGGGTCGACGGGCGCCAACGACAGGATCCGACATGCCATCCGATATCGCCGTCTATGGCCTCGGCGTCATGGGGCGTAACATCGCGCTGAACCTCGCCGACCATGGCCTCGACGTGGCCGTGTACAATCGCACCGCGCGCCGCACCGAGGCCTTTGTCGCCGGGCTGCCGGCGGACAGCGGCATTACCGCACACTACGACCTCGCGGCCCTGTGTGCGGCGCTGCGCAAGCCGCGCGTCGTCTTCGTCATGGCGACCGCCGGCGGCGTCGTCGACAGCGTGATCGATGCCCTGCTGCCGCTGCTCGAGCGCGGCGATATCGTCATCGACGGCGGCAACTCGCACTTCCCCGACACCCAGCGGCGCTGGCAGGCACTGCGCGACCGCGGCATCCGCTTCATCGGCATGGGCATCTCCGGCGGCGAGGAAGGCGCCCGCCACGGGCCGTCGATCATGCCCGGCGGCGATGCCGACGCCTGGCCCCACGTGCGCGACATGTTCCGCCGCATCGCGGCCAAGGCCGACGACGGCGAGCCATGCTGCCGCTGGGTCGGCGACGGCGGCGCCGGGCACTACGTCAAGATGATCCACAACGGCATCGAGTACGGCGACATGCAGCTGATCGCCGAGGCGTGGCAGCTGATGCGCGACGGGCTCGGCATGTCCAGCGATGCGATCGCCGACACGTTCGCCGCATGGAACGGTGGCGTGCTGGCGTCGTACCTGGTCGAGATCACGGCGGCGATCCTGCGGGTGCGCGACAGCGACGGCACGCCGCGGGTCGAACGCATCGCCGACCGCGCCGGACAGAAGGGCACCGGGCGCTGGACCGCGATCGACGCACTCCAGGTCGGCGTGCCGTTGACGCTGATCGGCGAGGCGGTGTTCGCGCGCACATTGTCGTCGATGAAAGAAGAACGCACGGCCCTGGCCGACCGACTGGGCACTCCCCCGATCGCCGCCGCAGGCGCGGATGCAACGATGCTCGACGCGATCCGCGACGCGCTGTACGCCGCCAAGATCATCTCGTATACGCAGGGTTTCCTGCAGATGCGCGTCGCCGCGGCCGAGTACGGCTGGCGACTCGACTACGGCAGCATCGCGCTGCTCTGGCGTGCCGGCTGCATCATCCGCAGCCGCTTCCTCGACGACATCAAGCAGGCCTTCGACCGCGATCCGCAGCTGCCCAGCCTGCCATTCGACGGTTTCTTCGCCGCGGCACTGCGCGACGCCGACGCCGGCTGGCGCCGCGCCGTGACGCTTGCGGTGCAGTGCGGCATCCCGACTCCGGCGATGAGCGCGGCGCTGAGCTTCCATGACGGCTACCGCAGCGCGGTGCTGCCGGCCAACCTGCTGCAGGCACAGCGCGACTACTTCGGTGCGCACACCTATCAGCGGATCGACCGGCCGGCCGACAGCCACTGGCACACCCTGTGGAGCGGCGACCTGAGCGAGGTGAGGACCGATGACTGAGGCCTGCACGTTGATCATATTCGGGGCGACCGGCAACCTCGCCCAGCTCAAGCTGCTGCCGGCGCTGTACCACCTCGAGACCGCCGGCCTGCTGCAGCCCAAGCTGCGCATCGTCTGCTCGGGGCGGCGCGAGCTGTCGCAGGACGACTGGATCGATTACGTGAACCGGACGCTGTCCGAGTACGCGCGCGACCCGCTGTCGGCCGCGCATTGCGAGTCGTTCTGCGGTCGCATGCACTACCTCCGCGGCGATCTCGACGACGCGCAGACCTTTCGCGACCTCGGCGCGCTGCTCGACGGCCGCGATTATCCCGACAACCACGTCTACTACGTGTCGCTGCCACCGGCGACCTACGGCGGCATCGTCGAGTCGCTGGATGCCGAGGGCATGCTCGAAGAGAACGGCGCCTGGCGGCGAGTGGTGATCGAGAAGCCGTTCGGTTCGAGCCTGGAGAGCGCACAGAACCTGCAGCGCAAGATCAACCGCCACCTGCGCGAGGACCAGACCTACCGCATCGATCATTACATGGGCAAGGCCATGGTGCAGAACGTGCTGGTATCGCGCTTCGCCAACCTGATGCTCGAACCGCTGTGGAACCGCAACTACATCGACCACGTGCAGATCACGCGCACCGAGCAGCTCGGCGTCGGCAATCGCGCCGGCTTCTACGAGGGCACCGGCGCGCTGCGCGACATGCTGCAGAGCCACCTGATGCAGATGATGTCGCTGGTCGCGATGGAACCGCCGGTGTCGATGGACGCCGACGACCTGCGCGACGAGAAGGTCAAGGTGCTCAAATCGGTACGCCCGATCCACCCCGCCGCGGTACAGGCGCAGGCCTATCGCGCGCAGTACGGCGGCGGCAAGATCGATGGCACCGACGTGCCCGGCTATCTCGACGAGCCGGGCGTCGCGCCGACCAGCGTCACCGAGACCTACGCGGCGCTCAAGCTGTACGTCGACAACTGGCGCTGGCGCGACGTGCCCTTCTACCTGCGCACCGGCAAGCGCATGGCCGAGGCACGCACGATGGTCGCGATCTGCTTCAAGCAGCCACCGAAGCACTTCTTCCGCAGCGCGCACATCGACTGGCCGCCACCGAACTGGTTGATCATGAGCATCGCCCCCGAGGAATCGCTGCGTCTGGAGATCTCGGTCAAGCAGCCGGGGCTGGAGATGAAGACGCGGCAGATCAGCCTCGACGCGCCGTTCCGCTGTGAGCACCATGCACAGACAGAGGCCTACGAAGACCTGCTGCTCGACGTCATCGAGGGCGACCGCTCGCTGTTCCTGCGCTACGACGAGGTCGAATGGGCTTGGCGCATCGTCGACCCGGTGCTCGGCGTATGGGCCAGCGAACGCGACTTCATTCCGACCTACCCGGCCGGCGAATGGGAGCCGCAGGAGGTCAGCCGCATCTTCAACAAGGAGCATCATCACTGGCGCCAACTGGTGGATCCGGAATGAGCGCGCAGTGGCAGCTCGAGCCCGACGCCGCCAGCGTCGCCGATACCGCGTGCCGACTGATCGGCATGGCCGCGCGCGACGCGATCGCCGCGCGCGGCCGCTTTCATCTCGTGCTGGCCGGCGGCAGCACGCCGCAGGCCACCTACCAGCGCCTCGCCAACAGCGACCAGGATTTCAAACGCTGGTCGCTCTACTACGGCGACGAGCGCTGCCTGACCGCCGACGATCCGGCACGCAACAGCCGGATGGTGATCGAGACCGGGCTGGCGAGTCGCGCCGGCAAGCACTACCCGATACCGACCGAACTCGGCGCCAAGGCCGCCGCCAGCAAGTACCGCCAACGCATCAAGTCGGCAATGCCGTTCGACATGGTGCTGCTCGGCGTCGGCGAAGACGGTCACACCGCAAGCCTGTTCCCCGGCCAGCGCTGGCCGGATAAGACGGTGTTCGCGGTCAGCGACGCGCCAAAGCCGCCGGCCGAGCGCGTCTCGCTCGGCGTCAAGGCATTGCAGGACTGCCATGCGATGTTGATCATGGTCACCGGAGACAACAAGATTGCCGCAGTGCAGCAATGGCGCGCCGGCGCCGACCTGCCGATCTCCCGGGTCAGCGCAGTGCCGCAGGCGCGCGTGCTCGCCGACAGAAACTGCGTGGTGTTTGCCGATGGTCAAGCCGACGCCGCGGCGGAGCCGATAGAGTCGCCCCGATGATGTCACTGGCAGCAGACATTGGCGGAACCTACAGCCGGCTTGCGTGGTTCGGCGAGGGGTTTAGCGGCCACGCCACCGAGCAGGTCTTCAGCAACCGCGAATTCGCCGCGCTCGAGGACGTCATCGAAGCGGGTCGCCAGGCACTCGGCGACGCGAGCGCGGCGATCGCCGACATGGTGCTGGCGCTGCCGGGGCCGGTCCATCGCGATCCCGTCGAACTGACGAACATCAACTGGCGGCTGCGACGCGACGGGTTGTGCGAGCGTTTCGACACCCAACGGCTGACCCTGGTCAACGATTTTCAGGCCGCCGCGCTCGGCGCGATCAACGAACCGTACGAGGACCTCAAGGTGCTCAACCCGGCGACGCCGGACGAGGGCCCGGTGGTCGTCGCCGGCGCCGGCACCGGGCTGGGCATGGCGTGGCTGGCACAGCGTGATCAGCCCGGACTGCCGCACGCCACCGAGGGCGGGCACATCGATTTCGCGCCGCTCGACGCGCGCCAGCTGGCACTGCACCAAGAACTCGCCGAGCGCTACGGTCACGTGTCCTACGAACGCGTGCTCAGCGGTGACGGCCTCGTCGACACCTACCGCCACATCGGCGGGGCCGGCGCAGCGGCCGCGTCACCGGCCGCGATCGCCGGCCGCGCGCGCGCCGGAGACCGCCACGCCGGCGACGCCATCGCGCTGTTCGTCGCGGTGTTCGCGGCCTACGCCGGCAACCTGGCCCTGGCCTTCAACCCCCTCGGCGGTATTTACCTTTGCGGCGGACTTACGGCGCATCTGGCCGAGTGGTTCGACCCGACGTCGTTCGCGCTGGACTACGCCAGAAAAGGACGCATGGCCGATGTCGTCCGCCGCGTCCCCGTCTATCTCGTGCAACGTCAAGGCACCGGGCTGGCCGGCGTCGTGCACATTGCACGCGCCCAGAGGCTCTCGCGATGGGCATGAGCGGCGTCGCTCGTGGCGGCCAGGCCTGTCAGGGCGCAGAATCCGATCTATCGAACAGCGATGCAATGTCTTCCGACAGGAATGGAACATGACAAGCAGCAAAGAGCAGCACCATTTGTACAAGTACTACGTGGAACCGCACGCGGTCAGCGACATGACCCGGCGCACGCTGGTGCTGGTGTTGGCCGGCGGCGAAGGGTCGCGTCTGAAGAACCTGACCAAGTGGCGGGCCAAGCCTGCAGTGCCGTTCGGCGGCAAATATCGCATTATCGATTTCGCGCTGTCCAACTGCATCAACTCCGGCCTGCGCCGGATCGGCGTCTTGACACAGTACAAGTCGCACTCGCTGATTCGCCATCTGCAGCGCGCATGGGGCTTCATGCGGCCGGAGATCGGCGAATTCGTCGAGATCATCCCGGCACAGCAGCGTCTCAGACCGGAGTGGTACCAGGGCACCGCCGATGCGATCTACCAGAATCTCGACATCATCTACCGCCATGAGCCGGACTATGTGCTGGTGCTCGGCGGCGATCACATCTACACGATGGACTACGCGCAGATGCTCGCCGCCCATGTGCAGGCCGCCGCCGACATGACGGTCGGCTGCATCGAGGTGCCGATCGACGATGCCAGGGACTTCGGCGTCATGTCGGTCGACGAAAAGTTGCGAATCACGCGCTTCACCGAGAAACCCGTGCACCCGGAGCCGGTGCCCGGCAAGTCGGATGTCGCGTTGGCGTCGATGGGTATCTACATCTTCTCGATGGAGTTCCTGACCAAGGCGCTGATCCACGATGCCGAGGACGAGACGTCGCAGCACGACTTCGGCAAGAACATCATCCCCAATGCGATCGAGAACGCGAAATCGATCGCCTACCCCTACGTCAACAATCGCGGTGAACCGGCGTACTGGCGGGACGTCGGCTCGCTGTACTCGTACTGGAAGGCGAACATCGAGCTGTGCGACATCGAACCCGAACTGAATCTCTACGAACGCGACTGGCCGATCTGGACCTACCAGACACAGAGCCCGCCGGCCAAGTTCGCATTCGACGACGAAGGCCGCCGCGGCCAGGCGATCGACTCGCTGGTCGCCGGCGGGTGCATCATCTCCGGTGCCAAGGTCAAGCGCTCGGTGATCTTTTTCAACACCCAGGTGGAGACCGGCACCTACATCAAGGAGAGCGTGATCCTGCCGAAGACGCGCGTCGGCAGCAATTGTGTCCTGCAGCGCTGTATCGTCGACAAGGGGACGGTCATCCCGGACGGTTTCGAAGTCGGCGTCGACATCGATGAAGACCGCAAACGCTTCCTGGTCACCGACGAGGGCATCGTGCTGGTCACTCCCGGCATGATGAACCAGCGATTGCACTACGAACGGGACTGAACGATGACCGCACCGGTCAAACCACACATCAATTTGGTGCTGTGCTGGCACATGCACCAGCCGTGGTACCGTGAGAGCCAGGACGGTGACTACCGCCTGCCGTGGGTCTACCTGCATGCGCTCAAGGACTATGTCGACATGGCTGCGCACCTTGAGGCGCACCCGAAGGTGCGGTGCGTGGTCAATTTCACGCCGGTACTGCTCGAACAGATCGACGACTACGCGACGCAGTTCCGTGACCACCTGGCGACCGGCAAGCGCTTCGCCGACCCGATGCTGAACCTGCTCGCCGGTGTCGACCCGATACCGGCCGACGAGGACGGCCGCGCCGAGATCGTTGCGGGGTGTCGGCGCGCCCACGCGCCGATGATGATCGACGTCCACGGGCCGTTCCGTGACCTGTTCGACATGGTCATGTCGCTCGACAACCGCCAGGTCGACCAGACCCGCCTGCAGTACATGAACGCCCAGTTCTTTCTCGACCTGCTCAGCTGGTACCACCTGACCTGGCTGGGGCACTCGCTGAAGCGGCTGCCGCGGGTGCGCCGCCTGCTCGAGCAACACAACGGTTTCGACGCCGCCACCCGCCGCGAACTGCTGCAGGTCATGGGCGACGCGTTCAGCGACCTGATCGACCGTTATGCTGCGCTCGCTCGCGCCGGCCAGATCGAGTTGTCGATGACGCCTTACGGCCATCCGATCGTGCCGCTGCTGATCGACCTCGACGCCATGCACGGTGCCCTGCCCGAGGCCCAGGGGCCGCAGGCCGAAGCCTATCCGGGCGGGCTGGAGCGCGCGCGCTGGCACGTGCGCGAGGGCCTGCGGGTGTTCGAACACTACCTCGGCTGCAAGCCGGCAGGCGTCTGGCTGTCCGAGGGCGGCGTGAGTCGCCAAGCGCTGCAGCTGCTCGACGAGTTCGACTTTGCGTGGAGCGCATCCGGCGAGGGGGTCTGGCACAACAGCCGCTACCTGTCCGGTCTCGAGGCGAACGGCGAGGAGGCCCGGCGCAGCCTGTTCTGCGCTCATGAGATCGACGGCTGCAAGACGCGCATGTTCTTCCGCGACGACGGCCTGTCGGACATGATCGGCTTCGAGTACCAGCAATGGGACGCGAGCGACGCCGCGGCGAACTTCGCGCAGCACCTGGAGAACATCGCCGACTACCTCGGCGACGACTGCGACGAGAACATCGTCAGCGTTATCCTGGATGGCGAGAACGCCTGGGAGTACTACCCGGACAACGCCTTTCATTTCCTCGGCGCGCTGTACGAAAGCCTGGCCGGCAACAAACGCATCAGAACGATGACCTTCAGCGACGCACTCGATCACTGCGTCGCCGAACCGTTGCCGTTGCTGTGCCCGGGCAGCTGGGTCTACGGCTCGTTCTCGACCTGGATCGGCGAGACCGACAAGAACCTCGCCTGGGACATGCTGGTGGCGGCGAAGCTGGCCTACGACCGCGTGACCGGCAGCAAACGCCTTGGCAGGCGCGCGCTCGCGCAGCTCGAGCGCCAGCTCGCAATCTGTGAGGGCTCGGACTGGTTCTGGTGGTTCGGCGACTACAACCCGGCCGACAGCGTCAGCGACTTCGACAGCCTGTATCGCCAGCAGCTGGGCAACCTCTATGCGATGCTCGGGCTCGATCCTCCACCCAGCCTCGACGAACCGATATCGAGCGGCGGCGGCAGCGCCGAAAACGCCGGGACGATGCGCCGCGGCCATGGATGAGCCGGACCTGACACGCCGCGCCGGCGTGCTGCTGCATGTCACGTCGTTGCCGTCGGGCCGGATCGACGACGACTGTAGGCGCTGGCTGGATTTCATGGCCGACGCCGGGCTCAGCGTCTGGCAGATGCTGCCGCTGGTCATCCCGGACGGCGCCGGTTCGCCGTACCAGAGCCGGTCGGCATTCGCCTGCAATCCCGGACTGTTGCCGCTCGACGACGCGCCGGTGCAGGCATCGGCGGTCGATGACTTCTTTGACCGCCACGCCGCCTGGCTCGATGACTTCGCGCTGTTCGAGATCATCAGGCACCGCCACGGTGAACAGTCCTGGGTGGACTGGCCGACGGCGCTGCGCGAACACGACGAAGCGGCCCTCGACGCCGTGCGGCGGTCGTCGGCGCGGGAGCTGCGCGTCGTCGTCGAACAGCAGTATCGTCTCGACCGTGCCTGGCGGCGGGTCAGGAGGCACGCCGAGTCGCTCGGCATCATGCTGTTCGGCGATATCCCGATCTTCATCGCCCACGACAGCGCCGATACCTGGTCGCAGCCGGACAACTTCCTGCTCGGCACCGACGGCCGGCCGACCCACGTGACCGGCGTGCCACCGGACTACTTCGCCGAACAGGGCCAGCGCTGGGGCAATCCACATTACCGCTGGGAGCGCATGCAGGCCCACGGTTTCGCGTGGTGGCTGGCGCGCATGCATCATCAGTTCGAGCTCTTCGACCTGGTCCGCATCGACCACTTCCGCGGACTGGTCGCGGTGTGGATGATCGATGCCGCGGCCGAGACCGCGATCGACGGCCACTGGCAGGACACCCCGGGAGACGCGCTGCTGGCCACGCTGGCCGAGCACTACCCAACCCTGCCGATCGTTGCCGAGGACCTCGGCGTGATCACCGAGGCGGTGCGCACGCTGCGCCGCAAGTACGGCCTTTCGGGCATGTCGGTGTTGCAGTTCGCATTCGACCATTTCGACGACAATCCGCACAAACCGGCCAACGTCTCCGAGGATTGCATCACCTACACCGGAACCCACGACAACGACACCTGCGTCGGCTGGTTCGACGGCCTGGAACCGCATCAACGGGAGTTCGTATTCCAGGTGCTGGATTGCGAGCCGACCGACGAGATCGCCGCGTTGATGGTCAAGACAGCCCTGCAGACACCAGCGTGGCTGGCCGTCGCACCGTTGCAGGACTACCTCGGCCTGGACGGCAGTGCACGCATGAACACACCGGGAACCAGCGGCGGTAACTGGCGCTGGCAATTCAGCTGGGACATGTTGTATCCCACCCTCAGCGCGGAGTTACACGCCATGATCGAAGCCAGCGGGAGACTCGATGGCCGCTAAGCTGCCCTATCCGCTGGCCATGCTGCAGCGTGGCGAATCGCACGACCCGTTCGCCGTGCTCGGCCGACATCCGGTCGACGACGGCACGCTGGTGCGTGCGTTCATGCCCAGCGCCGAGAGCGTCGAACTCGACGGGTTCGGTGCGCTGCAGCGCATCCAGAACACCGACATCTTCGAACGTGTGCTCGACGCCGACGAGGCCGTCCGGCTGCCCGAGCACTATCGGCTGAACTGGATCGACAAGGCCGACGGCGACGAGCACTCGGTAGTCTCGCCCTACAGCTTCGGCCCGCTGATCCCGGATATCGACCTGCACCTGTTCAACGAGGGCCGGCATCACCATGTCTACCGGCTGCTCGGCGCCCACATGATCGACGTGAACGGCATCAATGGCTGCCGTTTCGCGGTCTGGGCGCCGGCCGTCAGGCGCGCCAGCGTGGTCGGCGATTTCAACGGCTGGCATGGCATGCGCCACCCGATGCGCAACCGCGGCGGCTCGGGGGTCTGGGAGATCTTCATTCCCGGTCTGCAGCCCGGCGACCTGTACAAGTTCGAGTTCCTCAGCCGCGACGGCCACCGCCTGCTCAAGGCCGACCCCTACGGTCAAGCGATGACGCTGCGCCCCGATACCGCGTCGCGGATCTGTGCACCGAGCGACTATCGCTGGGACGACGGCGAGTGGATCGCCGCGCGCGAGCACTGGCGCTGGACGCACAGCCCGATGAGCATCTACGAGGTCCACCCGGGGTCGTGGCGGCTGCGCCCCGACGGCGGCTTCATGACGTTTCGCGAACTCGCCGACCAACTCGTGCCCTACGCCAGCGATCTGGGGTACACGCACATCGAGCTGCTGCCGGTCATGGAACACCCGCTCGACGAATCCTGGGGCTATCAGGTGTCCGGCTACTTCGCACCGAGCGCCCGCTTCGGCTCGCCGGACGACCTGCGCTACCTGATCGACCGCTGTCACGGTGCCGGCATCGGCGTGATCCTGGACTGGGTCCCCGGGCACTTTCCGAAAGACGACTTTGCGCTGGCACGCTTCACCGGCGACGCCGTCTACGAGCACGCCGATCCGCGGCTCGGCGAGCACCGCGAATGGGGTACGCTGATCTTCAACTATGGGCGCCGCGAGGTCGCCAACTTCCTGCTGACCAACGCTGTCTATTGGCTGGAGGAGTTTCACGTCGACGGTCTGCGCGTCGACGCCGTCGCCAGCATGCTGTACCTCGACTACTCGCGCAACGCGGGCGAGTGGATACCGAACAAGTATGGAGGTCGCGAGAACCTCGAGGCGATCGAGTTCCTGCGCCACGTCAACGCGGTGTTGCACGCCCGCTTTCCCGGCACGCTGACGGTTGCTGAGGAGTCGACCGCCTGGCCGATGGTGTCGCGGCCCAACTGGATGGGCGGCCTCGGTTTCAGCATGAAATGGAACATGGGCTGGATGAACGACACCCTCGCCTACATCGAGCTCGACCCGGTGCATCGCCGCTACCATCACGACCGCCTGACCTTCAGCCAAATGTACACCTACACCGAGAACTTCGTGCTGCCGCTGTCACATGACGAAGTCGTGCACATGAAGCGCAGCCTGCTCGACAAGATGCCGAAAGACGCCTGGCAGAAATTCGCCAACCTGCGCCTGCTGTTTGCCTGGCAGTACGCGCATCCCGGCAAGAAGCTGCTGTTCATGGGCGGCGAGTTCGCGCAATGGCACGAGTGGCGCGAGCACGAGGCGCTCGACTGGCCCCTTCTCGACCAGACGATGCATCGCGGTGTCCGCGACCTGGTACGCGACCTGAATCGTCTGTACCGCGGGCTGCCGGCGCTTCACCAACATGACTTCGAGCAGCAGGGCTTCGAGTGGATCGATTGCCACGACAGCGAGAACTCGGTGCTGTCGCTGATCCGCAAGGGCGGCGGCCAGGCAGTCGCCTGCCTGTTCAATTTCACGCCGGTCCCGCGCGAGGCCTACCGGGTCGGCTTGCCGTGCGAGGGCAGCTATCGTGAAATACTCAATACCGACGCCGAACTGTACGGCGGCAGCAACGTAGGCAACGCCGGTGTCGTCCAAGCCGACGGCGAACCCTGGCACGACCGACCATGCTCTGCCCGGGTCAACATACCACCGCTGGGTGCGGTCTTCTTGCAGCTCCACCAATAACCATGCGCGTCCTTTTTGCCAGCAGCGAACTGTTTCCACTGATCAAGACCGGCGGCCTCGGCGACGTCGCGTTCAGCCTGCCCAGTGCGCTCGTCGAACTCGATGTCGACGTCAGGGTCGTGCTGCCGGCCTATCGCAGCGCATTGGCCGCGGCCGACCGGCTGAACGCCGTTGGCTGGCTGACGCTGGCCGACGGCAGCGAAGCGCGCGTCCTCGCGGCGCGGCATGCCGACATCGCGTTCGAGCTGCTGTTGATCGACATCCCGCAGCTCTACGACCGCCCGGGCATGCCATACACCGACGATCAGGGTCGCGACTGGGCCGACAACGCGCAGCGGTTTGCCCGCTTCAGCGAGGCCGTCGCCCTGCTCGCGACCGATGCACCCGGCACGGGTTGGCGCGCTGACGTCGTGCACGCCAACGACTGGCAGACGGGACTGGTACCGGCATTCGTCGGCCTGCACCCGGATGCGCCGCGCACGCTGTTCACGATCCACAACATCGCCTACGACTGCCAGATCGACTTCGGCGACGTGCAGAAATTGAACCTGCCGACGCACTGGTGGTCGGTCGACGTCGGCGAATTCTACGGGCGCCTGTCGATGCTGAAGACCGCGCTGATGACCAGCGACCTGATCACGACCGTCAGCCCAAGCTACGCCAGCGAGATACGCAGCAGCGAGTTCGGTTACGGCTATGCGGATGTTCTCGAATTGCAGTCGTCGAAGCTGGTCGGCGTGCTCAACGGCATCGATGACCGCACCTGGGACCCGAAGACCGACCCGCATCTGGCTGCCAATTACCATGCCGAAGGCAAGATCCGCAGCGGCAAGCGCGCCAATCGCCAGGACCTGCTGCAGCGTATCGGCGCGCCGGACGACGCGCACGACCATGACGGACCGCTGATCGGCTTCATCGGCCGCATGGTCTACCAGAAGGGCATCGACCTGCTGCTCGACGTCATCCCCGACCTGGTCGACAGTCACGACGCCCGGTTCGCGATCCTCGGTAGCGGCGAGCGCGAGCTGGAGCAGCGACTGACCGAGCTGCAGCGCGCCTTTCCGGCGCACGTCTTTGCCTTTCTCGGCTACTCGGAAGCAACCGCCCACCTTATCGAGGCCGGCTGCGACATGTTCGTGATGCCGTCACGCTACGAACCCTGCGGCCTCAACCAGATGTACAGTCTGCGCTACGGCACACCGCCGATCGTGCGCAACACCGGTGGTCTGGCGGATACCGTCGTCGACACGACGCCGCGCAGCCTGGCCCGCGAGGAAGCAAACGGCTTCGTCTTCGACGCGGCCAATGCCACGGCGCTGCAGGGCGCGATCGAACGCGCGATCGCGGTCTACCGCAAACCGAAGCAATGGATGAAACTGATCCGGATAGGCATGCGCGGTGACTACGGATGGCACCTCAGCGCCGAGCGCTATCTGCGACTATACCGAGCCCGCCAGTAGTCAGGAGGTAAGCCCCGTGGCCGAACAAGACTCGACCGAAGCCTGCGTGTTGCCAAACATGCCGGCATTGCGCAAGGATCCTGAGACCCTAACCCGCGCGATACGCCACTATCTCGAGTACCACCTCGGCCGCTTCCTCGGCTGCAACCGGTTCTATCTGTACGAATCGCTGGCCTACACGGTACGCGACCGTATCATGAGCGACTGGCGCAACACCTGGTGCCTGAAGAAGAAGGACGGCGCGAGGCGCGCGCACTACCTGTCGCTCGAGTACCTGATCGGTCGTTCGCTGGGCAACCACCTGCTCAACCTCGACCTGCGCGAGCCGGTCGAAGACGCGCTCAAGGAATTCGCGATCTCGCTCGAGGAGATCCGCGAGACCGAGCCCGATGCCGGCCTCGGCAACGGCGGTCTGGGCCGTCTGGCGGCGTGCTTTCTCGACAGCTGTGCGACCTTGGGGCTGCCGGTGACCGGCTACGGCCTGCGCTACGAATACGGCATGTTCCACCAGCACATCGAGAACGGCTACCAGATCGAAGACCCCGATCACTGGATGCGCGACGGCCACCCGTGGGAGGTGGAGCGGCCCGAGTACACGCAGCTGGTCAAGTTCTGCGGTCGGACCGAGCATTTCATCGATCAATCGGGACGGCCGCACACGCGCTGGGTCGAGACCGAAGACGTGCTCGCGGTGCCGTACGACGTCCCGGTGTCCGGCTACCAGAACAACGTCGTCAATACGCTGCGGCTGTGGTCGGCGTCAGCAACCGACGCGTTCAACCTCAAGGAATTCAACGCCGGCGACTACGCCGATTCGGTCGCCAGCCAGAACCAGGCCGAAAACATAACGATGGTGTTGTATCCCAACGACGCCAACGAGAACGGCAAGGAACTGCGTCTGCGCCAGCAGTACTTCCTGACCTCGGCCAGCCTGCAGGACGCGTTCCGCCAGTACGCCGAGCGCCCGCTGCGCGAGTTTGCCGAACACAATGTCTTCCAGCTCAACGACACGCATCCGAGCGTCGCTGTCGCCGAGATGATGCGCATTCTGCTCGACGACCCGGACAAGCGGCTGGAGTGGAACGAGGCGTGGCATATCACGACGCGCTGCATGGCGTATACCAATCACACGCTGCTCCCCGAGGCGCTCGAACGCTGGCCGGTGAAGCTTTTCGAGTGCCTGCTGCCTCGGCTGCTCGAGATCATCTACGAGATCAACGCGCGCTTTCTCGCCGAGGTGCGGCAGCGCTGGCCCGGCGACCGTGAGCACGTGCGCCGCATGTCGCTGATCGAAGAGGGCGACAATCCGCAGATCCGCATGGCCTGGCTGGCGATCGTCGGCAGCTTCTCGGTCAATGGCGTCGCGGCGTTGCACTCCGAACTGCTCAAGGAGGGTCTGTTCCGGGATTTCTACGAGCTGTGGCCGGAGAAGTTCAACAACAAGACCAACGGCGTGACGCCACGGCGCTGGCTGGCGATGGCCAATCCGCTGCTCGCCAGCCTGATAAGCGAGCAGATCGGCGACGGCTGGCAGGCCGATCTCGAGCGCCTCGCGGAGCTGCGGCCGCTCGCAGAGAACGGCGACCGCGCGTTCATCGAACGCTGGCGCAGCATACGCATGGAGAACAAGAAGCGCCTCGCCAAGCTCGTACTGCAGCAGACCGGTGTCACATTCGATCCGAGCGCGCTGTTCGACGTCCAGGTCAAGCGCATACACGAGTACAAACGCCAGTTACTCAACGTGCTGCACGTAATCCATCTCTACGACCGCATCCGCCGCAGCGAAACCAACGGCTGGGTCAACCGCTGCGTGCTGATCGGCGGTAAGGCAGCGCCCGGATATCAACGCGCCAAGGAGATCATCAAGCTGGTCAACAATGTCGGCTCGGTGATCAACAACGACCCGGCTGTCGGCGAACGCCTCAAAGTCGTGTTCCTGCCAAACTACGGCGTCAGCAAGATGATGCATATCTGCCCGGCCGCAGACCTGTCCGAGCAGATCTCAACCGCTGGCAAAGAGGCCTCGGGGACCGGCAACATGAAGTTCATGATGAACGGCTCGATCACCATCGGCACCTACGACGGTGCCAATATCGAGATCATGGACGCCGTCGGCGAAGACAACTTCTTCCTGTTCGGGCTCAAGGCCGACGAGGTCAAGGCACTGCGCGGCAACTACGACCCACGCCAATACGTCGAAAACGATCCCGACCTCGCACGCGTCATCTCGCTTATGGAGAGCGATCACTTCAGCGGCATCGAACCCGGGCTGTTCCGCGGCATCATCGATTCGATGCTCAGTCCGCAGGATCCGTGGATGACGCTGGCCGACTTCCGCGCCTATGTCGACGCACAGCGACGCGTCGACGCCGCGTGGCAGGACCCGGATGGGTGGACGCGCATGAGCATTCGCAACTGTGCGGCAAGCGGTGTGTTTTCGACCGACCGTACGATAAGCCAATACAACGAAGAGATTTGGCGGTTGACGCCACTCAAGTAGGGAAGACGCCCGCTTTCGACGCGGGCATCAACCCTCGCCGGCGAGTTCGATCTCGTACGACAACGTGCGTGCGCCGCTCAACAGCCCGTCGCGCTCCAGCGTCACGGCGATCTTGCTGCCCGGCCGCTGGTCGATCATCGCGATCTTGACGTCGGTGAAGTAGCGGATCGGCGTCTCGTTGATGGTCAGCAGCTTGTCGCCTTTCTTCAGGCCGGCATCCTTGGC